>Ga0196971_1000607_pt1 | contig 24129 bp, 21 predicted proteins | sample S1v_1013CmetaG_FD_148660 | JGI IMG/M metagenome (GOLD analysis project Ga0196971, IMG submission 148660) | Soil microbial communities from Anza Borrego desert, Southern California, United States - S1+v_10-13C | ecosystem: Environmental > Terrestrial > Soil > Desert | place: USA: California...
CCCGCCGATGGCCGGCGTGCCCGCATTGCGCCAGGCGATCGCGGCCAAGATCGGCGCCATCTACGGCCATGCCTACAATCCTGACACCGAGATCACCGTCACTGCCGGCGCGACGCAAGCCATCCTGACCTCCGTGCTCTGCTGCGTACACCCGGGCGACGAAGTCATCGTCATCGAACCGGTGTACGACAGCTATGTGCCGGCGATCGAACTGGCGGGCGGCGTCCCGGTATTCGTCCAGATGGAAGTCGGCGCGCAAGGTTATTCGGTGCCGTGGCAAAAGGTGGCGGCGGCGGTGACGCCGAAAACCAGGCTCATCATGATCAACTCGCCGCACAATCCGACTGGATCGGTGCTGCGTGAGGCGGACATCCGCGCGCTGGAGGAGATCGTGCGCGGCACCGGCATCCTGATCCTGTCGGACGAAGTCTATGAACACATGGTCTACGACGGCGCCCGCCATGAATCGGTATGCCGCTATCCGGAACTGGCTTCGCGCGCGTTCGTGGTTTCCAGCTTCGGCAAGACCTATCACGTGACCGGCTGGAAGATCGGGTATGTCGCCGCCCCGGCGGCACTGACGGCCGAGTTCCGCAAGGTGCACCAGTTCAACGTCTTCACGGTCAATACCCCTGTGCAGCACGGCGTGGCCCGCTACATGGCCAACCCCGCGCCCTACCTGGAACTGCCCGCCTTCTACCAGCGCAAGCGCGACCTGTTCCGCGACGGCCTCGCTTCGACGCGATTCAAGCTGCTGCCCTCGGACGGCACCTATTTCCAGTGCGTCGACTATTCCGCGATTTCTTCCGCGCCGGAAGCCGATTTCGCCAAGTGGCTCACGGCAGAGATCGGCGTGGCCGCGATCCCCGTTTCCGCGTTCTACAACCAGCCCAGGGAATCCGGCATCGTTCGCTTCTGCTTTGCGAAAAAGGATGACACCTTGCGCAGCGCGCTTGAAAGACTGGCAACACTCTGAGAAGTTTCTCGACCAGGCTCAAGTTGACGGCCGCGACAGCCGTTACCAATAGCATCCGCCGGAATAGCACGACAACGCACAAGCATCCGAGGAAGCGTCCGTCATCGCAACCCTGTTAGGGGAGAGGGGGCAGCATGGTCGATCAGCGGCGCCTGAGCATCGCCGATATCGTCATTGGAGAGCCATTGCCGTGGGATGTGTACGGCGCCGGCAACAAGCTGCTGCTGCGCCGCGGACAGGTTGTCGCAAACGCGCGGCAAGCGGAAGAACTGGTTGCCCGCGGCCTTTTCATCGATGCCGGCCAGGCCGAGCGTGCCGCGCAGGCGCGCAAGGAAGCGCAGCAGGCCGCAACGCGCGAGAGGCCGTCGGCCCTGCGCTTCATCAACCTCGCCAACAAGCGCCTGGAACGCCTGCTGTACAACCTCGCCAATGAGGCGGACGCGCAGGCCAAGATCCTCGAGGTCGTCAAGGCGCTGGGCTTCGCCGCCGACATCAACGCCGATGTAGCCGTGGCGAGCGTTTTCCTGAACCAGGCGGCCGGAAAATATGCGATACGCCATTGCATCGATACCGCCCTGGTGACGCTCCTGATCTCCCGGGCGATGAACAAGCCGCCCGAGGAAGCGCAATGGATCGTGGCGGCGGCGCTGACGATGAATATTGCGATGCTGCGGCAGCAGGATGTCCTGCTGATCAAGCAGGAGCCGTTGAACGAGCGCGAGACTGAACTGATCCGTTCCCACCCCGTGCAAGCCGTGGAGCTGCTCAGGCAGTGCGGCATTGTCCAGCCCGACTGGCTGGCGTACGTGCTCCTTCACCACGAAAAAGAGGACGGCAGCGGCTACCCGATGGGCCCGGAAGCGAAAGACATTCCGCAGAACGCCCGCATCCTGGCCTACTCGGACCGATACTGCGCCTCGGTGTCGATGCGGAAGTACAGGAAGTCGCTGCTGCCCAGTGCCGCCCTTCGCGACGTCCTGATCGCCGGCGGCAAACCGGCCGATCCCCTGCTCGCGGCCTACTTCATCAAGGAACTGGGCACCACGCCGCCGGGCTCGTTCGTCCGCTTGCAGAACGGAGAGATCGGCGTCGTCACGCGGCGGGGAAAGACAGCGGCGACGCCTGTCGTGCATGCGTTCATCGGGCCGCGCGGCGCGCCGCTCACCTTCCCCATCCAGCGCGATACCGGCAAGGAGCTGTACACCGTGCGCGAGGCGCTCTCAAGCGACCAGGCGATGCTGCCTTTCAGCATGCAGCAGCTGTGGGGTGACGAAGCGGCGCTCTAACCTACTTCATCCGGTTCATCATCACTTCCTGATTCGCCTTGCGGTCCGCGTTCACGCGCTGCACCGACGGCCGTTCGCCGAGCATCTTGATGTAGTCGCGCACAGGCAGGTCGGCCAGCACATCTTCTCCATAAATGGCCTTCGACGTCATGCTCACCAAGGGCAGGTGGACCAGCGCCGCGCAATCGGCCATCGTGAATTCCGCGCCTGCGACATAGGGCGAAAACTTGGCCAGCCTTGCAAACGCCTTCGCGTTGCGCGCCAGGAGTTTTTTCGTGCGCGTCTTGATCTCCTCGGACACCTTGCCCCCGAAGAAGGCTTCTCCGTAAAGCTCGCGGGCCACCAGCTCGAGATGCAGTTCGATGAAGGTGACCAGCTCGCGTACCTTGGCCGCGGCGAACGGGTCTGCCGGGATGAGCGGCCTTTCCGGATACGCCGACTCGATGTAATCCATGATGACCTGCGACTCGCACAGGATGCCCTCGCCGGTCTCGATGAACGGAATCTTGCCGAGCGGCGAGCGTGCGAGCAGTTCCGGCGAGCGGTCGGTCCAGACCAGCTCTTCCTCGAAGGGCACACCCTTTTCCAGCAGTGCGCACTTTACCTTGTTGTAGTAGTTGCTTCCGGCGAATCCGCAAAGTTTCAGCATCTTGTCTCCTGTTATGTTGTGCTTGTGGCGGCTCAAGCTTACCGCAGCGGCGGAAAGGTTGCAGCGCATGAAGACTATGCAGCGCAACCCGGACGGCACATTTCGGCAATAATATCGGCTGAAATATCGCCTGACTGCCGATCGATTCACTCAACCATCCAAGCCATGTCCGCCGAACTCCAAGCATCCCGCCAGGACGCGACCCTGATCCTGACCATCTCCAACCCGGGCGCAAGGAATGCATTGCACCCGGACATGTATGCCGCAGCCATCGAAACCCTGTCCACCGCGGAGCGTGACGACACGGTGCGCGCAGTTGTGATCACCGGCGCCGACAAGGTATTCTGCTCCGGCGGCAACCTGAACCGCCTGCTCGAAAACCGCAGCAAGCCGCCGGCGGTGCAAGCGGAATCGATCGACAACCTGCACGGATGGATCGAAGCCATCCGCGACTGCCCCAAGCCGGTGATCGCGGCCGTGGAAGACATCGCCGCCGGTGCCGGGTTTTCGCTGGCCCTTGCCTGCGACATGATCGTCGCGGGCGCGTCGGCGAAATTCGTCATGTCCTACGTCAAGGTCGGCCTCACGCCGGATGGCGGAGCCTTATGGTTCCTCACCCGCGCCCTGCCCCGCCAGCTCGCCGCCGAGATACTCCTGGAAGGCAAGCCCGTGTCTGCTGCGCGCCTGCACGAGCTTGGCGTCGTCAACCGGGTCGTTCCCGATGGTACAGTGCTCGATAGCGCGCTCGCCTGGGCCGAGGATCTCGCCGCCCTGTCGCCGAACGCCATGGAACGGATCAAGTCGCTGACCAATGAAGCGCAGGCCAACTCGCTGGCGCAGCATTTCGAATCGGAAAAGCGCCACTTCGTCGAGAGCCTTCACCAGCGGGACGCGCTGGAAGGCATCACGGCATTCCTCGAAAAAAGAAAGCCGCAATACAAATGACAGCACACAAGAGACGGCGCATCTACCTGATGCGCCACGGCAGCGTCACCTATTTCGACGAACAGGGGAAGCCCTTCCTTCCGGAACAAGTCCCGCTCAATGAACTGGGGCGGGCGCAGGCGACGGCCGCCGGCAAGGTCTTCGCGCAGGCGGGCTTGAAGTTCGACCGGGTCATCGTTTCCGGGCTGCCGCGCACCGTCGAGACAGCGACACGCGTGCTGGCCGAGACCGGCCAGCAGATCGCGCTCGAACGCTGGAAGGACCTGGAAGAACTGCGCGGCGGAAAACTCTCCGCCATTCCCGATGAAAGCCTGAGGGAGGCCTTCGTCGGCGCCTTCGACGGACTGGTTCCGGAAGAGCGCCAGTTCCTCGGCGGCGAATCCATCGGCCAGTTGATGGACCGGATCCATCCCTGCATCGACCGCCTGCGCGAGGACAAGAGCTGGGACACGGTGCTGCTCGTGCTGCACGGCGGTGTCAACCGCGCGATCCTGTCCTATGCACTGACCAACCAGCGCCTGTTCCTGGGCAACCTCGCACAGACCGCAGGCTGCATCAACGCGATCGATGTCGGCGAAGCGCAAGCCGACTGGGTGGTGCGCATCGTGAACTACTCCCCGATCTCCGAACTGCAGGGCGAAAGCCGCCACACGACCATGGAAGTGCTGCTGGAGCAGTACATGAAATCGCGCGGGCTGTAGCACGCTGGCACGCCACCGCGAAATCGCACGACCGTACGTTTTTCTGATGTAGAATGTGGCGATAACTATTTCGCTCGTTTTCCCTAAGGAGACATGATGTTCGAAGAATTCATGGGCACGCGGCCGGTATCCGATCGCCAGAAGTTCGATCTCGGCGCGATGCAGGAGTACATGCGCCAGCACGTCGAAGGTTTCAGCGGCGAGCTGACCGTCGAGCAGTTCAACGGCGGCCAGTCGAACCCGACGTTCAAGCTGACCGCCGACGGCAAGAGCTACGTACTGCGCACCAAGCCCGGCCCCGCCGCCAAGCTGCTTGCCTCCGCCCATGCGATCGACCGCGAATTCCGCGTCATGGACGCGCTGAACAAGGCAGGCTTCCCCGCCGCGCGCCAGTATTCGCTGTGCCTCGATGAATCCATCATCGGCCGCGCCTTCTACATCATGGAGTTCGTGCAGGGCCGCGTGCTGTGGGACCAGTCCATGCCCGGCATGACACCCGCCGAGCGCGCCGCGCACTACGACGAAATGAACCGCGTCATCGCGCAGTTGCACACCGTCGACTACGCCGCCATCGGCCTGGGCGACTACGGCAAGCCGGGCAATTATTTCGCCCGCCAGATCGACCGCTGGACGAAGCAGTACAAGGCCTCCGAAACCGAGAAGATCGAGGCGATGGACAACCTGATCGAATGGCTGCCGGGGAATATCCCGCCGGGCGACGATACGAGCATCGTCCATGGCGACTACCGCCTCGACAACATGATCTTCCACCCGACCGAGCCGCGCGTGCTCGCCGTGCTGGACTGGGAGCTGTCGACGCTGGGCCACCCGCTCGCCGATTTTTCCTACCACTGCATGAGCTGGCATATCCCGCCCGGTCAGTTCCGCGGCATCGGCGGGCTCGACCTGCCGGCACTCGGCATCCCGAGCGAAGACGCCTACATCGCGAAGTATTGCGAACGCACTGGCAAGACCATCCGCAAGGAAGACTTCAACTTCTACCTTGCCTACAACATGTTCCGCATGGCCGGCATCCTGCAAGGCATCATGAAGCGCTATGTGGATGGCACCGCATCGAGCGAGCAGGCGCTGAAGGCGGGCAAGGCGGCGCGTCCGATGGCGGAGATGGGCTGGAAGTACGCGTCCGGCAAGTAAAACGCTTTTCCCCGAGGAGACAACATGGAATTCGAATACTCAGACCGCTGCAAGCAGCTCCAGGAAAAGCTCATCCGCTTCATGGATGAGCACATTTATCCGAACGAAAAGGCCTACAACGAAGAAGTCGAACGCAACGGGCGCGAAAAGGGCAACCGCTGGATCCCGACCCAGATCATCGAGGACCTGAAGCCGAAGGCCCGTGCACTCGGCCTGTGGAACCTGTTCCTGCCCAAATCGGCTCGCGCGCCGGAAGGCTTGTCCAACCTCGACTACGCGCCGCTGTGCGAAATCATGGGCCGCGTGCCCTGGGCGCCGGAAGTCTTCAACTGCTCGGCGCCGGACACGGGCAACATGGAGACCATCGAACGCTACGGCACCGAAGAGCACAAGCGCCAGTGGCTGGAGCCGCTGCTGCGCGGCGAGATCCGTTCCGCCTTCGCAATGACCGAACCGGCGGTCGCCTCCTCCGACGCCACCAACATCGCCACCCGCATCGAGCGGGACGGCGACGAGTATGTGATCAATGGCCGCAAATGGTGGATTTCCGGCGCCGGCGATCCGCGCTGCAAGATTTTTATCCTGATGGGCAAGACCGATCCGGATGCGCCGCGCCATTCGCAGCAATCGATGATCCTGGTGCCGGCCGATATCAAGGGCGTGACCATCAAGCGTCCGCTGCCGGTCTTCGGCTACGACGACGCGCCGCACGGCCACTGCGAAATCCTGTTCGAGAACGTGCGCGTGCCGGCCTCGAACATCCTGCTGGGCGAAGGCCGCGGTTTCGAAATCGCGCAGGGCCGCCTCGGGCCGGGCCGCATCCACCACTGCATGCGTGCGATCGGCGTGGCAGAACGCGCGCTGGAACTGATGTGCAAGCGCCTCAACGAACGCGTGGCCTTCGGCAAGCGCGTATCCGAGCAAAGCGTCTGGCATGAGCGCATCGCCGAATCGCGCATCATGATCGATACCGCCCGCCTGCTCACCCTGAAGGCGGCCTACATGATGGACACCGTGGGCAACAAGCATGCGAAGGCGGAAATCGCGATGATCAAGGTGCTCGCACCGAACGTCACCCAGAAGGTGCTCGACTGGGCGATCCAGGCCTACGGCGCCGGGGGCGTGTGCGACGACTTCCCGCTGGCGGGGCAATGGGCCGGCAACCGGACGCTGCGCATCGCCGACGGCCCGGACGAAGTGCACCGCAATGCCATCGCCAAGCTGGAACTGGCAAAGCACATCCCGATCCCGAAGAAAGACCTGGAACTGCCGATCACGCGCTCATGAGCAGGGAAATCGAAACCGCTGCATAATCCATGCAGCGGTTTTGACCCAAGCTCAGGAGAACAAGAATGATCGATGTCTATTCGGCCGCGACACCCAACGGCCATAAAGTCCACATCATGCTGGAGGAATGCGGCCTTCCCTACCGCGTCCACTACATCAACATCCGCGAAGGCGACCAGTTCAAGCCGGAATTCCTCGCCATCTCGCCGAACAACAAGATTCCCGCCATCGTCGATGCCGACGGTCCGGACGGCAAGCCGATCTCGATGTTCGAATCCGGCGCGATTCTCGTGTACCTCGCCAGCAAGGTCGGCAAGTTTCTCGGCAAGACGGATCGCGACAAATTCAACACGCTGCAATGGCTGATGTTCCAGATGGGCGGCGTCGGCCCGATGCTCGGGCAGACTCACCATTTCCGCGTCTACGCGCCGGAGAAGATCGAGTACGCGATCAACCGGTACACGAATGAAGCAAAGCGCCTCTACGGCGTGATTGACAATCAATTGTCGAAGAGCGCCTATCTGGCCGGCGACGAGTACACCATCGCCGACATCGCCACCTTCCCGTGGCTGCGCTCCTGGAAAAACCAGGGCATCGACTGGGAAGAATATCCGAATGCGAAGCGCTGGTTCGACGAGATCAGCGAGCGCGAAGCGGTCAAGCGCGGGGTCGAGGTGCTGGCTTCGGACAGCAAGCCGATCACCGACGACAAGTCGCGCGAAGTCCTGTTCGGCGCGACGCAATACAAGCGTCATTGATCCCATGAAAAAACCTCCGCCACCGCAAGGTGGGGAGGTTTTTCTTTTAGCGTACGGCCGTCTTACTCGTAACGGCGCGCGATCGACTCCGCCACGCACACTGGCTTGTCGCCGCCTTCACGCTCGATCGCCACAAGCCAGGTCACCTGCACGCCGCCTTCGATGTCCTCGACTTCCTTGAGCGACAAGCGGCCGCGCACCTTGCTGCCCACCGGCACCGGCGCCGGAAAGCGCACCTTGTTGAGCCCGTAATTCACGCTCAGCTTTGCTTCCGGCATCGATACCGCGCTTTGCATGATCATGGGCAGCAGCGACAAGGTCAGGAAACCGTGCGCGATGGTCGTGCCGTACGGCGATTCACGTTTGCTGCGCTCGACGTCGAGGTGGATCCACTGGTGGTCGCCGGTCGCATCGGCGAACTGGTTGACCCGTTCCTGCGTGATGGCGAACCAGTCGGTCACGGCGATTTCCTGCCCGACGAGCTCCCTCAATTCTGCTACCGATGCGATATGACGCATTCCGTCTCTCCCTGTCTGTTGACGCCTACTTCGGGCGCCGGTGGAACATCCCCATCCCCTTGATCGTCGCCACCACGTCTCCGTGCTGGTTCTTTGCCTGCCACAGCGTGACGACCACGCCGCGGTCGGGCTTACTGGCGGAAGGCTTGGCCTCCAGGGCGGTCGTCGTCACGTGCAGCGTGTCGCCGCCGCGCACCGGCTTGATCCAGCGGATCTCGTCCACGCCCGGCGAACCGAGGCTGGCCGCATCCTTGAGAAAATTGTCGACCATCAGCCGCATGATCATCCCGCAGGTATGCCAACCGCTGGCAATGATGCCGCCGTAGATCGACTTCGATGCGGCATCCTTGTCGACGTGAAAAGGCTGGGGGTCATACTTGCTCGCGAAGTCGATGATCTCTTCTTCGGAGACCGTCCGTGATCCCACGTCGATGGTCTTGCCCACTTCGAAATCTTCAAAGTACCACTTCAGTTGCGCCATGTACGCCCCCTCTCTGTATCAAGCGGCCTTGCGGAAGTCCGGCAGCGAAGCAAAACGTGCCAGGTGGTAGTCGGTATCGCCCAGCGTCAGCTCGATCATGGTCAGGCGCTTGAAATGATGCGCCGCCGGCAGTTCGTTCGTCACGCCCATGCCGCCGTGCAATTGCACCGCCTGCTGGCCGACATACTTGAGCGCCTGGCCCACTCGCGCCTTCGCAGCGGACACGTTGCGGCGGCGTTCGTTCGCATCCTCCGCCGAGACCTTGACCGCTGCCAGCGTCGCCATCGAGCGCGCCTGCTCGGCCTGCATGAACATCTCGGCCATGCGATGCTGCAGCACCTGGAATTTGCCGATCGGCACGCCGAACTGCTGGCGGGTCTTCAGGTACTCCAGCGTGGCGGCGTTGAGCGCGTCCATCGCGCCCACTGCTTCTGCGCACAGGAGCGTGGCGCCATAATCGGCGGCGGCGTCGAGGATGTCCCAACCTGCACCGGACTTGCCGAGCAAGGCAGACGCCGGTACGCGCACGTTGGCGAACGTGATGTCGGCGGCGCGCTGGCAGTCGATGGTGCGGTAGTCCTTGCGCGTCACGCCGGCGGCGTCGCCGTCGACGAGGAACAGGGAGATGCCGTCGGTGTCGCGCTGGCTGCCGCCGGTACGGGCGGAGACAATGATCTTACCGGCCTGGCCGCCGTGGATGACGACGGTCTTGGTGCCGTTGATCACATAGCCGTCGCCGTCCGTCTTGGCCGTCGTAGCGATGTCGAACGGCTCATGCCGTGCCTGCTTTTCGCCCAGCGCGGCAGCCAGTTTCAGCTCGCCGCTTGCGACCTGTTCCAGCAAACCCTCGTGGCCGCCGGCCAGCTTCAGGAATTGCGCGCCGAGGGCGGTGGCGAAGTATGGCTCGACGACGATGCCGCGTCCCAGCTCCTGCATCACCACCATCATGTCGACCGCAGTGCCGTTGAAGCCGCCCTGCTCTTCGGGAACGGGCAATGCCGTCAGGCCGAGTTCGACCAGCGTGCCCCATGCCTCGTCCGACACGCCCTGCTCGGAGCGCACGATCTTGTTGCGGTGCTCGAAGGTGTAATCCTTGTCGATGAAGCGTCGCAGGGCATCGCGGAATTGTTGCTGCTCTGGTGTGTAGTTGAAGTCCATGCTCGCCTCACAGTCCCAGGATCATCTGGGAGATGATGTTTTTCTGAATTTCGTTGGAACCGCCGTAGATCGAGGTCTTGCGGAAGTTGAAGTAGTACGGCGCAAGCGGCGCGGCGTCATCGTCCTGCGTGATGCTGTGCTCTTGCTCGCCTTCGAGATAGGCGGGATCGAAGGGCATCGCATACGGGCCGACGGCTTCGACCATCAGCTCGGTCAATGCCTGCTGCACTTCCGTTCCCTTCACTTTCAGCATCGACGCTTCCGGGCCCGGGCCGCGCTTTGCGCTCTCCTGCGAGAGCACGCGCAGCACCGTCATTTCGAGTGCCATGATTTCGATTTCCAGGCTGGCGACCTTGGCGGCGTACACCGGATCTTCCAGCAAGGGCCTGCCGCCCTTCATCTGCTTGTTGGCGAGGCGCTTGAGGAAGAGCAGCTCGCGCTTGGCACGGCCGACCGCGGCGATGTTGGTGCGCTCGTGGCCGAGCAGGTATTTCGCGTAGGTCCAGCCCTTGTTCTCTTCGCCGATCAGGTTCTGCACCGGAACCTTCACGTTGTCGAAGAAGACTTCGTTCACTTCATGCTCTTCATCGAGCATGATGATCGGGCGCACGGTGATGCCTGGCGTGTGCATGTCGATCAGCAGGAAGGAAATGCCCTCCTGCTTGCGCGCGCTGGGATCGGTGCGCACGAGGCAGAAGATCATGTCGGCGTGCTGCGCCAGCGTGGTCCAGGTCTTTTGCCCGTTGACGATGTAGTAGTCGCCCTCGCGTTCCGCGCGCGTCTTGAGCGATGCGAGATCGGAACCGGAACCCGGCTCGGAGTAGCCCTGGCACCACCAGTCGTCGCAGTTGAGGATGCGCGGGAGGTAATGGCGCTTTTGCGCCTCGTTGCCGAAGGCCATGATCACCGGGGCAACCATGTTGACACCGAACGGAAGGATGGCCGGCGTGCCTGCGTGAGCGCACTCTTCTTCCCAGATGTGGCGCTGTACCGGAGTCCATCCGGTACCGCCGTACTCAACCGGCCAGCCCGTGCCGACCCATCCCTGCTTGGCGACGATCTTGTGCCAGCGGACGTAGTCTTCCTTCGACAAACGCTTGTGGTTGAGGACCTTTTGCTGCAGGTCTTTGGGGAGGTTCGCTTCCAGGAAGGCGCGAACCGTGTCGCGGAAGGCCAAGTCCTCCGCTGTGTAGTTCAAATCCATGCTGTCTCCTTGTTGTCCCGGCTTAAAAGCACGACCGTTCGAAAATGATTATACAGCGGATTTTTGCAATGTGTATTGAATAAAAATGCGCGAATGGAAAGGCGTTGACGGGCTGTCAACGCAGAGCTGCGGGGGGTGAAGATTTACTGCAGGGGCTGCTTGAGCGCGTCGGGCAGGGGTAACGGCACGACGTCGATCCCTTCCTCGGCCAGCGCTTCGAATTCTTGCACGCTGGCGACGCCGCGGATGGAGCGTTCCGGCGCTTCGTTGTAATGCATGCGCCGCGCCTCCTCAGCGAATCGCTCGCCGACATCCTCGGTGTTGGCGACGATCTTGCGGACCAGTTCCAGCAACTGTTTCTGCACGACGGCAGCATCAATCTTGGGTTCTTGCGCGGTGGAGAGATTGAGGCGGGGAGCGGACGGCAGCTTGCGAACGGCATGGCTTTCACAGACCGGACAAGCGATCTGCCGGGCCTCGCTTTGAGACTTGAAATCTTCTTCCGAAGAAAACCAGCCTTCGAAGCGGTGATCGTGCTCGCAAGTGAGGTTATAGACTTTCATGCCGTGCTGCGAATGAGTGGAGGATCAGTACGATTGTCACGGCGGCGTGAGCAATCGATATGGCATTCTACTGCCTTCCAACTCTATCCGCTCGGCATCCCGGCGGGCTGGAGATGGGCCCGGCGCATCTTGACTGCACCGGGCCGGAGAGGACTTACTGCTTGAATTCGAACTGCTGCTGCGCCTGGTCGATCAGGTCCGGCAGGCGTTGCGCCAGAAGCACGGCCTTTGCCCGGCGCCGCGCGGAGTGCGCCTCGAGCGCGCCCGTCAGTCGGCGGACGTTTGTTTTTATTTCAACAATCTGTTCTGCTTTCGCGAGCCGGACGAGGCCATACAGGCTTTCGCGGAAAAGATGCTTTTGGCGCGCGCTTGCATCTTCGGTAAGGGTGGCGGTGATCAAGTTCTCAATGACGTCGTCAGTATCAAGCTTCTTTTTCATGGCCTCGCGTTTACTCGTGGATGGGATTTGCTACAGCGCAAGTATGCGGAATTTGCGGTACGGCACGATTGAGAAATCTCAAGCTGCACGTAAGAAAATGTAACAGAAGCGGGAGTCATTAAAATTTTGACAAAAAAATGCCCGCGCACTCGCGGGCAAACACTTCCTGGGAGGCTTAAGGGACCGCCTTCATCTTAGGCGTGACCTGCGGCATCGAATTTGCGCAAACGCAACGAAACGATCGCGCACGATCAATCGCCCTCTGCGTCCTTCACGACGGCAAATTCCCCCTTCGCCTGCAGATCGGCATGATAGGACGAGCGCACCATCGGCCCGGAAGCCACATGCGTGAAGCCCATCTTTTCACCGGTGACGCGCAAGGCATCGAACTCATCCGGCGTCACATACCGTGCTACCGGCAGATGGTGCGCGCTCGGTTGCAGGTACTGGCCGAGCGTGAGCATGTTGATACCGTGGGCGCGCATGTCGCGCATCACGGCCTCCACCTCTTCGATGGTTTCGCCCAGGCCCAGCATCAGACCGGACTTGGTCGGCACGGCCGGATGGCGCTGCTTGAACTGCTCCAGCAGATCGAGAGAGACGTCGTAATCCGCGCCGGGCCGGGCCTGCTTGTAGAGGCGCGGCACTGTTTCGAGATTGTGGTTGAACACATCGGGCGGGGCCTGCTCCAGGATCGCAAGCGCGGTGTCCACCCTGCCACGGAAATCGGGGGTCAGGATTTCGACGACAATGCCCGGGTTCAGGCGGCGCGTCTCCGTAATGCAGGCGGCAAAATGTGCGGCGCCGCCGTCGCGCAGGTCATCGCGGTCCACCGAGGTGATCACCACGTACTTCAGCCCCATCGCCTGGATGGTCTGCGCCATGTTCTTCGGCTCGTCCGGGTCGAGCGGATTGGGGCGTCCGTGACCGACGTCGCAGAACGGGCAGCGGCGAGTGCAGATATCGCCCATGATCATGAACGTGGCCGTACCGCTCTTGAAGCACTCACCCAGGTTGGGGCAATTCGCTTCCTCGCAAACGGTATGCAGCTTGTTTTCCCGCAGCACCGCCTTGAGCCGCTGCACCTCGCGCGAGCCGGTGAATTCAGAGCGGATCCACTTCGGCTTGCGCAGAATCTGTGCGCGCTCGGTGGGCACGATCTTGATCGGAATGCGGGCCATCTTGTCGGCGCCGCGCAGTTTCTCGCCGGTCTTCACGGGCCGCTGTCCCGGCGCCGCTTCCGCTGTTGTCTTTGTATCGCTCATCGCACGCACTCAGCCGCGGTAATAGCGTTGCGGCGTGAACGGCGTCTTCGCCACTTCCACCGGGACCGGCTTGCCGCGCACGATAGCCTGCAAGGCGGTGCCGACTGCGGCCAGCGACGTTTCCACATAGCCCATCGCGATCGGGCCGCCCACGGTCGGACCGAAGCCGCCGCTGGTGACCTTGCCGGCGACGTTGCCTTGCGCATCCACCAGCTCCGCGCCTTCGCGCACCGGCATTCTGTCCTTTACCAGCAGGCCGACGCGCTTGCGACCGACGCCTTCGGCCAGCTGGCGCATGATGACTTCCGCGCCGGGATAGCCGCCGGCGCGCGCCCCGCCCTCGCGGCGGGTCTTGGACAAGGCCCAGCCCAGGCTGGCCTCGATCGGCGTCGTGCCGGTGTCCATGTCGTGGCCGTACAGGCACAGGCCGGCTTCCAGGCGCAGCGAGTCGCGCGCGCCCAGTCCGATCGGCGCCACTTCAGGTTGTGCAAGCAGCAGGCGCGCCAGTTCCTCGGCCTTATCGTTCGGCACCGAAATCTCGAAGCCGTCTTCGCCGGTGTAACCGGAGCGGCTGATGAAACACTCCACGCCGACCAGCGTTACCTTGCCGGTATTCATGAAAACCATCTTGGCGGTCTCGGGCGCGAGCCGCGCCATCACGGCACCGGCGGCCGGCCCCTGCAGCGCCAGCAGCGCGCGGTCCGCAAGTTCCTCGACCGTGCAGCGATTGCCGATATGCTTCCTGAGGTGAGCGATGTCCTGCTGCTTGCAGGCCGCGTTGACCACGACGAACAGGTGGTCGCCGCCATTGGACACCATCAGGTCGTCGAGGATGCCGCCCTGCTCGTTCGTAAACACGGCATAGCGCTGCATGTTGGCCGGCAGGTCGACGATATCGACCGGCATCAGCGACTCGAGTGCAGCAGCGGCATCGGGGCCGCTCAAGCGGACCTGGCCCATATGCGAAACATCGAAGAGCCCGGCCTGGGTGCGCGTCTGCGCGTGCTCCTTCAGCACGCCGGTCGGATATTGCACCGGCATTTCGTAGCCCGCGAACGGGACCATGCGGGCACCGAGTTCGACATGCAAGTTGTACAGCGGGGTACGGGCCAGGGCCTGCGTCGTTTCCATTATTTCGTTCCTTTTTCTTGAATCGCAAAAAATCGAATCAGCACTCGATCACATTGACCGCGAGCCCACCGCGCGCGGTCTCCTTGTATTTGATCTTCATGTCGGCTCCCGTTTCGCGCATGGTCTTGATGACCTTGTCCAGCGAAACGAAATGGTGACCGTTGCCGCGCAGCGCCATGCGCGCCGCATTGATGGCCTTGATCGAACCCATCGCATTGCGCTCGATGCAGGGTACCTGTACCAGCCCGCCGATCGGGTCGCAGGTCAGGCCGAGGTTGTGCTCCATGCCGATTTCCGCGGCATTCTCGACTTGTTCCGGCGTTCCGCCCATGACCTCGGCAAGCGCGCCAGCAGCCATCGAACACGCCACACCGACCTCGCCCTGGCAGCCGACTTCGGCCCCGGAGATCGATGCGTTTTCCTTGTACAGGATGCCGATGGCGGCGGCGGTCAGCAGGAAGCGGATCACACCTTCCTCATTCGCGCCCGGCACGAAGCGGTGGTAGTAGTGCAGCACGGCGGGGACGATGCCTGCCGCACCGTTCGTCGGCGCTGTCACCACGCGGCCGCCCGCGGCATTCTCTTCGTTGACGGCGAGCGCATAGAGGTTCACCCAGTCGAGCGTCGTCAGCGGATCGCGCAGGTTGGCTTCGGGCTGGCTCGACAGCTTGCGGTACAGCTCCGCCGCGCGGCGGCGCACCTTGAGGCCGCCGGGAAGGCTGCCCTCCTTTTCGCAGCCGCGCTTGACGCACTCCTGCATCACCTGCCAGATGCGCAGCAAGCCGCGCCGTGTTTCTTCCTCGGGCCGCCACGCTTTTTCGTTCTCCAGCATCAGCTGGCTGATCGACAAGCCCTTCTCCCGGCATGTCGCCAGCAGCTCGTCGGCGCTCTTGAAAGGATGGGCAACCACTGTCGTGTCAGGCACGATGCGGTCGGCACCCACAGCGTCTTCATTGACCACGAATCCGCCGCCGACCGAGTAATACACCTTGCTGTCGATTTCCGAGCCATCCCTATCGAAGGCGGTAAAACGCATGCCGTTCGGATGGTGCGGCAACGATTGCCGCTTGTAGAGCAGGAGATGCTCGCTCTCGATGAATGGGATGGTGTGCTCGCCCAACAGGGAGATCTGCTTGCCGGCACGCACCTGCGCCAGCCTGTCCTCGATGCTGTCGGTATCGACCAGGTCTGGCGCCTCCCCGAGCAGGCCTAGCATCACCGCCTTGTCGCTGCCGTGTCCCTTGCCGGTCGCACCCAAGGACCCGTACAGCTCGGCCTTGAGCTGTGCAACCCGCCCAAGCTGGCCGGATGCCTTCAGTCCGGCCGCGAACTGCAGCGCGGCGCGCATCGGGCCCACGGTATGCGAACTCGACGGTCCGATGCCAATCTTGAACAACTCGAAAACACTGATGGCCATGTCATCCGCCTTGGCCGCCTCGCATGCGCCAGGCGGCAAATACCGTTTCAACAGGCGGGTTACGCCGCATGAAGCAGCGCAGCCCGCCCGGCCCTTACTCGTAGTCCGACATCGGCGGGCACGCGCAGACGAGGTTGCGGTCGCCGTACACGTTGTCGACGCGGCCGACCGGCGGCCAGTACTTGTTGCCACGCAGGGAGGCGACGGGGAACGCCGCCTGTTCGCGCGAATACTTGCGGCTCCATTCGCCGGCAATCGCCATCGCGGTATGCGGCGCATGGCGCAGCACGCTTTCCTCCGCCGTCACCGCACCGCTCTCGACCGCGCGAATCTCTTCGCGGATGGCGATCATCGCCTCGCAGAATCGGTCGAGCTCATCCTTGGATTCGCTCTCGGTCGGTTCGATCATCAGCGTGCCGGGCACCGGGAAGGACATGGTCGGCGCATGGAAACCGAAGTCCATCAGGCGCTTCGCAACATCATCCACGGTGACCCCGGTCGCGTCCTTCAGCGGACGCAGGTCGACGATGCACTCGTGTGCAACGATACCGTTCTCGCCCGCGTACAGGATCGGGTAATGCGGCGCCAGGCGCTTCGCGATGTAGTTGGCGTTGAGGATGGCAACCTGGCTTGCTTCCTTCAGGCCCTGGCGGCCCATCAGCTTGATGTACGTCCAGCTGATCGGCAGGATGCTCGCGCTGCCCCACGGCGCCGCGCATACTGGCGCATCCTGCTTTTCCATCACGCGATGGCCGGGCAGGAACGGCGCCAGATGCGATTTCACCGCGATCGGGCCCACGCCGGGGCCGCCGCCGCCGTGCGGAATGCAGAAGGTCTTGTGCAGGTTCAGGTGCGACACGTCGCCGCCGAACTTGCCCGGAGCGCACAGGCCCACCATCGCATTCATGTTCGCGCCGTCGATGTAAACCTGGCCGCCGTGCGCATGCACGATTTCGCAAATCTCGCGGACCTCGGCCTCGAACACGCCGTGCGTCGACGGATACGTAATCATGATGGCTGCGAGGTCGGCGGCATGTTTCTCCGCCTTTGCCTTCAGGTCGGCGACATCGACATTGCCGCGCTCGTCGCATGCGACCACGACAACCTGCATGCCCACCATCTGGGCCGTTGCCGGATTGGTGCCGTGCGCGGAACTCGGGATCAGGCAGACATTGCGATGCCCTTCGCCGCGGCTCTTGTGATATGCGCGGATAGCCAGCAGGCCGGCGTACTCGCCCTGCGAGCCGGCGTTCGGCTGCAGCGACACCGCGTCGTAGCCGGTACATGCCACCAGCATCTGCTCCAGCTCGCTGATCAGCTGCTGATAGCCTTGCGCCTGTTCCAGCGGGGCGAACGGATGGATACTGCCGAATTCCTTCCAGGTCACCGGGATCATCTCGGTCGTCGCATTCAGCTTCATCGTGCACGAGCCGAGCGGAATCATCGTGCGGTCGAGCGCGAGATCCTTATCGGACAGTGCGCGCAGATAGCGCAGCATCTGGGTTTCGGAATGGTGGCTGTTGAACACCGGGTGCGTCAGATACACACTGGTGCGCACGAGCGCCGCTGGAATGCGCTCAGCAGCATCCGCTTCGCAGGTGGCGAAGGACGGCACTGCCTTGCCTGCGGCGAAGATCGCCCACAGGGCTTCGATGTCTTCGCGCGTCGTCGTTTCATCGATGGAAATGCCGACGGTTGCGGCATCGACATTACGCAGGTTGATCGACTGGCTGAGTGCAGCCGCGTGGATTTCCTGCGTACGGGCACCGGTGCGGACCGTGATCGTGTCGAAGAAGGAAGCAGTCGGCACTTCCAGATCCAGCTTGCGCAGGCCCTCGACCAGGGTCGCCGTCAAGCGGTGCACCCGTTGGGCGATGGTCTTCAGACCCTGCGGACCGTGGTAGACCGCATACATGCTCGCAATGTTCGCAAGCAGGACCTGAGCGGTGCAGATGTTGCTGGTCGCCTTTTCGCGGCGGATATGCTGTTCGCGGGTCTGCATCGCTAGGCGGTATGCCTTGTCGCCGTGGCTGTCGATGGAAACACCGACCAGGCGGCCGGGCATGACCCGCTTGTTTTCGTCGCGCGTGGCGAAGTATGCCGCGTGCGGGCCGCCGTATCCGAGCGGCACGCCGAAACGCTGGGCGGAGCCGATGGCCACGTCCGCGCCGAATTCGCCGGGAGGCGTGAGCACGGTCAGCGCCAGCAGGTCAGCCGCCACCACGACCAGCGCGTTTTTCGCATGCGCCTTCGCCACGGTGTCGGCATAGTCATTGATCTCGCCGTTCAGAGAAGGATACTGGAGCAGCACGCCGAAGCAGTCGAGCTGTTCGAGGTCCGTGCGATGGTCGCCGACGACCACTTCGATGCCGATCGGCTCGGCGCGCGTGCGCACCACGTCGATCGTCTGCGGGAAGCAGTCCTGCGACACGAAGAACACCTTGCTCTTGCTCTTGGACAGGCGCTGGCAGAAGGTCATTGCCTCCGCGGCTGCGGTCGCCTCATCGAGCAGCGAGGCGTTGGCGATCTCCATACCCGTCAGGTCGGAGATCATGGTCTGGAAGTTGAGCAACGCTTCGAGGCGGCCCTGCGAAATCTCCGGCTGGTAAGGCGTGTACGCGGTGTACCACGCCGGGTTCTCAAGCAGGTTGCGAAGAATGACGGTCGGCGTATAGGTGTTGTAGTAACCCATGCCGATGTAGGACTTGAACACCTTGTTCTTCGCAGCGATCTGCTGCAGTTCCGCCAGCACTTCCGGCTCGCTGCGCGCGCCGTCCAGGTTCAGGGGCGCTTCGGAATGGATCGCGTCCGGAATCACCTTCTTGATGAAGGCATCCATCGACTCGAAGCCGAGCGTCGACAGCATCGCCTTCCTGTCGGCTTCACCCGGCCCGATGTGCCTGTCGATGAAATCCGTGTGCTGCTGCAAATCCTCGAAAGCAGCCCGATTCTGAACCATTTTTTACCTCTCAATACGAAAAAGAATTCATGCGCTGCGAATCACGTCAGCCTTGCGACTCGACGTAAGCCGTGTAGCCTGCCTCATCCATGAGGGCGTCCAGGTCGCTCGCCTGGCTGACCTTGAACTTGAAGAACCAGCCGGCCCCCATCGGATCCTCATTCACCTTGCCCGGCTCGTCGGCCAGCACGGCATTCACCTCGGTCACGACGCCGGCGACCGGCATGTTGATCTCGCCCGCGGCCTTCACGGACTCGATGACGGCGGCTTCCTCGCCCTTGGCAAGTTCTTTTCCGGCTTCCGGCAGCTGCACGAAAACCAGGTCGCCGAGATGATCCTGAGCGTAGTCGGTGATCCCGACAGTGACCAAGCCATCCTCCTCAACGCGCAGCCACTCGTGTTCCTGGGTGTACACGGTCTTGCTCATCTTCTCATCTCCTAAAAATTGATTGATCGAAATGCCAGGGGCAAAAGGGAATTCTTGTGCTGCAGCAGGCCACTCGCCGACGGTGCGGCAGTTGACGCAGCTTATTCTTGCGGCAAAATTTTAGAGGGTTCCATGTATTTATTGTGTTCAAATGCACTCGGAAAACCACCGAAATTCCAATAATTTCGCTGCGCTTTGTTTATTTTTGAAAATTTGGCGGCGATTAATTTCATTATCGGAAACGAAATATCCAGCCCTGTTTTGCTTGCAAAAACGGGCAGCCGGCGGCGGAGGTCGGGAAGAAAGCAGGTGCGCCTGCATGAGACAGGCCAGCGTGATGTGACGTTCCTGGGGGAAGAAAGATGTGTGGCCTGGTGCCCGAGACCGGAATCGAACCGGTACGCCCCCTCTCGGGTAAGCGGCGGATTTTAAGTCCGCTGTGTCTACCAATTTCACCACTCGGGCCAGTGCGATAGCGGTCGTCGGCAGACCGGTCGCGCAAGAAAAAAGCGCACGAGGCGATCTGCCCGGGGGTGCGCTGCATTCGAGGAGCCGAAGTTTAGCACACTAACAATGAACGCCGTGGGCGTTCATTGTCCTGATTTCTCTATCGCGAGCGCGCATAAAAAAACCCGGTCCATATGGGACCGGGTTTTCGATTTCTTGGAGGCGGGGGTCGGAATTGAACCGGCGTAGACGGCTTTGCAGGCCGCTGCATAACCACTTTGCTACCCCGCCACGGGAGGGTATTGTAACCACAAAACTGAAACGGCGCTGCGCCCACCATCTTGCGGCGATTCATTGCTGCCGCCGGGCCAGCGAGGAAGCCGTGCGCTTCCATTTGAAACTGGAGCGGGAAAAGGGTCTCGAACCCTCGACCTCAACCTTGGCAAGGTTGCGCTCTACCAACTGAGCTATTCCCGCATAAACCTTCATGCGCTTCACAAAACCGGGGCAAAGCCCTCAACCTTGTGAAATAAAAAAGGAAGCTTGTGTAAGCTTCCTTTCAGAATCTTGGAGCGGGAAAAGGGTCTCGAACCCTCGACCTCAACCTTGGCAAGGTTGCGCTCTACCAACTGAGCTATTCCCGCGTCGTTCACAACAGACGCACATTATAGACGTCTGCCGTTTTTTGTCAAGCACACACCGGGATTCAGATGCGCCCTGCCTTCTCTTTGATCAGCGGCCATGCCTTCTGCAGGTAATAGAACATGGACCAGACCGTCAGCACTGCAGCGATGACCAGCAGCCACGCGCCCCATAGACGCGTGTCGATCACGCCGAACAGCGTATCGCTATAGAGCAGCATCGGGATCGCCACCATCTGGGCCGTCGTCTTGATCTTGCCGATCGAGCTGACCGCGACGGATTTCGACGCGCCGATCTGCGCCATCCATTCGCGCAGTGCGGAGATGGCGATCTCACGGCCGATGATGATGAATGCGACCACCGCATTGACGCGGTCGAACTCGACCAGCAGCAGGAGCGCGCCGGCGACCATCAGCTTGTCGGCCACCGGGTCGAGGAAGGCGCCGAAGGCGGAGGTCTCGTTCCAGCGGCGCGCGAGGAATCCGTCGAACCAGTCGGTCACAGCCGCCACGATGAAGATCGCCGTGGAGGCCACGCCTTTCGCATGGGGGGAAAGCCAGGTGTCGGGAAGGTAGAAGACGCCGACCACGAGCGGGATCAGCGCTACGCGCAGCCAGGTCAGCAGGATTGGAATATTGAAGGGCATAGTCGGCGCCAGAGAATAATGGCGATTATCGCGTGGAAACTGCAATCCCCGCAAATCCTGGCGCGACGGCGGCGTCCTTGATGCAACTTTCAGTGCAGCTGCTTGTAGATCTCTTCGGCGAGCTTGCGTGAAATGCCTTCCACCGTGGCGAGCTCTTCGATGCTGGCATCGGCCACACCCCGCAGGCCGCCGAAACGCGCGAGCAGCTTCTGCCGGCGCTTGGCACCTATCCCTTCGATGTCTTCCAGGCGCGAACTCTGCCGGGCTTTCGCGCGCTTGGCGCGCATGCCGGTGATCGCGAAGCGGTGCGCTTCGTCGCGGATCTGGGCGATGAGCATCAGTGCAGCGGATTCCTTGCCCAGTTCGAGCGCCGCGCGGCCATCGGCAAAGATCAGCGTCTCCAGGCCGACCTTGCGCCCTTCTCCCTTTGCCACGCCCACGATCTGGCCGATGTCCAGGCCGAGTTCACTGAACACCTGCCGCGCCATTTCCACCTGGCCCTTGCCGCCGTCGACCAGGACGATGTCGGGCATGACGCCCTCGCCGTTCGCCACTTTTTCGTAGCGCCGGGTCAGCACTTGCCGCATGGCCGCATAATCGTCGCCGGGTGTGATGTCGTTGATGTTGTAGCGCCGATATTCACCGTTCTGCATCGTGTGGTGGTGGAACACGACGCAGGAGGCTTGCGTCGCCTCGCCCTGGGTATGGCTGATGTCGAAGCATTCGATGCGCAGCGCGTCGATGTCTGCGGTATCCAGCGCGAGCGTGTCGGCCAGCGCGCGCGTGCGCGCTTTTTGCGAACCCTGCTCGGACAGCAGGCGCGCCAGTGCTATCTCGGCCCCCTTCTGCGCCATCTCCAGCCACTGGCGGCGCTGCCCCTGCGGCTGGAACACGAGCGAAATCCGATGGCCGCACTGCTCCATCAGCGCCATCATCAATGCCGGCTCATCGAGCTCGACGCTGACGATGATCGTGGACGGAACAAAGAGCTCGATGTAGTGCTGGGCGAGGAACGCCTTCAGCACCTCTGCCTCCACGCCTGCCTCCGTGTCGGCCAGCGCATCGTCGACATGCGAAGGGAAATAAGCCCTGTCGCCCAGATGCCGCCCGCCGCGCACCATGGCGAGGTTGACGCAGGCGCGGCCGCCCTGCACGACGACGGCGATGATGTCGATGTCCGCATCGCCAACCGTCTCCATCGCCTGCTGGTGAAGCACGCGCGAAAGCGCCGTGATCTGGTTGCGCACCGCAGCCGCCTGTTCGAACTTCAGTTCCGCGGCGAAGGCATGCATCTTGGTCTCGAGTTCTTCGAGGACTTCGTTCTGCCGCCCCCGCAGGAACTTGGCGGCATTCTCCACGTCGTGCGCGTAGTCTTCGCGGCTGATCGCATTCACACACGGAGCGCTGCAGCGCTGGATCTGGTGCAGCAGGCAGGGCCGTGTCCGGTTGGCAAACACAGTGTCTTCGCAGGTGCGCAGCTGGAATACCTTCTGCAGGATCTGGATCGATTCCTTCACCGCCCAAGCGCTGGGGAACGGGCCGAAAAACTGGTTCTTCTTGTCCACCGCGCCGCGATAATAGGCCATGCGCGGCACGTTCTGCCCGGTGATCTTCAGGTAGGGATAGGACTTGTCGTCGCGGAAGAGAATGTTGAAACGCGGCTGCAGCGTCTTGATGAGATTGTTTTCGAGCAGCAGCGCTTCCGCCTCGCTGCGCGTGACCGTCGTTTCGAGGCGGGCAATGCGCTCGACCATCATCGCGGTGCGCGGGCTGGCGAGCGTTTTCTGGAAATAGCTCGAAACACGCTTCTTCAGGTCGCGCGCCTTTCCCACGTACAGGAGCTTGCCCTCCTCATCGAAGTAGCGATAGACGCCGGGCAGGTGCGGAAGCGCGGCGACGATTTCAAGAATGGCCGCGCGCGGATCCGGAACCTCTGGAACGACTGTCTCGGACATCTTGCCCCTTATACTCCCGAGAAGGACTCCGCGGTCGCCTTCGCCGCTCGATAGCGCGGATCGTCCTGCAGGGCCTCCCATGCGAGTGCCGGCGACAGCGGCACGAGCGCCGTGACGCGCGCCGCCGAAGCCTTCGCGGCTGGCGTCGCCTTGAGCTTCAGCCCCTGCAGCAGTTCATCCGCCTTATCCGGCGAATTGCAGATCAAGACCATGTCGCAACCGGCGGCGAGCGCCGCATTGGCACCGTCGACCACCCCGCCCGCGACGCTCGCGCCTTCCATGCTCAGGTCGTCGCTGAAGATCACGCCCTGGAATCCGTAATCGCGGCGCAGGATGGACAGCCATTTCTTGGAGAATCCGGCCGGGTTCTTGTCAACCTTGGGGTAGATCACATGGGCGGGCATCACGCCGGCCAGTCCGAGGCCGAGCCAGCCGTAGGGCGCGGCGTCGTCGGCGAGGATTTCCTTGAGGCTGCGCTCGTCGACAGGGATATCGACGTGGGAATCGGCTTTCACGAAGCCATGTCCCGGGAAGTGCTTGCCGCAGTTGGCCATGCCCGCCAGCGCCAGGCCATGGTTGAGGCTCTTGGCGAGCACACTGACCACGCGCGGATCGCGATGGAATGCACGGTCGCCGATCACGCCGGATTCGCCGTAGTCGAGATCCAGCACGGGTGTAAACGAGAGGTCGACGCCGCAGGCGCGCAGTTCCGCCGCGAGGACAAAGCCGATGTCGGTGGCCGCCTTGATCGATGCGAGCACGTCGCGGTCCCACAACTCGCCCAGCTTGCGCATCGCCGGCAGGCGGGTAAAGCCGTCCGTCTTGAACCGCTGAACACGGCCGCCCTCGTGATCGACGGCGATCAGGACGCCCGGACGCGCTTCCTGGATGGCCTGAGTGAGCGCGACAAGCTGCTTCCGGTTTTCATAGTTGCGCGCAAACAGAATCACGCCGCCGGTCAGCGGGTGCTGGATTCGCCTGATGTCGTCATCCGACAGGGTCGTGCCGACGACGTCGAGCATGACCGGGCCAAGTTGCTGCTGAGCGTTTTCCGCCACCTTGTTCATTTTTTCTCCACTATGACGAAGGCCACCGCGTAGTCGGCTTCGTCGGTAATCGA
>Ga0196971_1000608_pt1 | contig 24115 bp, 29 predicted proteins | sample S1v_1013CmetaG_FD_148660 | JGI IMG/M metagenome (GOLD analysis project Ga0196971, IMG submission 148660) | Soil microbial communities from Anza Borrego desert, Southern California, United States - S1+v_10-13C | ecosystem: Environmental > Terrestrial > Soil > Desert | place: USA: California...
ATGTCGTCCTCGCAGTATGGTACGCCCTTGACGTGGTCGAAGTCCTTCCACGGATCGAGACCAAGCGCCTTCATTTCCTTGGCGTAGTCGCCCTTGAAGTGACCGAGTCGCTGACCCCATGCTTCGAGGCCCTGACGGCCGATATTGTCGCCGTCGAGCGTCCCACGACGCCATCGATCGAAGTCCTTGTCCTTCTCGTTGGCGAAGTACATCTGCGCCAACACCTGCGTATCGCGCACGATCTGGCCGGGCTTCGGATGGAAGTCAGGGTATAGTTTATCGAGAACTTTTAGGTCATACCCCAAAAGGTTGTGTCCGACGACAATGTCGGCTTCTTCGATGATGCCGACAGCATCGTCAATGTCATCCTGTCCCGTCTTCGGGTTGTAGGCGTATGAGAACGTAGGACCCTCAACGGAGTCCTCGATAATCCGGAGGCAGATGCACCAGATTGTCGAGACTTCGTTGAGAAGTCCATCAGTTTCCAAATCGAAGATTACTGTGCGCATTATCAATCACTTAGCTGATTTTCGGGCGGCGAGCGTAGGCGATGCGGGAAGTGAAGTGTGAGGGACCCCAAAGATACCACGCGTAGTTGTGTCTCGGAGAGCCGGTGGAACCCGGAATCCAACGTGGACGCCATGTCAGCACGAGCTTTCCGAAATAGTTCGGGCATTCCTCGAAGAACGGCATGCGGCTGGATGCGCAATCAACTTCGTTACGCATCAGGAGTGCACCGATCGCGCCGTCGTTCTGGCAGAGCTCGATGATCCGCGCGATGAACTGATCCACCCACGGCTGCGCATAGGGAGGATTGGTCACCACCAGCGGCCGGGTCATGCCATCGCGGTCGATCATGAAGTCGGATGTCAAGAAATCCTTGACAGGCGCTCCATCCATTTGCGGATGCAGGTCCGACGAAACCACGGTGTGACCTCGCTGCTCGAACACCTTCGAGATTGCGCCGTCGCCGCATGCCGGTTCAAACACCTTGGCACCCGGCATCAGAATGTCGTTGGCGACCAGATAATCGTAAAGTGCGATCGTGCAGGCTGGCTCGGTTGGGTAGTGATCATTCTCATTGCGCTCGTATTTTGAGACACCGAGCATGGCGGAATCGGGCTTGGCCATCAGATGAACTGCCTTCCGTTGAGAAGCTGTTTGGGAAGCTGGTACTGGTTGAGGAAGGCGGCGGGATCAGGCACCTCGGACAGCACCTTGACGTATGGACCGATCAATTCGCCGCGACCGGTCAGCACCATCAGCTTGATAAATGCGACATGAAGGAAGGTGCGGGTCTCTGCCTCGGTCCAGACATCCATCGTGAACATCTGCGCGGCGTCGTTCGGAACCCAACGACGCGGAACTTCGGAGAACATTCCGGTGATGGCATCGAGCTTCCAGCCGTCGAGACGGAAGCGAATGGCTTCGGAATGAACGGCGAGCTTGTCGCAGCGATGAAGCAGGCCGTTCCACTTGTCGTGGTAAACTTCGAAAAGCCGCCACTTCATCAGCATCTCGGTCAGAATGCCGTTCTCGACATTGTCGAACTGCGGACTGAGGATGCGCTTGAACGGCGTCGGGCAGTCGCCGACGATGTATTCGGGGAAATCATGCAGGAGGCCGACGAGACCGGCTTCCACGACGTCGTGCCAGCCGTACCCGGCATCCGATGCGTGCTGCATCATCAGGATCGCGACTTCGATGTCATGCTGCCCGATCTTGAGCGGCGAGAAACCGCCGAAGCGATGGTTGCGCGACAGTGAAGTCGCGATATCGAAGAACTCAATCTGGTCTGCTTGCGGGGACAGGTAATCCACCGCCGCGCCGGACGCGGTCGTTGCCCATGACATGCTTCATACTCCTGTTTAGGTTTTCTTGACACCTACACGGCGTTAACCATGTTGTCAACTTTTTCTTGACAGCTAGTTCAACACCTTGTCGATAATTCTCTGCTTGGCCACGATCTTGCCGAACATGCCTTCGTCCATCGATCCTTCCACGATCAGATGCTGCGCGAAGACGGTATCCAACTGACCGATACGATGCACGCGATCTTCGGCCTGCGTGAGCTCGTGCGGCAGCCATGTCATCTCCGCACCGACCCACTGATGCGCGGTGGTGAGGGTGTAGCCGGTACCGGCAGCCGTGTACTGACCGATGAACGGATTACAGTCTGGATCGTTCTGGAACCTGTCAGCCTCCGCCTGACGCTTGTGCGTCGGAGTTCCGCCGAAGATCACGGCACACGAATTCGACCACCGTTCCTTGAGCGCCGCGATCACGTCGCGATGGTAGGCGAAGATGACGACCTTGTATCCTTGGTTCATGAGATTGGAAACGTACTCAATGACCATTGGAACCTTGGCCAGCGCCAGATCGCGGCGGGCGATGGCAAGCTTATTGAGAGGTGTGTCAGCCAGAAGATCGCCGTCCGCAGTCTCGGCGTATTCTTCAAGCATGACCGGCCGCGCCTTCATGACGAGCTCGGCCAGCGACATCTCATCAAGATCGACGTGAACGCCCATCTTCTCTTCGTAAGCCGCAAGAAGGGCCGCGACTGCGTCCTTCTCCGCCTGCACCTTCTTCTGGAGGCCTTCACTCGCGAGCGGGATGATCTGGCGCACCTTCGGCGGCAGGTCCTTGAGCACCTCCATCTTGAGATGCCGGATCATGAACCGATCCTTGAGGATGAAGTTCAGTTCCTCTTCGTTCGAGGAGCCATTATCGTCCATCCCGAAGCCGGTTTCATAGGCCGCGCAATATCTTTCCGCAAAGGCATCATAGTTTCGGCCGAGTCCGCGTGGATCGATCCGTTTGATCAGCGGCCACAGGTTCTTGACCCGGTTCGGAATTGGCGTTCCGGTCAGGTACACCTCGCGTTTTGCGACGATGGGGTCCCAATACCGCCATTCTTTCTTGGTACCCTTCTTGGCTTTCTTTTCGACCAGATCGCCATTCTTATCTTCGTCCGGCGCGTCTCCGCCGACCTCGACCCGCTTCTTGCCGCCAAAGATGTTGAGCGTGCGTCGGCTTTCGGCGTTCTGGAGGAAATGGGCCTCGTCGCAGATCATGATGTCCCACACGCCAGCGCGCAGGGCATAATAATGGCGATAGAGGATATCGTAGTTGATGATGACGCATTCGGTGTCCGGAAGATAATCGCCTTCTGCGATACCGACCGACAGCCCGTTCAGGTCCCAGCGTTCCACGGCGCGCTGCCAGTGGATTTTATGTGATGCCAGACAGATGATCAGCATCGATCGGACTTCGCCGATATTGTTGCCGACCGTGAGCGCACTAACCGTATTGTGCGTGACGAGATGCTCTTCTGTGACGTAAAGATGGTCCTCGGAAGCCACGCTGATGCAACGAACGTGATCGGAACCGGCCGGAACGACGTCGATGATGCGACGGGCTGGAACACCGGTCACGAAATGCTTCCACCGTGCAGGGAGCTTCTTGCGGGTGATGCCGATCACCGGTCGCCAGAGATCGTCGGGGATATAGATTTCGACCCGGTACTGGCGCTGACTGATCTTGGTATGAAGTAATCCGCCGATCGATCGAACGACCTGACGCAGCGTCGAATAGAGTGCCTCGTTCCAGCGCGGTACGAGGATGCGAATATGTCCATCGCCCCGGACCCTGCCTCCTGACTTGATCGCGCCGCGCAGCCATTCGAGGCGCTGGTGAACTCCGGCTGTCTCTGCGGTCGAGATCGGCCACATCCGCGTCGGCTCGGTAAACGTTCCGGGCTTCGCAAAAAGATAGACGGCCTGCTCGAAGCCATTGTAATCCGGAATCGGGTGGAATTCTGCCGGACCCGTCATCGTGGGAATGGTGAGGGAAATGCCTCGCATAATGCGACCCATGACCTCCATCGTATTGATGGTGACCCACTCGTCGCTCTCATCATCATGTACTGTCCACAGGTGATCGCCATCGACCAGCGTCGAAGCACCGTCGTCGGTTGTTACCTTGTAGACAGGCAAGACACCGCGATCGAAGACGCCGGTCACGAGGACCGGCTTCCCGTTCGAACCGATTACGTGGTCGCGCGGCGAAATCTTCCCGACCGGTGTGTAGCCATCAGGCGTCAGAATCCGCGTGGTGAGGGGATGGCCCTTGCCAAGTCCGGGCTCGTCGGCGATCAGCGTCTTCTTCCGCTGAAGCGCATAACGCACGGAGTTATTTTGGAACTCGATGAGTTCCTCATTGATGGGGAGCCGGAGATCAGTCATTATCCCGCAATGAGCTTGATGGCTTCAAGGGACTGCTGGTTGGTGAGAGCGTCCAGCACGGCGTCGAACTTGACCTGTCCAGCTTCGCCACGCTTGACCATCAGCGCGATCTTTCCGCCCTTGACAATGATGATCGTGCTGTCGTCATGCGTTGCAGCAAAATCGAGATGGACAGGCTTGGTGTTTTCGAGGTTCATCGTCAGTCTCCAGAAAATCTTGACACGGTGTTAACCATATTCTGAGCCACTGTCAAGGTTTTCTTGACGCCCATTAACCATGCGTTATTTTGAAGGCATGTTTGACGATCCCGAATTCTACGAAGAAGAGCCTCAGTGCTCCTGCAACCGCGCCATCCCGAAAGAGGAGATGGTGCTGTACGAAATCCCGCGCGCTTTGCCGGATGGCGGGTTCATTGTCGAGCAGATGCGCTTCGATAAAGCCTGTCCGTTCCACGGTTATACGGTCGAGACAATTTCAGCCAACGAAGCTGAAAGTGATTGACAGCCATTTTTGGTCACGATATGGTCGCTTCGTCAACAAGTATGGAGTAGACAAATGGCCATTCATGCCCCGCGTGCAAACAAGCATCCCGTGAAGTCCTTCAAGGTCGCAACTGTCCAGAAAAACAAGACAGGTCCTTATGGCAAGGCTGCCATGCTGACCCCGGAACAGTTCGACAAGGCGATTGACTTCGCTCGGCAGCACATGCCATATGGTGCTCGCGATTCCCTGATGATCCTGCTGTCCCGCTTCTGCGGCCTGCGCGCCAAGGAGATCGCAACGCTTCATGTCCGGGATTTCACCGATGCTGAAGGCAAGGTCATTCCCGAGCTCCGTGTCTCCAAGCGCGGTGCGAAATACGGCAAGGAGCGGACGATCGACCTCCGCGAAGAAGTCGTGGACGAGATCAAGGCCTATCTCAAGCTCGTCGGCATCGAAGACGGTCCTATCTTCTGGACCGAGCGCGGTACGCCGATGACATCAAACGCTGTCCAGAAACAACTCCGGACCGCCTATGAAGGCTGCGGCTTCAAGGGAGCCCGGTCTCACTCCGGCAGACGCTATGCGATCACTACGCTCGCGCAGCGGGTCAACACGATCGGCGCATCGCTCGATGACGTGAAGATTTTCGCCGGTCACTCCAACCTCGAAACGACGGCTCACTACATCGAGCGGTCGCCACACGCAAAGAAAATGATCGGACTTCTCTGATGCAATATATTGCTGATGTGTTGCTCTCCTTGGGCCTGCGACTCCAGCCGCAGGCCTTTCAGGATGTGATGGTCAATATGCTCAAACTGTCAAAAGGCGTTGACGCCCAAAGAGCGGACGGGCGTACTTTTGGCATTGTCGTTATCCCATGGGGAGACACTGAATTCGACGTAGAAAAGGCAGTGTTACAGCAAGATATTGCTATTGCTTACGCTACGAAATTCCGTCAAGAAATTCTGGACAAAATGGAGAACACCAATGCTCAAGCCCTCTGACTACACCCTCATGCAGAAGATCGCCGATTCACAATCGAAGACGGCGGTCATCGAATCAAACGGCATCGTCCATGTCGGCGGCGAACAGGTCGGCCACGATTGCTCGCGCCTGTTCATGAGCTTCGCGCTCTCGGTTCTCGATGAGCAGGGTACGCTCAAGACAGTCGAGCTCTCGCGCAACGGCCGAGACTTGCTTCGCTCGAAGGACTCCGACGACACCGGGAATATCCTCGGACACCTCTACGGCCTCTGAGCCATTCGATTTTTGGTTGCCCTGTCTGTCAAGATTTGATAGACAGGGTGCTCTTTTGCGATTGGTTGATGATGTCCGAAAAAATCCAGTTCATGAAAATGCTGCTGAGCAGCATCTATGGTCACGTCGATGGGGACTTGTCTCTCCTTGTCGGTGACCGGGTTCACACATTCTCGTCGGCCGAAGAAGCTGTCCGAATTTTGGATACAAATTCTGGACTCATCGAGTTCGATCTGCGCTCAACCACTTCTATCGCTGGTCTCGTCGCCGTCCATGCAGACAAGAAAGCGGCCGGGGAGATGGCCGATCGCCTCGCTCCCTCATTTGCCGTGCTTAACGACGAGACGGGTGCGATCAGGTTGGTGTATCTGTTGAGTGCAGAGACAGCCGCCGTTGAGAGCTTCCTTGAGGCAGAGTGCTCGGCCCACGAGACCGATTCCTTCTACATGAGCGACACGCTGCCGGTCCCGCGCGACCCCTTCTACATCGCCGACGAGGATATGGACGACCTTGAGAAGGGCGTCGAGTTCCCGGTCCGCACGATAGACGACATGCGCGTGCTGTTCGCGCCTGCCAAGAAGAAAGCTCCCGCGAAGAAGAAGCTCTCGACGGAAGTGACCAAGCTGAACGACGCCGAAATCTACGGCTCGATCAGCGAAGACATTCTCTCGACCCCGATCCAGATCGCAGTTGGCGAGGACGCGCAGGCAAAGGTCTGGAAGACGACGCCCAAGGCCGACTTCCGCTATTTCCTCCAGAACCAGCTTTCCAATCATAAGGTCGGAAAGAAGGACGGCGAATGCTTCGTGACCGGCGCTCTCGCCGACAAGCGTCGTACCCGCATGTCCGTGACCGGCCTTTATATGCTCGGCCTCGACGTCGATTCCGGTGCGTCCATGGAGCAGACGTTCCAGCGCATCCGCGAGATGGGCCTGTTCGCCGTGCTCTATACCACGCACAGCCACGGCAAGCACGCGATCGACATCAAGCAGGACGCCTTCTTCAAGTTCATGACCAAGGAGCATCCGACCGAAGAGCCGGATACGACTACCGAGAATGTCCAGAAATTCTTGACACATCAGGCCAAGTACAATGCGGATGTCGTCGCGTCGGCCGAATATGTCGATACGCAGCACACGGAGAAGGGCCTGATCATCAATGTTCAGACCAAGCCGTTCGACCGCTTTCGCGTGATCTTCCTTCTGGAAACTCCCTACGTCATCGCCGAGCAGCGCATGTCGCAGGGTGATGCCGTCAAGAACTGGAACCGCATGGTCAGCGGTATGGGACTGGCGCTCGGTATCGCGGTTGACCAGTCGGCCACCGATCCGTCGCGCCTGTTCTACTATCCGCGCCACGCCAAGGGGACTGAAAACCATCGCATTCTGGTGAATGGCGACGGCGACAAGCTGGATTGGAAGACGATCAAGCACGCCGATGGCAAGAAGGTTTCCTCCGATCCGTTCGAACAGGCAGCCGAGATCATGGGTGCCCGGTCGCGTGGCCGTGTCGTCACGCCGGAGACCGGCATGGATTTGATGACATGGGCTGCGGAGCGCGGCGACGGCTTCCTGATTTCGAAGGTGTTCCACGATCACTGCCCCGATCGCGTGCGGGACGAAGTCGGTACCGGCAAATACACGATCGAATGCCCGTTTGACGATGAGCACTCCAATCCCGGTGATCCCGAGGACAAGGGCTGCTACATTCAGGACGCTGGCATGGAGGCCGACCAGTTCCAGTTCCGCTGCCGTCACGATTCCTGCACCGGCTACGACCGCCTGAAAATGCTGTCGAAGGCCATGACCGATGGCTGGTTCTCCGAAGAAGTCATCACCGACGACGACTATGACTTCATGGATCGTACGCACGGTGCGGGCAAGGAAGATTCCGAGAGCGGAGACGATGACGCCGCAGAGAAGGAAAAGGAGAAGATCAACTCGGCCGCTCGTTTTCGCGATGCGCTCAAGAAGGCCGACAAGCTGACGCAGCAGACCCCGCAGAAGGACATTGACGACATCGTTGACATGTGCGTGGACATGCATCAAGCAGAGTCGAGCCGCATCGTCGCGCTGATGGCGAGCAAGCTGAAGATCGCCAAGACGGCTATCGAGTCCATGCTGAAGGCAGCGCGGACGCGAAGCTCGGCAGGTCAGACGATCGATGACACGCGGTATGATGCCGCCAAGGCGTCGTCGCAGGCCAAGGCTCGCTTCGCTTCGCTCAAGAAGTCGAAGAAGCCGGTCGTCGTGATCGACACATCCAACGAGGTCCCGACGATCAACCACATGATCGAGACCCTGAACGAGATCAATATCGGCCGACCCGAGCTCGTCCGCCAGACCCGTGAAGGTCCGGAGATCGTGCCCGAGATCGCGGCGCATTATTTGATGCTCCAGATGGGTGACGTGCCTGTACGCGCGGTTCTCGATGCGTCGGGTAGCTACAAGCCCGATCCGCTCACGGACAAGCTGGTGGCCTCACTGGCGACCGAATATCTTGAATGCATCGAACTGGTGGATGGTGGCTATCACGAGATCATTCCGCCAAAGTCGATCTGCGACATGATCGTGGCATCCCCGAAAATGAAGCGCCCGCAGTTGAAGGGCTTCTCGACCTTGCCGTATTATAGGCAGGATGGAGTTCTGGTTGTGAAAAATGGTTATGACCCGCAGAGCGGACGTATCCTTGAAATGGATGACGAACAGCGCCGGATTCTTCTCGGCACGGCCGATGCGCCGGGCCTGATCAAACTGAATCCGAAGATCGAGGATGTGCGGGCAGCGTGGAGCGAACTCTTCGACTTCACCTTCGCCGACTTCCCGTTCTATGACGGCGAGGACATGCCGGGTGGTCACTCGTCGCGGGCGCACTTTCTCTGCCTGATGCTGCACCAGTTGGTGATGGCGCTCATTCGTGGCCCTCGCCCGCTCTATCTCGTTGACAAGCCTGCGGCCGGTACCGGCGCTTCGCTTCTCTGCGGCTCCGGCTTGTATATTGCGATGGGTAAGGCGATCGGCACCATGGCGATGCCGGAGAGCGACGACGAAATCCGCAAGACCATCACGTCGGCCTATTCGAACGGCAAGGCGGCAGTGTTCTTCGACAACGTCCTGCGTAAGCTGGAATCCGCATTCTTCGCCAACCTCGCAACTTCGGAGGTGTGGGAAGACCGTATTCTCGGTTCGTCGCAGCTTTCCAGCGTGGAAAATACGATGCAGTGTATCTTCGCCGGTAACAACATCGACGCGACCGACGAAAACATGCGCCGCATGTTGCCGATCCGACTGGACTTCAAGGATGATCCGACGCTGAGCTCGCGTACCTTCAAGGTCGAGAACCTCGATAAGTTCATCAAGGACAACCAGTCGGACCTTTGGTCGTATCTCGTGACCTTCGTGCAGTTCTGGATCAAGAAGGGCATGCCGCTGTGGGCAGGCCGTCCGCTGGCCGGTTTCGAGGACTATTCCCGCGTCATGGGTGGCATTCTCGAAGCGTGTGAAATTCCCGGCTTCCTCGGCAACCGTCACCTCTACCAGTCGTCGGCCAACACCGACAAGCTGGCATGGGCTGGCTTCTTGCAGGAGATCATCTCGAAGAAGGGCCTCAACAAGCCCATGTCGATCGCCGAGCTCGCGCAGCTTTATACGCAGATGGCCGACCAGCCGACGCTCGTGATCAACGGCGGCTTCAAGGTCAATCCGACCGAAGACGAGTCACGCGCGATCGGGCCGATGACCCGCGTCATGGAGAAGCAGGTCGATCAGGTGTTCCGTATCTACTACAAGGGAACGGAAGACGTGAAGGTGACAATCAAGAAGACGGTCAACCGCGAGCGAGGCCTGAACCTCTACTCTGTCGCGATGCTCGATGTCGAGAAGGCGGAGGCGGCGTGAGCCGTTTCCAGATCATGATCCTGTATCATGGTTCGTAAACGATACGCTAAAACGAATAAGGCCGGGATTTCTCCCGGCCAATTTCATTCATCGTCGCTGTATTCGTCGTCTTCCGGCTGATCATCCCAATCCTCCTCCTCTTCTTCAGGGAAGAGTTTGTCATAGACAGGATCATGCCCTTTGGCCTCTTCGAGCGTGTCGGCGTCCCTGTCTTCAAGGACACTGATGACGTCGGCGTAGATGTGCTCGCGGACCTGATCGTCTGGAACGCGATCCTTCACGGCCAGAATGACGGCCTCCATGATTTCACTCCCACCGGACCATCCCATCAGAGAGACGCCTGTCTTGCGCCGTGCTTGGCTTCGAGCAGCTTGCGGAGTGCGACCGTCTTCTCCGGTCCTCCCGGCAGGTTGGCTTCGAGAACCTCCGCCAGTTCAAGGAACTTGGCGTCGATCATGATCGTCATCGAGTTCTCGGTGACGTTCTTCTCGAAATAGGTCATGATGGGTGAGCGTCCGGGGAATCCAGAATTCATGTCGTCTCCATTTTAAAAGGAAGAGTTGGGGCCAGCCATAGATTCTGGCCTCTCTGGACCTTACTACCATGCCCGTCGAACGTAAGGTCAACGACCCGGAGCCCTGTATTCGTTCGATCCTTCCCCGCGAGGCCTCGCGGTATTGAGAACTTGGGTAGGTGCACGGGCACCATTTCAATTTGGGGAAATGACACGGCGGAAGTCCCGTGCACCCACCGAAGTCCTTTTATCGGCACATGAGACTGAAGCGAAAGTTCTTGCAGGGACTTCGAACGGTCATTCCATGTGCCTATAAAAGGACTTCCCGAAGGAAGTCCAGTGACCCGTCCTGTTGCCAAGTGGGTCAATCTCCGATTAAGCCGCGATGGCGAAATCAACTTCGTGAGCGACGTTGTCGTTCACAGCGATGTACTTGTTTGCACTTGTACGTTTTGGACGATAACGGTGTACCTAGCCGAGTTGCGTATTCTCTTCCACGTCGCGGATCGATCCTATTTCGCCCCCATCATGACTACACCATCTATCAGCTTTCAAGCTCCGGTTCGCGACCCTCGGCCATACTAACTCGTTGACCGCTACAGGTGAATTCTGTCCTGTATATGCGGGACCAGCCACGTCTCCCGTGGGTCAGGTGTAGTCATGGTGGAGGCGTCGGGTACTGCCCCCGAGTGTCCTGCGTGCTTCGGATATCCGAATTACAACCATGACCGGAACATAATCCCGGCCATGGGACCTGTCAAGAGGGTTGTTTAGTTATAGTTAACGGCTCGCGCGTTGAAACCGACCTGTATCATGGTCTGCCGCAGGCTCTCTCGACTGTCGAAACCTTCGACATAGCAGACGACTTCGCCGTCTTCGTTCTCAAGAATTTCCGCGCCGTAGGAATCGGCGTCAGTATCCCAATAAATCTGGACATAGGAGTCAGTGACCACCACCTCCTTCTTTTCCATTTCCTCCACGATTTCGGATGCCGTGGTGCAGTACACATTTCCGAAGGCATTTCTACGCATTAATGATCTCCCTGTAGGTGTCCTTTGATATCCCGCTGTTGACCGCAACAGTCATCAGCATCACTTCGAAGACGTCGCGCGGGATCGGCGTCTTCCTTTTTCGTCCGGGGCTGAAGGCCCGGTCCCAATCATCCCAATAGACGTTCAGGTCATCGGCGCATTTCTTCGCCGCTGCGTTGCTTGGGAATTTAATATCCGAGAGAGGAAATATCTCCCGGTTGACGTGGGTGAATGTGCCTCCTTTCCGAAGGCACAGCCGCCACCCGTCTTCATTTCGAACTGCGAACGGCATGTTGAAACTCAGGTTTTACCGGGTTGGACATATCGCCTTGAACGGCGTCGGCGACCTTTTCGAGCATCTCATCGATAACGGTGAGGCGCTTCTTGTAACCGAGCCGCTCCAGAAGATCGCGCGATTCGACCAATTGCTTTATGCCGAGCTCCTTATTCTTGCGACCTTGTTCCACGGCGAGTCGGAAGTTTTCGCCCGGCGACAGGCCGACGACGAAAGCGTTACCATGGACGCCACCTGCGATTCGCAACTGCGCTTCATAGACGACGGCCGGATCGGGAATTATGACGTCGTCATGTCTCTCGATCTTGACATGTTCGGGGAAGACGAAGAGATCGTCAAGGTCATATTCGGGAAGCATGATGACCTGAGGATCGACGCGGCCGACCGAGATAATGCCGTTGTTGAAGCCGGAGCGCTCGGCAAACTTCTGCGCGCGATCATATCGCGTGGTCCAGTTGAACCCGGTGGTGCCGAAGCCGACCGATCCCCCTCGATAAACCTTGACCGGCTTCTTTCGATCAACAAGGCGCTTGATCCACTTGAAGTCCTCTTCCGTCCACGCTTCGATCCGGCCGACGCCGTTGCAGCGTTCGGATGTGAGCATACGGCGGAGAAGTTCTTGATGCGGACCCACGACATAGGTCATCCGCATGACGATCTTGAGGAGCTTCCAGAATTCCGACTGCTCCAGATCGGCATGCACTTCGAACAGAGCGGGGATGCGTTCATGCGTCTCGTGATGCTGAACCAGTGCGACTTTGTGGGCTTCGTAGTTGGGCATTTTCTTCTCCTTGTAGGTATCCTTCCTTAGCGTCCAGTCCCCTGTTTGTCTAGAAGAACTTGACAGCTTCGTTCGAGCGAGTTAGGACATGGTTAACGACATTGATGAGGATTCCCATGCGACCGATCTCCTTTTCCGAACAAAACGATGTTCTCCGTGGTGGACAAGAAAACGTCATGGACCTGCCGATCTTCCGGGATGGGAACCAGATCATTTCCTGTTGGGCTGTGTCTCCCGCTGAGCTTCAAGAAATCATCGCCACCGGCAGAGTGTGGCTGTGCATTCAGGCTCCGGTCACCCATCCTCCTGTCTATCCGACCGGGGAATATCCCTTCGTCAAGGTGCAGAACTGATGCCAGTGGTACTGGTCGATCGCATTTCCCCGGAGGATTGTCTGCGCTACCCTGCGTGGCGTTTTCTCTTTGGAGATAATGCACTCCGTAAAGGTCGCGGTGGGCAGGCTGAAATTCGTGGCATGCCAAATGCACATGGAATTAGAACCAAGCTTTATCCAAGCACCGGTTCTCCGACATTTTATATGTCAGACGAAGAGTTTGTTGAAAATTGCGAGATGATCGATGAGGACTTGCGTCCGGTGTTCTTCTGGCTCTCGCAAAATAAGACCGTGGTGCGCCCACGGCGTATCGGACATGGGTTGGCTGAGCTCGACATTCGCGCGCCATTGACATTTGCCTATCTAACCGTCCGACTCGAAAGCCTTTCAACATTCTTCAACGTTATGGACGGGTACGCTGAGCTCTAGTCGCAGCGAAAGCCTTCTCCGCGACAGCGTTCACACGTTGCCAATTCACCCGTCCACTCTCCTCGAATATAATCCAGTCTCTTGGTAATCGGGTCCCGCAGGACCCGATATTGCCCCGATCCCCAGCACATCCGGCAGGTGTATTCGCGTTTGCATTCCTCGCAGAGCGGACCATGATCTCCGACATCGAGTATGTCATCCTCGGTCCGCCCTGTTGGTTGATCGCAGTCGATGCAAATCTGGACGATAATCACGCGCCTTCGTCTTTCATTTGTTCGTAGAGCTCGACCATCGGCTTGATGTCGTCGAGCGTCAGGCGCGGGATGGCTTCACGCAGTTCGTTCGCCTTCTTGAGCCACTGCTGTGACGTGGTATAGGCATCGAGATAGGCAGCATAGGCATCACGAACTTCCGGCGTATCGATGGCCAGTTCCGTGATTTCCTTCTCAAGCCGTGTCGGTCGATCGTTACCGCTGCGCAGGGCGGACACCGCGACGACATGACGATCAGGAGGAGGCTTGCTGCTCCATGACGAGCTCTTTATGCATTTCACATACTCAGTGACCTTGGCGTCGATCAACTCGCTGCGTGTTCCCCCACCGCCGTAGGTTATCTCCAGAACGGGGATCGCCGAAGCCTTACGTCGATCGAGATACATCTTGTCGATCGCCGCCTTGATCTTCGACGGCTTTTCGGCCGACTTCACCTTTCCGGAGAGGTCGTAGCACGTCCACTCTTCCATGTTTTCGGACCACTTGATCTCGTGTCCACGATAGTTAATTACCAGTTCTTTGGTCACGCTGTCCTCAGTCCTTTACGGGTTTAAATCGAAGTGTGCCGTTCGGCAGCGGGTCCATCCAGCCAAACATCTTACCGTCTTCGTCCTCGCCGTGCAGGAGACGCGAGAATGAATCGTATTCGGATGGGTAGAGTGGCTTGTAGGCGACCCGAAGCTGCATGGTCTCGGAGTCCGGTCCGACTGCCAGCACTTCGTAGCGCTGGCCAACCTTATAGTGCTCGTAGACGTGGCCGACGATCGGGTACCACGGCGCATTGCGATCGGCATCGACGCAGAACCCGCGATGCACGATCTCCGAGCGATCTTCGGAGGTCAGCGGGAAGAACACCGGTAGCCATCCTTCGCTGGACTGACGCACGACGTGAGGGACCAGTTGAAGTCCCCGTCGCTTGATGGCGCGTTCAGCGTTCGAGAACGAGGAGTAGGAAAGAGCGTCCATCATTCGTCTCCCTTAGCGGCGGCGATGTGATTCTCGATCGTGTCAATGTGGTTGTCCATTTCGTACCAGTCCCGCTCAGAAGAAGGGATCAGGTCTTCAACCATTGTTTCGAGCTCTGTGATCATGGTATCAAGCTCGTCATAGGCGCTGCCCATTTCATCGACGGCGGTTTCCGCTGCTTGATACCTGTCGGAGCCCTGCATGTTCTCCGGCATGTTGTCTCGGTACTCTTCTTCCTCGTTTTTGATATCTTCGAGGCGTCCACGAACCTCGCCCCACTCCTCCACGAGATCACGCAGAGGATCAGCGAATTCTTTCAGCCGGTCATCGATCGCGTCAAAGATATCGCCGACCTTCATGCGAAGGTCTGACATGTCTTTCATGACGGCGTCGAGTTCTTTGCGGCGTTGCTTATTCATGAGAAGTGCTCCTCTATCTTGTTGACGAGGAGCACCCTAGACGGCGATCGATGTCAAGTCAAGCTTGACAACGCCATATGGTTAATCGACCATGATCATCTTCATGACCGCGTATTGATCTTCGAGTCCGGCGATCAACGGGTGATACTCCCGATAAGGAATCGACGGAAAGAGTGCCGTCGAGAAGTCCTCGAACTCATCGACATACATCTTGACGAAACGACGCCCGACGCCGTGGGAATCGATGATTGCCGTCGATTGGTTGTGGAAGCGGTCGGCGCATTTGATGAGACAGGCGTCGGCGTCCTTCGCAATGCGAGCAAGCGAGATTGGTTTGACGAGTTTGCGCGGTCCGACCGGATCGGTCAGGAGATCGACAAGCGTGGCGACCCGATCGTTTGTCATATGACGCACGTCGGCCACGGTGAACTGGTCCCGGAAGTCCTCCACGATGTCGTGCAGCCATGCTGCCGCGATCACGTCTTCGTCTCTGGTGTAACAGGCGACGATCCCGGCGACGGCTGTCAGATGGGTACTGTAGGGTAGAGGTCCGTGCTTCATGGCCTCGAATTCTGCGAGAGCCCATTTCCGGGAGCTATCGATAACGAAGCCGGTATAATCCGTCTTCATCGGTTTCTTGATCAACAGGTCTGCATTCTCCATGCATCTCTCCTTTTGCGAGTTGACTAAATATCTCGGGTGTCCAGAATGCCGGGCGCGGTGATGCGGACACCGAACGCTTGATTCATCTTGATCACGGCCTTGTCATACGCCTTCTTGTCTCGGCGTTTGTCCTCGGCCATGCAATCTTCCAGCCGGGCGCTGCCGCCCGTCTTCACGGTTTCGCAGAGGACGTCGAAAAGTTCCTCGATAAAATTCTTGAGCGACATCTTGGCGAGCCGCTCGGCATAGGTTGGTTCTTGACGCTTCTTCATGATGCGACTATAAGTTCAGCCTTCTGTTGGCGTCAAGCTCCAATTGACGTCTAGGTTAACGGCCAGTTGGCGGAACTGATTTATCGCGCCTGCCTGCAAAGCAGGAGCATGCCGGTTTGAGTCCGGCACTGGCCTCCAATCCCTACATAGCTCGCGTTTTGCGGGCTGCTTTGCTTTGAGCCGGTTGTCAAGAAAAAATTGACGCTCGGCGCGATTTCTCTATACTTTCAATTAATTTTTTCCTTCACCAATAGGCGGGTCGCAAAATGCTACCGAACACACTGGCTCCGCATCAGTCGGAGCACTTGGGAATTCCTCTGCGTCTCGATAAGTTCGCGTCGTTGCAGGATTTCATCACCTATTCCTATGAGACGATCGACCGCCTGATCAATGGCGTCGAAGTCGGTTCTGTGCCGATCGGCGGTACCACAGGACAGCTTCTGGCCAAAAAGACCGACGCAGACGGCGACACGCAGTGGATTGATGCGGATGGCGTTGACGGTCTCCCTGAGGGTGGTACGGCAGGTCAGGTTCTCGTCAAGCAGTCCAGTGCTGACGGTGATGCCGACTGGACCGATCCGGTAGGCGCAGACGGTAAGTCCGCCTATGAAGTCGCCGTCGATGATGGATTCGTCGGCACCGCTTCGCAGTGGCTGGCCACGCTTGTTGGCCCTCAAGGGCCGCAGGGTCCTGCTGGTAGCACAGGTCCGCAAGGTCCGACCGGAAACACCGGCTCTCAGGGTCCGGCAGGAAATCCCGGTCCGGCAGGCAAGACGGCCTATGAGCTCGCGATTGATGAGGGGTTCGGCGGCAACCTGTCGTCATGGCTTGCTTCGCTCGTCGGTCCACAGGGTGAAGAAGGCCCGGAAGGTCCGGCCGGTACTGGCGCAGATGGCCAATCTGCCTACTCGTCCGCCGTCGAACTCGGCTTTGAAGGTTCGGAAGCCGAATGGCTTGCGTCCCTCAACGGTAAGACGGCCTATCAGCACGCCGTCGATGAAGGCTTCGTCGGTGATGTTACGGCTTGGCTTGCTTCGCTTGTGGGGCCTGAGGGACCGCAGGGCGATGCTGGTGCCACAGGTGCTACCGGTGCCGATGGTCCGGCTGGACCTCCGGGACCGGGTCTGACGATCGATGAGTATGGCGATCTGGATGAAGCGAAGATCGCACAAATCGAATCGGCCAATGTCGATTGGTGGTTCCTCGTCAATCCGGAAGGCGACATTCGATCCAACCAGTCCCTTCCTGCATCCCTTGCTGGTGACAAGTCTCTCCACCTGATCGTCTTCCGCACCGATGCAGACACTTGGCATGATTTCGGTCAGTTCACGGGTGTTCAAGGTCCGACAGGTGCAACCGGCTCCACGGGAGCGACCGGATCGACCGGTCCGGACGGTAAGTCCGCCTATCAGGTTGCCGTCGATGCTGGCTTCGTCGGCGACGTCGCAGCGTGGCTTGTTTCGCTCGTCGGTGCCGCAGGCGTGGACGGTGACGACGGGGCCGCTGGCGCAGACGGTATTTCCGCCTATCAGGTCGCAGTGAACGAAGGTTTCGTAGGTGACGAGACCGCATGGCTTGCTTCTCTTGTGGGTCCTGAAGGTCCGGAGGGTCCAGAAGGACCGGCCGGTGGGACAGGTGCGACAGGTTCGGCAGGTACGCCGGGCATCTCAGCTTATCAGGTCGCAGTGAATGAAGGCTTCGTCGGCGATGTCACCGCATGGCTGGCGTCCCTCGAAGGAGCTTCGGCCTATACGATCGCCGTCGATGAAGGCTTCGTCGGTGATGAGGCCGCGTGGCTTCTGACACTGGTAGGCCCTGAGGGTCCGCAAGGTGATCCCGGCGATCCGGGTGCCGATGGCGACGACGGTCTCCCGCCTGCATTCACATTGAAATCGAACAACGCCACATCCTACAGCCTCGTGCTTGCGGACGCGGACAAGTTCAACCACTTCATCAATGCGGGCACCAAGACAATCACGGTACCAACCAACGCCTCGCAGGCCTTCCCCTTCACGGCTGATGGCGCGACGACCACGATCTACCTGATGAATCAGGGCGCTGGTCTGCTGACGATCGCTGCTGCCGGTGGTGTCACCATCAACAAGAAGGCAACCCTGTCTCTCACCGTTGCGCAGTGGGGATGCGCGGTCCTGACCAAGATCGGAACAGATAGCTGGTATCTGACCGGCGACCTCGAAGCGGCGTAAGGGGCGGACATGCATAGTTGGCACCAAGTACGAGCAGGCATGATCGCGGCGAAGCCGGTTGACGCCGTCTTCATTCAAAGCGGTTCCGGTTACATCGGGTCCACCTATCGCAAGACCATTCCGGATGCCGGGGAATGGTATGCAGATGGTGTGGCCACAGGTGTAACGACACAGGACCTGACGATCACTCTTGCGCTCGAAGGGAAAGCAATCGACTTCCGTACCGGAGATGGATTCATTTCGAATGTGATTCATCTGTTCGTTCCGTCCGATCTCGATAACTTCATAATGTGGCTTGACGCACAGTCGAGTGCGAACATTACAATGGGGACCGGGTCCGGCATGATTGGCCTGACGTCCCGCGTCGGATCGATCGCTTGGGCGCAAGCCACGGCCTCGTTGCAGCCGACTTACAGTGCGACCGGGCGAAACAGCAAGCCTGCCTTCAGTTTCACGTCGGCACAGGTGATGAGCACGACGAACTTCGCTGCTTTTCCGGACGCAGCCGAACCATCGAGCCTGATTTCACTGGCTTACGCGAATACCCTCGCCGCTAACTATCGCGCACTCATCGGCTACGGTTCTGCCAATACGACGGGAAATTACCGAATCATCGGTAAAGCCAGCAGCAACAACCGTCCGCTTGTTCTGGCAGAAAGTGAAACGCGCGATGACACCGTTGGTTGGCTCAACTCAGATGCCATCTTGTTTGGTGCCCACCTACCAACGAGACAGGAAATCGCTTTCAATGGCGGAACACTGTTCTCGAACACAGTCACGCTCAATACCGGGACGCATACTTATGCTAATCTCGGAAAGGGACGTAACGATGACCCCCGCGCGTGGGAAGGATCGTTCCACGAGCTCTTGGTGTATGGCGATGAACTCACGACGACCGAACGGCAGAAGCTCGAAGGATACGAGGCTCATCGTTGGGGCTACACGTCTCTGCTGCCCTCTGGTCATCCATACAAGAACGTCGCGCCTCTCGCTTGACAGAGGCGAGTAATCCTGCCAATCTCGCCTTGCTCACGAGAGAGTAGTCCCGCCAGACTAGAGCCCGGATCGAAACCCCATCGATCCGGGCTTGACTTTTTATAAGAGATCGATCACGTTCTCAACGTCAAGGCGACCAAACCAATGACAGATACACCTCCTTGGAAGAAGAACGCCCCGGTGCTGAAGACACCGGGGCGTTTTATTTTAGCTGACCTCGCAGGTCATGATGCCGAATTGCTCGACAAGTTTTCCCCACGGAAAGTGCCACTCAAAGTGGCCATCGGCGATTTTGAGCGCCTGTCCGAGCTCCTTTACGCTGAAGCCTGCCGATCGGCAATCGATGCCGAACTGAAGGTTGTTGTTGAACTCGGATTTGTTCCGGATGCGGACGAACTTCCGCGCTTGCGCGATCGTGATCACCAGTCGATCTCCGAATCTTTCAGCGCGTAGATCGCGTCACTGACCGGGTGGAGCTTCTCTTCGAGGTAGTCAGCGCCACCCCAAATCTTCATGCGCTCGCCCCATGTCATGGTGATCGACGGCAGCTTCTCGATACGGGCGGCGTTGAGATTGAACAGGCCGTCCATCTCGAACTCTTCCGGCAGAGCTCTGAACTCAACCGTCACATCGACCTTTTGATCAAGGATGTGGCGACCCGCCTCCTTGGCCCATCTGTTGAGTGCAGAGACAGAATCATCTCCAACCCCATAGCAGCCATAGCCGACCGCCATCACCTTTTTAAGGGTGTTCATACTACTTCTCCTTGGTTAACAGTGGTGCAGAGCACCTTTCAAAGAACACAGCCGAATTCCGACTGTAGGTGTATTATAGCACACCTGATAAGTGCTTGCAATAATTATGTTATTTCGCGTTTTACTATCAATACTACTCGTCGTGACTAGTATTAACCATGATTTACATTATGTGGTACTCAAAATGAACGAGGCCCGCCATCTGAACCATGGCGGGCCTCAAGGATGTCAAACCTAGGAGTTCACAAATGGCCCTACCTCATCGCTTCGGTCGGGATAGGGTCAATTTAAAGGTTGAGTTCAGATTGTCAAGAGGTTCCCGGTTACTGTCCACATCCGGGGCCATTGTTCGCCATGGCAGGTTATTGGTGCGCGCTCATGCCGACTTAGACTCCTGCATGAGTAGGAGTTTGGACGAGAGTCGTCTTTCGACGTCGCATACCCTCGTCCTACCTACCGCCATCCGATCGACTGCATCAATCGGCAGGAGAAAATATCGGAGTAGGATTCAGATGTCAACCCAAACGCAAAACCGCCCGGAACGGATAAAACCGGGCGGCTCTTGATTGTGTCGGCCATTGTGAGTAATCGACGCAACGGTAAATTAAGTCGGTTGAGTGCAGATGTCAACCGGTTGAGTTCAGAGAGCTTCCGATCGGGCGAGACGGAAAATCTCGATCGTCTTGCCTGCGTCGTTCATGACGTAGACGATGCCAGTGTCGATCGAGCAGGACGTTCCGTCGCGCATCTCGAAATGGACTTCGGCCTTGGTGTAGGGGACGATGTCGGGAAACTCCTCGGTCTTATCGTAGTCCACATGTTCGAGACGAACGTTCTTCGCCTCCCACAGCCGGACGGTGTCGCGAGACGAGTTCTGGATATCCTTGGTGACATTCTTGACGGTCAGCATTTTGCGAGTTCCTTCGTTGCTATGTGCTGGTTTCTTTCTGGTGGATGATCCTGCACGCAGGATCATTCACCCGGCCGCGTGGATGATCGCAAAATGCGATCACTCACATAGGCGACCTCATGGGCTAAGCCCAATAGGAAGGATGCCAGATCGCAAAATGATGTCCAGTTTTTCTTGACAGTGGCTCACGCAGGAACGCCCGCACGAGCCTTGATATCGTGCGAGCGCTAGAAGCAGTCCGGGTGGATCGGAGGCACCATTGCACGCTGCTTCCGTAAAAAGCAAGCGGCCCGCGCTAGGCGGGCCGTAAGGTATGAGCAGATCGCAGCCCGTTAGGCATGCTTGAACGAGATGACCTTAGCATATCGAGCTCTCGTGTCAAGCGCATCGTTGGTGATAATGAGAAGTGGCGGAGAGCAGAGAACCCGAGTCCCAAACCTTTCGGTCCGATCCGCTTTCGAGGCGGTCCCGGCGCGCCTGTCCGGTTTACTCTCCATTGAAATGGCGGTGAGCGGCGGGCACGATCCGCTGGCCCCTTTCGAGGCCCGATCCGTTTTCAAGACGGCCCCGGTACGCCTGCCCGGCACTACTCACCTGATGATGCTGCCGCCAGTACATCCGTGGTCGGCAGCGACGGCGATCTTTCGCCGCTGATGGCGGAACGCATAGGACACGATCCCAAGCCCCGCAAAGGGCCGTCGAAGGTAGCAACCACGCCCGGCACGCCTGTCCGGTTTACGTTCCATGAAATGGTGGGTGACGGACGGAATCGAACCTCAAGCCTTTAAGGACCGGGGCTACAACCCAGCGCTGGTTCCATCCAGCCTTACTTGCGTCACCCATAGGCCCCGAAGGGCGAAATGGCAGAGAGAAGTGGTCTCGATCCACAGACCCGGAGGTCCCAAACCGCTTCCAACGGTTGCCGAGCCCTGCCCGGTTCACTCTCTAAACTGGTGCCAACGGTTGGTTTCGAACCAACGACCTTTCCCTTATGAGGGGACTGCTCTACCTGCCGAGCTACGCGGGCGTTTCCGAGAAATCGTGGAGCTCGTCCCCGATCATCTCAAAGTGGTGTAGTCTGCCTCCGGAGAAGGCATCATATTTCATTGCGATCTTGATGGCGTCAAGAACGTCTGCGCCATGCTCCATCGCGCCGATGAGATACATGTCGCCGGAACCGAGAGTGTGGAATGTCCCATCCATCACGATCGCCGGGTTGTTTCCCTCGAACCGATGGCAAGTCTTTCCATGACAGACGATGCCGGTGCAATGATCTTTGTCGGCTGGCGGCGCGATCAGCGGCAGGTCATCTTTCCCTTGTAGATAGTTGACTAGACCGTCTCCCTTGCACCACGCCATGAATTTCTGCCCTTGGGCGAGCTCACCGGTCGCGCCGAAGAAATAAGCCGTACCGTCGATCACGCGAGCGCCACACTTCGGGACGCTGCCGATGATCGTGCCGTAACCATTAATCACGGCACTGTCGGAGGCGATCGCGTTGTTTCTGTACGCGATGATCGTCATTATCGACGGCCCATCGGACGAGTGAAACCACGCTCCGGAGTCTTGGCCGTGTCAGTCGATCGGCCCGTCTTCTTCTCCGGAAACAGAGCATCGAGAGCCTTGGTTTCAATCGCGGACACCAGCGCGCGGAGAAAAGCGACGGCCTGATCACTGTGACGTCCGATGTGTCCGGCGACAGTGACGACATAGGCATTACCATCGACATCGACGCTGATATCGCCGAGCTTGAGATCGGTGAGCATCTTGGTCACATGCGTGGGGTTACGCGGATCGATGCCGAGAAGGGTCTGCACGGCCGGGATGATGGTGTTGGTTGCGGACTCCCTGACGAGAAGCTCTCGCAAATCCTTAAACTGTTGCTTGTTCATTCTGTTTCTCCTTGGTGCCAAATGGCTATTGCCTTCTAAGCACGTCCAGAGGAACTTGACAAGTCTTTATTTTGGTTCTCTCGGCAGGGGTCGAACCTGCGTTCACGGAGTCAAAGGCCGGTGTCCTACCATTAGACGACAAGAGAATATCTCTTGCCGTTGTTGACCGATTTCATCTCGCATTTTACGATCCTCAGAATTGGCTTTCCCTCAAGGACTCGAACCTCGATAGACGCACTCAGAATGCGCCGTCCTACCATTGAACGAAGGGAAACTGTTGAGCCCTTTCGGGCGAATTGGTGCTTCCAGACGGGTTCGAACCGCCGACGCCTGCGCCTTCAACGCAGCGCTCTACCAACTGAGCTACAGAAGCATATCGCCGAAGCGATGAATTGGCTCACCCCGCAGGAATCGAACCTGCCATGTACTGATTAACAGTCAGTCCCGTCCACCTTGTTCGGCTGGGGCAAATATCGCATCTTGCGATGCGGTAGAAACTTGTGTTGGTCGAGGCAGCAGGATTCGAACCTGCGATGGGCTTTTACACCAACCGCTTAAAAGGCGGCACCGTCGTCCTATTCTCCGGTCATACCTCGTGAACTGGAGCCGCCTGCCGGGAACGATCCGACTCATCCGGAGTACAAAACCGGCGCGCATCCATAAACGCTTAGGCGGCATATTGGTGCTGGCGGCACGGAGTCTAACCTGCTTCTTCCTCCTTACGAGGGAGGCGCTTCAACAGCAAAGCTTCGCCAACATGGAATGGTAGGCCCTGAGAATTTTGAAATCTCGACCCTCCGGTTAAGAGCCGGATGCTCTGCCTCTGAGCTAAGGACCCATTTGAACTGGTGCTGAAACGTGGAATCGAACCACGGCTCCCTCCATACCAAGGAGGTGTCGCTACCACTAGACGATATCAGCATATTTGGTGGAGTATCGGGGACTCGAACCCCGGACGCCTGCTTGCAAGGCAGGTGCTTTCCCTGTTAAGCTAAAACCCCAAACTGAGAAACTTGAAGGGTGCAACCGGTCAGTCCCGGTAACACTCCGGGACTAGGCAGCGCCCCGGTATTGCAATCGAGCGGAGCCTATCCCGTCGATCGCTATGTCGTCCCTGACGCCTCTGCGACAGGTACCGCCTCTAATGTCTTTGAGGCCTATACACCCTAGTGGTTTGCCCGACCGGACTCTAACCGGCGACCCTCGCCTTCGGAAGGCGGCGCTCTGTACGGCTGAGCTACGGGCAAGATGTTGAGAGAAGCGGCCCCGTCCTAACCTTTAGACGACGAGTGCTCTCATGTGTTGCGGACCGGCTCATGACTTCCGATCGTCTGACGCCAAGCGCTTGGCGACCACACATAGCATTCCTCGGCCGGGACTCGAACCCGACATTTGGGCCTTCTCATGCTCCGGGGTAACAACCCGGCGCGTGACTGGAGCGGATAGAGGGGATCGAACCCACCTTACGAGAGTGGCACTCTCGATTTTCACCTTGATGT
>Ga0196971_1000609_pt1 | contig 24102 bp, 22 predicted proteins | sample S1v_1013CmetaG_FD_148660 | JGI IMG/M metagenome (GOLD analysis project Ga0196971, IMG submission 148660) | Soil microbial communities from Anza Borrego desert, Southern California, United States - S1+v_10-13C | ecosystem: Environmental > Terrestrial > Soil > Desert | place: USA: California...
GGATCCGCCAGGAGCTGATGGGGCACGCCGATCCGCGGTCGACCGAGATCTACACGCACCTGGCCATGCGCAAGAAGATGGCCGAGGCCGACAGGGCGAACCCCTTGGCCAAGATCCGGACGCCTGTGGGCGATCTCATTTCCAAGCTGCGCCGTCCTTCCTGATGCGCCGCTGATTTTTTCTACGCTGGAGCCATAGAACCGTGCCTGCACATCGAGACGCCGTACACAACTCATATTCCCGCCGCCGCCCTAAGTCCGGAGAGATAGAGCTGATGCGATGTGGCGAGGTGTTCTCGCACCCTTCCCAACTGCACCCCAAAACGAGCTAAAACAAGATGAAGAACAATGCCTCCCTGCTCCCTGCTGAGTTTCGTGCTCTACCAGAAAGCGAAACTGAGACGTCATCTCCACGGGCTAGTGCATCCTCCTGCAGTGATGAAAAGCGAAGCTCAGACAGGGGAATTGCACAGTTGGAGCTGCAGCTAACAGTGGATGAACCTGACCAGGACAGCACTATCAAGGAGGTGGGGGTTCGGCGTAGCGCCTCCGCCTCCCCCGGTAGGGGGGGCGGGTACCAAAAAAATCGCGAAATTTTTGAAATTCGGCCGGGGGTAAAAAAATCGGCCGACCCGCGCTTCGACGAACTGGTGGCCATGGGGCTGGCCGAATACTGGCTGCAGGTCGCTGAGTACCTCGGCGTCGACCAGTTCCTGGGCATGTGGCGGATTCTGGATGCGAACCGGGACCAGATCCCGGAGCGCGGCGGAAACAGCGGCTCGATGGCGCCGACCCTGCGGCCGTATTCCGGCTACCTCCGCTTCCAGAAAAATCGCTTCGTCGAGAACCTGGCCGCCCAGGGCGTGCCGCCGAAGGAGATCCAGCGCCGCGTGAAGCAGCAGCTGTGTGAAACAATCTCGATTGTTCACATTCACCGCCTCAGCAAGAAGAATAAAATTTCGCGATGACCCGACCAGTGATTCAGAAGACAGCGATCATCTACCTGCGGGTCAGCTCGGTCCAGCAGGCCCGCAAGGAACTGCCGGTCGAGAGCCAGCTGCAGTTCGCTCATGCGAAGGCCAAGGAACTGGGTGCCGTCGTCGTGAAGGTGTTCACCGACAACGGTGTTTCCGGCCGTACGGACCAGCGACCGGAGTTCCAGGATGCGATCCGCTACTGCGAGCTGTACAAGCCGGACTATTTCATCGCCTGGGACACTGCGCGCTTTGCGCGCAACCGGATCGATGCGGCGCAGTACAAGCGCGATCTGCGGGAGATTGGGACCGACGTGGTCTATGTCTCGATGTCGATCGACTCGAAGACGGACGAAGGCTGGTTCCTGGAAGCCCTCCTCGAGGTGATGGACGAGAGCACCAGCCGCCGAATAAGCAAGGACACCAGGCGCAGCATGATGAAGAATGCGACCGAGGGCTACTTCAACGGCGGGAGAGTGCCTTTCGGATACAGGACCATTGCGGAAGGTCAACGCAAGCGGCTCGCGGTGAACGAAGATGAGGCCCCGACCGTCCGGCGCATCTTCGAGCTGTGCGACCGCGGCGTCGGTGCCCACACGATCGCCGTGACGCTGAACAATGCCGGCCAGCTGCAGCGCGGCTGGAAGTGGGTGAAGAACAAGGTCCTCTACGTGCTGAAAAATCCCGTGTATGCGGGATACACCGTGTTCAACCGGCGCCGCCACGGTGCGGGCTCCCAGGAGCCGGAGGAGAACTGGATCCGCACGAAGAGTCACGAGGCGATAATCGATGAGGAAACATTCATGCGGGTGCAATCACTGATCACCGACAGGGCACCGATGCAGGGAGGTGGAGCTCGCAGCACGCACCTTTTCACCGGGTTGCTGAAGTGCGGGCACTGCGGGGCGCCGATGCACATCGAGAGCGCCACGGGACGCAGCTCGACGTACTTCTACTACCGCTGCAGCAATGCAAAGCAGCAGCTCGGCTGCTCCGGGCCCGGGCGTCGGATCAGCGCGCCGGCGCTTGACGAGTTCCTTGTGGAATCCATCCTGGACAAGATCCTGACCCGTGATCGCGTGACGGAAATCATTCGCGAGATCGAGCGAGCGACGGGCGACTGGTGGAAAGAGCGCGAGCGGCGCCGCGCGGCGATCGTCGCCGAGATCCGCACGGCTGAACAGCGCCAGAAGAATCTATTCGACATCCTCGAGCTGCATGGCAAGGACGCACCGAACCTTGCCGACCTGACAGGCCGCCTGCGCGAGCTGAAGTCGCAAATTGCCACGCTGGAAGAGCGCCTGGTCGAGCTCGAGCAGGAGGCCGATCCGGATCTCGATATCAGCGACGACGATATCCAGGAGGCAACCGATGCGCTGCGCGCAGTCGTGACCGGGTGCGAGGATCCGGCAACGGTCCGGGCCTTCTTTGCGACGTTTGTGGAGCGGGTGGTGGTGGAGAGCGACAGGGCCGTCATCGAATACGACCCCACAAAGATAATGAACCACGGAACTTGCGTTACCGTGGTTCATAGTAAGAATACTTGGCTCCCCGACCTGGACTCGAACCAGGGACCTGCGGATTAACAGTCCGTCGCTCTACCGACTGAGCTATCAGGGAACAGCTGAGCCGCTATTATAGGCGCATCTTTTTATTCGTGTCAAATTTTCCGAGCAGAAATTGGGTGAATTGCATTCACATCAATTCACCCGTTGCACGGATTCTTACAGCACCTTGCCGATCGCATCGACAACAGCGTCGATGTTGCGCGAGTTCAGCGCGGCGACGCAGATGCGGCCGGTGTCTACGGCGTAGACGGAGAACTCGCTGCGCAGGCGCTCTACCTGGGGCTTGGTCAGACCAGAGTAGGAGAACATGCCGCGCTGCTTGATGACGAAGTCGAAATCCTGGCCCGGGGCCTTGGCTTTCAGTTTCTCCACCAGTGCCTGGCGCATTTCACGGATGCGCACGCGCATGCCGGCCAGTTCTTCTTCCCATTGCTTGCGCAGTTCGGGCGTGGAGAGGACGGTGGCGACAACCTGGCTGCCGTGGATCGGAGGGTTGGAGTAGTTGGTGCGGACGACGCGCTTCAGTTGCGACAGCACGCGGCCTGCTTCTTCCGCGCTGGCGGCGACGATGCTGAGGGCGCCGACGCGCTCGCCGTAGAGCGAGAACGACTTGGAGAAGGAGTTGGAGACGAACAGCGGGCCGCCTGCATCAGCGAAGCGGCGCACGACCTTGCCGTCTTCCGCGATGCCGTCGCCGAAGCCCTGGTAGGCCATGTCGAGGAAGGGGATCAGGCCGCGCTCGGTGACGACCTTGATGACGTCGGTCCATTGCGATTCCGTCAGGTCCGCGCCGGTCGGGTTGTGGCAGCAGGCGTGCAGGACGACGACGGCGCCGGCCGGCATTTCCTTCAGTGCGGCGAGCATGCCGTTGAAGTTGACGCCGCGGGTGGCTGCGTCGTAGTACGGGTAGTTGTTGACGGTGAAACCGGCGGATTCGAACAGGGCGCGATGGTTTTCCCAGCTCGGGTCGCTGATCCAGACTTGGGAGTTCGGCGAGAAGCGCTTGAGGAAGTCTGCGCCGAGCTTGAGGGCGCCGGTGCCGCCGAGGGCTTGCACGGTGATGGCGCGCTTCTCTTGAACAACGGCGCTGTCGGCGCCAAATACCAGTTCCTGCACCGCCTTGTCGTAGGCTGCGAGGCCTTCGATCGGCAGGTAGGTGCGGGGACTTGCCTTTTCCATCAGTTGCGTCTCGGCCTTGCGCACGCATTCGAGCAGCGGCACCTTGCCGTTGTCATCGTAATAAACGCCGACGCCGAGGTTGACCTTGTTGGGGTTCTTGTCGGCGTTGAAGGCTTCGGTGATACCGAGGATGGGGTCGCGCGGCGCCATTTCGATGGCGGACAGCAGGGTGGCGGGATGGGATTGGCTCATCGTGATAACATGAAAAGTTGACTGTAAAAGCGGGCTTTTGCAGGCCGGTTGTAGTCAGTTCCGAGCAAGAAGATTGGAACCGAGGTGCAACTTATTATTCTACCAAAGGTCGAATGCAGATGGCAGATTTATCCCAGGTATCAAGCACCATCGACGAATCCAAGATCGTCACTTTTCCGGACTCGCCGTACCGGTTGTACCAGCCGTTTCCGCCTGCAGGCGACCAGCCGGATGCGATCGGCAAATTGGTCGAGGGCATCGAGGACGGTCTGTCCTTTCAGACCCTGCTGGGGGTGACCGGTTCCGGCAAGACTTACACGATGGCCAACGTCATCGCGCGCCTCGGTCGTCCGGCCATCGTGTTCGCGCCGAACAAGACGCTGGCCGCGCAGTTGTACAGCGAGTTCCGTGAGTTTTTCCCACACAACGCCGTCGAGTACTTCGTCAGCTACTACGACTACTACCAGCCGGAAGCCTACGTTCCGCAGCGTGACCTGTTCATCGAGAAGGATTCGTCCATCAACGAGCACATCGAGCAGATGCGCCTGTCGTGCACGAAGTCGCTGATGGAGCGGCGCGATGTGGTCATTGTTGCCACGGTTTCGGCGATCTACGGTATCGGTAATCCGAACGAATACCACCAGATGATCCTGACGTTGCGCGCCAAGGACAAGGTGAGCCAGCGGGATGTGATCGCGCGGTTGATCCAGATGCAGTACACGCGCAATGAAGTGGACTTCGGGCGCGGTACCTTCCGTGTGCGCGGCGACACGATCGACGTGTTCCCGGCGGAACACGCGGAACTGGCGCTGCGCATCGAGACTTTCGATGACGAGATCGAAAGCCTGCAGCTGTTCGATCCGCTGACCGGGCGCGTGCGCCAGAAGATTCCGCGCTTTACGATCTATCCGGGTTCGCATTACGTGACGCCGCGTTCGACCGTGCTGCGCGCGATCGAGAGCATCAAGGCAGAATTGCGCGAGCGCCTGGAGTTCTTCCGCAAGGAGAACAAGCTGATCGAGGAACAGCGGTTGGAGCAGCGGACGCGCTTCGACCTGGAGATGATGCAGGAGCTGGGTTTCACCAAGGGCATCGAGAACTATTCGCGCCATCTGTCGGGCGCCAAGCCCGGCGAGCCGCCGCCGACGCTGGTGGATTACCTGCCGCAGGATGCGGTCATGTTCCTCGACGAGTCGCACGTGCTGCTGGGGCAGCTCAACGGCATGTACAACGGCGACCGCGCACGCAAGGTCAACCTCGTGGATTACGGTTTCCGCTTGCCGTCCGCGCTGGACAACCGGCCGCTGAAGTTCGAGGAATTCGAAGCCAAGATGCGCCAGACGGTGTTCGTCTCGGCGACGCCTGCGGAATATGAGGGCAAGCACGCCGGGCAGGTCGTGGAGCAGGTCGTGCGCCCGACCGGACTGGTGGATCCGGTGATCAAGGTGAAGCCGGCAAGCACGCAGGTCGACGACCTGATGTCCGAAATCACCGAGCGGGTGAAGAAGAACGAGCGCGTGCTGGTGACCACGCTCACCAAGCGCATGGCCGAGCAGTTGACGGAGTTCCTCGGCGATAACGGGGTGAAGGTACGTTACCTGCACAGCGATATCGATACGGTGGAGCGGGTGGAAATCATCCGCGACCTGCGCCTGGGTACCTTCGATGTGCTGGTCGGCATCAACCTGCTGCGTGAGGGCCTGGATATTCCGGAAGTGTCGCTGGTGGCGATCCTGGATGCGGACAAGGAAGGCTTTCTGCGTTCCGAACGCAGTCTCATCCAGACCATCGGCCGCGCGGCGCGTAACCTGAACGGGACCGCGATTCTCTATGCGGATCGTGTCACCGATTCCATGAAGCGCGCGATCGACGAGACCGAGCGCCGACGCGCCAAGCAGGTGGCCTTCAACAAGGCGAACAACATTACCCCGGCCGGCGTGAAGAAGGAGATTCGCGACCTGATCGACGGCGTCTACAGCCCGCAGGAGGCGAAGGCCGAACTGCTGGTCGCGCAGGAGCAGGCGAAGTACGAGTCCATGAGCGAAAAGCAGGTGAGCAAGGAAATCAAGCGTCTCGAAAAGCTCATGGTCGAACATGCGAAGAACCTGGAGTTCGAAAAGGCGGCACAGGTGCGGGATCAACTGCATACGCTGAAGCAGCAGTTGTTCGGTGCGCCGGGGCTGGATAACGTGGTGTCGATATCGGGCAAGTAGGACGGAAATCGCAGCACTTCTCCGTCGTTCCCGCGAACGCGGGAACCCAGTGTCTTTCTCCGGTAACGGCGCTGGATTCCCGCATTCGCGGGAATGACTGACGGGAGCGGTCGGGCTAACGGTACAATCCGTTCTTTTCCGCTCCTGAACGAACATGTCCGCCGCCCTTCCGCAAGCCATTCTCGATGCGCTCAATCTCGCCGATCCCTCCTGGCGCCCCATCCTGATGCGCGGGCTGGACGCGGTGCACACCGCCGATCCCGCCTATCTTCCCGCCCTCGCGGCAGATACCTACCTGCCGACCGAGGGCCGGATCTTTGCCGCCTTCATGCAACCTTTGCAGAATGTCCGCTACGTATTGGTGGGGGAGGGGCCGTACCCGCGCGAACAAAGCGCGACCGGGGTGTGCTTCATGGATGGCGCGGTGGAATCGCTCTGGTCCGAAAAAGGCTTGTCGAAGCAGGTCAACAAGGCCACCTCGCTGCGGAATTTCATGAAAATGCTGCTGGTTGCAGCCGGTATCGTGAGTGAAGGCGAAACATCGGGCGATGCGCTGGCGCATGTCTCCTTGCGGGCGCGCGCGATCGGTTCGCCCTTCATTCAGACCCTGACCGAGCTGCAGGCCAACCTCACGGCGCACGGCTTTCTGCTGTTGAATGCCTCCCTGGTTTTTCGTCCGCATGTGGCGCCGGCCAAGGATGCGAAGGCCTGGCTGCCGTTCCTGGAAACCGTGCTGCAGGCGCTTGCTTCCGCCGCCATGGAAAGGGGCGTCGAGGCGCCCAGGCTCGTGCTGTGGGGGAAAATCGCGGAGCAGTTGAAGGCGCTCGACATTGCCGGGACTTTCCCGCGGGCGGTGTCCGAGCATCCTTACAACCTGACGTTCATCGTGAACCCGACCATGCAGTCGCTGTTCCGGCCAATGGAGCTCTTGCTCAAACGTCCGGCGCAGTGACATAAAGGCAATAATTCATTGCAGATAGAAACATTGACGAATATCTAAGTCCCCCCGTGGCCTTCGTGCGATAAGTGGCGCAAGGCCCTCCGGAACATCGTTGTAAGTCATTGTTTTATAAGTAGTGCAATGCTGTAGGGGTGCCTGTTCAAGTCGTCGAACAGTGAGATAAACCCATGATTCCTAAAGAAAAAACCTCGATCCTCTTTGTCTGCATGGGGAACATCTGCCGCTCACCCACCGCTGAGGGCGTGATGCGCAGGTATGTCGAGGAGTTGGGTTTGTCGGACAGCATTTTTGTCGATTCCGCCGGCACGCATGATTACCACGTCGGCGAAGCCCCCGACCCCCGCGCTCAGGCGGCGGCACGGCGGCGCGGCTACGATATTTCCGGCCTGCGCGCACGCCAGGTCACAGTGGAGGATTTCGATCGCTTCAACTTTGTCCTCGCCATGGATTACAACAATCTTGCCGCCTTGCAGGCCTGGTGCCCGCCGGCATGCGAGCAAAAGATGGGCTTGCTGATGCCCTATGCGCAGTCGCGGCGTGCCACCATCGTGCACGATCCGTACTACCGCAACGCGAAGGATTTCGATTACGTCCTCGATGCGATCGAGGATGCCTGCAAGGGGCTGCTCAGTGCGGTAACGGGCGATGAGGGCCTGGTAGCCGAGCTCGGGCGCAGGTCCCATACCAAACTCAATGCACATTCAAACGCATGGGCCTTCCCGGCCCGTGTCGTCAATTTTCGGTTGTAAAAACTACCACACTGCACAGAGCAAAAATACGCGGTCGTTTGCCGCTTTGACGCCGGCAGGCGCGAGGATAGCCGAATGCAACATTGGTACGGAGCTTGCATATAGTCCGCATGAGTGCATCAGCGAGTCGGGCATTGTCATGGACGCGATAAGGTCGGCTTTTGCAGCGGTTGGATGGCTAATTGCAGGTACAACGTTCGCCCAGGTTTCCGGGCTGGACGGGGCATACGGCGACGCTTTCGGCGAGGCGCCCGTAGCGTCGAATCATCTGTCCCGGGAAGCCCCGCGCGTCCTGCTTGCCGAAATGGGCGGGCAGGAAGAGCAGCCGCGGCGCGGCGCGGTGCCGCGCACGGTTCTCGATTATTCTCAGGCCAGCTACTTCTCCGCCTATCGTGAAACGCCGATCGGCGGCATGGTCGCCGCGGCGGGCGTGCAGGCCGTCCCGGTGATGGCGTCCGCTGCTTTTATCGAGCGGCAAACGGGAATCGACACCCGCGCGATGCTTTCCGCCGAGCGATGGCTGGGTTCAGACCACGGCATTGCACGCACCTTCGTCGTCGGCCATGCATGGCGCGACCTGACGCTCGAGGGCGCGGCATTCACCAGCCGCGATGCCAGCCGGATGCCCGGCGAGCGGGAGATCAGGAAACTCGATTCGCGTTCTGCCCGCTTGTCGTTCTCGCCGGCGACGAACTGGGTCATGCGTCTGAGCCGCGGAAGCGTCACCGGCCTCGACAGTCTTGTCGCCGGAGAGGCGGTAAGGCGCACCGCTATTTCCGCAACCTATCAGCGCTCCTATGCCGACGGCGACTGGCAGACGACGTTCGCCTGGGGGCGCAACTCCCGGAAATTCCGTGAATCCACCGTCGGCTACCTGGTGGAATCCGCGTTCCGGTTCAACGGCGTGCATTCCCTGTTCGGACGCGTCGAGCAGGTGGGCAGCGACGAACTCGCTCGCGAGAATGAATCCATGCAGCGGCAGTTGTTCATGATGAACAAGCTCACCGTCGGCTATTCGCAGGACCTGCAGCTGACCCCGGCGCTGCGCATGGATGCCGGCGTCTACGTAACCCGCCACTTCGTCCCCTCCAGCATGGCCTTGTCGTACGGCTCCGGGCCAGTCGCCTACATGATGTTCATGCGCCTGAAGATGCAATAACCCGCCTCCGATGCCGCGGTGCGAAATGTGAAATAATGCCGTTGCATCGCAGCAAATCTTTCCGCCCGCCGTGCCGAGCGCGGCCGGACCCAATACCTGACAAAAACACTCAACTTTGATATACTTGACCAAAATCTTCGGGAATCGGGGATATTCAAGTGAACCTGGACAAGTTTCCTATCGGAGTTGAAGTCTATGCGTCTGACCACCAAGGGCCGTTTTGCAGTGACTGCGATGATTGACCTCGCAATGCGCCAGGACAAGGGGCCCGTTACATTGTCCGCGATCAGCCAGCGACAGGAGATTTCCCTGTCCTACCTCGAACAGTTGTTCGGCAAGCTGCGCCGCCATGAGATTGTGGAATCGGTGCGCGGCCCGGGCGGTGGTTACACGCTTGCACGCCGCGCGGAAGACGTGACGGTCGCCGACATCATCATCGCCGTCGACGAGCCGCTCGATGCGACGCAATGCGGCGGCAAGGAAAACTGCCACGGCAGCGGCCACGAGCACGGTTCGCGGTGCATGACGCATGACCTGTGGGCGACCTTGAACGCCAAGATGGTCGAATACCTGGATTCCGTGTCGCTGAAGGACCTCGTGGACCAGCAGCGGCAAAAGAACGCCGAACACAATGTGGTGGTGGTACCCCGTCCCCACGTAGCAGCTTGATTGGAGTAAGTGACCGTATGAACGCCCCTCTGGAAAAAAGCCTGGTAGACACGATCAAGGCGCCCCATTTCCCGATCTACATGGATTACTCGGCGACCACGCCCATCGACCCGCGCGTCGCCGACAAGATGATTCCCTACCTGCGCGAGCAGTTCGGCAACCCGGCCTCGCGCAGCCACATGTATGGCTGGGAAGCGGAAAAGGCCGTCGAGGAAGCCCGCGCGCATGTCGCCGCGCTGGTCAATGCCGATCCGCGCGAAATCATCTGGACGTCCGGCGCGACCGAAGGCAACAACCTTGCACTGAAAGGCGCCGCCAACTTTTACAAGACCAAGGGCAAGCACATCATCACGGTCAAGACCGAGCACAAGGCTGTGCTGGATACCGTGCGTGAACTGGAGCGCCAGGGTTTCGAGGCTACCTACCTGCAGCCGCAGGACAACGGCCTGGTCACGCTGCAGCAGATCGAGGAAGCGATCCGTCCGGACACCATCCTCGTGTCCGTGATGCTGGTCAACAATGAAATCGGCGTGATCCAGCCGGTGCCGGAAATCGGCGAGCTGTGCCGTTCCAAGGGCATCATTTTCCATTGCGACGCCGCGCAGGCGACCGGCAAGGTGCACATCGACCTCGAAAAGTGGAAGGTCGACCTGATGACCTTCACCGCGCACAAGACTTACGGCCCGAAGGGCATCGGCGCGCTGTACGTGCGCCGCAAGCCGCGCGTGCGCATCGAGCCGCAGATGCACGGCGGCGGCCATGAGCGCGGCCTGCGCTCGGGCACCCTGCCGACCCACCAGATCGTGGGCATGGGCGAAGCGTTCCGCATCGCAAAGGAAGAGATGGACACCGAGATCGCGCGCGTCAAGGCGCTGCGCGACCGCCTCGCGAAGGGGCTGACCGAGATCGAAGAGGTCTATGTCAATGGCGACATGGATCATCGCGTTCCGCACAACCTGAACGTCAGCTTCAATTACGTCGAAGGCGAGTCGCTGATCATGGCGATCAAGGACATCGCGGTGTCTTCCGGCTCGGCCTGCACCTCGGCCAGCCTGGAGCCGTCGTACGTGCTGCGCGCGCTCGGCCGCAGCGACGAACTGGCGCACAGCTCGATCCGCTTCACGATCGGCCGTTTCACCACGGAGGAAGACATCGACTTCACCATCAACCTGATCAAGACCAAGGTTGCCAAGCTGCGTGAACTGTCGCCGCTGTGGGAAATGTACAAGGACGGCATCGACCTCAATTCCATCCAGTGGGCCGCACACTGAGCGGCCGGACAAGCTAAAGGAGTATCAACATGTCTTACTCGGAAAAAGTTCTCGACCACTATGAAAACCCGCGCAACGTCGGCTCCTTCGAAAAGGGCGACGAGACGGTAGGCACCGGCATGGTCGGCGCGCCGGCTTGCGGCGACGTGATGAAGCTGCAGATCAAGGTGGGCGCCGACGGTGTGATCGAAGATGCGAAGTTCAAGACCTACGGCTGCGGCTCGGCGATCGCTTCGTCGTCCCTGGTGACCGAATGGGTCAAGGGCAAGACGCTCGACGAGGCGATGACGATCAAGAACACGCAGATCGCGGAAGAGCTGGCGCTGCCCCCGGTGAAGATCCACTGCTCGATCCTCGCCGAGGATGCGATCAAGGCTGCTGTGCAGGATTACAAGGCCAAGCACGGTGCGGAGTCGACGGAAGCAGCCTGATTTGTATGCCCGGCCGGCGCCGGGCCATTGTGAGAAATAGCGTATGGCAATCACACTGACTGAAAAAGCGGCAAAGCATATCAACCGTTATATCGAACGGCGAGGCAAGGGCATCGGCCTGCGTTTCGGCGTGCGCACGACCGGCTGTTCGGGCATGGCCTACAAGCTCGAGTACGTCGACGATAGCGCGCCCGACGATGCGGTGTTCGAGTCGCACGGCGTGAAGGTGTTCGTCGATCCGAAGAGTCTCCCTTACATCGACGGCACCGAGCTGGATTTTGCGCGTGAAGGCTTGAATGAAGGCTTCAGGTTCAACAATCCCAACGTGAAGGACGAGTGCGGCTGCGGCGAAAGCTTCCGTATCTGACCGGCTCCGGCTTGCCCCTTGATGGGCCCGGGGAATACGTATCGCATCCCAAGCCTGTTTGAAGTATCGACAGGCTTTTGTTTTAGATGACCATGCAAAACCACTTCGAGCTGTTCCAGTTGCCGCAACGCTTCGACATCGATCCGGGAGCGCTGGACAAGGCGTATCGCGAAGTGCAGAACCGCGTCCACCCGGACAAGTTCACGAATGCGACCGACACCGAAAAGCGGGTCGCCATGCAATGGGCGACGCGCGCGAACGAGGCGTACCAGACGCTCAAGAGTCCGTTCAAGCGCGCTGCCTACCTGTGCGAGCTGAACGGGATCGACCTGCAGACCGAGTCGAACACCGCCATGCCGCGCGAATTCCTGATGCAGCAGATGGAATGGCGCGAGGCGCTCGAAGAGGCCAAGGCGACGCGTGACATCGGCGCGCTGGAAAGCCTCGAGGCCGAGCTGCGCAAGGTGCGTCTGGCCGAGCTGGACCAGATCGGCGCGTGGCTGGACGCAAGGGATTTCGAGGCGGCGGCGAAAGGCGTGCGGCAGTTGATGTTCCTGGAAAAATTCGGGAACGAAGTGCACGCGGTTTTCGAAAAGCTGGAAGGCTGACAAAAAGAATATTGAAAGGAAACGCGGCCGGGGGATTCACAGGCGGCCGCGTCGACTGACTGAAGACGACATATGGCGCTACTCCAAATTTCCGAACCCGGCATGTCCACCGCGCCGCACCAGCACAGGCTGGCCGTGGGCATTGACCTGGGGACGACGAATTCGCTGGTTGCGACGGTACGCAGCAGCATCCCCGAGGTCCTGGTCGACGAGGAGGGCAGGTCACTGCTTCCTTCCATCGTGCGCTACCTCCCCAATGGCAACGCGCACATCGGTTACAAGGCTCAGGCGGCGCAGACCACGGACCCGAAGAACACGATCGTCTCGGTCAAGCGCTTCATGGGCCGCGGCCTGAAGGACATCGCCTACGCCGAGAACCTGCCGTATGACTTCGTCGATGCGCCCGGCATGGTGCAGCTGAAGACGGTCGCCGGCGTGAAGAGCCCGGTGGAAGTGTCGGCGGAGATCCTCGCCACCCTGCGCCAGCAGGCAGAGGATGCGCTGGGCGACGAACTGGTCGGCGCGGTCATCACCGTGCCCGCTTACTTTGACGACGCCCAGCGGCAGGCGACCAAGGATGCGGCAAAGCTCGCGGGATTGAATGTGCTGCGGTTGCTGAACGAGCCGACCGCGGCGGCCATCGCCTACGGTCTCGACCACGGCTCGGAAGGCGTGTACGCGGTGTATGACCTTGGCGGCGGCACCTTCGACATCTCCATCCTCAAGCTCACCAAGGGCGTGTTCGAGGTGCTGGCAACCGGCGGCGATTCCGCCCTCGGTGGTGACGACTTCGACCACCGTCTGCTGTGCTGGATGATCGAACAGGCCAACCTCGCTCCGCTGTCGGAAAAGGACATGCGCATCCTGATGGTGAAGGCACGCGAAGTGAAGGAATTGCTGTCCACGCAGGCGGAGACCCATATCGACGCCGTGCTTAATTCCGGGGAAGAGGTGCATCTCACCATCACCGCCGCGACGTTCGCGCAGATCACGCAACACCTCGTGAACAAGACGATCACGCCGACCAGGAAGGCGCTTCGCGACGCCGGCCTGAGCCCGGACGACGTCGACGGCGTCGTGCTGGTCGGCGGCGCCACCCGCATGCCGCACATCCGCAAGGCGGTGGGCGAGTTTTTCCAGACCACGCCGCTGGCCAATATCGACCCGGATAAAGTGGTTGCGCTCGGCGCGGCCATCCAGGCCAACCTCCTGGCCGGCAATCGCGCACCGGGCGACGACTGGCTGCTGCTGGACGTCATCCCGCTGTCGCTCGGCATCGAGACCATGGGCGGACTGGTTGAAAAAGTCATTCCGCGCAACTCGACGATCCCCTGCGCGCGCGCTCAGGAGTTCACCACCTTCAAGGACGGCCAGACAGCCATGGCGATCCACGTCGTGCAGGGCGAACGCGAGCTCGTGAGCGACTGCCGTTCCCTGGCCCGTTTCGAATTGCGCGGCATTCCGCCGATGGCGGCCGGCGCGGCCCGTATCCGCGTTACCTACCAGGTGGATGCGGACGGCCTGCTGTCGGTATCCGCACGCGAGCAGCGCTCGGGCGTGGAAGCATCGATCTCCGTCAAGCCCTCCTACGGGCTCGGCGATGACGAGATCGCGAAGATGCTGCAGGACTCCTACCAGTCCGCGGACATCGACATGAAGCTGCGCGCTCTGCGCGAAGAACAGGTGGAGGCCGAGCGTATCCTGCTGGCGACGCAATCCGCGCTCGATGCCGACGGCGACCTGCTGTCGGCGGAGGAAAGGGCTACCGTGTCCGCCTTGATGGACACGCTCCGGCAGACCGCCGGCGGCGAGGACCACGACGCGATCAAGGCGGCGGTGGAGGCGCTGGCGCATGGCACCGAGGAATTTGCCGCACGCCGGATGGACCGCAGCGTACGCTCCGCGCTCGCCGGCAAGAAGCTCGACCAGGTCGTCTGAGCCCGGAACAGATCAATCACTTAATATCGAGGAAAACAAGTGCCCCAAATCGTCGTACTTCCCCATGCCACCCTTTGTCCGGACGGCGCCGTGATCGAAGCGCCGGCCGGCAAGTCGGTCTGCGATGCCTTGCTTGAACATGGCATCGAGATCGAGCACGCATGCGAAAAATCGTGCGCCTGCACGACTTGCCACGTGGTCGTCCGGGAAGGTTACGATTCGCTCGGCGATCCCGAGGAAAAGGAAGAAGACCTGCTCGACCGGGCATGGGGCCTCGAAGCAACCTCCCGGCTTTCATGCCAGGCCGTGGTGGACCGTGAAGACATCGTGATCGAAATCCCGAAGTACACGATCAACCAGGTCAGCGAAGGACACTGAAGGGGGATGCCATGAAATGGACGGACGTTACCCGCATTGCGGAAGAGCTGCATGACAAGTTTCCGGACGTCGACCCGAAGACGATCCGTTTCACCGACCTGCACAACTGGGTGTGCGAGCTGGATGACTTCGACGACGACCACAAGCGTGGCGGCGAAAAGGTCCTGGAAGCGATCCAGGCGGCCTGGATAGAAGAAGCCGGCTAAAAGGACGCCGGCCGGCAGCCGGCATCGAGGGGGATGGAGACGGTCAGCGCCGTGCCGTTGCTCGCATTGCTCTGGATATCGAGCTCGCCGCCCAGCGCGATGATCCTTTCCTCGATACCCACCAGTCCGAACGAGTTTGCCTTGCGACGGCTGTCGGGAAAGATCCCGATGCCGTTGTCGGCAACTTGCATGTAAAGCTTTTCTCCCGCCGTCGTCAGCGCAATTCGCACCCTGTTTGCCTGTGCATGCCGCAGCACATTGTTCAGCGATTCCTGCAGGATCCTGAACAGGGCTGTCGCCCGGTCGTCGTCGAGGACGATATCGTCTTCCATCGTCAGTTCGCAGCTGATCCCGCTCCTGCGCTGGAAATCCTTCACCTGCCAATCGATCGCCGCATTGAGGCCGAGGTCGAGCACGGTCGGCCGCAGATTGTTGATCGCGGCGCGCACTGCCTTCATGGTGGAATCGATGTGGCTCAGGGCGAGGCTTACCCGCTCATTCAAGCGCGGGTGCACCCGGGTCCGCTCATGCAGCATCGCTACGTCGATCCGCAGCGCCAGCAAGTTTTGTCCGAGGTCGTCATGCAGCTCGCGTGCGATGCGCTTGCGCTCGTCTTCGCGCACGCGCTCCTGATGCGAGACGAGGTGCCGCAGCATTTCGCGCGAATGCTGGAGCGCGTCTTCCATCTTCTTGCGCTCCGAAATATCGATACAGGTTCCGATATAGCCGAGGAAACGCCCGAGTGGAGAGATGCGCGGCGTGCCGTGCGCGAGCATGTGGTGGAAGTGGCCGTCGCGGCTGCGCAGGCGGTATTCGACGGTGAACGGATGGCGTGAACGGAAGGCCGCCGCGTGGGCGTTGATGCAGGCCGGCAGGTCGTCGCGATGCACGCCGCTGATCCATCCGCTCCCCAGTTCGTCGTCCAGCGCGCGGCCGGTGAAGTCGAGCCACATCCGGTTGAACCAGAGATAGTCGCGGTTGGGACCGGTGATCCAGATCAGGACAGGCGCGGAATCGGCCATCAGGCGGAACCGTTCCTCGCTCTCGATCATGTTCGGTTCCGTTTCCCTGCGATCGCTATCGAACGGGTCCGCATGGTGCGCTGTTGCCCCGGGAGCTTCCCCGGTCGGATTATCGTTGTGCGTCATAAGGACGTCTCCTGATGATGCAAAAATGGCAAGTATGCGGGCGCAGGGCTCGCAGTGCAAGGGAAGTCTTGGTTACCGGAATGGACTGCGGTGCAGAAACAAAAAAGGCGGCACCAGGCCGCCTTCAGGGAGTGAGCCCGGGGGGGACTCAGGCGCGGGAGGTCAATTGACCGTCGACTACGCGGACACGGTCGCCGACGCTCCATGCCGGCTGCTGGGAATAGGGGAAGGTGCGTACTTCGCCGCCCTCCATGCGCACCCGGACCTGGTAGGTGGTCGTGGAGCGGGAACGCTTTTCGATCTCGTTGCCGGCATAGCCGCCACCGACCGCGCCGGCCACCGTGGCAATCTTGCGGCCGTTGCCGCCGCCGACCTGGTTGCCGAGCACGCCGCCAAGCACGGCGCCTGCGACCATGCCGACGCCGCTAGCCGGTGCCGCCTGCTGGATCGCCTGAACCGATTCCACGCGGCCGCAGCTGTAGCATGCGGGGGCTTGTACAACCTTCGGCGCCGGCTCGCTGTAGGTGCGGCGCGGACGAGGTTGCTCGGCCTGGGCGGTGCGCGTTGCGCTAGCGCGCTTCGCGGGCGCCGGCTCTTCCTCTTCCTTCAGGGCGGTCTTCGCTTCAGTCTTGCTGTCGACCAGTGCGGCGGGTGCGCCTGCCGTAGCCGGGGCAGCGGCCACCGGAGCAGCGGCCGGTGCAGCCGTGCTGTGGGAATTCGGGATCAGGCCGGTGATGGCGGCCACGCCGGTCAGGCTGACCAGCATCACGGAAATCGCCGCGCCGGCGACCAGCGGATGAATGCGAGTGGACGGTTTGTTTTCCATTTTTACCTCCTGTTGCGGACTCGTGTCCGTGTAACGTTGGAGATGATTATCAGAGGTAAGGAGGGGCGAAGAATAGGGGATTAATGTGTCAGCTGTAAGGCTTTGTAACGCCGTTTGCTGCTTGTCAAAACCATGCGCGTCCGGTCGTGCCGAAAAGACAAACGGGACCGTTTCCGGTCCCGTTCTCCTTGTCAGCATGCCACGCTGTTTCAGTCTTCGCGGCGCAGGTGCGGGAAGAGGATCACATCGCGGATGTTGGGCGAATCCGTGATCAGCATCATCAGGCGGTCGATGCCGATGCCGCAGCCGCCGGTGGGCGGAAGACCGTATTCGAGGGCGCGGATGTAGTCGGCGTCGAAGAACATGGCTTCTTCATCGCCCGCATCCTTCGCCGCCACCTGGGCCTGAAAGCGTGCAGCCTGGTCTTCCGGATCATTCAGCTCCGAGAAACCGTTGGCGATTTCGCGGCCGGTGATGAACAGCTCGAAACGCTCGGTGATGCCGGGCACGGTGTCCGACGCGCGGGCCAGCGGAGAGACCTCGATCGGGTAATCGATGATGTAGGTCGGGTCCCAGAGCTGGGACTCGGCGGTTTCCTCGAACAGCGCGAGTTGCAGCGCGCCGATGCCGGCATTGGCAAGCGGCTCCACGCCGAACTTCTTCAGCTCCTGGCGCAGGAACGCAGCGTCGTTCAGCTGCTCGTTCGTGTAGCCGGGCGCGTACTTGTTGATCGCGCCGACGATGGTCAGGCGTTCGAACGGCTTGCTCAGGTCCAGCTCGCGTCCCTGGTAGGTGAGGCGTGCGGTGCCGTGCGAATCGATGGCGGCCTGGCGGATGATCGCTTCGGTGAAGTCCATCAGCCATTTGTAATCCACGTAGGCGGCGTAGAACTCCATCATCGTGAATTCCGGATTGTGGCGCGGCGAGACGCCTTCATTGCGGAAGTTGCGGTTGATCTCGAACACGCGCTCGAAACCGCCGACCACCAGGCGCTTGAGGTAGAGCTCAGGCGCGATGCGCAGGTACATTTCCATGTCGAGCGCATTGTGGTGGGTGATGAAGGGCTTGGCCGCGGCGCCGCCGGGGATCGGATGCAGCATCGGCGTCTCGACTTCCATGAAGCCGTTTTCCGCCATGAAGCGACGCATCGAGGACATGGCCGCGGTACGCTCCTTGAACACGCGGCGCGTTTCTTCGCTGGTAATCAGGTCGACGTAGCGCTGGCGGTACTTGGTCTCCTGGTCGCTCAGGCCGTGGAATTTGTCCGGCAGCGGGCGCAGCGACTTGGTCAGCAGGCGCAGGCCGGTCACCTTGATCGACAGCTCGCCGGTCTTGGTCTTGAACAGCAGGCCCTCGGCGCCGAGGATATCGCCGAGGTCGTAGTGCTTGAACTTGGCGTGGGTTTCCTCGCCGGCGTTGTCATTCGTGATGTAGAGCTGGATGCGTCCGTTGGACTTCGGACCGGAGGCATCCTGCAGGGTGGCGAAGGACGCCTTGCCCATCACGCGCTTGAGCATCATGCGGCCGGCCACCGATACCTTGATCGGTTTGGCTTCGAGCTGCTCGTTGTTGAGCTCGCCGTACTGCGCGTGCAGGTCGGCAGCCTTGTGCTCCGGGCGGAAGTCGTTGGGGAAGGCCGGGCCCTGCTCGCGCAGCGCGGCCAGCTTGGCGCGGCGCTCGGCGATGATGGAATTTTCGTCTTGCGCCGGGGCGATTTGTTCGTGTTGGTTGGTCATGGACATTCAGCGTTCAATGGTGGAATGGGCGCTCATGCGCACTTATACGCCCTGCTTGAGCGAGGCAGCGATGAAATCGTCGAGGTCGCCGTCAAGCACCGCCTTGGTGTTGCCGACTTCGTGATTGGTGCGCAGGTCCTTGATACGCGACTGGTCGAGCACGTAGGAACGGATCTGGTGGCCCCAGCCGATGTCGGTCTTTGCGTCTTCCATCTTCTGCTGTTCGGCCATGCGCTTGCGCAGTTCGAGTTCATACAGGCGCGACTTCAGCATCGCCCACGCTTCGGCGCGGTTGCGGTGCTGGCTGCGGTCGTTCTGGCACTGCACGACGATGCCGGACGGGATGTGTGTCAGGCGCACCGCCGAGTCCGTCTTGTTGATGTGCTGGCCGCCGGCGCCGGAAGCGCGGAAGGTATCGGTGCGCACATCGGCCGGATTGACGTCGATCTCGATCGACTCGTCCACTTCCGGATAGACGAATACGCTGGAGAACGACGTGTGGCGGCCGTTGGCGGAATCGAAGGGCGACTTGCGCACGAGGCGGTGCACGCCGCTTTCGGTGCGCAGGAAGCCGTACGCATATTCGCCCTCAACCTTGATGGACGCGGTCTTGATGCCGGCCACTTCGCCGTCGGACTGTTCCAGGATCTCGGTCTTGAAGCCCTTGCGTTCGCAATAGCGCAGGTACTGGCGCAGCAGCATGGACGCCCAGTCCTGGGCTTCGGTGCCGCCGGCGCCGGCCTGGATGTCGATGAAGCAGTTGTTCGGGTCCATCGGATTGGCAAACATCCGGCGGAACTCCATCGCCTCGACCTCTTGCTTGAGCGCTTCGGTATCCTGCTCGATGGCGAGCAGCGTATCTTCGTCCTGCTCTTCGCGCGCCATCGCGAACAGGTCGCGGGCGTCGGCGAGGTCGGCGTCGATCTTGGTGAGGGTGAGGACAATCGCTTCCAGCGATTTCTTTTCCTTGCCGAGGTCCTGGGCCCGTTTCGGGTCGTTCCAGACATTGGGGTCTTCCAGTTCGGCGTTGACTTGCTCGAGTTTCTCCGACTTCACATCGAAGTCAAAGATACCTCCGTAGGTCGGCGGTGCGGGCGGAGAGGTCCGCGAGCAGCGCGGACAGGGAATTCAGGCGTTCGGCTTCCATGGCAGATCCATTTGCAATCAAACCTGCCATTATACCCGACGCCGCCCCGGCTGAGGCGGCGCGAAGACTGGCGCCAGAGGTGATTTGCGGCCCGGCGGGATGGCAAAAAGCTATGCCGCCTGGGCGTGTTCAACCATCAACTGCACGCGGGTCACGCCGTTGTATTCGTTGGCGTCCAGCCGGTAGGCAACGATGGCGCGTTCCGGGAGGTCGTCGATGTGGCCGAACCAGATGGCGTCGTAGCGCTTGCCGTTCTTTTCCAGCTGCAACTTGAGGTGTTTTTCCTTGAGGATGCGCTGGCTCAGGACACGGAATTCGTCGCAGAACACCGGTGGCGCGAAACCCTGGCCCCAGACCTGGCTGTCGATCAGCTCGATGAATTGCGTCGTGAAATAGGCTTCCTCGAGCGGCCCGTCGGTTTCGATCACGCGTTCCAGCTGGTTTTGCGTCAGCCATTCGCGGCCGACTGCCTCGAATGCATTTTCAAAGGCATCGAAGGCATCGGCCCGAATGGTCAGGCCGGCCGCCATCGCGTGGCCGCCGAACTTCTGGATGACAGACGGGGCGTGCTTGGAGACCAGGTCGAGCGCATCGCGCAGATGGAAGCCGGCGATCGAGCGGCCCGAACCCTTGATCAGGCCTTCGCCGCCCGGCGCAAAGGTGATGGTGGGCCGGTAGAACTTGTCCTTCAGGCGCGATGCGACGATGCCGATCACGCCCTGGTGCCAGGATTCGTCGAAGACGCTGATCGTGGTGCGGTTGTGCGGCTCGAAATTGTCGAGGTGCAGCAGGGCCGTGTCCTGCATGCCGGCCTCGATGTCGCGCCGCTCGCGGTTGATCGCGTCGAGCTGTTGCGCGATTGCCCATGCGCGGCCTTCGTCGTCGGTCGTCAGGCATTCGATGCCGAGCGACATGTCGGCGAGACGCCCGGCGGCATTCAGTCGCGGGCCGAGGGCGAAACCGAGGTCGAAGGGCGTGGCGCGCCGCGCCTCGCGGCCGGCGGCGCGGAAGAGGGCGGCAATGCCGGGATGCATGCGTCCGGCGCGCATGCGCTTGAGGCCTTGCGCGACCAGGATGCGGTTGTTGGCATCGAGCTTGACCACGTCGGCAACCGTGCCGAGCGCAACGAGGTCGAGCAGCACGTCGAGCTTCGGCTGGGTCTGCGCGTCGAACACGCCGCGCCGGCGCAGTTCCGCCCGCAATGCGAGCAAGACATAGAACATCACGCCCACGCCGGCCAGGTTCTTGCTCGGAAAGCCGCAGGACGGTTGATTCGGATTGACGATCACGCGCGCTTCGGGGAGACGGTCGCCTGGCAGGTGGTGGTCAGTCACGACCACGTCGATGCCGCGCTGCTTCGCTTCGGCCACGCCGTCGATGCTGGCGATGCCGTTGTCAACGGTGACGATGATGTCCGGCGACTTTTCGCGCACCGTCAGCTCGACGATTTCCGGCGTGAGGCCATAGCCATACTCAAAGCGGTTCGGCACGATGTAGTCGACCCGCGCGCCAAGCGCGCGCAAGCCGCGCAGGGCGACTGCGCAGGCAGTGGCGCCATCGCAGTCATAGTCGGCGACGATGGCCAGCTTCTTGCCGGCGCCGATTGCATCGGCGAGATAGGAGGCTGCGGCGTCGATGTGCAGCATGCCCGAAGGCGCCATCAGCGCGGCGAGTTCGCTCGACAGTTCGGTCGTGTCCGCCAACCCGCGGGCGGCGTAGATGCGGGCGAGCACGGGATGGACGCCTTGCTGGCGCAGCATCTCCGCGGTGCGGAAAGGGACATTGCGGGTAAGGATGCGGGTTACGGACATAGTGTTGCCAGAGATGGTTTGACCCAGAACTTGCGCAGCGATGCGCGCGTGGCCGCATAGCGCGAGATGCGCGAGTCGTGGGTGGCGATCAGCGAAACCTGATCCAGCTTGCCGGATTGGAGGGCGTGCAGCAAGGGGGCGAACCAGTTTTCCTCGAGTTGTTTCATGCCGTCCAGCCAGCGCGCCCAGTCGTTGGACAAGGCAGGTTCGAGCAGGCTGTCGAGCAGGAGCATGTTGCGTTGGCCGAGAGCCGGCAGCATCGCGCCCGCATCGGCGGCATCCGCATGGGCCGGGACGCAGGCGCGGAAGGCTTGCATCCAGCCGGAAAGGTTGAACGCCTTGGCATACTCGCTTCGCGTTTCGCGCGTGACTGCGGGCCCGCCCCAGAGCCAGACGGAATTGACGGGCTTGAGCCGACGCGCTTCCCGGCTTTCGTTCAGCGGGTGGTTGAACCAGTGCATCTGCACCTCGTTCTGCACCTTGCGCCAGTCGCGCTCGCCGGGGCCCTTCGGCATCCAGATATCGATGTTGTGGCCGCTCGCGGCATCCGGGCTGGATGTTTCCAGTTCGCGCCAATCTTCCGACTCGACGAACCAGGTGGACGCGTTGCCGTACAACAGCCGTTTTCCGCTTTCGGCGAACAGCGGGGCGGCGATGTCGAACAGGATGCGCGACTCGTCCTCTGGCAATGCCAGCTGCCGGGTGTCGGTCAGGACAAGATGGTCGCGTGCGACATGGATGTGGACGGGTTGCAAGACAAACCAGGCGCCTGTCTCCGGCGGGAGATGCATCGTCGACATCAAGGCAGCGGCGACGGGCGGGCTGACGTTCTTCGCTGCATCGTCTTCCAGCCCGAAGCGGTGCGCAATCCAGGTTTCGTGCGGCAGCGCGCGGCGGAAATCTTGCAGCACTTCATGCCGTCCGGCTTCCGACCTTGCACGTGAGACAAGCATCGCAAGGGCCGGAACGTTCATTTCTTTCAGCAGGTCGCCGGCCAGCTCTGCCGGCGGAAGGCCGAATGGGAGGAGAATATCAAGCTCAGTCATGCCCGCGATTGTATGTCAGACACGCCACCTGCCGGAAACGCGGGAACAAGGTAGCATTGCGCACTCACTGGCGTAAGGAAAGGGCAACAGATGCACGCAAATCCATTCAAGGCAGCGCTGGCGCGGCGCGAAGCGCAGATCGGCCTGTGGCTGTCGCTGGCCAATCCCTATACCGCCGAGCTGTGCGCGACGGCTGGTTTCGACTGGCTGCTGATCGACGGCGAGCATGCGCCCAACGACGTGCGCAGTCTCCTCGCCCAGCTCCAGGCCGTGGCACCTTACCGCAGCCATCCGATCGTACGCGCGGTGGTGGGCGATACCGCACTGATCAAGCAATTGCTGGACATCGGCGCACAAACGCTACTGGTGCCGATGGTCGACACTGCCGAGCAGGCCAGGCAGATCGTGGCGGCGACGCGCTATCCGCCCGAGGGCGTGCGCGGCGACGGCAGCGCCATCGCCCGTGCATCGCGCTGGGGTCTGCTGCCCGATTATGTCGAGCGTGCGAACGGCGAGGTCTGCCTGCTGGTGCAGGCCGAGACCAGACGGGCGCTCGAGAACCTGGACGAAATCTGCGCGATTGACGGTGTGGACGGCGTGTTCGTGGGCCCGGCCGACCTCGCGGCGTCGCTCGGCCACCGCAACAATGCCGGCCATCCCGAGGTGCAGACAGCGATCGATGGTGCCCTGCGTCGCATCGTGTCCAGCGGAAAAGCGGCGGGCATACTGACCTCCGACGTCGACGCCGCCCGGCGCTACATCGACATGGGTTGCACCTTTGTTGCCGTGGGGCTGGACGCTCGCCTGCTTGCCCAGGCAACACGCACGCTGCGCGCCCAGTTTCCCGGCGCGGAGGGGCTCGCGCCCGCCGCCGGCAACAAGGGTGCCGTCTATTGAAATACGGGTGCCCTAAGTCATTGATTTTGATTGAGAAAAGTCTTGTCGTAAAACAGCATGCTATGGCAAACTCGCGGCTGCGGATGTTGCCATTCAATCCAGTTTTCAGGCAAGCCGCGGCAATTGCAGGCCGGACCGCGCGCAGGCGCGAGGCCGTCATCAGGAGTCTCTATTGAGCATCATCAAGAATATGCCCTTCGAGTGGCTGGTCGGCATGCGCTACACGCGCGCCGGCCGCCGAAGCGGCCGCAACAGTTTCATTTCATTCATTTCGCTGATTTCCATGGCCGGCATCGCCCTCGGCGTTGCCGCCTTGATCGTCGTGCTGTCGGTCATGAACGGCTTCCAGAAGGAAGTGCGTGACCGCATGCTCTCGGTGCTCTCGCACATCGAAGTCTTCGATGCCACCGGTAGCCTGACCAATTGGCAGGAAACCGCGCGGGAGGCCTTCCAGGTCGGGGACGTGAAAGGCGCGGCACCCTACGTCGCGGCGCAGGCCATGATGACGCGCGACGATACGGTGCGCGGCGTCGTCATCCGCGGCATCCTGCCCGAGCAGGAGCCCAAGGTGTCGGATGTGGCGGACCAGATCCGAGAGGGCAGTTTCAACAGCCTGAAGTCCGGCGAGT
>Ga0196971_1000611_pt1 | contig 24052 bp, 20 predicted proteins | sample S1v_1013CmetaG_FD_148660 | JGI IMG/M metagenome (GOLD analysis project Ga0196971, IMG submission 148660) | Soil microbial communities from Anza Borrego desert, Southern California, United States - S1+v_10-13C | ecosystem: Environmental > Terrestrial > Soil > Desert | place: USA: California...
AGTTGTTGGAGGAGAGGTTGATGACCTCTTTGCCGTTAATGACGCTGCGGGGCTTCTGAGGGCTCTGCAGTTCCTTCAAGGGCCGGTAGAGGCCGGCTTCCTTCAGCGCATTCAGTTCCTCGGCGAGGAAATCGGTCACAGACATGGGGTATGGGCCTCCTTGAGAAGGGACTTAGGCCTTCCACTCGGGGAAGAGAACCGCCTTGCCGCACTGACCGGCGCCCATAAGCTCCATGGCCTGGTGGACGCCTTCGAGGGGGAATTTATGGGTGATGAGGGGCTTCAGCTTCTCGGCCAGGCCCGCCCGATACATCGAACGGATCTGGTACCAGGTCTTCCACATCTTGCGGCCGGTAATGCCCTTCAGGACCAGACCGCGCATGATGATGTCCGCACCGAGGTCCAACTCCAGCGGCCGGGACGGAATGCCCAGCAGCGAGACCCGGGCGCCGTTGCGGGCGGATTTCAGAGACTGGCGAATGGCCGTGGCGTTGCCGGACATCTCCAGCACCACGTCGACGCCGTAGCCGCGGCTATACTTGCGCACCGTCTCAATGGGATCTTCTTTGGTGGGGTTGATCAGCACATCGGCGCCCAGCTGCCGGGCCAGGTCCAGCCGGTATTCGTTTACGTCCATGGCCATGACAATCTCCGCGCCCGCCATCTTGCAGATGGGCACGCTGGCAATGCCGATGGGGCCGCAGCCGGTAACCAGCACGGACTGAGCGGTCAGGTCGCCCTCCATGGCCGTGTGCATGGCATTGCCCAGAGGCTCCTGAATGGCCTGCAGTTCCCAGGGAATCTCCTTGTCATTGATCCAGACGTTCTGCTCGGGAATCACCACGTACTCGGCAAAGACACCGTTGGTGTCGACGCCGAGAATCTTGGTCCGCTCACAAAGGTGATACTCGCCGACGTGGCACCGCGGGCAGTTGTTGCAGATAATGTGGGTCTCGGCCGAGACGGAGTCCCCCAGCCTGCAGGCCGTGACGTCGCTGCCAATGGCCACCACTTCGCCGGCCAGTTCGTGGCCCACGGTCAGGGCTGGCTTCACCCGATTGGCCGACCAGGGATCCCAGGAATAGATGTGGTAGTCGGTTCCGCAGACACCGGTGGCCTTAACCTTGACGAGGACTTCGCGGGGTCCGTAGGTGGGGATGGGAATCTGGCACAGCTCTGCGCCGGGACCGGCCTCCAGCTTGCGGATAGCTCTCATCATCTCGGGCAATGCGTCCACCTTCTTCTATAGAGCAGAATATTATCGGGCCTGTCGCGAAGCGGTCTCGGGACGTTGCGGGATAACGCCCCCAGGCGCCTTGCGGGGCGCGCTGGGAAAGACTGCCCACACCGCTTCCTACTTTACGCCAAGCGAAACACCTTCGCAAGCGACGCAACAGGTGCAGGCAACGCCCCCCAGGGAGCCATTCCCTCTAGGGAGGAGACCTTAGCCCCTTCGGGCTATGCCACCTTGAGCCGGGTTATCAGGAGGCGCAGTCCGTTGAAAGCCACCAGGATGGTGGAGCCTTCGTGGCCCACCACAGCCAGGGGCAGGTTGAGTTCGCCGACCAGCGTTAGCGTCACCAGAGTGGCGATCACCACCATGGAGAAGCTCAGGTTCTGCAGGACGATGGAGCGGGCCCGCCGCGCCAGGAAGATGGCTTCCGCAATCTTCTCCAGTTCGTCGGCCATGAGGACCACATCCGCCGTCTCCATGGCCACGTCGGAGCCCACACCACCCATGGCGATGCCCACGGTGGCCGCCGCCAGGGCCGGCGCATCATTGACGCCGTCGCCTACCATGGCTACGGGACCGTACTGGGCCTCCAACTCCCGGATGATGCGTAGCTTATCTTCGGGGAGCAGCTCGGACCGAATCTCGTCGATGCCCACGGCTTCGCCCACGGACTGAGCCGCCCTGTGATTGTCGCCGGTGATCATGACGATGCGCTTGACGCCGAGCTTCTTCATGTGTGCGAGCGCCATCCGGGCTTCGGGCCGCGGCGTGTCCGCCAGGCCCAGAATGCCCATGAGCTTCCCATCGCTGATGACGACCATGGTGGTCAGACCCGACTCATAGAGCGCCTGGAGACGCATCTGCACGGTCTCCGATGGAGCGATGCCCTGGTGCTGAAGCAGCCGGGGAGCGCCCACGAAGAGCTCCCGCCCCTCCACCACGGCACGGGCGCCCAGCCCCGCCATGGCGGTGAACTCCTCGGCCAGCGGGTATACCAGGCCCCGCTCCTTGGCCGATCGCAGCACGGCGGCAGCCAGGGGGTGCTCCGAACGGGACTCGGCAGCGGCGGCCAGGCGGAAGAGCTCATCCTCGTCGACGCCGTCTTCGGCCAGCACTTCCACCACGCCGGGGCGGCCTGTGGTAAGTGTGCCCGTCTTATCCATGGCGACCACCTGAATGCGCGCCGCCTGTTCAAGATGAAGTCCGCCCTTAAACAGGATGCCCGCGCGAGCCGCCCGCGCAATCGCCGAGAGAATGGCCGCCGGCGTGGAGATGACCAGTGCGCAGGGCGAAGCCACCACCAGAAGCATCATGGCCCGATAGAACGAGCCGGACCAGGTGTCCCAGCCAAAGAGCGGCGGCAGCACCCAGGCAAGGGTCGCCACCGTGATGACGATCAGCGTGTAATAGCGATCGATCCAGTCGGTAAGCCGCTGGGTGGAAGCCTTCTGCGCCTGGGCCTCCTCCACCGCCTTCACGATGCGAGCCAGCGTCGTTTCGCCCGCCCGCTTTGTCACCTCGAACTCCAGGACAGCATGGCCGTTGACGGTCCCGGCAAAGATCTTGTCGCCGGGGCCCTTCTCCACGGGAATCGATTCGCCCGTAATGGCCGCCTCGTTCAAGGCCGAACTGCCCCTGCGGATCTCGCCGTCGGCGGGAACGCGCTCGCCTGGGCCCACAATGACCAGGTCGCCCCGCATGACCTGTTCCACCGGTATGCGCGTCTCCGCGCCGTTGCGCCGGACCAGGGCGTCTTCCGGCGCCAGGGCCATGAGCTTGCGGATGGCGGCGCGGGTACGCCCCACAGCGAAGGCTTCCAGCGTGGCGGAGAGGGTGAAGAGGAACATGAGCATGGCGCCCTCTTCCCACTTGCCAAGCACGGCGGCGCCCGCGGCACCCAGAAGCATGAGGAAGTTAATATCGAGGTTCTTCTCCTTGACCAGGGCCTCAAAGCCCTCGATCAGGCGGAAATAGCCGCCGGAGGCATAGCTGATGGCATAGAGCGGAATCACGACCCAGGCGCTGGCCCCAAGGCGCGCGGCGATGAAGCCTGCTGCCAGGAAGACGGCGCAGACAATGGTGGAGATCAGCAGCGGCCTGATCTCATCTTCTTCTGGATTGGCGTTGCCGTGGGCGGCTGCGGTGGGAGCGATGGGCCGCACCAGCTCCTTGGCTGCGGCCACTTCGGGACCCAGCTGCAGCACCACGCGACCCTCCTCGGCCCCGCGCCCCTCCACGGCCAACATTTCATTGAGGTGCTTCAGGCAGGTGGCGCAGTGGGCGCCGCCGTCCCCAGGACAGGCCGTGCGGTGTCCGTTCAGGCGCAGGATGAGGCTGTCGGCCACCGCCTCGATCTCCGCATCGTTGGTCAGACCGGGGTCAAACCGCAGCGAAAGCATCTGTGCGACTGTGTCCAGCTCTGCAGAGACGACGCCGCGCTGCCCCTTCAGCGAAGAGAGGATCACCGTGGCGCACGCGCCTTCGCTTAGCAGCGGTTGAATGGGGATCTGTTCTGCCACCAATAGCACCCTCCAAGCCTTCTCCGGGAGTTCCCTACCTTCCCATTTTACGCTCCGGAGGACTGGGAAGGGAAGGCATCAGTTTCCAGTTGTCCCTGGAGCCTGGCGTATAGGAAAAGGAGAGAAGTCTGTAGGGAAAGGATAGGAGAATGGGAGAAGCGGGTCAGAGCAGCCGACCCGGTTTCGGGGTCGTGTATCAAGGCAGTCCCTGTAGGCACTCAGCCTGGTACTCCCGGGGGGTAGGCTGTCAGGGGGGCAGGCTTGGGGCGCGCAGCGGTGCCGAGGCGGTTGGCTCGGGGGGTGACACGGGGCCGGGTCTGGCCTGAAAGTGGGGCCTGGCGTGGCCGGAGGGCCTTTCCAGTGGCGCCGTAGTGATGGCATAGTGCCGTCGAAGTGGTGTCGAAGTGGTCTCGAAGTGGTCTCGAAGTGGCGTATAGGGATATGTGAGTGCCGCGTAGGGACAGGTAAGTGGCGTGAGCAGTATGTCCACGGCTCCGCGTCTTCGCGAGGCTCTTCAGTCGCCTATCCAAAGTGCCAGTGTCATTTGCGATTCAAAAATGACCCACCGTGGCGGATTAGTTGACCTACGAAGGTGGGGGTATGGTCAGCGGACCAGAAGTCATCCTTGGGGGACCTGCACATCTATGCATGCGCTGCGTCGATACTCCGTGAAGACTCGGGCGGGTTTCTCTCTTCCGTAATGAGCCATGCACCTGAATATTATGGTTAATCGTCACAGGGACTGGGGCTGTTGATCACGGCGCCTAGACACCTAGAGTTCGGAGCGGGATGATGGAATGAGCACATCCACGTTGTTCTTGCGATGCGTCATCGTGACGTGTCTAGTCGCAGTCTTTCAGCCTGTACCCGTTGGCGAAAGTTAGAGCCCGATCCCGAAGCATAAGAACTCCCGAATCGTGTGAGAATTCCTCCGCAAGGGGCTGCTTGCAGCAGGGGAGGAAGGTCAAACGTCGAAACTTACAGGGAACCGAAATTGCTGCACTAGAATGAGGTGCCGTCCGTGAGGTGCATCGCTCTGCTGCTCTCCCTCGTTGCCGTGGTGCTATCTGCCTGCAACCCCTCAGTCGCCGAACCCCCGCGCCAGGCCGTCATCGACCGGAGACCGCCCGCACCCTCCTGGCCGGTGCGGCCCTATCAGGGCGTCCCATCCGCTTCCCCTGGCGTACTCGACCGGAGCTATGACATGCAGCACCTGGACCTCCGCGAGGTGGACCTGTCCGGCAAGGGCCAGCTCCTGCGGGACCACGCCCTGTTTGACTCGGACACGCTGTGGCCCTCCCAGCTGCCCGCGGAGTTCCAGCCGGCGAAGCAGATGGAACTGGGAAAAGACCCCGGCCTTGGGGTTCGGGCCCTTCACAAGACGGGGGTGACCGGCAAGGGCGTTCACGTCGCCATTCTTGATCAGACACTCCTCGTGGAGCACCAGGAGTACGAGGACCGGGTGATCCGCTACGGCGAAATCGGGCAGGTCTCCGAGTGGGCCGCCAAGCACGCCCCTGCCGTCGCCTCCATTTTGGTGGGCAAGACCGTGGGCGTGGCCCCCGGCGCCGATCTCACCTACTACGCCACGCAACTGCAGGACAAGCCGGCAGGGCAGGGGGGCCAGCGGACGCTGCAGTACATTGCCCAAGGCATTACCCGCATCCTGGACGACAACAAGAAGCTGGCCCCGGACAAGCGGGTGCGGGTGATCAGCATCTCCGTAGGCCCGATGCCTCAGGAACCGGGCTTCGCGGAAGCCAGTGCAGCCACCCAGCGGGCGCTCGACGAAGGGGTGCTGGTGGTCTGGACCGAACCCGAGCACTGGTACGGTCGTGGCCTCCATGGCATGGACCGGGACCCTCTGGCCGACCCCAACGACCCCAGATCCTATACGCCGGGCAGCTGGGCGAAGAACCAGTTCTGGAACCAGACGTCCTGGTATACCCGCATGGTCCTGCTGCCCATGGATTCCCGCACCGTGGCCTCCAACTTCGGACCGGACAAGTATACCTTCCATCGCGAAGGCGGCCTCAGCTGGTCGGCGCCCTACCTGGCGGGCGTGTATGCGCTGGCCCTGCAGGCCTGCACCACGACGGCGCCCAAGGCCTTCCTGGAGATCGCTCACAGCACGGGCGACTATGTGCCCCTAAAGCACGATGGCAAGGATTATCGCTTCGGCCCCATCATTAACCCGACCAAGATCGTCAACCACTTCAAGGCCAACTGCCCCAAGTAGCAGGCATGACGAAGGCCGGGGGCAGAGCCGCCCCAGGCCTTAACGTGCACACCACGGGTTACCCGATCGCCCGCTCCTTGGCCGTAGCTCCTTGCCACCACTTGGGGATGGCCAGCGCCGCCAGGAAGGATTGCAGCAGGGCTGTTCCCGGCACCGCCGCCATGAGGAACCGGTAGGCCACGTCGGGCTGTCAGTTTGCGGCGGTGGTTCACTGCCTCTGTTCCACCCTACCGCGCGATGTGGCCCAGAGACCGCCGAGCGCCAGTGCCAAGATGCTCTCCTGAGGGACCTCTTCGTGCTACCGCAACTCTGCCGGAAGGCGTTGGGCGGCCACTTGGACTTGATGTCAAGTTCTTCGTCGCTACCGCGAGTCTCGGTGCCATCTGCGCCTAGATCGTCTGTGCCGGTGCCAGATGGCTGTTGCGGTGGACGACAGAAGGCCGGAACGGCGCATGTGCACCATAACGGCTGGAGAATTCGGTGTCCCTGCAGGATTGGGCCGGAGGCTTCCGAATACACGCAAACTTCGGCTGCATGTGCTTGAATACGACATGCAGCCCCTTGCCTGTATCCGAGCCGTTAGGGCGAAGCAAGACCGAGTCGGCATTAGGCAAGCGTCGGCCGTGTCCTGCGTTGGGCCACCGACTCAAGGAACGACTCTTGCCTTGCCAATAGTGAGGGCCGAGGCTTTCCTCGGCCCTCATCATTATTCAGGTGACATACGAGGCACCCCCGACGTGCGGCGATTTACCACGACACCTTGAGACAGTCAGCCGGTTCCCAGGCCCGCTCCCCGGGCAGGTCAGCCAGCAGGGGCCGCCCCTCCAGGGCAAACGCCTTTGCCATAACCGGACGTGCGCCCAGCGTGTGCGGGTCCAGCAGGTACGGCCAGGTGGCGGTGAGCACGTCGGCGGTGTCCGGCGCGAACGCCGTCCTGCGCACCCAGGCCCAGAGCGCCTCGAACCCGGCGGCGGGGCCTGACTGCCGGTACCCGTCCCGGAACCGGGCCGCCGCTTCGGCGACGGGGTTCGCGCCTCGGGTGGCCTGCTCCAGCTCGGTCAGGGCATCCTCCGGTCTCCCGGACAGCGCGGCAATCTGTCCGAGACGCAGATGTGCGTAAGCAATCCAGTCGGGGTCGTCGGGGCGGGGGTTCAGCACGGGTAAGTCTCCCACCCGCCGGAATTGCTCCGTGGCAGCGGCGAAATCGCCTTGCTGGAAGAGTAGCTCGGCTGCCGAAACCTGGAGGATCCGGGACGGGACCGGGGCGATGACCCGCTCCGCCAGGACGTATCCACCCCGGGCCGGGTCCCAGCGGAACAGTTCGGTCTGCTGCCGGTGCTCCATCATCTTGCCTTCGTAGGGGCCGAGCGGGCGGCACTGGATGGAGACGCTCCCGTCGCCCACCCGCCAGTCGTTCGGACCAATCCAGTTCGAGAGATGATCGGTGAAGAGAATGTCAAACCCGTCCCCGTTCCACCGGTAGATGTAGAGAAAGGTATGCCCGGCGCTGGCGCCGGCCTGGAGCGCCGTGACCACCAGTTCCGCCCGCCCGTCGCCGTTGACGTCGGCTACCTGCTCCACCTTCGTGCCGCCCCCGGGCGACCAGGTAGGCGCATTCTCTGCCGTGCGGGGCACCGGAAATGCCGTTCCGGGGTCCGCCGCCCGGTAGAGGATGGCCGGCGTCTGGCACCAGCCGAAGGTGATGATGCGGTCTTCTCGCCTGTCCCCGTCCAAGTCCGCCCGGGTGACGGCGGGGTCGGCCCAGCGGTTGGCCGCCAGTTCGGCCAGTCGGCGCTCCAGGGCCGTCGTATCTTCGCCGGCGGCCCGTACGGCGGCAGTAATCTCTACCAGCGCCAGCAACTCGGCTTCCGGATAGGGCCGCAGGACACCGCTGCAAAGCTGGCTCAGGATGGGCGTGCCGGCCTTCGCCAGAGGCGGACCGCCAGAGCCGGCCTGGGCCTGCGTGTGATCGATGGTCAACTCCCCGCCCGGGCTCAGAGCGAAGCTGAACGCCAGGGTTCCATTCGCCAGGATTTTCTCCCGGTACCGGGCTGGTTTCAGCGGGCTGCCGGGAGGCGGCGTGACCGTGAACCAGTGATCTCCGAGCGGCACCTCCAGGCGGGCCTGTCCATTTTGGTCGGTCGTTGCCCGGGTGCCGGTCTCCGTCACCGCGACGACCGCCCCGGCAACGGCGGCGACCGGCCGAGTAAGATCGACTGGGTCATCGGTGGGCAGCGCCATGACGGTGACAGTGAGTGACTGGTACCCTGGGTGCGGCGCAGGCTCCGACCCTCCCGGCGCTGCCGAGGAGCCGGTGCAGGCCGAAACCAGCAGCAAAAGAAGGGCGAGGGCGGCTAACCGGAACATGTGCATCCCTCCGGACATCAGCCAGGCAGAGTCATAATCGGTGAGGACATGCCCGTATTGTGCACAATCGGGCACTTCGTGGACCGCATGAACAAGCGGCTGCTGGCACGATGGTCCAAGGTACTGGCAGCGCCTCTCCATGGTTCATGACGTCAGCAAGGGGAGAGAAGTTTCACATAATCCTAGGGCCAATTCTCCGATCCACGTCCACACTCGGTCTTCACCGTTACGAGACGTGAGTTACCGGAACCTGCCGATTAACAGGAAGACTACGCGGAATCGGCCGGTTTGAAGGTGGCCCCCCTGGGACAGAATGAGAACAGACGCCCGGATTAGCGAGCGCCTGGGAGCCTACACCGCCGTCTCACTTCTGAGATCGGTGGTTGCTGAGGACGTACTGTTCATCAGCTACCGCTTATCGGATAGCGGCGAGTGCAAAGGTCGCGAGGATCAGCACGACCGAGATTAACGCTGCCAGCGACAACTCGATGGTGATCTTCATGACTCGCACCCCCTTTCGGGGACGCAGGCCGCGAGGCTCCGCTACCAGAATACACCAGCCAGGCCGGCTCCTCTGTCGAAATGAGTCGGCCCGGCTGGTGCTTTTTCGAACTTCCGTTCGACAAGATTCGAGTTAACTGGAACCGGAATAGCGAGACCGGGGATCCTAGAATCGTGGCCGGCGTCTGCTAAGGTGCCGAGAAATAGCGGCTGCATGGCCTATGCATTTGGCCAACAGCCGCTTTCGTTTGCGCTTGGGCGGGATGCTGCGTTCCATAATAGACAAGTGGTAAACTGGTACTGCCATCAGGTGCGCTCCCCACTATCACATGATGTGCAGAGGAATGCAGACGAGCGGTCATCGATGCACCCTTGAGGAGGATACGTTCGTGCCAGACGATAAGGCACTCAAGACCCTGTTTTACAGGTACTGGTGCCCTGAAGGTTGGACAAGGCGCCCCATCACCCCGGAGGATTTTCAGCACGCGAGACAGGTTGGCGTCATGTTTGATGATGTGGCGTGGACGCATGATGAAGTTATCCAGCGCATCCGGAGGTCCGTCACACAACTCGACCCGATACAGGTCGCCCGCCAGTATGTTGCCAGCTTAAGCAGTCGAAGGCTCGACCTGCGTTCGGGCCTCGGCAGCTTCGCTGTGGGCCGCCTGATTCCAGAGCACAGCCACACTGGACCGGGCCTGTGTCAGGTGTGTGGGGAGCACGGGGGACTCCTCAGTGGCGACCTCAATGTGCTCAGCTTTGAGAGGCACAAGTGGGGAGGAGTTCGACACCTATCCCCCGAGTACATTGCATTTGATCTGGAGTGCTTCCTCGTCGCTGATCACATCGAGCCGAAGGACGAAGATGGGGCACTCTTGGCCGCGACCCTGGATACGCTTCGAGCCTTACCACCAGAATCTACTCCAAACGACGCTGCAAGGGCGCTGACAAAGTCGTTCGGTCGAATGATTCGGAACGAAGAGTTCTGCTGGAGATCCTGGGGTATTGCTCAGTTCTAGAGACCTCTGAACAACCGGGGTTCCTGCGAGGATTTGTCGCATATGCCGAGCGCCCACCATATCCACCTGGGTCCAAGAATGACTGGCAGTACCCAATTGCCTGGTGGAAAGGGGCCTGGGGCGTTAACGAGGACGCTATTCGGTTCTTCTTTCCGTTCTGGTGACCGAGGGCATCGAGGGCGGATGAGCAGAACTCCAACAGGCGACAGCATCGCAGGAACGACGGCGTGAGGACCACGCTTCGGAATCGCTCAGCCAGATCTGAGCCTATCGAGTGGCTTGGGTGAATATCGGCGCTGACGCAAAAGGCCAGGGCGGCAGAGTACATAGCTCAGCAGATGAGCTCACTCGACGTGAAACCTGGGATGCCAGACACTATTCGAGGGGGTGCCGAAGTGGCGACAGTATCGAGGCCATGGACGATGACTGGAGCCTCTACCCGGTGCTCGATGCATCTGACAGGAAACGGCTAGCACGTACAGCCAACGATGTAGTGCGGGAGACGGTTTCAGCCCGTGAATGGCGCCGCTTCCCCCAGTACGCCGTTGCCTTCGCCGGAAACGGAACGGGGGATCAGCTCGTGTTTGTGCCGAGCCAAGCCGACCGTTCCTTCTTGGAACCCAAGGTCTACTTGTGGAGCCATGAGACCGGTGAACTCAGTCTCGTGGCCGACGATGTCTCCCAGCTTGAATGCAGTTGAAGATCTGTAGATGCCTCGCGGACAATCTTCATACGGACAACTCAACAAAAGATGCCGACTCTGCCCTGCCATCGAGCAGAAGTCGGTCGGTTTGAGGGAAGAGTGTTGGGACAAAATGAGAGCAGGTGCCCGTCCCTTCCTGGAGCGTGAAGTCGACTTGCATAAGGGCCCATGCCTTGTGCCGCTCCAGTTGTCCACGGAAAGAGGGGTCGGGCACCTTACCGGCGCAGCCCACACAGGCAAACTTGGCAGCACAGAATCCGTGGCTGACACAGTGACCGCCGGTAACCTGGGCTAGGGTACCCGCCCATCCCCGGGCCTCCTCAAAGGCCTTCCGTAATTCGGCAGGTGAACGCCGTACTGCCTCACCGACCTGAACGTGTGCCGCCACCCGAGCAAGGAACTGGTCGGCTGCCGCACCGACCATCGTAGCAGTGGGCTGGCTGTAGTACGCAGTCACATCAAGGTTCTTCTGCTTCAGCCAGGCCCCCACAATATCGACCGGAATCTTCTCCACTTGCACAGCGTGGGTGGCAAACGAGTGGCGAAGCGTGTGCGCCTTGAGAGCCACCGGTTCGCCTGTCTTGGTGCGAAACATCATTCCATGGAGCAGAAAGCGCATACAGGCGGTAATTGCCTCGTCAGTCAGGTGCCGACGGTTGTTTTGAAACAGGTAGGGGGCCGGGCCGAAGCGATGGGAACGGCCATTGGATGGATCGAACGGAACTATTGGCAATGGTTCGCCAGGTTGGAGTCCGTAATGCTCTGCCAGCATGCGGGCTGCCTTCACTACCAGGCGCTTGGTCTCCTCGCCAATGAAGTAGTCCTGGGGTATGTCCTGCCGCTCACCCTTAGGAATCAGGTGGAAGGCCCAGCGCACTCGCGGGGATTGGTCCTTGGCCTCAGGCGGTGCGGGCAGCACGAGGCGGACAAAGCAGTCTTTCGTTAGCCGAATCTGCATGGTCTCGTCTATGCGCATTCCGGTGGTTGTGAAGATATCCAGGGCCAGCAAACCCATTGTGCAAGCCGTGTAGAGCGGTTCTACAGGATCAGTACGCCCGCGGTTCGTTCCTGGGCTTCCGACATGAAGTGGCTGTCTGCTTTTGGCCATGACAGCAACCCTGCCATGCGACTGTCAAAAGGGCGAACGGTGGCGGCGTTTTCTTCACCATACCCCCACGCCCGCAGCCATCGCTGTGTGTCCAGGAACCGTTCACCGTTTGTAGCGCCACGTCCTAATGCGCCCATTTGGAGAATCTCAGCAAACCAAAGCCCTTCTGGCGGACTGGAATCCGACAGTCGCTCAGCCCGTAGGAACTCCAGGAAATATCCGTTGCGGCCCGCCGTAAAGGCACCACGCTGCGCATGAACACTCTTCAGGGTTTGTGGGTGGTAGTGCCCTGCGTGCGCCAACACGAATGAACGGCGGTCCCATGTCTGGAAATGCAGCCGTTCCTGGGGCGGGAGTCCCCGCACTGAGTCAGCCCCTTCCTCGTACGAAAACGCGTACGGAAACGGACCTCCCTGGGCTTGTAGCCGTTCAACTGCAGCGTAGTACGCCTGACGCAAGCGGACCAAACGGTTGTGCCGGAAGTGAGCCTCGGCGCGGATGGCAGCGAACTGGGGCACAACAGCGTCGGTCTCTGCCTTGCGCAACTCTCGCTGTGCTTGTCGCACCTTGTGGCCATTTGTGAGCCCCCAGACACGGCTTGGGTGGACGCCGGACAAGGCCCACGGAATGAACACCAGCCGCTCCGCAGAGGGTAACGACTCAAGCCAATAGCGGACGTGTTTGCTGGCCGACTCTTCCGGCCTTTCTTCCCTCCCCAGGGAGCCACCCACCTCCCTTGAACAAGACGAAAAGGGCCACCAAGAAATACGCTATACCAGCGCATGTCCTCAGTGGCTCTATTCTCATTCCTCAACCATTGCGGAGTCAATTCCGCTTACAGGTACGGTGGGGCGTGTTTGACGCTTACGCAGATGCTGGTACTTGGTCTAGAGGCCAGGGGGCAGCGACTTTTGCACATAGTGACCGCCAGGGAACAACTCCCCGGTCTGATCGTTTACATCAAACATCTCGACCTTGAGGCCATCGTCGCTTGCGAGTTCGACATGCCAACGGGGGGCTGGCTGAGCATTGAGGATCCAGACGTCAAAATCCGCTGCCTTTACCTTGGTGGTATCGGAACTGGCAAGAGACTTGGCCTTGGCGATGGCCTGCTCCCGAGTAAGCTTGGGCCTAACCGAATCGGCAACGTCGAAGTTCTGGGCCGAGAACAGCATGGGGGCACCGGTCTCGGGGTTGATGGATACGGTGACATAAGACGGATAGAGGACACCGTCGCGCATCTCCCGCCAGAGGAAGTGATACTCAGCCGTTATGCCGTGGTCTACTTGTTCAGCCATGATCAACTCGAAGTTCTTGACATCGAACTGGCGGAAATACCGGCGTGCTGTCTTGTAGGCTTGCTTCAGAGCTTCGTCCGAGGAGATCACGAAGTTGGTTCCGCGCTCATTGTGCCACAGGATGGAGGTTACCTCGTTGGATCGCTCATCCATTCCGTAGGTAGCGTTTTGGCCCTTGAACCTATACTCCACACCACGCGGGAACTCCACTGGTTCGAGATCCTTCAGTTTGTCAACGCGCTCGCCCGCGATTGCAGCGGCTCCAGCGCGGGCCTCCGCCTGCTTCGTAGACCCTGCAAGTGTAACGTTCGAACTAAGGCCCGCAATGGCGATGACCATTGCGGTCGCCAGTGCAGCGAAACCAAAAACCTTTTTCCGCATTCGGATCCCTCCCCGAGTACGCTGGGCTATTGACTGATACGCTTCAGACTTACCTGAGATCCCTTGATACTGTAATTGTTGAAGCCGCCGTACCGTCCATACTTTGCGTAGTAATCGGATGCGGTTTGGATCGCTGCGGTTGACACAACGTAGAACTGGCTATTGTAGAAGAACCGATCATCCCACCAGTTCCCATACACGAGGCACTGGTTATTGCATGTACTAGAAGTCCCATCAATGTCCGACGTGAACCCCATCGCGGACCAGGCTCCCTTTGAGATGGCCATGTCTACAAGGTTGCCGTATGTCGAATGAGTCGCGGCCGTCTGGCACCCATCGAAGAAGAAGAAGTCAACGTCGTTAAGCTCGGTACCGTATGCCGAGAGGTTGTAGCTGCTCCCGGAGCAGCCTTGGGCGCAGAGGTAGTTGCCCAGGGAGTCAACCATGCGGCCCGGCCCGCCGTGATAGTCAATCATGACCAGCCCGTCTGTCTTTGCCGTTTCGAAGATGGACGAGACATAGGATCCGTTGTAGTAGCTCGCTTGCCAACCCATCGAATTAAGATAGGTGCTAGCGTTGTATGCGCCCACCGTGCTGTTTGTACCTAAGTACACGTACCCGTATGTATGCGCGGTGGTATTCGAGGTGGCAAGCGACCGTGTTGGGACCAAAGCCCCAAGGAATACGGTGAGTGCTGTCACTGCAATTGCCAGACGGCGGTTCAAGCTAGTTCCTCCATTCCTTGCATTCATTAATGTTCCTGTATTCGTGTATGTACACAATTACACATATACCACAATTATCAGTGCTGGTCAACGATTTCCAAGTCACCTACACCCAGGCTGTGCGTGGCTCACCAGGGGTGTAGCGTAAGCGTCAAATACGCCCCACCGTGCGCCTTTTAGTCAATGTGACGCAATCTGCGTGAATTAGCTGCACCACACTCATTCGCTCAAAGGAATGGTAGCGAATAGAGCACGAACCACCTTAGTCCTCATTTTGGGGGGCGAAGGTGGTTCGTTTTGTCAGTAGGTGGGTGGTTTCGGCAGTTTTAGAGTGAGGAGTTCGTGTTGAGCCTCAAGCCACCGGTCATGCAACTCCCGGTATGCCTGCTCCTGAGCAATCAAGCGGTCTGCCAGTTCCGCCTTGGTCAGGTGTAGGTAGCGTTGGCGTACACGTACGGTATTCCGGTCAGCCCTGACTGGTCTGGGTTCTTGGGGTGCGGGCTTCGGAGCGGAGGCGCTCCGTCTTGGACGGGGGCTTTGCGTGCGGAACTGCTCGTAATGGGCGTAGGCATCCTGGGTCGTCAGCACAGCGCTTTCAGAGACGCCGAGACCTGCTTGGTCAATCTCCTTGGTCTTGCGGGCTACGGCCGCTAGTGACACTTGGTGGCCTGTTTCCAGCAACGCCTGGACAGCTCGTTTCACCAAGTCGAGGGTCCGGGCTTTCTTGGGCTCATAGACCTTTTCCCTTAGCCACTCCGCTGGCCTTTTTCCGGGTTCGACTCGAATGTCGGGAGTTTGTTCTTCGTCCCGCCGGAACGCCTCAATCTGGCTCATCTCCTGTAGTTCAGCGTCGCAGTCGCGCACCAATTGCCTCATGCGTTCGGCTTCGGGCAGAAGCCGTGCTACCGAGCGCCTGGGAGCCTACACCGCCGTCCCATTTCTGAGATCGGCGGTTGCTGAGGACGTACTGTACATCAGCTACCGCGTATCGACTAGCGGCGAGTGCAAACGTCGCGAGGATGAGCACCACCGAGATCAGCGCAGGCAGCGTCAACTCGATGGGAAGGGAGTCCGGTTGGTGTTTCCAAAGAAATGGGGCGATTTCTGGGCGCAATTGCCGAAAACCGCCTGCGTGGGCTATGCACAGCTCAGGCAGGCGGTTTCGCTTTCATTAGGCCGGAAGTCTGCGTAGACGCATGCGTTATGGGCCAGGGGTTCATGTAGGACTGGGACGGCGCAGGAGTCCGTGCTTGACAGCCATTCGGGCAGCGGCGGACCGATGGGGACCGCACCTTCGGTCCAACTTCACCTGCACCCATGCCTGCCATCCGGAGACGCCGGCTCAGGAAACCACCGGCTTCGGGCACCACCAGGGGGGTAACGCACCCAAAGGATACCGCTGTCGCTGTCCGATGGGAGGCAGGCGGTTCTACAGACGCCTAATCACGCTGCCCCCTCCATGTGCCACACCAGCTTGGACGAAGGGCACGGAGGTGTTGTCGCGCGGCACAAACCCATCGCCCCGGCTCTCTTCATTTGATGGGAATCCAGTACTCGGCACGGTTCTCGCAGTCCGGCAGGTAAACTTCGCAGTCGAAGTTCCCGTTGCGAATCAGTCCCTGGGCCTTGACCGCCTCGTTGGCCGGGCCGCCCAACCCCTGAATGGCTTCGGGCAGCTTGCCCCGGGCCTCGGCCACGAAGAACCGGCCCGCCGGGTGAGTCCGCGTGACCCATCCATCCGGCACGGCGTTCAGATCCGTCACAGCCACGCCAATCATGTAGGCAAAGCTGCGAGTCTTGGGGTCCCAGTCGTCCATCCAGCCGAGCACGTTCCGGTCTGTCCGGTTGGGCAAGGCGTCGAAGGCAGCGAAGACGCCTTCCGCCACGCACTGGTCATAGAACTGCGGCACCGTGTGCCGGTTCGGCCCGTCAGCAACGGAGACACGAATGGCCGGTCCCATGACGAAAAGGGTCTCCTTCGTCTCGATCCTGAACTGCATGGCAAACCCCTCCGGAGTAGTTCAGATCTTCACTACCAGGAGGGGTTGGCCGTGCGAGAGGACGATTCCTGCTATCCCTGACTCTTCTTCTTCAAGGCCCGGCGGCGGATCCAGTACCCGGCAAGAGCGGCACCGCCCACCACCACGACGGTGAGGACGAAGGGACCCACAGCGGCGAGGCCCACCAGCAGTGACCTGACGCCATCGACCATCACCTTCACCGATTCGACGAAGGACCGGTACATCTGCGAGCCCAGCGACTCGTCGGGCTTCTTGGGCTGCGGCTGGCCGGGTGCGGGCTGGTTGAGGCCCACCGAAATGGTCGCGTACTCCACCTGGTTGGAGAGCAGCTTGATCTGGCCCTGCATGCTCTCGATGTTGGCCCGGGTCTCGTTCATCTGCTGCGTCAGCTTCAGCCAGTCCTCGAACTTCTCGGCCTTGGCGGCCAGCTGCTGCAGCTTCTGCTCGAACTCCTGCTGAATGCGGATGCGGTTCTCCATGTCCATATACCGCTCGGTCACATCGTTGGTCCACTGGCGGCCCGTGCGGACTTCGCCTACCTTGCGGACCTCCGCGGCAGCGTCGCTGTACCGGCCCGAAGGGATGCGGAGCACCACGTGGCCGCCCTGGGAACCATCTTCCGCCTTCATCATGGTGGCGTCGACCACGTAGCCGCCGCTGGAGGTGGCGACCAGCTGGAGCTTTTCCATGGCAGCCGTAGCGTCAGCCACCTTCAGGCTGTACTCGGCGTTGTAGATGATCTTCCGGCCGGGCTGGGCCTCGGGGCCACTGACGTTGGCGCTGGTTGTGCCAGCGACCATGGTTTCGTCAGCGAGGGTGCTGTAGGCCACGGAGTTTCCGTTCGCGTTCACGGCGCCGGCGGTAAGCGTTACGCGAGCCCCATCCTGGTCTTTGGCCGTAAACTGCATCTGCGGAGCCGGAGCCGAGGCCGGCATCGGTGTCGGCATCGCAGGCGGAGCCGCACCCCTGGCCATCTCCCTGCCGCCGTAGCTGTCGGTGGCCATGCCTGGCGCCCCGGCCGACGATTCTTCTTTGGTGAGCCTGTCAGGCGACAGGACCCCCTGCCCCACTACGATCAAGAACGCCGCCGTCGCAACGGCACCAGCAGCCCATGTCCACGTAGTCCACGGGCGGCGGCGTTTCTCCTCTCCCCGCAGCTCCACCTCCCGAAGACGGCGGCGAAGCCGCTCCTTCAGCTCGGGCGTCACCCGAAAGTCCGCGAACATCGTCGTTTCTGCATGAGCCTTCAGGCCCTTGAGCCCCTTGTTACTCTCTGTCACGGGTGAAACCTCCCTCCCGGAGCATCGCCCTCAGCTTCGCCCGCGCCCGGAACAGGCGGCTCCGTACCGTGCCGCCGCTCAATCCCAGCGCCTGGGAGACCTCGGCGATATCCATCTCCTCGTAGTAGTAGAGCAGGACCACTTCCCGGTAATCCACCGGCAGGGTCATGACCGCTGCGAGTAGCTCCTCCCGATCGGTCTGGGCCAACACTTCATCTTCTGTGTCCTGCTCCGCCGGCATGACGCTGCGTATGATCTCCTCACCCACCAGCAGCATCCGCCGCATGGCAGCTGACCGCAGCTTGTCTCGGCACAGATTGACGGCAATGCGATAGATCCAGGTACGTGGACTGCTCTCCCCGCGGAACTTCTCCATCTGCAGGTAGACCTTCGTAAAGACCTCCTGGAAGACATCTTCCGCCAGGCCCCTGTCCTTCAAGTAGAAGTACGCGAGCTGCAATATGCCGTCACCGTAGGCGTCCACCAGTTCTTCCAGCGTTCGTTCTTTCTCTTTCACGTCGATTGCCACCGTCCGGGCGATCGCCGCTTCCATGTGGTTGTCCTCCTCTGCGGGGCCAGGTCCAGCGCGCATGTGACCTTTCTCGCCAATACAGACGTAGGAGCACACGGTTTGGCTCCCGAGTTTCGCGATTTCTCTCCCGGCAAATGCTGCACTTGTTGGCCGAGGTTGCCATGTGCTAGATTATTTGTGGTACCCGAAGCGAGGGGAGTCGTGAGATGAAGCGTTTTGTGATCGCGGCAGTCCTGGCCCTGTGTCTGGTGGCAAGCCCCCCCACCGGACTGCTGGCAGAGTCCGATGACCGGGGCGCATCCCCGGAGGAGAAGGCCCCCGTCACCCCTCGCCTGGCCGTCCTCATGTACCACGAAGTCGACGACCGCTTCAAGAGCGCCTTTACAGTGACACCGGCCCATCTCGAATCCCAGATTCAGATGCTCAAAGATGAAGGTTACGCATTCTACACCCTCACCGATGTGGAACGACTTCTGGCAGGCGAACCGGGCCTCCCCGAAAAGGGCGTGCTCCTCACCTTCGACGACGGCTACCAGTCCTTTGCCTACGAGGTGGCTGACCTGGCAGCCAAGTATGACGTCCCGGCGGTCTCCTTCATGATCGGCATGTACGCCGACCGCTCCATCATCTTCGGGCGGCCCCACATGGCCACCGTGGAGATGAAAAAGGTAAGCGGCACCAAACTGGCCCTGGCCGGCCACAGCTACGACGCTCACCGCTCGGGCATGACCGAGGAAGGCTACGAAGTTCCCGTGCTCACCAGCCCGATCGTGGGCTTCCCCGTTCCGGTGCCCGAAACCCGGGAAGCGTATGAAGCCCGCGTCTTGCTGGACTTTGAGCGCATGGGCGGCGTGCTCAGGCGCTTCGGCTTCGAGCAAGGGGCCCGCCACTTCGCCTTCCCCTTTACGGCCCGTACCGAAACGGCTGTCGCTCTCGGGCAGAAAGCCGGCTTCCAGTACTTCTATGTGGGCGGCGAGAGGCTCGTCACCCCTGGTACGGACCCCACCGCCATTCCCCGCATTCACGCCGGTGCCCCCGACATTACGGCGGATGTGCTGAAGGAGCGGCTGCAGGATCTGTTTGCCCAACCGTAAATGGTAAGGCCCGGGGCGCCGCATGCACCCCGGGCCTTCATTTCCCTAGCTCAGGCCCCCGGACCCCTGCCATGGGTCGGGCGCCGGCCGCTGCCAGCCGTACCGGCGGCGGTTCTGTCGGCTGGTCTCCACTCCGGTCAAGGCTGTCGTGACGATGATGGCCACCAGACACTGGCCAAACCCGATCAAGACCGCGTCGTATCCTTTGGATAAATCGATGGCGGGCATGAGGGCAAAGACGCCCATGGTCACCAGGACGTCCAGGAAGCCGCCCACAAACAGCCCGCCCCAAATGCCTGCCACCTGCGCGCCGGCTGGACTCTTGATCAGGCCTGCCAGCCGGCCTAGCCCCATGCCCAGGGCAACTGCCACCGCCATACCCACTGCGAAGGCGATCATGTAATAGGGTCCCGCGTTGCCCCAATGGAACAGAATGCCCTTCCGGCTCATGATGCCGAAGGCCAGGTTCTTCTCCGGGAGGCCTTTGAAGCTGGCACGGTACTCCCCGTCCGCATACGTGAACGGCAGCGTGGCCGAGAAGAAGATGCGCTCCGGCGCCTTCACGCTGATCTCCAGGGCGCCGAACGAAGCCCATGCGCGCGCCGGGAGCAGCAGGTACTGGTAGTGGTAGACGGGGTGGGCCCGAGACCGCCGGTCTTGCGCTGCCGTGTGCTGGTAGCGGACCTCAAGCGTACCGGTGCCCCCGGCGGGCAGATTCAGCTCAAACTGCCCGAACTGCAGGCTGCTGCGGCCGTGGAAGCCCGTGACATCCACCGGTTTGCCCGAGACGGGGTCCACCGAAAACTCAACGGTGGTCCAGGCGGCGGCCAGCGCCTCCAGCGCGTCACTGGCAGGGGCGACGTTCACAGCCGTGATCGGCAGGGACTCCCCGTTCCACGAGACCACCATCTTCTGGACAGTGCCCTCACCGGCGTCCTGCAAGGCGAAAATCACAGGGTAGTTGGTCAGGGCCGCGCCGCGGTTCTGCATGTCGTAGCGGGCGATGACCTCTGCGCTGAAGAGCCCCTCGTCCATCTCAAAGCGCAGCTGCTCTCTGAGTATGTGGACCTGATCGCTCCGCCCCGGCACCAGCACGCCGCCCCTCTCCCCCTGCCGGGTCGGCGGGGCCGAGTTGGCAAGGGCGAGGCCCGACATGACCAGCAGCATTCCCAGGGCCATGAGGGCCCCGAACCAGGATCGTCTCAAGCGGCCCGCCCCCATTTTCCAAGAACCATCTGTGTAAAACTTATGCAGAATCTGCCGGATTCCTGCGTAGCTTTACATTTGCGCAACCGAAGCATGATAGACTAAGGGATGAAATTGCGTAGGGCGGGGGATGAGGCATGAATCAGCAGCCCTTGGCGCCGAAGCCGCCGCGGCTTTCGCAGGTGGAGATGACCGAAGTGGTGCTTCCCAACGACGCCAACCCGCTGGGCAACATGCTGGGCGGGCGGGTCCTTCACTTCATCGACATGGCGGCTGCAGTGGCGGCCATTCGGCATGCAGGTAACCCATGTGTAACGGCATCCTTCGATTCGGTCGATTTTCTGACGCCCATTCACGTGGGGGAAGCCTGCATTCTGAAGGCGAGGGTCACCTGGACCGGGCGGACCTCGCTCGAAGTCTACGTGGACGTGTGGGCTGAGAACCTGCTCTCGGGTGAACGCCGCCACACCACCACCGCTTTCACGACCTTCGTGGCCCTGGACCCGGCCACCGGCCGGCCGGCAACGGTTCCGCCTCTCCTGCCGGAAACCGACGAAGAGCGTCAACTCTTTGACGGCGGAGAGCTGCGGCGGGTAGAGCGGCTGGCGCGCCGTGACCGTCAGCCCTAGCGCTGCACCATGGGGCATACTAATGGAGCCGGCATTCTGTCCGGCGAAAGGAGTGTGCCCGCCATGACTTCCACTTCGCTCAAGCGTGTGATGCGTCTGGGCGCCGGTGTGGCCAGCCTAGGCTACGGTTTGTACCGGTTCTCCAGGGGCCGGCGGGACTGGCTGACCACCACAGCCATTACCACCGGCCTGACCGTCACGCTGGACCAGTTTGCCGCACCCGGCCACGCTGGTCTTCTGGCCTCCGCAGGGACCGTCGTGAAGAACATGATTCCCTAGCGGCCCGGCCCCGGCGTCTCTCTTCCGCCTACAAGACGCCCGAGGAGGTTGCCTGTGTCCAAGCCTGTGCTTCTCTTTGACCTTGACGGAGTCTGCTGCAACCTCATGAAGAAGTGGCTGGCCGTATACAACCGGGACTGGAACGATGACCTGGCGGAGGCCAACATCACTTCGTGGGAGTGGCACACGTTCGTCAGGCCCGACTGCGGCAAGCGCATCTACCACTACCTGAACCGCCCTGGCTTTTTCGCGGACCTGGAGCCCATAGATGGCTGTGTCGATGCCCTTCAGCGGCTCTCCCACGTCTGCGAACTGGTGGTGGTAACCGCCAGCCCCAAGCAGGCCGCCGGCGACAAGATGGAATGGGTGCGGCGCCACTTGCCCATGGTGCCCAAGGGCAACGTTGTCGTCACCTACCGGAAGGATCTGGTGCGGGGCGACTTCATGTTCGATGATGCCCCCCGCAACCTGATCAACCACCCGGCGACCCGAATCATGATGGACTACCCCTACAACCGGGACTTTCACGACTGCCACCGCGTCCACTCGTGGGCAGATGCCGAGTCGCTCGTGTACCGGCTTGTGGCAGCGCAGCCCCGGACAGAGACTCCGTCGGTGGGACGAGCCATGCAGCCCATCCACGAAGGGGCTGCCCATTAGCACCAGGGAGTGAGGCACCGGCTGGGCACTGCCCTGCCGGTGCCTTGCTTTCGCGACCCGATTTGTTTCGGAACTGTCGGTGCGCCAAGAGGAGTTTTCGCATCCCCGAAGAATAGTGCTTTAGATATGTTTCGCATGGATCTTTATAGCTATCGCGCGGGGATCTCAGGGAGAAGAGCGGTCTCATGCAGAACATCATCAGCCGCACCGAACGGGACTGGTACTACGTGCAGGGGAATCAGCAGGTGGGGCCTGTCCCCGAATCGCAACTGCTCGGCCTCCTGGCAGCCGGCTCTTTGGCGCCGGCCACGCTGGTCTGGACTGACTTGCTGACAGACTGGGTACCGGCAGCCCAGTGCGGAGCTCTGGCTGCCGCGCTGCCGGCCCGGCCCCAGGCACAGCCGCAAAGCGCCCCTGCCCTGTCGCCCTCCGATCTGATGCTCCTGAACGCCGACCGGTTTGCCCAGCGGGCCGGCGTGCTGGGGAACGGCAACTTCGACCTGCTGTGGGGCGAGGGCTCCGTCTCCAATCAGGCCCTGGCCACGGCAGTCTACGCTGCCGCTTTCCTGGCCTCCGAGCAGGCAGGCGTCCTTCGCCTGGTCTCCCGGACCAAAAAGGCGATGCTCGGGCTCCGCTCGGTTCCCATACTTGTGGCCGAACCCACCGGAGGGGCAATCCCCTGGCCCGCCGGCAGTATGGAGGAGGCCATCGCAAGTCAACTCAGCCGGGGGCCGGTCGACGTGGAAGAACTTGTGGTGGCCCTCTTGAAGATCGATACCAGCAACGGCTGGGCGCAAGCCGTCGACCTTTTGGTAGAAAGCCTGGGCGCCCGGGGCCTGCTGGTCGCCGAAAAGACGAAGAAGCTGCTGGTCACCTGGACCAAGTGGAAGGCTCTGGACCAGACGATGGCCTTCGCCCAGTCGCAGGATACCTCCTGGATCGCCCAGGCCCTGGCGGCCTGCCAGCAGCAGCGGCCGGAACTCTGGCGCCTCCTGACCGGCGCCATCACCAAGGCGGTGTACCGGCGGACGGAGTCGCCGGACCTCGACTTTGACACCGACTAGTGCTCGGGAGCCGGAGCCGGCGTGGCTCTGGCTCCTCTTGCCTGCAGGTTTTGGGAACTCTTTGCGGACTGCTGCGTCCAATAGGGGCGGCGCCAAGGTAATTGCGACCTCGTTGGCGAATTGTATCTCTACCCAGCGGCTGACCTGGAACAAGAAGCAAGAGGGGCCAGGACGTGGATACGTCATTGCCCCTCTTTTCATCTTGACCATAGCACAATTTCCCTTAACTTTCAAGTCTTTAACGGTTGCGATCAGAGCGATATACTGTTCAGGTCATGGACGGAGACGTCGGGGAGAGACCCGAACGGCGTGAACGGAGGTGGGGTTCGATATGGAGAAGCGAGACGAATACCACCAGGAGTGGGGAGACGTGCCTGGGGCCCCGGAGGAAGTTGGCGCGAGCCGGGTCGATGAGGGGGCCGACGCTGGCGAAGAAGACCCCGATGCCATTGTGGCCGAAGAGGCCGAGGCGGAGGCGGAGGCTGGTCAAGAGGACGAAAGCGTGCCCGTCCCCGAAGGCGCCGTCACCGACGATGCGGTCCGCCTGTACCTGAGAGAGATCGGCCGAGTCCCCCTCCTCTCGGGCGCTGCGGAAGTGGACCTGGCCATGCGGATCGAGCAGGGCGACACCGAGGCGAAGCAGCAGCTCATGGAAGCAAATCTTCGGTTGGTCGTAAGCATCGCCCGGCGGTACGTGGGCCGGGGGATGGCCTTCCTCGACCTCATTCAAGAGGGCAACCTCGGCCTGATCAAGGCCGTGGAGAAGTTCGACTACCGGCGAGGCTTCAAGTTCTCCACCTACGCCACATGGTGGATCAAGCAGGCGATCACCCGGGCCATCGCCGACCAGGCCAGAACCATTCGGATTCCCGTCCACATGGTGGAGACCATCAACAAGCTGGTGCGGGTGACCCGCCAGCTGACCCAGGACATGGGCAGGGAGCCAACGGTGGAAGAGCTGGCCCAGACCTTGAGCCTTACGCCCGAACGCGTGCGTGAGATCCAGAAGATCGGGCAGGAACCGGTCTCCCTGGAGACGCCCATCGGAGAAGAGCATGACTCCCACCTGGGTGACTTCATTGAGGATCAGGAAGCGCCGGTTCCGGCCGACGCCGCCGCCTACCGGATGCTGCAGGAGCAGCTTGAGGAAGTCTTCCGCACCCTGACTCCCCGTGAGGAGAAGGTGCTCCGAC
>Ga0196971_1000612_pt1 | contig 24040 bp, 26 predicted proteins | sample S1v_1013CmetaG_FD_148660 | JGI IMG/M metagenome (GOLD analysis project Ga0196971, IMG submission 148660) | Soil microbial communities from Anza Borrego desert, Southern California, United States - S1+v_10-13C | ecosystem: Environmental > Terrestrial > Soil > Desert | place: USA: California...
GGTGAAGATCAAAGCGTCGAAGAAGCTCGCCTTCCGCCAATCGGCGGTGATGAAGGCGCAAGTGATGGGCGGCCGCTAAATTTTCCTTGTCGCGGGCTCCCTGAGCCCGCGCGGGCGGATCGCGTCACTGACGCTTCAGTAGTTTAATGACCCGCAAGGGTTGTCGAGACGGCCGGCGCGGCTCACGAAGCGCCGGCCGTTTTCGTTGGGCGCTGTCACAGCCTTGTGTGCGCCGCGGCGGCAAATGCTGCTAGGCTGAGCGCGGAGGCGCAGATGGCTTGGCATAAGCTTGTCTTGGCGGCGGCCGCGGTGGTGCTGATGGCGAGCTGCGCCGTAGCGGCCGGCATGCGCAATGAGGTGATCGCCGGATTTTGCGGCGTCCGGCCGGGCGAGGTCTGGTCGCGCATCGAACCGCCTGCGGACGCAGAGGTCTTTCGCCAGCGCGCCTGGGCCGATCCTGCCGTTGCGAACCGGCGTCCTCGCGGGGACGAATACTGGTTTACGAAGCCCGGCGGCGAAGTTCGCTTCTGCATTACGCCGCTCGAGCGCGGGGCTTTCGTTGCCTCGCGCAACCGAACCGGCTGCGAGGAGCGCATCGGTTCGTGGTGGGATTTTAGACGCATGGACGACGGGCCGACGACAGACGGCGTCGCGGAGCATATCTGCGTGACTTGACCGCCTACACTTCGATCAGCTCGCGCGCGCGGCGGCACACGTCGGTTGCGGTCGCGATCTCCGCCGCGGTGAAGTGCGGCGCGTAGACCGCGGCGGCGGCCAAGAATTGTTTCTTCATGCTCTCAAATCTATCGCGGCCTTTTCGGGTGGCGCGTACGAGCTTGCTCTTCTTGTGACGCGGATTGTCGATGAACTCGACAAGGCCCTGCGTCTCGAGCGCATTGCAGATGGTCTGGCAGTGCTGGCGCGAGACCGGGCGCGCGCGCGCCATCTCCGGCACGGTGTGCGGACCTTCCTTCACCAGCGAGCGCAGCACACCCCATTCGCCACCGGCTTGGGCAAAGCCCGCCGTCGCCTGCGTGATCGCCTCGATGCGGAAGTAAAATTCGATCACGGCGACCGAGAGATCGAGCACCCCCTCGGCGCTCGCATGTAGCGGCTTTTTCATTTGACAATCCAATTGTCATATCTGACAGCTTGATTGTCATTCTGGGAGAGCGACATGCGCGCGTCAATGACGGCCGGCGGCCACGGCCGCTGCAAGAGCTTCGAGTGCATATGGGGAGATCCGAACGGTCCGCTAGGGGCGCTCGCGCTTTCGGCGATGGCGCTTAAGAACGGCGGCCAGAACCAAGCGGCGCTCGCCGCGCTCGATCCGAAGCCGGGCGATCAGATCATCGAAATCGGATGCGGCCCCGGCATGGGCGTGCGTGCGGCGCTCAAGCGGGTGGGGCGCTTCGGCTTCGTCGCCGGCGTCGATCACTCGGCCACCGCCGCGCACTTTGCCGCGCACGCCGCGCATGGCGCCGTACGGCAGGGCCGCGCCGTGATCATGCGCGCCGAAGCGGCCGACCTGCCGTTCCGCGACTCGATGTTCGACCGCGCCTTCGCCGTGAATAGTTTCCAGTTCTGGCCCGATCCCGCGCGGGCGCTGCGCGAGATCGCGCGCGTATTGGCGCCGGGCGGACGGCTGGTGATCACGCAACGCGCATCGGCGCCGGAGCGTCCTGCCACTTTCGCCGGCGCAGCTGCGGGTCTCGACCGCATCGCCCAAGCGTCGGCGTTGCTGAAGGCGCAAGGCTGGCGCCTGCTGGACGAACGCTGCGCCGCTGATGGCGCGCAGCTGCTGGCCGTCAGTATTGTGGCCGAACGGCCGCGGTGATCCGATGAAGTGGCTGCTGCCGCCGGTCTTGTGGCTTGCGATGCTCGCGGCCGTCGCCGCATTGGCGTCAGCCGCGCCGATGGGCGCGATCGTCCCGCCGCCGTGGCATTGGAGCGGGGCCGTGCTGATTGCGCTTGGCGTTTGGCTGTTGCTGGCGGCCTCGGGACAGTTCCGCCGTGTGGAAACGAATATCAACACGTTCCGTGATCCTAATGTGCTGGTTGCCGACGGGCTGTTCCGGTTCACACGCAATCCGATGTATCTCGGCTTCACGCTGACGCTGCTGGGCGCTGCGATCCTCAGCAATGCGTTGAGCGCGCTTGCCGCGCCGCTCTTCTTCTTCGCGGTCGCCAATCTCTGGTACGTGCCGTTCGAAGAGCGTGCGGCGGCGGCGCAGTTCGGCGATGCTTACGCCGTTTACCGCAAGCGCGTCCGCCGCTGGCTTTAGCGCGGCGCCTTGGCGTTGCGGGCGGTCACGGTTTCGCCGCCGACGCCCCAATTGTCGGTCTCGACTTCGTCGATGACGACGACGGTGGTGGCGGGATTCTTATTCAAGACTCGCTGCAGCAATTCGGTCGCGCCTTTGATCAGCTCGGCCTTTTGCTCGGCGGTGGCGCCGGTCCTGGTGATCTTGATGTTGACGTAAGGCATCTCAAACCTCCGCCGGCTTGCCGAAGCGCTCAGCCGAGCGCGCTTTTGCTTTTGCCGCCTCTATCTCGCGATCTTTCGGCGGTGCGTTGGTTTCGAGCGAGACGAGCAGAAGCTTAGCGGCGTCGAACACCTCGTCGATGGCGTTGTTGAACGCCTCTTCATTCGCCTTCGACGGCGCGTTGTAGCCGGAAAGCTTGCGCACGAATTGCAGCGACGCGGCGCGTATTTCCTGATCGGTCGCCGGCGGATCGAAATTGAACAGCGTCTTGATGTTGCGGCACATGGGGCGGCCCTCAGCTGGGTTCGTCGTCATCATCTAATCCCGCGCGGTCCTGCGCAACCTCTTTGGAGCGTTGACGTGCGCGGGCGCCCGCGCGGAGCAGCAGCTCGGCGCGGCGAAGAGAGCAGGAGGTCGGCGCTTTGCTAGGATGTGTCCACGCACGCCAGCGAGAGTCCTGACGGGCCGCTGCGCGCCGTTCTGGAGCGGCATACAGGCGAGCCTAGGCGCGGCGTGGCAGGCGTGCGTGCAGGCGCGCTCCGATGGAGGCGGGTGAGGCGGCGCTTCATGCGCGCACCGAGCATCGCGGCGTAATTGTCCATCCGGCGCAGTACGTCGAACAGCGCGATGATGCGGTTGTGCAGGTCCTTGTGCCTGATTAGGCGGCGCAAGCGCGATCCCAGCAATGAGCGGATGAAATGGGGGCGCAGGAGAGAACGGCCGTAGCGATAGAAGCGGAATCGCTTTGGGCGACGCAAGCGGGCAAGCTCGACGGCGCGGATGATCATCAGCTGGATGGCCATATGTTCGAGGCCAGCGAGCGACATCTTGCGGTGGCGTTGGCCGAGTTGGCGATGACTAACTTGGCGTGCGCCGAACAGCACCGAGACGATCCACGCCAGCATCGCCAGCGCCCAGAGGACGAGCCTCTGGCGCTGGTGTCGGCTGAGATGGTGTTTGGGTGTGTTCATGGGCGTCAGTATCGCCCAGAAAAATCGCGGTCGGATTGATTTGTGTGCGGGTGCTGTGTTTTCAGGGCGTTGCGCGTGAAAATAGGGGGATAGACGAGTACTCTATCTGCGTTTCCGCGGTGGCCCTTCTCCTCCTGCGGAGGAGAAGGCGGCCCGAAGGGCCGAATGAGGAGGTGTGCGCCGCGATGTCTGATCTGCGCCCGATCACACGCTCAGTCCGCGGCCACATCAAGCCCAGGCGCCAAGCTTAAACGCCGTACGCTCACTCCACCTCATCCGTCGGCTTCGCCGACACCTTCTCCTCCGCAGGAGGAGAAGGGCTGTGCTAGGCCGTCAGTTCGACGAACACGTCTTCCAGGTCCGGTTCTTCGATCGAGAGATCCTTGATCGACACGCCGGCGGCGCGGATGCGGTCGAGCAATTCTTCGACTGTGTGTTCGCTGGTCTTGTAGGTGAGCGAGAAGGCCCCCGTCGCCTTCATCGCGAAGGTGATGTCTTCAAAGCCGGCGAAGGGCAGCGCGATCGGCGCATTTGGCGTGACGACGAGCGTCTTCTGATCGAGCCGCGAGATCAATTTGTGCGTCGGTTCGCAGGCGATGACCTGGCCATGATTGATGATGGCGATGGTGTCGCAGAGCTCCTGCGCTTCTTCCAAATAGTGCGTCGTCAGCACGATGGTGACGCCCATCGCGTGGAGCGAGCGCACGTAGTCCCAGAGCTGACGGCGCAGATCGACATCGACGCCAGCAGTCGGCTCGTCGAGCACCAGCACGGGCGGAGAGTGCACCATGGCTTTGGCCACGAGCAGGCGCCTTTTCATGCCGCCCGAGAGCGTGCGGGCGTAAGCGTCGCGTTTATCCCAGAGGCCCACCGCCTTTAGAATTTCCTCGGTCTTTCGTTCGCCCTTGGGTACGCCGTAATAGCCAGCCTGGATTTCCAGCGCTTCGCCCGGGGTGAAGAACGGATCCATGTTGAGTTCTTGCGGCACGATGCCGATGGCGCCGCGGGCATTCATCGGATCGGCGTCGATGTCGTGGCCCCAGATCGAGGCCGTGCCGCCGCTTTTGACGACCAAGCCGCCGAGAATGTTGATGAAGGTCGATTTGCCGGCGCCGTTGGGACCCAACAGGCCGAAGAACGAGCCGCGCGGGATGGCGAGATCGACCGTTTTCAGCGCATGCGTTGGGTTGCCTTTGCCTTGCGCGCGGTAGGTCTTGTCGAGGCCCCGCGCTTCGATGGCGAATTCGGGCGGCGGCGAATGGGGTGCGAGCATGTAGAACCTGGGGAGGGCGCATTGCGCGGGCGCGCGATGCGCTCTAGGTACGGGCGCGCTAGGTCAGCTTCAAGCCGTGAGCCAAATGTCTTATTCGCCGAAGGACAATCAACGAGATTCCGCCGCCCCCGGCGAGGCCGACGCCTTGCCGCCGCCGGAGGTGATCACGGTGACATCGGCGCGGGTTAAATGCGACGGCGGCGGCGGCGCGCTAGGCCACCCGGTCGTGTTTTACGACATGGGCGAGGAAGATTTCGTCGAATGCGGCTATTGCGATCGGCGCTTCGTCCTGGCTGAAGGCGCCGGCGGCGGCCATTAGGGCGCCGCTTCGCTGAAATAGCGCCAAACCCAATAGCCGAGGATCGCGGCCAGCGGCGCGAGCCGCCAAAACCAATCGCTCCAGCTGCGGTCGGGCCAATCGTCCGCTTCGCCGTTCGTATCGGCGCCGATGAACATGCCGCGTTTGCCGACTTTGCCAGTGATGTTGAGATCGGACTGGTCCATCTCGGCGAGGATGGCGCGGTATTGATCCGCTTCGCTCGCCGGCAGCATCAGCGCGCGGAAGACGATGTGCTGCTCCAGCACGAAGGTGCGCTTGCCCTCTTTGCGCAGCTCATTGGTATAGACCAGTGCTGTGCTTTCGATCGTGCGCTTCCAGCCGGCGAACTTGATTGGGTAGGCGGTCTCGATCGTCACCTTGCGCGAAACCTTGCCCATCTGGCCGAGATAGATCGGGTGCTGGCGCGGGCCGGCGTCGAGCGGGGCGAGCTGCGAGCGGACAGTGAGATCGTAGGTGCTGAAGGTGCGCGTTTTGCCCTGCGCCGCGCCCCAGGCGCTGGCGATCTCGTAGATTTCGACCGCCGTGATTTCGTTGGCGCCGAGATCGTCGTGCACGATCTCCTGGCGCACCGGCTGCGCGCCGGCATAGCGGCGCGAAATGTCCTCGGCGTAGAGCTTGAACAGGCCGACTTCGCCTTCGCGGGCGATGTGTTCGCGCACCCATTCGGCGCGGCCGCGGCGCGAGGTGAAGCGCCATTCGTAGCGCACCACGTGTTCGGGCGATTTGCCGAGCGTGACGCGTTCTTCGGTCTCGAGCGTGTGCGCCGGCGAGGGATCCGGCATGCGCTCGAGCGCGGCGGCGCCTGGCTTTAGCGGCAAGGCCCAGCCGAAATGGCACTTGTTGAGCGATGCGAGCGGACTCGGCTGCATCATCCTGGTCGGATCGAGCCAATGCACCGCGCCATCGGCGACGACGCGGACGATGCAATGGTCGAAGACGACGCCGCTCGGCAGCCAGGTGTTGATGCCATAGCCGTCGCGCGTGTTGACGAGCGCGGGGCAAGCGTCGAGCCCCAACCGCCGCGCCATCGCGACATAGAGTTTCGACTTATCCTTGCAGTCGCCGTAGCGCGTGGCGCAGATCGCCTCGAGCATGCGCGGCGTGAAGCCGCCTTCGCCGATCGAGATGGCGAGATAACGCACGGCGTTCTGCGTGAAGCGCAGCACGGCGGCGGCGCGGCCTGATGCGGTTTTCTCCTCCGCTTCGATGCGGGCAATCTCGGCTTCGACGTCGGCGGGCAGCGGCTCGTTCTCTTCGTAGAGCGGCGTGAACGTCGCGGCGACCTCGGCCCAATCGCGCCATTCGGAGAATTGAATGCCGGCGCTCTGCACGGTCCAGGGCGGCGCCAGTGATTCAAAGCGGACACCCGGCCGTTCCGAAGTGCGCCAGCGCCGGTCGATGATTCCGTCCGCTTCGGTTTGTGTTGGTTCGGGCGCGGCGAGGAAGGTGCGCTCGGCGATAACGCGGCCCACCGGCGTGCGCTGGCGCAGCCGCGTTTCGCAGATGCCGACGCTCCACTCGAACGGCTCCCAGGCGGCGTGGCGGCCGCCGAGCGATTTGCGCATGCCGTAGAGCGTGTAGGAGGTCTCCACCACGTCGCCGGCGCGCACATCGGGCAGCGTGACGTGAATGGTGAGGCGGCCGTCGAATTGCAGCCGCTCCATGTTCCGCTCGCGGCGCAGCACTTCGAAGAACGCCGTGCCGGTGTGTTCGATGCGGCGCTCGCCGCGGATGACGGCGATCGAATGCACTTCAAGGCGCTCGAACGCCGGATCGAAGCTGACGCTGAATTGCGCCACGCGTTCGGCCCCGGCGGAGGCCGTCACCAACTCGGCGTGGCGCGCATACCAGGCCCGCTCGGGACCGCAGAGATCGATCTGAGAATCGTCCAGGAGGACGCAGGCGCCGGCGCTGATGAAATGAGGGTTCGCTTCTTTCGGGATCGCATAGGGCGTAAGGTCGACCCACGGCGGCGGAGGGGCCACCCGCGCGCCGGGCGTGATCTCGCGGTGCGCTTGATGCTCTTGATCCATGTCCCGCCGCCTGGCCTCGTGATTAGCCGCAAAGCGCGGGGGCGACAACGCGCGATGACGGTGAGGTCCGATTCCGGCATGCGCTTGCCGTAGAGGCGCACTACATGTGAGCGAACGGGAGCCGAACATGACAGCCAGCCAAGCAAACGCCGCCGCTTTCCACGCCCTGCACAAGGATTTGCTGATCCTGCCCAACGCCTGGGACGCCGCCAGCGCGCGCGTCACGGAGGAGGCCGGCGCCAAGGCGATCGCCACCTCGAGCGCCGCGGTCGCCTGGGCGCACGGCTATGCCGACGGGCACCATTTTCCGGTGGCGAAGCTGATCGCCGTCGTTGAAGAGATCGCTCGCGCCGTCAGCGTGCCGATCACGACCGACGCCGAGGGCGGCTACGACGATGATGTTGCGCGCGTCGCGGAAAATGTGCGGGCGCTGATCGATGCAGGCGCGGTCGGCATCAATCTGGAAGATGGCAAGCAGCCGCATGAGCTGCACCTGCGCAAGATCGAGGCCTCACGCAACGCGGCGGAGAAGGCGGGCGTCGACCTGTTCATCAATGCGCGCACCGATGTGATTTTGAAGCAGCTCGCACCGGGCGAACAAGCGGTCGCGGAGACGTTGCGGCGCGCGGCTGCGATCAAGGCGGCGGGCGCGAGCGGGCTCTTCGTGCCGGGCATCGTCGCGCCAGCGGATATCGCCGCGGTCGCCGAGGGCGCGGGGCTGCCGCTCAACGTGATGGCGCGTCCGGGCTTGCCGGATGCGGAGACGCTGAAGGGTTTAGGCGTCAAACGTCTCAGCGCGGCGACGGCGGTGTTCAATGCGGCGATGGCCGGCGTGCGCGAGGCCGCGGAAGATTTCCTGGCTGCCGGCAATTCGGAAACGCTGTGGTCGCGGCGCGGCAATCCGCCGGATTACAACAAGCTGTTCGGCGGGTGAGGGCTGCCGCGAGACTAGAGACGCCGCCGTTGCGATCGCTTATATGGCGGCCATGGCTAAGAACGACGCGCCCCGGCTCTTCCTGATCGATGGCTCGGGCTACATTTTCCGGGCTTATCACGCGCTGCCGCCGCTGACGCGGGCGTCCGATGGCTTGAGCGTCGGCGCGGTGGCCGGCTTTTGCAACATGTTGTGGAAGTTCTTGGAGGAGATGAAAGGGAGCGAGGCGCCGACGCACCTCGCTGTCATCTTCGACAAGAGCGAAGTGACGTTCCGCAATCAGCTTTATCCCGAATACAAAGCGCATCGTCCGCCGGCGCCGGAGGATTTGGTGCCGCAATTTCCGCTGATCCGCGATGCGGTGCGCGCGTTCAACTTGCCGTGCATCGAGATGGGCGGATTCGAGGCGGACGATTTGATCGCCACCTATGCGCGCCAGGCCGCCGCGAGTGGGGCGACGGTGCGGGTCGTCTCGTCCGACAAGGACCTGATGCAGTTGATCGTCGATGGCATCATCCAGCTCTACGATCCGATGAAAAACCGGCTGCTTGGGCCTGAAGCGGTGTTCGAGAAGTTCGGCGTCACCCCGGACAAGGTGATCGATGTGCAGGCGCTGATCGGCGACAGCGTCGATAACGTGCCGGGCGCGCCAGGGATCGGGCCGAAGACGGCGGCGGAATTGATGGCGACGTTCGGGTCGCTGGAAGCGATTCTAGAGCGCGCCAATGAAATCAAGCAGCCGAAGCGACGTGAGACGTTGATTAATCACGCCGATCAAATCCGGCTGTCGAAAGAGCTGGTGACGTTGCGCGACGACGTGGACGTCGGCGAAAAATGGGAGACGTTCGCGGTCCGCGAGCCTGATCCGGCGATGCTGCTGCAATTTCTCGATGCGATGGAGTTCCGCACGCTGTCGCGGCGCGTGCGCGAGCATTATGCGCGCGAGAAGGGCGTGCAGATCGTGGCGTCGTACGCCGCGAGCGGCGGGCCGGCGAGTGTAGAGGCTGTGTCGAACGGCGCGTCGACCGCCGTGGTCGAAGAGGTGGAGCGCGAGTTCAAGCGCGACGCTTGCAAAATCGTGCGCGATCTGCCGGCGCTGGAAGCGTACATCGCGCGGGCGCGGCGCGAGGGCGTTGTCGGCCTCGATACAGAGGCGGATTCGCTCGATGCGGCGCGGGCGCAGCTGGTCGGCGTTTCGCTCTCGGTGGCGGCGAATGACGCGATCTATGTGCCGCTGGCCCATCGCGGCGCCGATCCGCGCGCCGGCGAATTGTTCGCCAGCGAAACGCCGGATGCCAGCGTCGCCGCCGACATGGGCGCGCAAATTCCTCTGGCGGCTGCGCTTGCGGCGTTGCACGAGCTGCTGCAGGACCCGGCGGTGCTGAAGGTCGGGCTCAACATCAAGTGGGATATTGCGCTGTTCGCCAAGCACAAGATCGCGCTCGCGCCTTACGACGATCCGATGCTGATCTCGTACGCGCTCTATGGCGGCCTTGATCCGCACGACAAGACGTTCCTAGTGGAGAAGCATCTGGGCCACGGGCTGACGCCGCTCACGGATGTGGCCGGCAAAGGCAAGGCGCAGGTGAGCTTCGATCTCGTGCCGATCGAGCGCGCTGCGGCGTATTCAAGCGAGCAGGCGGACGCGGCGCTCAGGCTGTGGCGCAAGCTGAAGCCGCAGCTTGGGCGCGAGCGGCTGGCGACCGTGTACGAGACGCTGGAGCGCCCGCTGCCGCCGGTGCTGGCGGCGATGGAGCGCGAGGGGATTAAGATCGATCCGCAAATGCTGTCGCTGCTCTCGGGCGATTTCGCGCAGCGTATGGTGCAGTACGAGCAGGAAGCGTACGCGCTGGCCGGGCGCGAATTCAACATGGGATCGCCGAAACAGCTGGGCGAGATCCTGTTCGATGAAATGAAGCTGGCGGGCGGTTCGAAGACCAAAACCGGCGCGTGGTCGACGGATGCGACCATTCTGGAAGAATTGGCCGAGGAGCATGAGCTGCCGCGCAAACTGTTGGATTGGCGCCAGCTCTCGAAGCTGCGCTCCACCTACACGGAGGCGCTGGGCGCCGCGATCAATCCGCAGACGGGACGCGTGCATACGAGCTACGCGCTCGCCTCAACGACGACGGGGCGTTTATCCTCCAACGATCCGAACCTGCAAAACATTCCGATCCGCACCGAGGAAGGCCGGCGGATCCGCGAGGCGTTCATCGCTGATCAGGGCAACGTGCTCGTTTCCGCCGATTATTCGCAGATTGAGCTCAGGCTGCTGGCGCACGTCGCCGACATTCCGCAGCTGAAGCAGGCGTTCGCCGACGGGATCGACATTCACGCGCGCACGGCGTCGGAAATGTTTGGCGTGCCGGTGGAGGGTATGCCGAAGGATATCCGCGCCAACGCCAAGGCGATCAATTTCGGCATTATCTACGGCATCTCGGCATTTGGCCTGGCGCGCAATCTCGGCATCGAGCGCGAGGAGGCGGGCGCTTACATCAAGAAGTATTTCGAGCGTTTCCCCGGCATTCGCGACTATATGGAAGAAACCAAGACGTACGCGCGCGCCAATGGCTATGTGAAGACGATCTTCGGGCGCCGCATTTGGGTCAAAGGCGTGCAATCGAAAAATGCGCAAGAACGCGCGTTCGGCGAACGCCAATCGATCAACGCGCCGCTGCAAGGCGCGGCAGCCGACATCATCCGCCGCGCCATGGTGCGTTTGCCTGCCGCTCTGGACCGCGCCGGGCTAAAGTCGCGGATGCTGTTGCAAGTGCACGACGAACTGGTGTTCGAAGCGCCCAAGCATGAGGCGGAGACGCTGTGCACGGTCGTCCGCGACGTGATGGAGACAGCCCCCGAGCCGGCGGCGGTGCTGAGCGTGCCGCTGGTGGTGGAAGCGAAAGCGGGCGCGACCTGGGGCGCGGCGCACTGAGAAGCGCATGAAGCAAAAGCGAAGTTTCGAAGGCGACCGATAGCTCACGCTTCCGCGGCCGCGCTATGTCGGCCGCACTCACGTATGGTTCACCGAGACGCCGCCGTCCACCAGCATCGCCGCGCCCGTCATGAAGCTCGATGCATCTGAAGCGAGGAAAAGCGCCGCGCGCGCGATTTCCTCCGGCTCGGCAATGCGCTTCATCGCGTTGAGACCTGCGACGAACGCACGCATCTCTTCGGTGTCCGCCACGCTGCGGCCCATGGGCGTATCGACTGCGCCGGGCAAGAGTGCGTTCACGCGCAGACGCTGGCGCCCGTATTCGACGGCGAGATTGCGCATGAGGCCGATCACGCCGGCCTTGCTGGCGGCATAGGCGCTCATCCCCGGAAACCCTGCTGTGTGCCCGACGAAGGTGGACGTGAAGATGAGCGAACCGCCGCCGCGTTTGAGCATCGCCGGAATCTGATGCCGGGCGGCGAAGAATGAGCCGGTCAGGTTTGCGTCGAGGGCTTCGCGCCAGCCTGAGACGGCGATATCCGTTACGGGTCCCATCTCGCCCAAACTGCCGGCGTTGTTGAAGGCGATGTCTAACCCGCCAAAAGCACGCGCGGCCGCCGCGACAGCGTCGCGCGCCGTATCTTCGTGCGCGACGTCGCCGGCGAGGACCACGCATTCGCCGCCGGCGCTCACAATCTCCGCCGCCACGGCATTGAGCGGATCAGACCGTCGCCCGACCAGAACGAGGCGCGCGCCCTCGGCGGCGAACAATTTGGCGGCCGCGCGGCCAATGCCGAAGCTCGCGCCCGTGACGATTGCAACCTTGCCTTCAAGCGCCTTCATTGCATGCTCCCGAATTTTCAGACCGGGAGCATGTCGTGAGGAGCGCATAAGCGCTGGCCGATATCGGACACGCCGCTGAAAGCGGCGCGGCTCGCTGCAGGTGCACGACGAATTGGTGTTCGAAGCGCCCAAGCACGAAGCGGAAACACTGTGCACAATCGTGCGCGACGTGATGGAGACGGCGCCGGAGCCGGCGAGGATGGGTGAATTCTTGCGTCGAGCAAACGCGACGCGCGCCAAAGACGAATTCTAGCTCACGCCTGCTTCGTCCGCTTGCCGCCTGCGCGCAGCTTCGGCACGAGCATGCCGACATCGCGCGTATATTGCCGATAGCGTTCGCCGAAATGGGCGACGAGGTCGCGCTCTTCGAAGAAGATGCCGACGAAAATGTAACCGGTCGTGGCGATGGCGAAGAGGAGGTGGCCGACGCTCATTTGCGGCGTCGCCCAGAAGGCGATGATGAAGCCGAGATAGAGCGGATGGCGGATGTATTTGTAGAAGAGCGGCGTCGTGAACGCTTGCTCGGGCGGCGTGTGTTTGGTGAAGTTCGCCCAGACTTGGCGCAGGCCGAAGAGTTCGAAATGATTGATCAGGAACGTGGAGAGCAGCACGGTTCCGAACCCGGCGGCGCAGAGCGCCCAGAGTATGCCCGCATAGAGCGGCTCTTCGACGGTCCATACCGGCGCCGGCATGGGTCGCCACTGCCAAAGCAGCAGCGCGAGCGCGGCGGTCGCGAACAGCACATAGAAGCTGCGCTCCAGCGGCTTCGGCACGATCTTGGTCCACGCGCGCTTGAACGCTGGCCGCGCCATCACGCTATGCTGTACGGCGAACAGGCCAAGCAGCGCCAGGTTGACGACAATCGCTTCCGCGAGCGGCGCGGGTGCGCCGCTGTCGATAGACTTCGGAACCAGAAAATTGGCGACGAACCCCATGGCGTAGAGGAACGTCACGAAGAAGAAGAGATAAGCGCCGACACCGAAGGTCAGCGTGAGCAGGCGTTTCATTCAGGCACCCCGAATTGGTCGTCCCCGACCCCGGCGACGCGTGCCGTGATGGCGTTAAAGCACGCGCACGAAGAGCGGCTCAACTGACATTCAGCAGGGGCGATTCCGCCAATCGCGTCGTGAAGCGCGCGTTACACGCGCGGCCGGAACGGCGCCGCAGCGCTGGCGTTGGCTTCAAAACAGCGAGGCCTCCGATGCAAAATCTTGATCTGAACTCCAGCGTGCGTCTGCATACCGGGCGCGAGATGCCGCTGCTTGGACTGGGCACTTGGCAGCTCACCGACGATACAGCAGGAACCGTCGCCGCGGCGCTGAAGCTCGGCTATCCGATGATCGACACCTCCGGCGATTACGGCACGCAGGCCGGCATTGCCGACGGCATCGCCAAGAGCGGAAAATCGCGCAACGAGATTTTTCTCGTCACCAAGGTCGAGAAGGATGAGGACGCGCACGATTCCGCGCAGCGCAGTCTGGTCGAACTCAATACCGACCATGCCGACCTGTTGCTGATCCACAGCCCGCCAAGCGATGAACAGACCAGCATCGATCTGTGGCGCGGCATGATCCAGTCGAAGGCGCGCGGCCTGGCGACGGACATCGGCGTCAGCAATTATTCGCAAGCGCAGATCGACGCGCTGATCGCCGAAACGGGCGAAACACCGGTCGTCAATCAGATCGAGTGGAGCCCGTTTGGATTCAGCGACGAGATGCTGAACTATGCGCAAGAGAAGGGCATCGTGTTGCAGGCCTATAGCCCGCTGACGCGCGACACGCGCCTCGATGACGAGACGCTACGCGACATCGCCAAGCGGCACGGCAAGTCGCCGGCGCAAGTTTTGATCCGTTGGGACATGCAGCGCGGCGTCGTGCCGGTGCCGAAGGCCAACCGGCGCGAACACCTGGCGCAAAACATCGACGTGTTCGATTTCGATCTGAGCCGCGCCGAGATGAAAGACCTGGAGGCGCTGAACGAGCGCTACTCGGCGATGGGCAAGCTGCCCTACAATTGAGGCTTGATCTCCACCGCTTCGGCGCTGCGCGTCATCGGGCCGTGGAAGACAGCCTCGACGTTGTGGCCGTCGGGATCGAATAGGAAAGCGGCGTAATAGCCGGGATGGTAATCGCGCTCGCCCGGACCGCCATTGTCGCGCCCGCCGGCGGCGAGGCCGGCTTCGTAGAAGCGCTTCACCGCGTCTTGGTCCGCCGCCTGGAAGGCGAGGTGGACGCGGCTCGGCCCGGCCTTGTCGGCGGTGTCGATCCATAGCTCGTCGAAACTGATGGCTTCGTCGCTTTCATAGCTCGGCTCGCGCCCCAGCGTGGCAAGAACGGCGCGATAGAAGCGCTTGGACGCCGCTAGATCGGCGACGCGGAGATGAACGTGGTCGATCAGGCGGCCGCGGAGATAAGATTGAGCCATGGCCGGGAAATTGGCGCGGCGCCCCGCGAGGTCAAATTCCGGAGAGATCGCGCCTTAGGAACCCGGAACCTGTTTTCACGCCGTTGATTGACGGCTAAGACTGCCGTCACCACTTCATTACAGCAAGTTCAGGAAGCCCGGCGCCTCATGCCCACTATCGCTCTGGTCGACGACGACGAGAATATCCTCGCTTCCCTCAAGGTCCTGTTCGAAGGCGAGGGCTATGCGGTGCGCACCTATACGGACGGCGCGACGGCGCTGGCGGCGCTCTCGGAAACCCCGCCGGACATTGCCATTCTCGATATCAAGATGCCGCGCATGGACGGCGTCGAAGTGCTGCGCCGCTTGCGCCAAGGCTCGAACCTGCCGGTCATTTTCCTGACCTCGAAGGACGACGAGATGGATGAGGTGGTCGGCTTCAATGTCGGCGCCGACGATTACATCAAAAAGCCGTTCTCGCAGCGCCTGCTCTCGGAGCGTGTGAAGGCGCTGTTGCGGCGGACGCGCGCTGGGACGCCTGGCGAGGAGGCGGCGAGTGACAAGAAGCCGATCGTACGTGGTGAGCTTACGCTCGACCCGAACCGTCACGCCTGCACCTGGAAAGGCGAGCCCGTGCGGCTCACCGTCACCGAATTTCTCATCCTCCAAGCGCTCGCGCAGCGCCCCGGCTACGTGAAGAGCCGCGATCAGCTGATGGACGCGGCCTATGACGATCAAGTTTATGTCGACGACAGAACCATCGACAGCCACATCAAGCGGCTCCGCAAAAAATTCCGCGATATCGACGGCGAGTTCGACGCGATCGAAACACTCTATGGCGTCGGCTACCGCTACAACGAAGCCTGATCGCCCGCACGGCTGGCGCGCGTTTTTCCGCTCGCGCATCACCCGGACGATCTTCTTCTTCAACTTCGCCGGGCTCGCGATCCTGATCCTCGGCGTGCTGCTGCTTACGGAAATGCGCGCCGGTTTGACCGAAGCGCAATTCCGCAACTTGCGCACGCAAGGCGAGCTGATCACCAACCTGCTGATCGAAACCGGCACGGTTGAAGGCGATCCATATCCTTATGTGAACGAGCCGGCGGTGCGTTCGGTGTTGCGCCGGATACTGCCGCCGATCGCCGAAGGCGCGCGCCCCGGCGTCGGCCGCCCACGCGTGCGCATGTTCGGCCAAGACGGGCGCCTGATCGCCGACAGCGATGTCATTTACGATCGGCTCGAGGAGCGGCCGTTGCCGGATATCGGCGCGCAGCCGAGCATCGGCGAATCGATCCAGAGCGTGACGCAGCGTCTCGAATATCTGCGCATCACGCCGTGGCGGCCGACGGTCACGCTCGATGAGGAACACCGCCGGGCGATGAATGGCGAAATCGTGCGCGGCGAACGGCTGAACGAAAAAGGCGAGCGCGTCGTTTCGGTGACGTTGCCGCTGCGGCGTGTGCAGCAAGTGATGGGCACGGTGACGATCGAAAGCGCCGACGTGGAGCGCATTCTGGTCGCCGAGCGCGCCAGCATGATCCCGTTCGTGCTGGGCGCCACGATCACGATATTCCTGTCGTCGATCCTGTTGGCGCTGTCGATTGCACGGCCATTGCGGCGCCTGGCTGGCGCAGCCGATAGCCTGCGCCTCACCGGCGCCACGCGCCTGAGTTTGGGCGAGGTGTCGAAACGCAAGGACGAGATCGGCGCGCTCAGCCATTCGCTGGAGGAGATGACTAGCGCACTGGCCGACCGCATCGACGCCAATGAGCGCTTCGCCGCCGACGTCAGCCACGAGATCAAGAATCCGCTGGCTTCGATCCAGTCAGCAGTGACCTCGGCGCAGAGTGCGGCGAACCCGGAGCAGCAGAAGCAAATGCTGGCGATCGTCGCGCAGGACGTGCACCGGCTCGATCGCCTCATCACCGACATCGCCCGCGCCAGCCGCATCGAAACGGAAACCGCGCGCGGCGATCTCGAGAACGTCGATCTTGGCGCGCTGCTGTTCGAACTCGCGCGCGCTTATTCGCCGGACGATCGGGTCGGCGTACACGTGCTGTTCAAGGGGCCGAAGCCGGAAGGCTTGCACGTCGTCGGTCAGGCCGGGCCGCTTGGCCAAGTCTTCCGCAACCTGATCGACAACGCCCGCTCGTTTAGCCAGGCGGGCGGACGTGTCGTTGTGTCGATGGAGGCGGTGAAGGGGAAAGATGGGCCGATCGTTCGCGCCTTGGTTGAAGACGAAGGCCCCGGCATCCCGCCGGAAAACCTCGAAACCATCTTCCAGCGCTTCTACACCCAGCGGCCGAAAGGCGCCGCGTTCGGCGGCAATTCCGGCTTGGGGCTTTCGATCGCCCGGCAGATTGTCACAGCTCTCCACGGCCGGATTTACGCGCAGAACATCGAGAGCGCCGGAAATCAGCGCGCGGGCGCACGTTTCGTCGTCGAATTGCCTCAGGCCGGCGGCGCGAAGACCCACTGACCGTCCGTCGAAAACTGTAGCGGCGATGCTGCTTTCGCTTTTCTCGCAGCTGCGAAGGGATATGGTACGCCCCCTTACCAGCCCACTGGCGGGTGGCGGGAGCACGGAATGATTGGCGTTGTCGTGGTGAGCCACGGCCGTCTGGCGGACGAGTTCGTCGCCGCGGCGGAGCACGTTCTAGGGCCGCAAGAGCAGATGCGCGCAGTCGCGATCGGGCCTTACGACAATATGGAAGAGCGGCGCGGCGACATCCTCGACGCCGTGCGCGGCGTCGATCGCGGCGATGGCGTCGTCATCCTCACCGACATGTTCGGCGGCACGCCGTCGAACCTCGCCATCTCGGTGATTAACCAGGTCAAGATTGAAGTGATCGCCGGCGTGAATCTGCCGATGCTGATCAAGCTGGCCGAGGTGCGCGACCGGATGAAGCTTCCCGAAGCCGCGCTTGCCGCGCAGGATGCCGGCCGGCGCTACATTCGAGTCGCGTCGGTGGAGCTGGCGGGCGGGCCGTCCACCTAAGAACGGGCTTGGGGGTCGCGCTTGGGGCTGAAGCGAACCGTACCGATCACGAACATTCGTGGGCTGCACGCGCGCGCGTCGCGAAAGGTGGCCGAGCTCGCGCTCAATTACGACGACACCACCATCATCGTCCGCCGCGAGGACGAGGAGGCCGACGCCCGCTCGCTGATGGACTTGATGATGCTGGGCGCAGGCATTGGCAGCGAGGTCGAACTGGATGCAGACGGGCCGGAGGCCGAGAAGGCGCTCGATGAAATCGAAGCGCTGATCCGGGCCAAGTTTCACGAGGACGAGTAGGCCGCCCCTTTTTTGCCGCAATCTCTGCATCAGGCGAAAGAGACGAGGGGAGAAGCAATGCAAGCTGTTGTGCGCACGTTCGCGATTGGCCTGGCCGCGCTGTTCTGCATGGGCCAGTCGGCGCCCGACCGCATCGATTACACGCTGACGCCGGTCATCACTGACGGCGCCCTGACAGCGGTGCAGTACGATCTCCGCTTCCGCGGCGAGGCTGATGGCGAGACGTCGATCTCGCTGCCGGAATCCTGGGGCGGGCAGAACGAGCTTTGGCGCGGCATTGACAGGCTCGAAGTCGTCTCCGGCGGTGAGCTGCGCGCGGGCGAGGGGCCGGCGCGCCGGCTGCTGACGCACCGGCCGAATGCGACCGTGCATTTGCGCTATCGCGTGATCCAGGATTTCGACGGCGCGCCGAACGCCCAACAGGGCAACGCCTACCGGCCAGTGATCCAGCCCGGCTATTTCCATCTGATCGGCGAGGCCTCCATCGTGACGCCAACCGATGCCGATCACACGACGCCAATCCGCTGGCGCGCGCGCAACATGCCGCGCGGTTGGGCGCTGGCGTCCGATCTTGAACACCGCGATCTGCGGCTGGTGAATTTGTGGTCGAGCATCACTGTCGGCGGCGATTTCCGCATCGTCCATGACCGCGAGAACCAAGTGCGGGTGGCGCTGCGCGGCGAGTGGGGCTTCACTGACGCTGACTTCAGCGCGCGGGTGGCGGAAATCATTCGCGGGCAGCGGCGGCTGTTTGGCGATCGGCCATCGCAATACTTAGTCACCGTGATCCAGCTCGATAATCCGCAACAGAACTGGCTGTCGATCGGCGGCACGGGGCTCGGCGATGCGTTTGCGTTCTTCGCCACGCCCAACGCCGAAGCCGCTCCGATCTCGCGTACGCTCGCGCATGAGGGTCTGCATAGCTGGATCCCGGCGCGGATCGGCGGCATGCCGCGCGAAGGGGAGGCGGCGCTCTATTGGCTGTCGGAAGGCTTCACCGATTTCTACACTGGCCGCGTATTAGTTCGCGAAGGCTTGTGGACGCCGGCGCAATTCGCGGAGGACTTCAACCAGACGCTGCGCGCCTACGCCCAGTCGCCGGCGCGGACAGAGCCGAATACGCGCATTCTGGCCGATTTCTGGAGCAGCCAGCCGGTGCAGCAGCTGCCGTACCAACGCGGCCGCATGCTGGCGACGATCTGGGACGCGCGCTTACGCGCCGCGGGCGGGCGTGATTTCGACGATGTCTTACTGACCATGCGCGATCGCGCGGCAAGCGGGGACGCAACTCTGGCGAACGATCTCTTCGCAGCGGTGACGCAAGAGATGAATCTCGATGTGAGCGGCGACGTCGAACGGCACGTCATGCGCGGCGAAGCTATTCTGCTTCCCGAGGAAGTATTCGCCCCGTGCGGCCGGATCGTCACGGAAGACATCACGGCATTTCATCGCGGCTTCGACATCGAGGCGACCAGTTCCAATAACAACATTGTCGCGGGGACGGACCCGACGCTGCCCGCCTATGCGGCGGGCGTGCGCGACGGCATGGTGCTGATCCGCCGCGATGCGGGCGCGATCGGCGATTCCAGCCAAGAGATCGCGTATGTCATGCGCGACGGCGAGACCGAGCGCACGTTCCGGTACATGCCGACCGGTCATGGCGTATTCACACAGCAGCGGTTGGCGCTGGCGGAGGGTCTCGCGGGCGAGCGGTTGGCGCAATGTGTGCGCGTGCTGGGCGGCGCGTAGGTTCAAAGCGGGGGCATATGCAGATCGACGCGACGGAAATCCTGGGCCTCATCGCCGGCTTCATCGGCGCGTTTGCGTTCGCGCCGCAGGCGATCAAGATTTTGCGCACGCGCGATGCGGCCGACGTATCGGCGCTCACCTATGCTATGGTGCTGACGGGCGCTGTGCTTTGGGCGGGGTATGGATTTTGGCGCGGTGCGCCCTCGATCGTCCTCTGGAACGTCGTCGCCGCCGGCCTGGCCGTCCTCGTGCTTGCGTTAAAGCTGCGCCCGCCGCGACGAAATCAAAGCTGACGAAACCAGAACCCGGCCAGCGCCGTTCTTAGCGCGATGGATGACGCGCCGACCTGGCTGATCAATGCTTTCGGCGTGGTCGCTGGCTTGTGTTCGATGACGAGCTTCGTGCCGCAGATCTGGAAAATCACCCGCACGAAGGACGCCAGCGGCGTTTCGCTGCACATGTACGGCGTCACCATCGTCGGCTTCATCTGCTGGACGGCCTACGGATTTCTCAGCCAATCGTGGCCGGTGACGCTGGCGAACGCGGTTTGTCTCGTCCTGGTCTCGATCATTTTCGTCTTGCGCTTGCGTTTTGGCGGCGGGGAAGGTTGAACGGGCGTCTCCGGGAGGGACGCCATGAAGAAGAATTTGCTCGCCGCCGCCGTCGCACTGGCTGCACTCACCGCCTGCAACCAGCAACAAGCCGCCGAGACCGAAGCCGCGCCGGCTGTTCAGCTCTATGCAATGGAATGCGGCCGCATTTCCTTTCCCGACACGACGGCGTTCGCCGACGACGGCTCGTTCGACGGCGTGGCCCGTGATTTCGTCGATCCGTGCTATCTGATCCGCCATCCTGACGGCGATCTGATCTGGGATTTGGGTTTTCCGGATCAGCTGGCGCGAAGCCCGGACGGCATGCGCATCGAAGCGCTGAATGCGCAGGTCACGATGCCGGTGACGCTCGCCTCGCAATTGGCGCAACTCGACCTCACGCCGGCGGACATCGAGTTCATTTCCGTGTCTCATAGCCACACAGATCACATGGGCAATGCGGGGCTGTTTGCGTCCACCGCGACCTGGATCGTCGATCCGGACGAGCGCGCGCACGCGTTCCGTGACGCCGCCCGCGCTGATGCGCAAAGCTGGCCGCTGATCGCGCCGCTCGAGAACGCCGAGACCCGGCTGATCGAGAGCGACGCCTACGACGTGTTCGGCGACGGCTCGGTGAAGATCTTCCAGGCCCCCGGCCACACGCCCGGCCACACCGTGCTGCTGGTGCAATTGCCGAACGCGGGCGCAGTGCTGCTGACGGGCGATATGTACCATTTGGCTGAGAGCCGCGACCGTCAAACCGTGCCGCGCTTCAATGTTGACCGCGCGCAAACGCTGGCGTCGATGCAGCGGGTTGAGGAAATCGGCCACGCCGCCAATGCGCGCGTCATCCGCCAGCACGTGCAGGAAGACTTCGATTCGCTGCCGCGCTTCCCTGAAGCGTTGAACTAAACGGCCGCGACAAGCGCGGCAGGCGAATATCTCGCGGACGCAACAGAGCGTCCGCACGCCTGCCGCGTGCATGCCCTATGAATTGCCGTTGCGTCCCGTGAACATCGAGCGATCTTGTTACCCCCAGGAGGGGAGGACCGCTCATGACCTATGAAAACCAGCAAGCCGTGCTGAACTGGATTACGCAGTGGGGTGACAACATCCTGCTCGCGATTCTGATCCTCGTCGTTGCGCATTTCGCGGCGAAGGCGGTGAAGTGGGCAATCGCGAAAGCGGTGGACCGCGTTCCGTTCCTGTCGCGCCGCGACGGCGCCGGTGGGACCAAGCCAACGGTCGATCTCGGCGAACGAATAGGTGAAGTCGGCTATTGGCTGATCTGGCTGCTCGGCCTGATGGCGGCGTTGTCGCAATTCGGCTCGTGGGCCAGCCCGGTCATTGCGCCGCTCAATTCGATGGTGGCGGGCTTTTTCTCCTACATCGACAATATCGTCGGCGCGCTGCTCATCTTCATCATTGGCTTTGCGCTGGCGACCATCGTGCGCCGCATGGTCGAAGCGGTGGTGGAGGCGGCAGAACTCGACCGCCGATTGGTCGATGCCGGCCTCACGCACACGCCGCGCGGGCCGGGCCTGGCCCGCCTGCTCGGCATTCTCGTCTTCACGCTGATCATCATTCCAGTGGCGATCGCCGCGCTCGAAGCGCTCGGCATCCGCGCCATTTCGGATCCCGCAACGGCGATGCTGCGCGAGATATTGTCGACGATCCCGCGCGTCATCGGCGCGGCGTTGATCATCTTCATCGCCTATCTAATCGGCCGCTGGATCATGATGCTGACCGAAGAAGGTCTGCGCTCGATCGGCTTTGACGACATCATCGCCTCGATCGCCAACGCCGAACCGGTGCGGGTCGGCCGCGAGAAGATGGACTTGACCCCGGGCATCGATACGACCGGCGCCCATTTCGGCGGCTTCCCGCCCTCGCGCATGATCGGGCTCGCGGTGCTGATCGGCATCGTGCTGTTCGCCGCGGTGGAAGCGGCCCGGCTGCTGGGCTTTGCCGCCATGGCCGGGATGCTGAGCGAAGTGCTGGTGCTGGCGAGCCGAGTCCTATTCGGCGCCGTCATCATCGCGCTCGGCATTCTTCTGGCGAACATCCTTGCCGCCGCCGCGCGGCGCGAGGGCAAGGCGTCGTCCGAGATCATCTCGACCTTGGTGCGCTGGGGCGTGATCGCGCTGGCGACGGCGGTGGGGCTCCGCTTCATGGGCCTTGCCAACGACATCATCGTGCTCGCCTTCGGCCTGATCCTAGGCTCGGTGGCGGTTGCGGTGGCGATCGCCTTCGGTGTGGGCGGCCGCGATGCGGCCAAGCGGCTGCTGGACCGGTGGAGCAATCCAAATCCGCCGCCCGGCATGCCGTAACCGGCGAAGCTAACAGGCTGAAAAGATTGAGCCGCCGGGGAACACCCGGCGGCTCTTCTTTTGGGCGCCCAGGCGCGTTTACAGGACGCCGCGCGCTTTGCTAGAAGCGCCGCGTTCGCCGAGGAGCGTTGCGACGGCAGTTTTGCCGCCAGGCTCGGCAAACTTCCAGGTTTGGAAACGACGCTCGCGAACTCTCGAAGGAGGGCGCGCGATGAGCGCTACAGATTACGTCATTAAAGACATCAGCCTCGCCGAATGGGGCCGCAAAGAAATCGAGATCGCCGAGACCGAAATGCCGGGTCTCATGGCCGTGCGCAAAGAATACGGCCCGAAGCAGCCGCTGAAAGGCGCGCGCATCGCCGGTTCGCTGCACATGACGATTCAGACGGCCGTGCTGATCGAAACCCTGCAAGCGCTCGGCGCCGAAGTGCGCTGGGCCTCGTGCAACATTTTCTCGACCCAAGATCACGCCGCCGCGGCCATCGCCGCGAAGGGCACGCCGGTGTTCGCGGTGAAGGGCGAGACGCTCGACGAATATTGGGATTACGCCCACCGCATTTTCGAATGGCCGAACGGCCAGTACGCCAACATGATCCTCGACGATGGCGGCGACGCGACGTTGCTGTGCGTGCTCGGCCCGAAGGCGGAGAAGGACGCTGACTTCCTCGAGCATCACTCGAACGAGGAAGAGCAGGCGCTCTTCGCCATGGTGAAAAAGTACCTGAAGGAAAAGCCCGGCTTCTATGAAGCGATCCGCGCTTCGGTCCAGGGCGTTTCGGAAGAAACCACGACGGGCGTGCATCGCCTCTACGAAATGGCCAAGAAGGGCGAGCTGCCGTTCCCGGCCATCAACGTCAATGACAGCGTCACCAAGTCGAAGTTCGACAACCTCTATGGCTGCCGTGAATCGCTGGTGGATGCGATCCGCCGCGGCACCGATGTGATGCTTTCGGGCAAAGTCGCGGTCGTCGCCGGTTATGGCGATGTCGGCAAGGGCTCGGCGGCTTCGCTGCGCCAAGGCGGCGCGCGCGTGAAGGTGACGGAAGTCGATCCGATCTGCGCGCTGCAGGCGGCGATGGAAGGCTACGAAGTCGTGACGATGGAAGATGCGGCCCCGCACGCCGACATTTTCGTGACGGCGACCGGCAACAAGGACGTCATCACCGTCGATCACATGCGGGCGATGAAGAACAACGCCATCGTCTGCAATATCGGCCACTTCGATTCGGAAATTCAGGTCGCGGGCCTGAAGAACTTCAAGTGGGACGAGATCAAGCCGCAAGTGCACCACATCGAGTTTCCGGACGGCAAGAAGATCATTCTTCTCTCCGAAGGGCGCCTCGTGAATCTGGGCAACGCGACGGGTCACCCGAGCTTCGTGATGTCGGCGTCATTCACCAACCAGACGCTGGCGCAGATCGAGCTTTGGACCAATGGCAAGGCGTATAAGAACCAAGTCTATACGCTGCCGAAGCACCTCGATGAAAAGGTCGCCACGCTTCACCTCGACAAGCTCGGCGTGAAGCTGACGAAGATGAGCAAAGAGCAAGCCGATTATATCGGCGTGCCGACCGCCGGCCCATTCAAGCCGGATCATTATCGGTACTAAGCGCTAACACACACACGAACGCTTCCCGGCCGCAGCGAAGCGGAGAGCCGGGACCCAGGGGCCGCGAGCGCGTCGTTTGCCCCTGGGTCCCGGCTCAGCGCGTGCTGCGCACGCTTGGCCGGGAAGCGTGTGTGTGCGTGTTGCGCTGTGTGGTTTAGCGGCTGCGCCCGCTGAGCGTGTTCGCCTTCACCGAACATACAGCTTCGCCGCATTGCGCCGAGCGCATGTGAAGGGCATGTAAGGCGCCTCACG
>Ga0196971_1000613_pt1 | contig 24021 bp, 29 predicted proteins | sample S1v_1013CmetaG_FD_148660 | JGI IMG/M metagenome (GOLD analysis project Ga0196971, IMG submission 148660) | Soil microbial communities from Anza Borrego desert, Southern California, United States - S1+v_10-13C | ecosystem: Environmental > Terrestrial > Soil > Desert | place: USA: California...
CGATCTCACGGGGAGATTCTGTCGCTATGAACGAGTGGTTCGTGGATCAGGCCCGGATTGAAGCGGTCGAGCGCTTTGGGTACAGCTTGCCAGAAGCAACGTTCCTCTGTCTTGCCGCGTTACACGGCGGGTACTTCGTTCGGCGGCAGTTCAATTCTTTCATTCAGCGGAAGCGGGGATGGAGAGCCGCGAACCTCATCGACAAGTTGATACGTAACGGTCATGCCAAGGCAGTTGTGCACGCTCGAAACCGCGCGGTGTACCACATCTCAGCGAAGCCATTCTACGCGGCTCTGGGCGAGCAGGATAACCGGAATCGCAGAGACCGGCAACCATTCACCATCAAGAACAAGCTGATGGCGCTCGATTACGTGCTTTCCCACCCGGGTCAGCGCTATCTTGCGACCGAACGCGAGAAGTGCGCGTACTTCACGACGCACGTGGGCATCTCGTCTGAGCGGTTGCCAGTTCGAAGTTATGAGTCCGCGGACCGGCGGACCTCGACGCTCCGGTACTTCGTTGACAAGTTTCCGATCCACGTCTCGGCGCCGCTTGACGGTGCCACACCTGTGGTGTCCCTCTGTTTCGTCGATGAAGGCTTGACGACACTGTCGCGGTTGGAGACGCACGTCATGCAGTACAGCGGATTGCTGCTGTCCTTGCCGTCTGTTCGATTCGTCTATATCGCAGATTCTGACCGCCTGTTCCGGCCTGCGGAGCAGGTCTTCCGGCGCGTGTTGGCACGCTTCGGCATGCCTGAACCGGACAGTTCCGCAGTTCACGACGCGCGCCTGCGCGAGCACTTCCGTGACCGGGATCTGTTTGAACGGCGGCAGACGAGCGGGTTCAATAAGGAGCGGCTCGACCAGCTCCGACAGGACTTGCAGACATTCGCTGGAGAGCCTTACCAGTCTCTGTATCATCGCTGGAAGCAGGACCGGGATGTCTGCGGCGCAGCAGGGCCATCGCCCGGGATGTGTCCCACAGACCCCGCCTTCGACACCCACCTGCTGCCGCACGATTACGACCTCTTCGGAACGATTCTGGAGCGGGCATCATGACAGACCGCATGTGTAGAGCGACCGGTCAGCTCCCGGGTCTGGTGCGGGGTCTGTTCGGGTCGATCTACAAGACCCGACAGTTCCTACGCTTCGCTAAGGTGCCGCCGGCTCAACGGCACAGCCGGCGGGGTCAGGACAGGGGCGGGAGCGACCCCGGTTTTGTCGCGGCCGAGCCGCCACAAACCTATCGACCGGCGCATTGCCGCTCGATGGTCGCTCCCGCCCCTGTCCAATGCCACGTTCATGGTGTTCTGCATATGCGTCTGCCCGTGGGGCAGCTGTCACTACTTCACACGTGAATCAAGGAGATCACGACGAATGTCATTCATTCCACGGCAACCAAAGAAGGTCCGTGAGCAGATCACGGTCAAACTGGACGCCGAGCTTCTCGGCACATTGGACAGCTATGCTCGGTTCATCGAAAGCAGCCGTGACTACATCATTGCCCACGCCCTCCAATTCGTGTTCAGGAAGGACCGGGATTTCGCCGAATGGCATCAGGCGCATCCCGCGGTAGCGAGAAACGGCAGAGGGCCGGACCAGCATGGCGGGACCGATGTGGATGGTGCAATTGCTCCAGACATGCAGCCTCATAGAAGGCAGCGCGCTGCGCGAGCTGCTGAGACACCGAATGGCGCCTCAGTGTAACGAACAGGAATCAGGCTCATGCAGTTCGCTGAAAACAAGAACATTCTGAGCATTGCATTGGCAGGATGCATCGGTACCGCCGGACTCGTCCGGTGGCCACTGCATGAGCAGAATGCTGTTCTCGAGCTGATCCGCCTCGAAGAACCGCACATCTTCCACGGAATCAAGTACGCCTACACGGCAATGCTGTTCACGACGCCGTACATCGTCTTTTCCGTCGCTCTTTCGCTCACGTACATCTTCATTGTTCGTAACCACCGAAGCCTTCGCTCGTCGACATTGCCGATATATCCTGCGCCGGGATCGCGGCAGACGTTGTTTGTCATTGTTGGCGAGGTTCATCATCCGAAGCGGCCGGAGCCTGTAGAACATCCTGCCTGGCTCACTATTCCCGACCGTGGGTTGTTCACTGGTATTGCAATCTTCGGTGCAATCGGCAGCGGGAAAACGAGCAGTTGTATGCACCCGTTTGCCGAACAGGTACTTGCGTATAAAGCAGGCGATGCGGAGCGCAAGGTCAGCGGGCTAGTGCTGGAAGTGAAGGGCGACTTTTGCCACAAGGTGAAGAAGATCCTGAAGAAGCATGGCCGCGAGGCGGACTATGTTGAGGTCAGTTTGAAATCTCCGTTCCGCTACAATCCGCTCCACAACGATCTGGACGCCTACACTCTGGCGTATGGGATCGCGTCTCTGCTGAACAACTTGTTCGGTAAGGGAAAGGAACCGTTCTGGCAGCAGGCGTACACGAACCTCGTCAAGTTCATTATTCTGCTGCACAAAGTCCTGTTCGACTACGTGACGCTTTTCGAAGTTTACGAGTGTGCTATCAATCCAGACAGGCTGGAGGAGCTGATCAAGGAAGGGGAGCGGCGGCTGCTCACGCGTGAGTTCATTCTCATTGACGACGCTGCTTACGTCGCACACGTAGAACTCGCAGAGCACCCGTGGGAGCGGGTGGAGGCTACTCAATGGATGAAGGCGCGAGCGTCCGCTTCCCTGGTCGAGCAACTCGCGAACCTGAATGTCCCATATGATGTCCAGACAGAAACGGGATCGGCTGAAGGATCACCGATTCGGGACAGACTCAAGCAGGAGCAGTTCGAGGCGGTGAAGAGATGGTTTTACCATGACTGGCGCCGTATCGAACCGAAGCTCCGGACCTCCATCGTGGAAGGCATCTCCGTCTTCCTGTCGCTATTCGATGACAATCCACAGGTGAAATACACATTCTGTCCTCCGAAGGAATGTTATGACCCCGAGGCGAACCCGGACGGGCGGCATGGCATCCCACTACCTCCCTTCGGCGACCTGATCGAGCAGGGCAGGGTATGCACTTTGAATTTTCCGGTCAGCGCAAATCCGGGTCTGGCGAAGACTGTCGGCACACTCATGAAACAGGACTTCCAGCGTGCCGTTCTGAACCGAATTCCGCAGATGGAAGAACATGCGGAACGGCACTATCGTGAGGTGTTGTTCTTGTGCGACGAGTACCAGTCGTTTGCGACCGTTGGAGAGAACGATCCGACGGGCGACGAGAAGTTCTTTGCCCTGTCCCGGCAGGCGAAGTGTATCCCTGTCGTCGCCACTCAGAGCATCAGTTCGCTTCGGTCTGCGTTGCCGGGTGAAACCTGGCGCACGCTGCTGCAGACCTTTCGCACGAAGATCTTCCTTTCCCTGAGCGATGATTTCAGCGCGAAGACGGCTAGTGAATTGTGCGGCAAGGAAGAACAGCTAAAGCTGAACTACAGCATTTCCGAAAACGGTCAGGATGCTCGGGTGAGCGTCCTCACGGGAAGGGCGACAGCTCACAAGGCGACGATCAGCACATCGAAGAGCTATAACGTCCAACGCGACTGGGTCTTTGAGCCCAAGATCTTCTCGGAATTGAAGAATGCGCAAGCCATTGTGCTGGCGTATGACGGCCTGAACCCGATTCCACCTTCGTTCTGCTACCTGAAACCGTACTACTTGGACCCCAACGTGACGTATTTCGAACATCTCGCGAGAGGAGCGATTTAGATGAGCTTCGACGTGATCCTGCCGTTCCTCAGGCCGATCCAGAATCTCATTCTGGATGCGGACATCTCCGAGATCATGGTCAACGGTTCGGAACGGGTATTCGTTGAACGATCGGGGCGCATGGAAGAGGTCACGGGAGTCAGCATCCCCGAAAAGAGTCTTCAGGTAGCGGTCCGAAACATCGCCCGGGCACTCGGTGACGAGATTGACGAAGAGAAGCCGATGCTCGATTCGAGGTTGCCCGATGGCTCACGGGTGGCGGCGATCTTTCCGCCATGCAGCGTGGAGGGCACCACGTTGACGATTCGAAAGTTCCATCACAAGCAATACACGGCCGATGAACTGGTCCGGATTGGCAGTCTGTCCCCCGACATGCTGCAGCGTCTTCGAGAAGCGATCACCCGGCGCGAGAACATCCTGATTTCGGGTGGCACAGGAACGGGCAAAACGACACTCCTGAACGCGCTGGCGGCATTCATTCCCGATGAGGACCGAATCGTGGTGATCGAAGACACGTCCGAGATCCAAATCGACAAGCCGAATCGCCGCCGGCTTGAAGCACGACGCGCACACGCCGACATCCCGGCCGTGACGATCCGCGAACTGCTTCGCGCCACTCTCCGGCACCGTCCAGATCGAATCATTCTGGGGGAGGTGCGGGGCGGGGAAGCGTTCGACCTCCTGCAGGCGCTGAACACCGGACATTCAGGGACACTTTCCACGATTCACGCGAACTCGGCCCAGCAGGCGATTTCGCGGTTTACGAGTTGCATTCTCCAGAGTGGGGTCGAACTGCCGTATCGGGCAGTTCGCAGCAACATCGCCGATGCGGTAAACCTCCTGTTGCACATTGAGCGGCGCAATGGCCGCCGGTATGCGTCGGAGTTACTGGAGATCCGCGGCTACGACCCCGGCACCGACAGCTATGCTCTCACCGCCCTTTCGGAGGCACCGCAGTGGAGAACGTCCTATGCCCAGTGATGCCGGTTCCGTTTACATCCGCGAGAACTTCGCGCCGACTGATCGGCTTGCGGTTGTCCTCCTGAACAAGCAGACGAAGGCGGTCATACAACGCGTTGGAACTTCAGAGCGAATTGCGTCGCCGGAGTTCCAATCGTGGCTCCGCCACATGAATGCCGCCCGGCACGAGGTGTACATCTCTATGAACACTCTAAAAGAGGGTGCACGCGGACGGACGAAAGATGATGTTGCCACCATCCGGAATATATACCTCGACTTTGATGAGAACGGCACCGCGGCCGTGCAGAAGTTGCTCGAGAGAGAGGACCTGCCGACTCCGAACTACCTGATCAACAGTTCGCCTGATAAATGGCAGGTGGTCTGGAATGTTGAGGGATTTGAAAAGGATCAGGCTGAACAACTGCAGCGGGCTCTCGTTCGTCAAACCGGAGCGGACCCGGCCGCAACGGACAGCAGCCGGGTTCTGCGATTGCCCGGGTTCTATAACCACAAGTACTCGCCATCACACTACGTCCGCGCTGAGAACCGGTCGTCGGACATCTACTCGCCGGACCGGTTCCCGCGGCCTGTTCAGGATGGGCGATCCGCCCGCATAACCCGCACTGTCGGGCGCAATCCTGATCTGCCGGTCTCACAATCTGAACGAGACTGGGCCTATGCGTGCCGGGCGCTGTCGCGCGGTGACGAACCGCATGCGGTCGCGGCGGCCATTGCTGCATATCGAACAGACAAGCACAATCCTCAGTACTACGCGGAACTGACCGTACAAAAAGCCACAGAAGCGTTACGGGCACAAGCACCAGCGGATGAATCTGTCGAGAGGTGATGGGCGCTGCCCCGTGCAGGTGTAGACGTACGTCAGCGATGATACGTCCGTTATCACTCGTAATGGACGGACGCCAGGGGATGGTGAAGAATCCTTGAGAGGCAAGAGTTAGCCGATGGGCGGCTCGACGTTCTATGGCTTCATCAACGCTTGTCGGGGGCCACGGATGCGCAATACAAAAACGGTATCGCCTTCGATGGTGAACAGCACCCGGTAAACATTCGGCTTGCGGCCGAAAAGAAGCTGACGCACTTCGAACGGGAACCGCTCATTCTCCGTCGCGTACGCGCAACGCTGCGGAAACGTCTGAAGGCTTTGAATGGCAGCCATCAAACGGCTGAACCAGAGTGGTCCCCGGACAGGCACTGCTTCTGAGCCATTCGTATAGCCCCTCCGCATCTATCAATGCCTCATTGGAAAGCTCAACGCGGAATGCCATATTTCTGGCGCATATGCCTGTCAAACTCCTCAATCGACACAGTGCGCCCGGCCTTCACATCGTCATAGCCGCGCTGTATGGCGGCAATGTCGTCATCAACGATTTCGGATTGCACCCGAAGATACGTGGTCACTGCATCGTGAAGCGCGGCTGCTGGAGTCTGCCCATGTGTATGCGCGAACTTCTCGAGTTTTTCAAGTTCGATCTGAAGCTCGGCATCTATTGGAATGCTCGTCATGACACAGCCCCTTTCTTAAACATTGTCTCGCGGTTGATCGTAAGGTTCACGTCGGCTGGTAAAGAGAAACTACCTCGTTGTTCATACGGCCTCGTTGCAGGACCCGGATTGTGGTGGGGGGCTCTTTTGCACCTACGGGCCCCACAATATACTCTATGAATCGAAGGAACTCACGAGTGTCGGCGACGAGTAATCCGCCCCCGCCGCCCCGCTGCAATACGCTTGTTGCGTAACTCTGTAAGTTGCTGAGATATAAGAGGTTCCAACGATAAGAGAAGCTTATCGTGATTGCGGAAAGGTCTTTTCAGAACGTATTGAGTCTGATATCGTTGGTTCGTGCCTCGCAAACCTCAGCACTGGCTGCATTTAACAGGATGCTGTGGCTGCTGTCGAGCGAATGGATGTGGCGTGGGTGGACCGGGCGTCGGTGCAGGAAGTGTTGGGCTGCTCGCAGACCGAGGCGTGGCGGATCCTCAGGAAGCTGGGCGCCGAGCCCGGGCCGGGCGGGGCGCTCGTGCTCGCCCGTGAGAGGTGTTTCTCCAGCGGGTGCGGGCGTATCTGGAGGATCCCCAAGTCAGCTTCGAACTCCGGCGGAGGGAGCGCCTCGAGATGGCTTTGGATGCGCTGAATCCTCGCACTCGGGCGCGCCTCGTCAGGGTCGGCAGGCAGGCCGACGCGCTCGAGCTGCTCGGCTCGCGCTTCCACCGGCTGCCGGAGGGCGTCGAACTCACGCCCCGCAGCCTGCATGTCGAGTTTCAGGGCAGGGAAGAATTCCTCGAGCGGCTCGGAGCAGTCATCTTCGCACTCGAGAACGACACAGAGCGGGTGCTGGCGTTCCTCGATGCGGTCGCTGGGTGACTAGGCTGGGGCATTCTCATGGTGCGGCGAAACACAACCGGCAGCGAGTGCCTGCGCATCTATTCGTATATAATGATTGCTTCCTAGCTCCTCCAGCCGGTCGTCTTTCATCTCTGCTGCCCGCGAACTCTGAACGGGTAGCTCTCCGGGATGGCAGACGTATGCGCTGTCTTGCAGGAAAGGAACTTCGCCAATGAATGCACCTGTCCGTAGTCGCTTGCCGGAGATACTGCGCGGGAGAGAATCGGCCATCCTGTCGGAGTGGGTACGACTTCAGATCGAAACTGACGGCCGCCGGCGTGTCAGTCCCGACAGCATTCGTCAACAGTCACGCGAACTTCTGGCGGCGATCTGCGATGCAGTTCGGCACGACACATCAGGCGTTATCACAACGCCGGAATGGGCAGCCGCTCGGGGGGTCGTGGACCGACTGACACACTCGACGCTGAGCGAAGGCGCGTCGGCCTCGGAAGTTGCAATGTTTGTGTTTTCGCTCAAGCAGCCGATCTTTGCCGAGCTCCGGCGGGAGTACGCCGGCGACGCGCAATTACTGGCCGACGAGACCTGGTTCGCCAACACCGCCGTTGACAGGCTGGGTCTCTACGCAACGGAGGTCTACCAGAAAGCCCGGAACGAAATCATCATGCGCCAGCAGGCCGAAATGCTCGAGCTCTCCACTCCCGTCGTGCAGCTGTGGCAGGGCATTCTGGCGCTGCCCCTCATCGGCACGCTCGACAGCGCCCGGACCCAGGTCGTTATGGAGAATCTGCTGGCCGCCCTCGTGCGGGAGAATGCTGAAATCGCCATCATCGACATTACGGGAGTGCCCACTGTGGATACGCTCGTTGCGCAGCATCTTCTGAAGACCGTTGCCGCTGCGCGGCTGATGGGCGCCGAATGCATCATCAGCGGCATCCGCCCGCAAATTGCTCAAACAATCATCCACCTCGGGGTCGATCTGGCCAACGTCATCACCAAGGCCACACTGGCGGATGCCTTCAGCGTGGCACTGCGGCGCGCGGGCGCTACGATCACCCGCGCCGGAGCACAGCCACACGCGGTCACGGCTTGACATGGACCGCATTCCCATCCTGAAGTTCGGCGAGCTGCTGCTCGTGACGATTCAGGTGGACATGCACGACCGCCTGGTCATGGCTCTGCAGGAGGATCTCACCGAGCGCATCGTCAGCAACCGCGCGCGCGGCGTGCTCATCGACATCTCGGCTCTCGAAATCGTGGATTCCTTCATCGGCAGAATGCTGGGCAACATCGCAGGAATGGCGAGAATGCTCGATGCCCAAACGGTGGTGGTCGGCATGCAGCCGGCTGTTGCCATCACGCTCGTCGAACTCGGACTGTCATTGACCGGGGTCCGGACCGCACTCAATGTCGAGCGGGGCATGCGGCTGCTGAGACCGGCAGCGGCCGAGCAGTAAGGAATATAGCGTGGCGTCCGAAACGCTCAGCATCCGCACGTCGGACGACGTGGTCCGCGTTCGGCAGGCTGTCCGGTCCGTGGCCGTGAAGATCGGGCTGACGCTTGTCGATCAAACGAAAGTCATCACAGCCGCAAGCGAGATTGCCCGGAATACGCTTGAGTACGGCGGCGGCGGATCAGTCGTCGTGGAAACTGTCACGAACGGTGCCCGTGCCGGTCTCCGGCTGGTGTTCGAGGATCGCGGGCCCGGCATTCCGGATGTCGAACGTGCATTGGTCGACGGGTACACAACCGGCAATGGCCTCGGGCTTGGCCTCAGCGGCGCACGACGTCTCTGTAATGAATTTGACATCTGGTCACAACCCGGAGCAGGGACGCGCGTCACTTTGACAAAATGGAAGGGCTAAGCGATCCCCGGCGGCTGCGGGGTGGCGTGCCTGGGCCGCTCGGCATGTGTGTCGGCCATGAAACGGACGGCGCCTGCACATCCGGCGTTGCGCCCGCGTGCGCCGCAGCGGCCGGGCAGTGGTAACTTCCCGTGGATGATTGTGATTCAGTTCTGCTTACCATTTCGGCAGCTGATGACACGCTTCTGGCTGCGGTGTATGCGGACAGACTTGCGACCGCGCTTCAGTTCGAGTCAGTGCAACGTGCACGGCTTGTACTGGCGGCATTCCAAAGTGCGATGCGGGCGCACCAGCGCGGGGGCGGCGTCTGTTTCAGGATAGAGGCGGGGTCGCCTGTCATACTGACTGTCCGGAATTCCAGCGATACGGCACCGGGGTTTGAGTTCCAGCTCGGAGGACAATGCAATCCGCGCCTTGTACCTGCCGGCGACCTGCGCCAGGTTGACGCTCCCGGTGTGGTGGAGCGCCTGGTCGGGAGTCTGGCCCCGGCGGCTGACTCCGAGCGCGAGCTGTTCGCGCTCAGAGGCATGATCGCGTCCCTCGAGAGCGAGCTGGCGGAAACGAACCGGGGGGTCCTCGCTCTGTATGCTGAACTTGACGACCGGGCCGACAAGCTGAAGCGGGCCGACGATTTAAAGTCCCGGTTTCTCTCGTACGCCAGCCATGAGCTCCGCACGCCGCTCAACGGCATCATTGGCATCATCCGGCTGCTGAACACCGGCAGGCACCGCAGCCACCCGGACGCCGAGGAATCGAAACAGCTCGCCTTCATTCTCAAAGCTGCCGAGGAGATGCGGGAGCTCATCAACGATCTGCTTGATCTGGCTAAGGTGGAAGCCGGCAAGATCAGCGTTCAGCCGTCCGAATTCGGGCTCGATTTTGTGTTCGGTGCTCTTCGCGGCATATTCCGGCCGCTGCTGCAGACCGACGACGTCGTGCTCGTCTTCGACGACACGTCTGCTGTGCCGGCCATTTACAGCGATGAGGCCAAAGTATCGCAGATCCTCAGGAACCTGATTTCGAACGCGTTGAAGTTCACCGAGCATGGCGAGGTCCACGTCTGGGCGGAAGCTGATAACGATGTGCTCCGGATTTCCGTTAAAGACACCGGTATCGGCATCGCGCCGGAGCATCTGTCCCGCATCTTTGAGGAATACGCGCAGATCGAGCATCCGCTGCAGCGGCGGGTCCGCGGCACGGGTCTCGGGCTGCCGCTCTGCCGGAAGCTGACGCAGTTGCTGGGCGGGCATCTGGAGGTGGAGAGCGAGATCGGCAAAGGATCTGTGTTCACGCTTACGCTGCCGCTCCGGTATGATTCTGCGCTGCCGGATGACGGGCACGTTATCAAAATTGCCCGCCGGACCCGCCGCCGGCCGACGGTGCTGCTCATTGATCACGCTGAAATCGACCGTTACCTTCTGACCCAGCTCGTCCGGGCGGGCGGCGATTATGATTTACTACAAGCTGAGGACGCGCAACTCGGCCTTGACATTGCCCAGCGCCAGCGCCCGGACATTGTCTTTCTTCAGATGAGTGGTTCGCGAACGGATGCGTTTACTTCGGTGTGCGAGCGGTTCGCTGCTCTAGGCATTCCCGTGGTCGCTGTCACTGACCACAACCTCGGCGCGGATGCGGACGAACGGCAGCGCCTCGACGGCAAAACGGTCGCGATCATATCAAAGCCTGACCTCGCTGACGCCAGGAAAGTGGATATCCAGGTAGCGCCCGTTGCGGCTGTGAACGTAGTCCGTGACCGGGCCGTTGACGGGAAGAGGGATTAAAGCGATGCGAAGACCGAAGATTCTTAACGTCGATGACCGGGATATCAACCGGTATATACGGTCTGAGGTTCTTCGCAAGGCGGATTACGACGTGTTAGAGGCTGACCGCGGACGTGACACACTCCAGCTCAGCCTTTCTGAAAATCCCGATTTGATTCTGCTGGACGTTCACATGCCGGACATGAGCGGGCTCGAGGTCTGCCGCCTGTTGAAAGCTGATGAGCGGACCTCCGGGATCATGGTGGTCCAGATCTCCGCGTCGGCGGTCGAGTTCACTGACGCAGTCGTCGGGCTCGACCACGGAGCAGACGATTACCTGGTCGAGCCGGTCGAACCTGAACTGCTGCTCGCGAAGGTGAGGTCCATGCTCCGGCTCCGTGCCGCCGAGCAGGCCCTGCGCCGGTCGAACGACGACCTGCGGCAGTTCGCGTACGCTGCCAGCCACGATCTGCAGGAGCCCCTCAGAGCAGTAACGACGTTTGCGCAGCTTCTCCGACACAGGTATGGGAGCGGGCTGGATGAGACCGCAAACGAGTATATGCGGAGCATTATAGACGGATCAGTCCGCATGCGGCAGCTCATCGTGGACCTGCTGGAGTACTCCCGTGTTTCGGCGGAGGCCGACGAGGCTCCGAAGGCTGTCGACGTGCACGGCGCGGTGCGCGACGTTCTGCAAACACTCGCTCCCCTGATCCGGGACATTGAGGCAGTAGTGACATGCGACGCGCTCCCGGTTGTTCAGGGTAATGAGGTTCGACTGCGTCAGGTGTTCTCGAATCTGATTGGCAATGCTCTCAAGTACCGGCGGCCGGGCACGCCCCCGCGGATTCACGTCAGCGCTCAGCAGCGACAGACCGACTGGGTTTTCTCCGTTCTGGACAACGGGATGGGGTTCGATCCGCACCACGCCGAGTCGATTTTCGGTGTCTTTTGCAGGCTCCACGGTCGGAATGTGCCGGGAAGCGGAATAGGCCTCGCAATTTGTAAAAGTGTGGTCGAGCGGGCAGGTGGCCGAATCTGGGCTGAGAGCAGGGTCGGCGAAGGCTCGTGTTTCCGCTTCACATGGCCCCTCGCCCGCAGTGCGGAAGCAGCCGGATGAGAGCATGCGTCAACGGGCTGTGTTGTATCGGTGTCACGGCGCTTCACGGGATCGAACGTTTTAACATGGTTCGGAAGGGCTCGAAGAACGACATTGCCGGGCACGCAGCGTTCATTGAACGCCTCTTCGGTCTCACAACGGTGTGACCGCTCGACCAAGTGCCGTCCGTTCATGGCCGCGGTTTCGCGGATGCAACAGAACCAAATCGGCCCGTCTGGTTTCCGCAAGAACAACTCCGGGAGCATGTATGTCCGACCTGCCAGTCATCAACGACGCCGCACAACTTGATGTGCCGCTGAACCGCGACGTGTTCCTTCGCACGCTGATCCGTGAGCTTGCCGGGACTCTCGAAGACGTGGTCGGCCTCACGGAAGCAGCGGGGTACATCAGTGTTGTGGGCCAGCACGTTGGTGACCAGATGAACCGCGATTACAAAGCCACGTACCAGGTGGAGACCCTGTCGCGCGACCAGGTCACCCGGGTGTTGGTGGATTTGAAGCGACGCATCGACGGCCGGTTCTACGTAATTGAAGAAACCGACGAACGGATCGTCCTGGGGCAACAGTGCCTGCCCCTTCGCTGAAAAGGTCGTGGGCCGTCCATCGATGTGCATGATGACCTCTAACGTGTTCGGGTCAATCGCGGCCGAGAATCTCGGATACGCCAAGGTGGAGCTGCAGAAGACTATCGCTCGCGGAGATCCGGGCTGCCTGGTGATCGTTCACCTGAAGCCGACGGAGGAAGCGCAAATGGTTGACGGACGAGAGTACTTCGCGAGCAATCCCTAAGTATGGCTCTGGAGGTCCTGCACGATATCTGTGACATCCTTCCGGAACCGACGCTCCTTGTAAGGACCGATGGAACAATCCTGCTGGTCAACCGCGCAGCCCGCTCGGTGCTTGGGTTCGAACCGGAGCGCGTGGTCGGTCAGCAGCTCAGCAGTATCACGACAGACGACCCAAACAAGCTCCACGAATTGATGCGGCTGTGGTGCCGCAGCCACGAGTTTTTGCCCGGCGCACTGTCGCTCCGGCAAGGTGACGGGCAGGTTGAGAAGTATCGTGTGCTTGGCGGCCGCCTGGCAGCGCGTCCGGGTGCCGACTACAGCAGCATCGTCATCATTCGTGTTGTAAAGCTGCACACGGCCACTGCGGGCTTCCGCATCCTGAACGAGCGGATTCAAAAACTGCACGCGGAAATCTTGTACCGCGAGCGTGTGCAGGCCGAGCTTCAGGCGCAGCGCGAGTGGCTGAAAACAACGCTCACCAGCATCGGCGACGGTGTCATCGCGACCGACAACCAAGGCCGCGTCATTCTTCTCAACCGTGTTGCTGAAGAGCTGACCGGATGGACCGAGGAACAGGCGCGGGGTCAGCCGATTGACATGGTGTTTCATATCGTGAATGAATACACCCGTTGCGTAGTCGACAATCCGGTAGCGACCGTGCTTGAGACGGGTCGCATAGTTGGTCTTGCCAACCATACGCTCCTCATCCGCCGGGATGGCCGCGAAATCCCGATTGATGACAGTGGTGCCCCTATCCGGGACGGCGGCGGAGTAGTGACGGGGGCGGTGCTGGTCTTCACGGACGTGAGCGGGCGACGCAGAAGTGAAGCGGAGCTGCGAACGAGCGAGGAACAGTTTCGTACGCTCGCAAACACCATCCCCAATCTGGCTTGGATGGCAAATCCGGACGGCCACATTTTCTGGTACAACCGCCGCTGGTACGAATACACCGGAACAACTCCGCAGGAGATGGAAGGCTGGGGCTGGCAGCGCGTGCATGACCCTGCTGTGCTCCCGGCGGTCATGGAGCGGTGGAAGAACTCTCTCGTGTCGGGGGAGCCCTTTGAAATGGTGTTCCCCCTGCGCGGGGTCGATGGCCTATTTCATCCGTTCCTCACACGTGTCGAGCCGGTCAAGGATGAAACCGGCCGTGTTGTGCGCTGGTTCGGAACGAACACCGATATCGCCGCCCAGCAGGAAACAGAAGCCCGGCTTGTGGGTTCGATAGAGGAGCTGCGGCGCGCAAACCGCGAGCTGGAAGAGTTTGCGTACGTCTCAAGCCACGACATGCAGGAGCCGCTACGGATGGTAAACATTTATACGCAGCTCCTTCTCAAGCGCTCTCTCGGACACGACAAGGAAGCCGAGCAGTATGCGGGCTTCATCCGCCAGGGTGTCGCACGGATGAGGGAACTCATCCGTGACCTTCTGTCCTACTCGCGGGTCATTCACGAAGCCGGCGCGCCGGTGACGCTCGCGGCCGACCTCTCTGACTCCCTCGCGCAGGCGCTTGAGTTGCTCAAGGCACCTATAGAAGAGACGCGCGCCACAATAACCGCCGGGCCGCTTCCCGCGGTCGCCGGCGAGACGGGACAGTTTGCGCACGTCTTCCAGAATCTGCTGTCGAATTCACTCAAGTACCGGAAGAAGGAAGTGGCTCCGGACATTCGTATCACCGCCCGCCGCGCTGGCAATCAGTGGACGATATGCGTACGGGATAACGGCATCGGCTTTGACCCGAGGTACGCGAACCGCATCTTCGGCCTGTTTAAGCGGCTACACAAGGATGAGTATCCGGGCACCGGATTAGGCTTGGCCATCTGCCAACGCATCGTTGAGCGCACCGGGGGACGTATCTGGGCGGAAGGGGAATTGGGGAGAGGGGCAGCCGTCTATTTTACCGTCGCTGAAGCGCAGCCGGGAAGCGCCAGTCTTGTCTAACGCAGGATGAGCCTGAGCAGGCGGTGCGTTTCCAACGCAAGATGAGCCTGAAGGGCTGAGAGCGTGCATGCTGGGCATTGATCGTCAGCATGGAAGCAGGCGAAAAGCTGAGCCTGGAGCAGATCCGGGCGGTGATGGCAGGGACGGAGGGAATCAGGTTTGAAGGAAAGGACCGCGTGCAGGTGTACGACTTTGTCGGGCGCACGCTGCGGGAGCAGGGATACGAGAGCCAGAAGCGTGAGGCGAAGGGTCTGCCGAGGGCCATGTCGGCAGGATGACGGGGCTGAGCGGGCGCAGGATGCCGGCAGCACCCACACCGCATTCTGCTAACATGAAGCGCCGCGAAGATGGACAGTGTTCGCACAGCAAGGACGGCATGAGCTCCGCGCCTCCCAATCCGGTGCGCGATGATCGCAGCGCGGATTCCCGCAACGCCCTACGTCCTCACGACGTGCTCTGCACGGAGGAGTTGTCTCGGCGCGTCCCACGTTCGCCGCGCCTGCGGGAGGAGAACGAGGCGTACCGCCTGCTCGCCCGCTCCCTCGCCCGGCGACCGGAGGAGATGCTCAACGCGCTCGCTGACGAAGCGCTGCGGCTGTGTCAGGGCGGATCGGCTGGTGTGAGCCTGTTGGAAGACCAGCCAGACGGCACCACGATCTTCCGGTGGGTGGCTCTCTCCGGGGCCTGTGCCTCCTATGCCGGCGGCTCGACTCCGCGGAACTTCAGCCCTTGCGGCACGTGCCTCGACGAGAACCGCCCCGTGCTCTTCGCGCACCCGGAGCGGTGCTTCACGTATTTCCAGCAGCTCGGTTTGCCGATTGTCGAAGGACTTGTGCTCCCTCTCCAGACAGAGGAGCAGGTCTTCGGCACTATCTGGGTGATGTCGCATGAACCCGAGCGCCGCTTCGACTCCGAGGACGTGCGGGTCATGTCAGGCCTTGCCGACTTCACCGCAGCAGCTCTCAGAATGAGCACGCTCCATGAGGAAGTGAAACGCAGCATGCTCGAGGTGCAGCGATCGAACGCCGACCTGGAGCAGTTTGCGTATCTGGCGAGCCACGATTTGCAGGAGCCGCTTCGGACCGTACGCTCCTATGTCCAGCTGCTGATACGCCGATACCAGGGCCGCCTCGGCACAGACGCAGACACATTCATCGGTTACATCGAAGACGGTGCCGAACGGATGGCTTCGTTAATCCGCGGCCTCCTCACATACGCCCAGTTCACGCGGGCACCCTCGTCACCATCACGCACTGTAGACCTGACCCAGGTGTTTGAGACGGCGCGCCGCAACTGCGACGCGCTCATCGAGGAAACCGGTGCTGAGTTTACGATCGATTCTCTGCCGAGCGTGCGTGGCGATGCCGAGCAGCTCGTGCACGTGTTTCAGAACCTGATCGCAAATGCCCTGCGCTATCGGTCTGCCCGCCCGCCGCGGGTCGTGGTAACGGCCCGCGAAGAGGCCGGTATGGCGGTGGTGTATGTCCGCGACAATGGGATCGGCATTGCCGCCGAACATCTGGCGAACATCTTTGGCATGTTTCAGCGGCTGAGCCGGGACAACGGTGGCGCTGGCCTGGGACTTGCCGTGTGTCAGCGCATCATCGAGCGCCACGGCGGCCGAATCTGGGTGGAAAGCGTTCCGGGTGAAGGTTCGGTGTTTGTTTTCACACTTCCGACTTCGGACTAGCAGCACAGCCTGCCCGGCTTGCCCGCCGCGCGTACATGCCCCCGGCTGACGTGCTCGGGCACTACGGGCAACTGCAGGTCAGTGGCTCTCCCGGCCGCAACGAGCTCCTTTACAGCCACGCAAGGCATCACGTGTCGCTGGCGCCGCTTGGGGTGTCGGACGCGTCCGCGGCGAGCATAGGTTAAAGTCGATGAGCCGGTGCAGTAGCCTATCGAGCCGCCCGCGTGGCCGCTCGCACTCCGCCGCTCCGCCAAATTAACTCGAACACTGTTTTGTTGGAGACGCTGTTGCTGAGCGGGGATCGAATAGGCTACCGTGCGAGGAATCAAAACAACCAAACCTTTACTTGCGACAGAGATTCAGGCTGGGATGGTCCTGGTCCTCAGAGAGGAGGAGATCCCCGTCGAGATTCGTGTGAATATCGGAGGGTTAATACTTCCGAAATCACTGTCGAAACGGAACACGGCAAACGGCAGATTCCAGACGCGGCAGAAGAGGAAGTAGAAGTTCTTGCAGACGATCACGGAAATCCGCTGTTTCGTCCGTCAGTACCTCTGCTCGTTTTCTGACCCACCACGACTCGCTTGCAGAACGACCAGGGGTCCGGCCTCGCTCTTACGGACCCTTGCCCTTGACAATGAGCCGGATTCCAACAATAACGGGAGCCCCATATGTCAGAGCAGTATCAGCGTCTGCGCGACGCCGTGCCATCGGTGTGTCTCGATCCTACCGAACTTGAGAGCTATTGCCGGTCCCGACAAAACACGGAGACGATCCGCCGCGTTGAACTCCACCTTGCCGACTGCGAAGCATGCCGTCTGAGACTCGCGGCTCATGTCCGGCAATGCGTTCTGAAGGAGTGGGCTGGGAAGGCTTAGGACGACGTCGGCGCGCCGTTTGACCCGCGTCCGATGGCGCACGGCCCGATACCGCGTGTTCCTCAGTCAGAGCAGCAAGGACAAGAACTTCGTCCGCGAGCTGTACCGCCGGCTCACGCGACGCATGTCATGCTTCCTCTCCGTGTCGAGTACTGCGGACGATCTGCTGCCGATTCGCCGTTCGCGACGTTAGTTACTCCCTCATACACCGAACGGAGAATGCCCTCGCTTTCTCACCGTCGCGATGACGGTTAACAAAAAGCGCGCCTTTACCGAAGTTGTAGAACCATGCCATGGTGGGATCGCTCTCTGACGCCGTCCAGTAAAATCCGTGAGCCTCCAACCTCGCGTACTCACCGCTCATAGTCCGGCCGCCGCCAAGCACGGCATTGAATCCCGAGCTGCCCCCACCTAAGAGTGCCGTATACGCCGCCTTTCCCTTGTCCTCACCTTCTTCGCGGAGCCCGCCGTACTGCTTCACCAATCCCCGCCATTCGTCATTGGTTGGTAATCGCCATCCGTCTCCCAATAGTTGGCACCCTGGCGCCGCAGATTCCCACGTGTACAAACGAACAATCATCCAACCTCCTCTGTTGCTCGGTAGCAACGAGAAGGCTGTTGAGGGTGGAAGAGGCCGGGGGGGATGTAAAAGCGGGAGGGGGGCGGGAATAATAACCTTGTCGCTGCTAACGAGCAGCTAACGAAATATATGTATGGGGTGTCGGACGATCTAATCCGTGGCTATTCTACATTCAGATTGCTAATAAGTCAATAACTACGCTTTTGTTATCACAAATAAACGTCGTTGATGCCGGTTCCGCGTCGAGCTTTCACGCGGCGTTGGTTCAGGGCAACGAAGGTGTTTTCCAGAGCCATACGTCGTTGTACCGGTGGCCGATTATGTTCCAGTTCGTGCCGCCGAACATAATTATCGGGGCGACGCCATCACTGACCATCGTGTGATACGCTCGCGCAGGTGGCTTCGTCGCCGGATCTCGTAGCGTCCAAGCGATACCGTTCCACGTCCATGTCTCATTGCTGACGGGTGAACCTAAGCATCGTACGATTTCCGCCAAAAAGCACGATCTCGCCAGTGCCCACATCGAAGGCCATGCGGTGAAATCGCGTGGCGTTGGTCAGCACGGCGTTCTTGTTCATCCACGTAGTGCCATTCCATACTCATGTTTCCATCTGTGTCAATCCCACCGGCACGCCGACAAGTACCGTCTCCTTTCGGAGGTGATGGCTCGAAACGGTGAGACGTGCGGAGCACGCATCGTTTCCTAACGTACCGCGCGGTGTTCAGGTAATTGCCTTGAATTATAAATCGTTATAAACCATTCGGCTAGGTTGTCGGAGCGCCGCGAACCGATTTGCAAATCGATAAGATGAGACTTGCTCGAATCGATCGTGTCGGCCTTTGGCAACGCGCTAGCCGGGATAGCGGCGAGGCTCGGCACTGCATCTGCGTACCTGCAATCGCTCGACGGCTACAAGCTCGTGGAGAGCTTCGACCATCTAGCCACGGGCGTCGGCATCATCATGACCGGCGCATGGGCCGTCTGGGCCCGGCGATTCTTCTCGGCGCGGGTGGAGTTTGGCGTAAGCGGTCGCATCTTCGGGCCACCCGGGCGGCAGTACGTCGTGCCGCGCATCATGCTCCGAAACGTCGGCAATACGCGAATCAGCCAGCTCAAGCGCGAGGGCTCGGGGTTCAGAGTGTGGTACGCGATTCCGCAGCCGGAGAAGCCGTTCCAGCCGCTCACGTGGTCAGAGCCGGCCGAGGTCGAATCAATCTTCGAATATCATCATTGGCTTGAGCCGGGCGAGTCAATCAACGACGAGGAGCATGTCATCCCGCTGCCGGCGGACTGGATTGCGATGAAGATAGAGGCCCGGCAGTGTATCGAGATTCGAAGCCCGTTCCGGCGAACCGGAGCGATCGAGGTCAACGCGGCAGCGATCATCTATCCGACGGGAGGAAGCAATGGAGCGAAAGGATAACCCGCAACGCGAGGAAAAGCAGATGGATGAGGATCCGAAGCGCACCCAGGAATGGGAGCGCGGAAAGACACCTCCCCCGCAATCTGGCCAGAACGAGGAGGACAAGAAGCCAGCGTGAAAGCAGCGGCAAAAAAGACCGCCACCAAGAAAGCCACGGCTAAGACGGCGGCAACGAAGAAAAGCGTAGCGAAACGGAGCGCGCTCGGAGAATACAAGCGCCTCTCGAATCAGCGCCGCGAGGATCCGGAGCGCACGAAGCAGTGGGAGGCCGGCAAGAAGCGGCGCGGTTGAGTGCCATACCTCTACGCGCGCCGGCGGGCGGTGTTGAGCGGGTCTTTCCGGAGAATACCGGCGAGTTCCTCGATCACGTCTTCGACACGCGGCTCTTTCCGCATGAGCCTCCGCGCGCTTCGCTCGAACATGGGCGTCGAGAGGATGCGGTATGCAGGCTCCGCCATGTTAGGCGGACTTGCGGGCCTTGCGCGGACCCTTCTTCCCTGCCCTTTCCGCGCGGAGTTCGGTGATGAACTCGCTGACGTCGCGTACCCGCCCGGCTTCCGCGTCATTGCGGCTCGCCGCGATCTGCTTCTTCACCTTGGGGTCCCGCAACTCGAGGTAGTCCTCGCACGCTCGCCCTGCTCGCCGGCACAACAGAAAGCGCAGTACGCGGGTGCGAGCGGCCGGAGCTTCGGCTTGCCGCGCGTGGGCCGGCGGTAATAGCTAGGTGATTCTACTTACCTAACAGCTACAAAACCCCTTAAATGAGTGGTTTATATAACACTGATAGGTACTAGTTCAACGACCGTACTATTCCCGCATGTGAGGGTAGTCAGGCATACTTGGTCAAACCCTGATGAGACGTATCTTATTCAACGCAAGAATCTCCTTGCTAGCAGCCGTTGCTGGACTTCTCTGCAGCACATCTTTGTCGGGAGCACAGATCGCGCAGTTCTTCCAGCAGACCGGTGCCCAGAACTTTGCTTTCGTCAATAACGCCAATGGTACAGGCGCGTTCACGGCAGACGCCGATGTCTGGTTCCTCTTTCAGAACGTGACGACAACCCCGAGCACGACCGGCATACAGAATGCCAGCTTGCTGATTACGGCAACCACAACCAGTCCGGCGACACAGAACGGCAACGACATCACGCAAGGCGGTCTGAACGGGACACTTACGATCACGCGGAACTCGGACCTCGTGGTTCTGCTGACCGCCACGTTCACGGGGGCACGGCTGCAGGGCCAATACAATGCTGAATCGGCCGCAGTGCTCGCGTCGTTCTCCGCCGGGGATTCGGTGATCTTCAGTTCAAGCGTAGTTGGCCTCGACCAGATCGCCTTGAATCCAGCATTCTCGCTGTCGCTGTCGTCCCTGATCCCGCGCCTCGAGATCGGGGCTTTCGGATTGGCACGATCGTTCACGGCGGCAGGTTCGGGCACGTTCTCGGCCGCTCCTCTGCAAAACGACGACACACCGGTCCCGGAGCCGGCGACAATGTGGATCGCTGGCGCGTCATTCGTCGCCGTGGGAGTGATTCGCCGCCGCAGATAATCGGGCTGTATCTGGCTCCCTCACATCGCCACGCTCGAACCACTTGGACGCGCGCAGTCCCCCCGGCTAAACTGACGCGCCGGGCTTTTCCCTTCCCGTCGCCGTCGGGGCCGGACCTGTATTGTAGTGGCCACGCTGGTCTGCGGAAGTGGAGAACATGCAGATCGCTGTTCGTGCGACTGCTGTGGTTTATAACGAATATAACGAATACAAACCGTGCGTCAAGGCGACTGTGGCCGGCTGTTGAGTGCCGGCGTCCTGCGACTACGCTTGCCTTCGACGGCACTACTCTCACCGGGGACTCCCCGGACATTGGGAGCTGCCTATACCTGTCACAGTGTTGCCAGTGGGCAGGGCGATACCACTTGCAGCGGCAGCCGACCGAGCCGACAATACCGACACTGAGCCGTTGGATCTACAGTGCGGATCCTTTTATCGCCAGTCCCGGCCCGGCACTGGAGGAATTGCGGGGCTTCATTATTATTGTAGACAAACTTACGCAATCCGCCAGTCGTACGCTTCACACATACAGAATCACAGTCGTCACCGACCACGGCAGGCCCGTCGTTCCTCCTTTTGACTATGCACAATTAGATACTGTTATCGCAACAGTTCTTTTCAGTAAAGATATCGACGTGTTGCGGGGATCTGCTCAAGTATTGAAGTACCCAAATACAGCAGGAAAGGAGATCCTGGCGAAGATTCTCCACGGTACAGATGACGATGGTTGGAAATCAGTAACAGATTTGACTGAGGAAAATAATCGTCTCTGGAAGGTTCTTCGACTGGTGCCGTACGCGAAGATTGGTGCTCCACTTGCATGGTCGGACACATTTGCCTACCTTCAGGGCCGGTATCTAACGGATTGCCGTAGCGTTGCTCCCACACAAGACTTTTCGTCTAGAGTTCCGCCATCTGCAGGATGGGCGTGGCGTGCTGATTCCACAAAAGAGTACGATACGCAGACATTCGCAGCAGTGGGCGTCGGAGTGCCATTGACCGACATCGCAAGCCGAGTGTTTGGTGAAGGAGACCATGTAGAGGGAGTGCGCTTTACGATCCTCGTTGATGAAGCCGACAGAATCAGCAAGCAAACCGAAGGACCGTGGTTGTTCGTCGAGGCGAAGACCGCTCCATCGATTGCCGGAAACCCGACTGCACTCATCGGTTTCGAGTTAGGCTCAGACCACACCGTGAGATCGGTTCAGCGTCCTGGGCCGTGCGTGAATTAGTTCTAATCACTTATATTAATCATCGCGAAACCGCCACACATGATGCCGATCGAGAGTGCGGCCAGCGTGTCGGCGAATATGTAATTGATGTCGGAGAAGTAACGAATAGACACAGAAGCTGCCAACAATACCAGAGCGCTGGTGACAACACACAGAGCTACTTTCACCCTTCGTCGACGATCTCGTGGCGAACGCTGAGACATCCTGAATGCGGAACGTTATGTGGATAACACAATCGAGTGTTTTCAGTATAACGCCTCTATACTGATTTGGCTACTAGCAGCCTGTGGCGGAAGTCGAAAACCACCGCTTGCTCACGCGCGCGGCTCCGTCGAATCAGTACGTTACGGAGCCGCGACCGTCAGAGAGTGGGTTTTGCCACAGGCTGCTAGCGCGACAGTACATGCGGGCACTCTGACTCGCGCGTCTTAACAGGAGCCGCTGTTCAGAAACGCACCATCGCTTATGGACTCGACACAGCCAGCACGCAAGCGAGACATCGCTGTTGTGACATAATCCATTGGATGGCTGACAGTATTCTTCTCAAATTCGTACTTCCCCGTGCATTGGCCGAGGATGTATTGTTTTTTCCAGGCGTGTCGGTTCTTTCCTCGAACGATCGTCAAGCTGACACCTTGGAAGCGGCTGTACTGTTCAGAAAGGCCGACCAAGTGATGACACTTGTTGGCAGCCTCCTCGATCATCTTCGTACTGCCCTGCCGCATGCTCGCGTGGAAGTGCGATCTCCGAACGTGCAGAAGGTCGTTGTGATCACCGCAGCAGATTCCGAGGACGCGATTCGTTGTTCCGTTGAACACACGTTGCTCGCGAAGGTGTGATCCGAGCTACGGGTGCGGCCGGGCATCTGGAACGGCCACCGCCGCCGCCCTGCCGGGTATCCGTGGCGTAGGTAGGATCACAAAGTCTGATGCGGACTGTGACGGCATGCCACTCTTCAGGTTCGTCTCCCCTGCCTCATCGGGGTATATGCCTCATCGGGGTATATCGGAATATCACGGATTCTGAGGTTAAGGACAACACGCAATACGCGCCAGCGACCCGCCGTCCCCGAACGCGAGAGGCTCCGGGCCGAAAACGTTGGCCGCAACACGCGCCGTGTGGCAACGGCCCGCCACGGCGCGGATTATTCGTCTACGACCGATCCCCACGTTTGGGATCTCAGCGGCGTATGCAAATCCTGCACGCTGGCGGTTGAGGCAAGCAAGCGTCATAATGTCGCGATCTTGTCCCATATCCTCCGTGTTACCACAGGAGAACCTCTCTGGCAAAGTCAGAATATCCGCTTATTCACTCTCACTTGCAACCGCGTTAATCTGGACCGTGATGCACAGCGATGGCGCACGTAAAGAACGGCGGATTGCGACTGATGGCCCCGCGTCAGTCTACAAGCCTGACGACCCACATTGGAGAGTAGCCGCAAAGGTAGCGAACGTTTCAGCAAACGGATTGCTGCTAAAGATGGATGACAGCCAAGGCTTGGATGTCGGAGCAAAGATCGATGTCCGGTTTGGCACTGCCGCCGTTGCTGGAGAGGTGAAGCACGTCTCGAACAAATCGGCCGACGTACTGGTCGGCGTTGCAATCAACGACGTGCAATATCTGTCATAGCCACAACAGCGCGTGCTTGCGCGCGCACACTTTCTGCTGAAGATGCGCTCCGGTTCTCTCCGCTTGCCGTTCACAGTACAAATGCGCCGACCGCTGCCGGCCAACGCACCAGCGATACACGCACAATGCCGCTGCTTGGCGACATTAACCCGAGCTGGCCCCAATCGACGGTTATGATGGATGGGCCATATACCCGTCGCTCGTGGTACTTTATGCGCCGCCCATTTTGTAATGAATACCGGCATTATCTTTTGCGTCTTGCGCAGGAGGAGCGTGCGTTGGAGCACCTGTACCGTGTGTCGAATAACACCGAGCAGCTCCGTCGATCAAAGCGGGAGTGGAAGGCGGCGTACCGGGCGATCCGCAATGGTCTGGTGGAAGCGGAAAGAGGGTGTAAAACAAATTGTGTAAACGATGTTCTCCGTTGAGACAGAATGGAGGACACGATGGCAATCGACCCAAAACTGGTCGACCAGCTGCTTGCGGACTACAAGAAGCCGGAGCAGATCATAG
>Ga0196971_1000614_pt1 | contig 24013 bp, 26 predicted proteins | sample S1v_1013CmetaG_FD_148660 | JGI IMG/M metagenome (GOLD analysis project Ga0196971, IMG submission 148660) | Soil microbial communities from Anza Borrego desert, Southern California, United States - S1+v_10-13C | ecosystem: Environmental > Terrestrial > Soil > Desert | place: USA: California...
GGCCACCCGCAGGGCGCGCTGATCGCTTACCCAGTATCGCAAACGGGTGCGGCGACGCCCAGCGCAACGGTTTTGTTTGCGCCCACCGAGCGTCAATCGATCGAGGGCGTGGCCATCACGCGCGACGCCATTCTTGTCGCCGGCTACGAAAACGTTCGCGGGCGCCTGCTACGCATCGCGCATGCACAAGGGACGTGGGCGACAGCGAATGTCGAATTGCCGCAAAACGGCTCGGTCACTTTCGCCGGATCCGACCCACGCGAATCCGCAGCGTTCGTCGTCTACGAAGACTATCTGACGCCCGACACGCTCTACGCGCTCGAACGCGGCGCCGTCAGCGCCCGCGCCGTGCGCTCGCTCCCAGCCCAGTTCGACGCCGCGCCCTACATCTCGGAGCAATTCGAAGCGGTCAGCAGCGACGGCACGCGTGTGCCGTACTTCGTCCTGCGCCGGCGCGATATTCCGCTCAACGGCGAGAACCCGACCTTGCTCTACGCCTATGGCGGCTTCCAGGTGTCGATGACGCCAGGCTATTCGCCGAATGTCGGCAAGCTCTGGCTCGACCGCGGCGGCGTTTACGTCATCGCCAACATTCGCGGCGGCGGCGAGTTCGGCCCGGCTTGGCACCAAGCCGGCCTGCGCACCAATCGCCAAGTCATCTATGACGACTTCTACGCCGTCGAACGCGATCTGGTGGAGCGCCGTATCACTAGCCCGCGCCGTCTCGGCATCATGGGCGGCTCCAATGGCGGCTTGCTGATGGGCGTCATGCTCAACCAGCACCCGGAGATGATCAATGCTGCGGTCGTGCAAGTGCCGCTGCTCGACATGCTGCGCTACGACCAGCTGCTCGCCGGCGCCTCCTGGGTCGACGAATACGGCTCGCCCTCCAATCCGGAAGAGCGCGCGTTCCTCGAAACCATCACGCCGTATCAGAACCTGCGCCAGCGCGACGACTTCCCGCTGCCGCTCGTGCTGACTTCAACGAAGGACGACCGCGTCCATCCCGGCCACGCGCGCAAATACGTCGCCCGCATGCACGAACTCGGCATGCCGGTTCTCTATTACGAAAACATCGACGGCGGCCACTCGGCGGCGGCGAACTTGAACGAAGCCGCGCGGCGTCGGGCACTTGAGTATACGTACTTGATGCAGCGTTTGATGGATTGAGGCGACTGCCGCAAAGCGCGGGAGAGGGTGATTGCGCAACGCTGCAAAGCATGGTCACCCCCTCATTCCAGCTACGCTTAGCCATGATTAATCGCCGCGATCAGTCTGCCGCTGCGCGAGAAGCGTTCTTCGACTGCGTCTTAACCTACCTGCCGCACGGCGAGAGAAAAGCGCGCACGTTCGATCAAGAAAACGTGGATCGACAGCCGCTCTATCCAACAAACTCGCACCAACGCTTGCAGGTTGGACCGCGGGCCTGCAGGCCCGCTTTGCGCAAGCATATCAAGCACTAGCGCCACTGCGGGCCTGCAGGCCCGCGGTCCAACTTACAAAAATTTGCGCAAATCTATCCGACCGCTTCCAAACGCCCGTACACTTCTCCCGTCCGCACACGGGAGCTTTCGAAGACGTCCGAAGCTTTGAAGGGTGCAAGACACGGTTCGGCGGGACTTGCCGGCGGGGAGTGAAACCGCCGGGTCCAGAGCAACGGAAGCTCTGCCCGCAGCACCGGCGAATTGGGAATGCAGCTAAGCCCCAGAGCGCTCATCACTCGATGGGTGGTGGGCGCCGAAGATCCATCGTTCAGGAGGCGAGCCGCGCAAGCGGCGCTCTACAACTCCTCGTCCCAGGCCGGGAAAAACGACCGGAAAACGGGGCGCGCGAAGCGCGCGGCGCGGTGCAGAGATGCATCGCGCACCTAAACTACGGACCACCGAGCGCGGATCGCGCGCCCCGGCTCCCAAGCGGGAGGCACGAATGCGAAACGCAGCTGGCCGGCGCGCCTGTGCGGCGCCGCACACACGCGCCTGCGCGTCGCACTAATCGCAATTGCCCTATTGCCCTACTGCCCCTTTCCCCTATTGGCTTACGGCCATGAACGTGTTGCGCGCAGCGATCGGGATCCTCGGCCTGGCCATGCTCGGCCTCATCATCTGGGCCGCCGTGGCGATGACCGATCTGCACGGCTCGTTCCTGGACCAGTTCGCCGTCATCACCACGCTGCCGTGGGGCATCGCCGGCCTCGCCGATCTCTATATCGGCTTTTTCTTCTTCGCCGTGATCGTGTTCCTGACCGAACGTTCCTGGGTGGTCGCCGCGCTTTGGGCCGCGCCGATCTTCATCCTCGGCAATGTCTGGTCTGCGGTGTGGCTGATCATCCGCCTGCCGCACATCGCCAAGCAGCTCTCCAAGCCGGACTGGCCGACCTAAAAGAGCTCGCGCAGCACGTCGGCGAGCAGCTTCGCTTCCTGCTCACGCGGCCCGCCTTCGCGCCAGGCGATACCGATCGCGCGGCCGACCATCGGCTCTGCAAACGGACGCATCGCCACGCGCGCGCCCGCGGCCGCGCCGCCCTCGGCCGCCAGTTTCGGCAACAAAGTCACGCCCATGCCGCCGGCGACCATTTGCACCAAAGTGTGCAAGCTGGTGGCGCTCACCTCGGCCGAACGCCGCGACGCCGGCAGCTTGCACGCCGACAGCGCGTGTTCACGCAAGCAATGGCCATCTTCGAGCAGGAGCAATTCTTCGCTCTTCAAATGCGCAGGCGAAAGATCGTTGCGTTTGGCCAGCGGGTGATCGTCCGGCGTCAGCAACAGGAATTCGTCTTCGGCGATGCTCATCGTCTCGATGCCGGCCGCCTCGTACGGCAGCGCGATCACGGCGGCGTCGAGCGTGCGCATGCGCAATTGTTCGATCAGCCGGCTGGTCAAATCCTCGCGCATCTGCAGCCTGAGCTTCGGGAAACGCTGTTTCAAAACCGGCAATGCGCGCGGCAGCAAAAACGGCGCGATGGTCGGGATCGCACCCAGCTTGAACACGCTCGCCAGCGGCTCGCCCGCGCCCTGCACCGCGCGGACCAATTCCTCCACTTCGCTCAGCGCCCGCGCCGCGCGGTCCACCGCTTCCGCCCCTGCCGGCGTCAGCACTGCGCCTGCACGCCCGCGCTCCACCAGCACCGCGCCCAGCGCCGTCTCCAAATCCTTGATCCCCGCCGACAGTGTCGGCTGCGTTACGCCGACCGCCTCCGCCGCTGCCACGAAGCTCCCCTCGGCCCGCAGGGCCGTCAAAAACTGCAGCTGCCGCAAGGTCGGCATCGCAGACGCCGGAATTCGTTCGCTCATAGGCAGCGCCTATATCACACGCGCATCGCTATTGAGAGAGCGCTATCAGCGCATGCGGCAACCCGTCCGGAACGATCCGGCGCGCCCGCCGTTCTAGCCCCAGTCCCCGCAGCGCGGTCTTACCCTCCCCCCGCGGACCGCGCGTACCCTCCCCAGAAGGGAGGGGCGGGGTACTTTTCCACCAGACCTAAGCCGCCGCCCGAACCGCCTGATCCTGGGCCAGACGCCGCGGAATGCTGAGCGTGAAGGTCGAGCCCGCGCCAAGCTGACTGACCGCGCGCACCTCGCCGCCGAGCACCCCGGCCAGGCGCTGCACGATCGAGAGCCCCAGCCCCATCCCCCCCTTGGCCCGGGTGGCCGAGCCATCGAGCTGCGTGAACGGCATAAACGCCCGCGGCAAATCCTCCGGCGCCATGCCAACACCCGTGTCCGACACCGAGATCACCAGATGATCGCGCCCGTTGACCTCGTCATGCTCGGCCGTCACTGCGATCAGTCCTTCGGACGTGAACTTCACGGCGTTGGACAAAAGCGCGGCCAAACACACCGCCAACTTGCCGCCGTCTGTGAACGCGCGCTCGGCTTCGGCGGTCACCCGCATCGAAATGCGATTGCCGTTGGCGCGCGCGTCGTCCTGCACGGCGCCGACTGTTTCTTCGATCAATTTGCGCACGTCGAGATCGCGCGGCGTCAGCCCCTCTTGGCCGGCGTCCATGCTCGACAGGTTCAGAATCTGGTCGATCAGCCCGAGCAAATGCCGCGCCGAGCCGGTGATGCGGGTCGCATCCTCCGCCAGCTCCGCGCGCCCTTCCGCAACGAGATCTTCGTTGATGATCTCCGCATAGCCGATCACGGCGTTCAGCGGCGTGCGCAATTCATGCGTCATCACCGCAAGGAATTCCGACTTGGCGCGGTTGGCCTCTTCCGCCTCCGCGCGCTTGGCTTCGGCTTCGACCGCCCGTTCCTTGGAATCGCGGATGGCCTCGCGCAAACCGGACATCATGCGCCCGTTATAAAGCGCGGCGCGGATCACATAGGCGAGGAAGCCCGCCGCACCGCACGCGGCGCCGATCGCGCCTTCCCAGGCGCCTGCCGCCCCTTGCTGAAACGGCATCAACGCCATCGCCAGCAAACACAATGTCGCTGGCGCCGCCGTGATCAGCATGAAGCCCGGCGCCTGAAACAAGAACAGCATGACGCTGACCAGCGCGCTCGCCGCCATCAGCGCCGAGAGAATGCGTCCCGGCCCGCCGCCATACGCCGCCAGATACAGCGTCATCGCCGAGAACACGGCGATCGAAAACGCACAGCCCCAAACGAACAGAACGCCGGCCGTGCGCTTTTCCCGCTGGCCGCGCGTTTCGATATAGGTCTGGCCCAACATTGCGTCGAAGCCGGTCGAGAGCATCACCGCCAGAAACCAGCCAAAGCCGGCGGCGAAAGAATCCAGCACGAACGAGGCGCCCACCGCGAACAGCGTGCCGACGCCCATACGCCAGCGCCAGCTCGAGACGTGCGCCCGCGCCGCAGAAAACATCGAGGGATCTTGGAAATTGATCACAACCCGCACCTCGGACCAGCACGCGAAATATGCGGGCGATGTGCTTGCGTTTAGATTAATCGCTAGTTCGTAAGCCCTACTACGTTCTTAAACGGCCTTAACCGCTGAGGTAGATCGCAACCGCAATGATTTACGCATGAGCGACTTCGACGCCGTCATCATCGGCGCAGGCGCCGTCGGCCTCGCCTGCGGCTTCGCCATCGCCAAGCGCGGCCAGAGCGTCGTCGTGCTGGAGCGCGAGGGACGCATCGGCGCGGGCGTTTCCTCGCGCAATTCGGAAGTGATTCATGCCGGCCTTCATTACGCAACCGGATCGCTCAAAGCGCGGCTCTGCGTCGAAGGCCGGCGCGCACTCTATCCGTTCCTCGAAGCGCACGCTGTCGCGTTCGACAAATGCGGCAAGCTGATCGTCGCCACCGAAGAGCGCGAAATCCCGGCACTGGAACGGCTCGCTGCGCAAGCGGAAATCAACGGTGTGGAAGGAGTCCGCGGGCTCACGGGCGCCGAAGCGCGCGCGCTGGAGCCACAGCTCAAAGCCGTCGCCGCGCTCGAGTCTCGCGAAAGCGGTGTATTCGACGCGCACGGCTACATGCACGCGCTTGAAGGAGAAATCGCAGCGCATGGCGGCGCGGTTGTGCTCAACGCGCCGTTTCTCGGCGCTACGCACATCGACGACTGGCAGGTGCGCGTCGGCGGCGATGCGCCCACCAGCATCACGACGCCGGTGCTGATCAACGCCGCCGGCCTCGGCGCCCAAGCGTGCGCCCGCGCGATCGAAGGCTTTCCCGCCGAGCGCATTCCCGAACTTCACTTCGGCAAAGGCAATTATTTCGCACTGCAGGGCGCCAAAGCCCCGTTCGCACGCCTGATCTATCCCCCGCCGATTCCCGGCGCGCTCGGCACGCATTATCGGCGCGATCTCGGCGGCGTCGCCCGCTTTGGCCCGGACCTCGAATTCGTCGATGTCGAAAACTACGCCGTCGATCCCACCCGCGCCGATAGCTTCTACGCCACCATCCGCCGTTTCTGGCCCGGCTTGCCAAACGGCGCGCTCGCGCCCGACTACGCCGGCATCCGCCCCAAACTGCACGGGCCGGGGGAGCCGCAGGGAGATTTCGTCATCGACGATAGCGTCGCGAATCTCATCTGCCTTTTCGGCATAGAAAGCCCGGGGCTGACTTCATCGCTGGCGATCGGCGAAGAAGTGGCGGAGCGGCTGCTTGCGGTTTAGAAACGGGAGCAGTGACGCGGGGTGGCCAGTATGCGTGTTCTTTCAGGACTTGTCGCAAGTATCTGCGTCCTGCTTGGGCCCGCTCCCGCGGTCGCGCAAGACTCCGTCGGCGCGCAAGAAATCGCAGCCGCGTTCGACGCCCTCGAACGCCGTTGTCCAGCAGATGTAGCAAGCGCCTACGCGCCGGCGCTCGCCCGCATCAGCGAGAGCGCGGCGGAGCACGGTGTTCAGACTCCCCAGACCAACGCCAGCGAAGCTGGAGTCCTCCAAGCATATGATTATGTACTTTCCGCCGCACCGTCGCTCAACGAAGCCGCGTTGGCGCGCGCCGCAATCGACGCCATCGCCAGCACCCTCGATGGCGGCGATAGCGGTTATCTCGACTTCCGACCATGCAATTGCACGGCTGCGGTGGGGCTTGAGCTGACCGAATCGACTCCACATCACACGGTGGTATTCCCGCTGGCAGGCACGCCTGCCGAAGCCGCGGGCGTGCTGCCGGGCGACAAGATCATTGCGATCGACGGCTCGGACGTGACTGGCGCGTCGTTGAGCGACGTCGTGCGCATGCTACGCGGCGCGCCCGGCTCCGAGGTCGCAGTCACTGTCGCGCGCGGCGACGAGCGCCTCACATTCGAGATGAACCGCGCCATCATCACGATCCGACCGGTAACATGGAGCTTGGATGACGGCATCGGCGTCATCGCCATCAAGACGTTCAACGAGCGCTCAGCCGACCGTGTACGAGAGGCCGTCCATGCTCTTCGCCGCCGCGATCCACGCGGTTACATCATCGACCTCCGCGGCAATAGCGGTGGCCTGCTCGATCAAGCGATTGAAACCGCGGACCACTTCCTGGACGGCGGGGTCGTTGTTAACGTGCTAAGCGCGCGCCAGTGCCCGGAAGAAGAACCGCAAACTTATCATGCTCGCCGTGGCGATGAGACCCGCGGGGCGCGTCTGATCATCCTCACCGACGGGCAGACCGCCAGCGGTGCGGAAATGATGGCGGCGGCACTGGTGGAGCGTGGACGCGCTGAAACGGTGGGCCAACGCACCTTTGGTATCGGTAGCGTTTCCACCGTCGTTCCTTTGAGCAACCGCGCCGGCATGCGCCTCATCACCGGCGAACTCGCCACACCTCAAGGCGGCGTCTTCACCGGCGGTCGGGTTCCGCTTCACGAAACGGCGGCTCGCACCCCAAACCGCGATCCCGCGATGGATCACGCCCGCGCTTTGGTTCTGGCTGAATAAGCCGCAGTTTGACGGTCGCCGACCGTCCCGCTAGAACCCGCCCACGCGCCAACCAAAAAGCGCGCTTTGACTGGCACACGGCCCCATATCAGGGGCCCGGAGGCTGGCGAGGCACCCCGCCCGACGTGATCGTCCGGCGGGGTAAATGTGCTTTGGCGTAAGGAGTTTTGATGTTTGAAGCCCTGACAGAGCGCTTAGGCGGCGTATTCGACAAGCTCACCGGCCGCGGTGCGCTGTCGGATGCAGACGTCGACGCGGCGCTTCGGGAAGTGCGCGTGGCCCTGCTCGAGGCCGACGTGGCGCTGCCCGTGGTCAAGGATTTCATCGCCAAGGTAAAAACCGAAGCGGTAGGTGAAGCCGTCATCAAGTCGGTGAAGCCCGGCCAGCAGGTCGTAAAGATCGTTTACGACGCGCTCGTGGACATGCTCGGCGGCGACGCTCCGCCCGAAGGGCTCCGCGTGCACGGCGAGCCGCCGAACGTCATCATGATGGCCGGCCTGCAAGGCTCAGGCAAAACCACCACCACCGCCAAGCTGGCGCTGCGGCTCACCAAGACCGACAAGCGCCGCGTGCTGATGGCCTCACTGGACACTCGCCGCCCGGCGGCGATGGAGCAGCTCGGCACGCTCGGCAAATCGATCGGCGTCGATGTGCTGCCGATCGTCACCGGCCAGACGCCACAAGAGATCACCAAGCGCGCGCTGCAATCGGCGCGTCTCAGCGGCCACGACGTCCTCATTCTCGACACCGCCGGCCGCACCACGATCGACGAAGAGATGATGTCGGAAGCGGCGTCGATCGCCGGCATCGCCAAGCCCGGCGAAGTCCTGTTGGTCGCCGACAGCCTCACCGGCCAAGACGCGGTCGAAACCGCCAAGCGCTTCCACGAACGGCTGCCGCTTACAGGTCTCGTCCTCACCCGCGCCGACGGCGATGGCCGCGGCGGCGCAGCGCTCTCGATGCGCGCCGTCACCGGCCTGCCGATCAAGTTCCTCGGCCTCGGCGAGCGCGCCGAAGCGCTGGAGCCGTTCGACGCTAAACGCGTCGCCGGCCGCATCCTTGGCCAGGGCGACATTGTCGGCCTCGTTGAAAAGGCTGTCGAAAACGTCGACCGCGACGAGGCTGAGAAGCTCGCGAAGAAAATGGCCAAGGGCCGCTTCGACTTCGACGATATGGAAAAACAACTCGGCCAATTGATCCAGATCGGCGGCCTGAAGGGCGTCATGGGCATGCTGCCCGGCGTCCAGAAGATGAAGAACCAGATCAACGAGGCCGCGCTCGACGATAAGCAGATCCACCGCCAAATCGGCATCATCCGCTCGATGACCAAAGCCGAGCGCGCGAAGCCTGACTTGCTCAACGGCCGCCGCCGCGCCCGCATCGCCAAGGGCGCGGGCGTCCAGGTCGTGGAGGTGAACCGCCTCCTCAAAATGCACCGCAACATGGCCGACATGGCTAAAGCCATGGGCAAGGGCAAAATGCCGTTCGGCATGCCCGGGATGGGCTCGATGCCCAATCCCGAAGCCCTGAAACAGCTCGGGTCGGGCAAGTCCCTACCTGGCCTTAACCCTCAATCTGGCCTGCCGGGACTCCCCGGTGGGTTGCCGGGACTTCCCGGCTCCAACAAAAAAAGCTAAGAGTTCAAAGGAGAAGCACCAGAAATGTCCCTGAAAATTCGTCTCGCGCGCGGCGGCGCCAAGAAGCGCCCGTTCTACTCGATCGTCGTGGCCGACAGCCGGAGCCCGCGCGATGGCCGTTTCATTGAGAAAGTTGGAACCTACAATCCTATATTGAAGTCCGACGACCCGAACCGGGTCCTTTTGAAGCTCGACCGGATTCAAGACTGGATGTCGAAGGGCGCCCTGCCGACAGACCGCGTTGCGCGGTTCCTGGACCAGGCCGGCGTCATGAAGCGTGAAACCCGCAGCAACCCCAACAAGGCCCAGCCCGGCAAGAAGATGACCGAACGCGCAGAAGAGCGCGCCAAGGCGTCGGCAGCAGGCGAGGCCGCCCCGGAGGCGTAAGAAACCTTTGCCTGACAAGAAGTCCGCTCTGACTAAGCCGAAGGCCGCGGCCCCCGCGGCCAAGGCGGCGCCCGCCAAAAAGGCGCCCCCGGCTGCTCGCCGCGAAGCCCCGCCGGCCGCCAAGAAGGCGCCGGCGGCCAAAGCGCCGCCTGTGAAGAAGGCGCCGCCGCCGAAAGCGGTCGCGCCCGCGCCAAAGGCTGCCGCCAAGCCGGCCCCCGCACCGGCAAAGGCGGCTCCGAAGCCAGCGCCGGCCGCGAAGGCCGCGCCGGTGGCCAAGAAGCCCGAGCCCAAGGCGGCGCCCAAAGCGGACGTGAAGGCGAAGGCGCCGCCAAAGCCCGAACTCAAGAAGGCGGAAGCTAAGCCGACCAAGCCGGAACCGAAGAAGGCCGAACCTAAAGCGGCGGCGAAGCCCGTTCAGAAACCGGAAGCTAAGCCCGCCGCGAAACCGGCGAAGTCCGAGCCGAAGGCGAAAGCTGACGCGAAGGCAAAGCCCGAGCCGAAGAAGGCTGAGGAAAAGAAGCCCGTCGCGAAGGGCAAATCCGCGCCGGCCGAAGCCAAGAAGCCCGAACCGGCCCCTGCCCCGGAAAAGCCGGCAAAGGCCGTCAAGCCGCCCAAGGCCGCAAAGCCGCCGAAAGCGCCCAAGCCGCCCAAGCTCGCGCCGGTCGCCGCCGCCTTTGCCGGGCCAATCCCGTCGAAGCCGCTCGCCGTCGCCGCCGGCCGCGCGCAACCCATCGCGCGCACGCCGATCCTTACGCCGGTGCGTCCCGTCGCGCCGAAGCCTCTGGTTGCGCCAAAGCCGGTGAGCGAACCGGAATTGGTAGGAGATTCCCAGGCCGTGCCTGCATTCAAAGGTAAGACCGGCAGCGCCAAAGGCATGGTCATGGTCGGCGCCATCGCCGGCGCCTTCGGCGTCAAGGGTGAAGTGCGCCTGCGCGCTTTCACCGACAAGAACGAAGGCGTGATCGCCTACGGCCCACTCTACGGCGAGGACGGCAAGATCGCGCTCAGGCCGAAAAGCTGGCGCGAACTGAAGGACGGCGTCGCCGTCGTCGCGCCGGAAGTGAAAACGCGCGAACAAGCCGAAGCGATGAAGGGCCAAAAGCTCTTCATTCCACGCGCCAATCTGCCAGCCACGGCGGAAGACGAATTCTACGTCGTCGACTTGCTCGGCTCGCGCGCGGAAGCGCTCGACGGCACAGTGCTCGGCGACATCGTCGCGGTGTGGAATTTCGGCGCCGGCGACATCCTGGAATACAAGCCGCCGAATGGCGGGCCGAACGTGCGAATAACCTTCACCAAGGAAACCGTTCCGCACGTCGATCTCGGCGCCAAGCGCGTCGTCATCGATCCGCCCGCGCCGGAGCCGGTGGGCAAGTAGGGCTTGAAGGAACAGACTAGTTCAACTAGTCTGCTTCTATGACCACCTGGCAGCTCCAGACCGCCAAGGCCAAGCTGAGCGAACTTTTGCGCGCCGTCCGTGATGAAGGCCCGCAAACCATTACGGTGCGTGGACAGGAAGAGTTCATCGTCATGCGCAAAGAGGATGCGCCACCTGTACGAGCGCCCAAGAGCTGGGATGATCTTTACGCGTCAGTCGAAGGCGCTGGCGACCGTCTACTTCTGCCGACGCGCGAGCCGGAATCCACGCGCGACCTTCAGTTGGCGGAGGACTTCGCAGAATGGCACGACGAGGAATAGGTGTTCATTCTCGACACCATGGTCGTGTCTGAAAGGACGAAACCGCGGCCTGACCCTAAGGTGCGCGCTTGGCTAGACGGCCTTGACCCGCAGCAACAGTTCATCAGTGTCCTCAGCCTGGGCGAAATTCGCTTCGGCATTGACCGAATGGCGCCTAGCGCAAACAAGCGCCGTCTTGATATCTGGTTCGATGAACTGATCCCGTTCTTTGCTGGACGTATCCTGCCGGTGGACCTCGATGTCGCCAAGCGCTGGGGTCGTTTGAAACACGACGTGGGGCGATCAGTCTCGGCAGCGGACTCGCTCATCGGCGCGACTGCCCTGGTGCATAAACTCTCCGTTGCAACGCGCAACACGTACGACTTCTCCGACTTCGGCGTGCGCGTGATAAATCCCTGGCTCACATGAGCTTCGCCGCCTCCGTCATCACGCTCTTCCCGGAAGCGTTTCCCGGGACGCTCGGCGTTTCGCTGATCGGCAAGGCGCTGCGCGACGGCGCATGGTCGCTCGACACTGTGCAGCTGCGCGACTTCGGCTTGGGTCCGCACAAGAGCGTGGATGACACACCGGCCGGCGGCGGCGCAGGCATGGTGATCCGCGCCGACGTCGCGGCGGCGGCGATCGATTCGATACCGCGCGACGATCGCCCGCTCATTTACCTCTCGCCGCGCGGCAAACAGCTCAGCCAAGAGATGGCCCGCGACTGGGCGGCGGGCCCTGGAATCGTCCTGCTCTGCGGCCGCTTTGAAGGGCTCGACGAACGCGTCATTGAAGCGCGCGGCATGCAGGAAGTCGCCGTCGGCGAAGCCGTGCTGGCTGGCGGCGAAGCCGCGGCGATGGTGCTGCTGGAAGCCTGCGTGCGGCTCATCCCCGGCGTGCTCGGCAACGCCAGCTCCACCGAGGAGGAAAGCTTCAGTGACGGTGGTCTCCTGGAGCATCCGCAATACACCCGCCCGCGCGACTGGGAGGGCCGCGCCATTCCGGATGTGCTGCTCGAAGGCAATCACGCCAAGATCGAGGCGTGGCGGCGCGCGCAGCGTGAGCACCTCACCGCCCAAAGACGGCCCGATTTGAAAGGCACCCGCTCGGGCGATTGATCAAAGGCCGCCCATGCGCTTTCTCGTCTTCGCCCTCGCCTGCCTGTTCGCCGCACCCGCTGCGGCGCAAGACAATGCCGAAATCCAGCGCGCTTCCACCGCACTCTCGGCCATTTGGAGACCGGTCGCCGGTCCGATCACCGCCGCATCGATCCAAGCCGCCTGCACCGGCGCGGTCGAAGAAATGGCTGCGATTGAGGCGGCGCTGCCGCCCGTACTCAATCCGGAATCGCTGGCGCGCGTCCGCGCGTTGCGCGGCTTTCTCATCGTCCCAACCGGCGACGATCCGGCCTGGGCGTACTTCTTTCCGCCGCCGGATCTCACCTGGTTCAGAAGCGGCATCGGCGCACTCACCGTGCTCGACCAAGCGCAAGGGCTGATCGGCGTGCGCGACGCGGCCAGTCAAAACATCGCGCTTCAGCTCGGCCGCGCCGGCGAACACGCCGTGTTGCGCGTGCGCCCGCCGCAGGGCGGGGCGCCGCTCACTTTCGTCGGCTGCGCGGCCTCGAGCGCGCGGGGTTAACCGCAGGCACTCGGTACCGTGCGCCACCCAATTCCGGATTCCACGGCCGCAGGTCCAGTCACCCCCTCGACAGGGCCATCCGCTTCCCTTATACGCCCCGCTTTCCCGTGGTTTCCAATGGAAGCGCCGGCCGTTTGCCTGTGCGCTCCGGTAGTGCCGATGAACTTGATCCAGACGCTCGAACAAGAAGAAGTCGCCCGCATCACCAAGGGCAAGACCGTCCCGTCCTTCGATCCGGGCGACACGCTGCGCGTGAACGTCAAGATCAAGGAAGGCGAGCGCGAGCGCGTTCAGGCCTATGAAGGCGTCTGCATCGCCCGCTCGGGCGGCGGCCTCAATGCGAACTTCACCGTCCGCAAGATCAGCTTCGGCGAAGGCGTCGAGCGCGTGTTCCCGCTCTACTCGCCGACCGTGGATTCGATCGAAGTGGTCCGCCGCGGCGCCGTGCGCCGCGCGAAGCTCTATTATCTGCGTGATCGCCGCGGCAAGTCCGCCCGCATCGCCGAACGCGCCGGCGGCGCCCGCGAAGAAGATTTCGTCGGCCAAGCTGCGGACGCTGCGGAATAACGCGCCGGACAGTAACGCGATACGGCAACGGGGCCGCTGCGCTGGGTCGCGGCGGCCCTCAGCTTATCTGCCCTATTGCCCTACTGCCCTACTGCCCTATTGCCTTCCAGCCATGAACGCGCCCGTGAAGCCGCCGCGCGCGGATGTCGAGATCCTAACGCTCGGCTGCCGCCTCAATGCCTATGAGAGCGAAGCCATGCGCGCGCTCGCAGGCGAGGCCGCGCTCGGCAACGCCGTCATCATCAATACCTGCGCCGTCACCAACGAAGCGGTACGCCAGGCGCGCCAGACCATCCGCCGCGCCCGCCGCGAACGCCCCGACGCCGAGATCATCGTCACCGGCTGCGCCGCGCAGATCGACCCGCAGGGCTTTGCAGGGATGCCGGAAGTCAGCCGCGTCGTCGGCAACGCCGAGAAGATGCGCGCCGAAACGTTCGCGGCCGCGGCGCACGAGCGCGTGCAGGTCGCCGACATCATGGCCGTGCGCGAAACCGCATCGCACCTGATCGACGGCTTCAGCGAGCGCACCCGCGCCTACGTGCAAGTGCAGAACGGCTGCGACCACCGCTGCACCTTCTGCATCATCCCCTACGGCCGCGGAAATTCTCGTTCCGCGCCGGTTGGCGACATCGTCGAACAAATCCGCCGCCTCGCCGCCAATGGCGTGCCGGAAGTTGTTCTCACCGGCGTCGATCTCACCTCATGGGGCGGTGACCTTCCAGGTCAGCCGCAACTCGGCGCGCTGGTTACACGCATTCTGAAGCTCGTCCCCGATTTGCCCATGCTGCGCCTCTCTTCGCTCGACGCGATCGAGATGGACGATCAGCTGTTCGAACTCGTGACTCAAAACGATCGCGTTGCGCCCTACCTGCATCTCTCGCTGCAGCATGGCGACGATCTGATCCTGAAGCGGATGAAGCGCCGCCACTCGCGCACGCAGGCGATCGAGCTTTGCCAGCGCCTCAAGACCGCGCGTCCCGAGATCGCGCTCGGCGCCGATCTCATCGCCGGCTTCCCAACAGAGACCGAGGAGCACTTCGCCAACCTGCTCTCCATCGTCGACGAATGCGGCCTCGCTTACGTGCACGCTTTTCCGTTCAGCCCGCGAGAAGGCACACCCGCCGCGCGCATGCCGCGGCTCGATCGCCGTGTTGTGAAAGCGCGCGCCGCGCGTCTGCGTGAAGCCGGCGCCGCAGCATTCACACGCCACCTCGACGCTTGGGTGGGACGCGAGGCCGAGGCTGTTGTCGAACGCGAAGGATTCGCGCGCTTGCCTGATTTCACGCCGGTGCGACTCCCCTTCTCCCTTGCGGAGAAGGGGGTGGGGGATGAGGGGCGTGCAAACACCCAGGCGCCTGAGCGTTTGAACGCCCCTCACCCCCTACCCCCTCTCCGCAAGGGAGAGGGGAACGCGCACATCCGCCTGCGCTTCGCCTCGCATAACGGCCAACACCTGATCGGCGAGCCGGCATGATCTGGGGTCTGTTCGACAAGAAGAAAAAACCGGAAGCAGCCGCGCCCGAACAAGCGAAGGGCCTGTTCGACGGCTTACGCAAATCATCGGCGAAACTCGCCGATAGCTTCACCGCGGTCTTCACCAAGGAAAAGCTCGACGCCGCCGATATCGCTGAACTGGAAGAGGTGCTGATCGCCTCCGACATGGGCGCCGTGGCCGCATCGCGCATCGCCAACGCCCTCGCCGATCAACGCTTCAGCAAGGAGAACGGCCAGCAGGAAGCGCGCGAAGCGCTTGCCACCGAAGTCGCACGCATCCTGAAACCGCGCGAGGCGCAGCTCGATCTCACCGATGGCGTCAAACCGCGCATTGTGTTGGTGATCGGCGTCAATGGCTCCGGCAAAACCACGACGATCGGCAAGCTCGCCAACAATCTGACCAATGCCGGCGCCAAGGTCATCATCGGCGCCGCCGACACCTTCCGCGCCGCCGCGATCGAACAACTCAAAGTCTGGGCCGACCGCGCCGACGCCTCGTTCGTCGCTTCAACCCAGGGCGCGGACGCTGCTGGCGTCGCGTTCGAAAGCGTAAAGCGCGCCAAGGAAGACAACGCCGACGTCGCTCTGATCGACACGGCAGGGCGCCTGCAGAACAAGTCCGAACTGATGGCCGAGCTCGCCAAGATCATCCGCGTCATGCGCAAGCTCGACGAGGACGCGCCGCACGAGACGTTGCTCGTGCTCGACGCCACCGTCGGCCAAAACGCGCTCAGCCAAGTCGAGAGCTTCCGTTCGGTGACGGAAATCACCGGCCTCGTCATGACCAAGCTCGACGGCACCGCCAAAGGCGGCGTCCTCGTCGCCCTCGCCCAACGCCACGCCATCCCGATCCACTTCATCGGCGTCGGCGAAAAGGCCGAAGACTTGCAGCCGTTCGACGCGCAGAGCTTCTCGCGCGCGCTCGTCGGCCTGAACTAAACACGAGCCATGCCCACACTGCCGCCCTGTCCGAAATGCTCGTCCACGTTCACGTACGAGGACGGGCCACTGCTCATCTGTCCTGAGTGCGCGCATGAATGGACGCCGGCGCCGGACGCTGCCGATAGCGATGCGCCGCAAATCCGCGACGCGAACGGCAACGTCCTAGCCGACGGCGACACCGTCACCGTCATCAAGGATCTGAAGATCAAAGGCACGTCGCAAGTCCTCAAAGTCGGTACGCGCGTGAAGAACATCCGCCTCGTCGGCGGCGACCACGACATCGACTGCAAGATCGACGGCTTCGGCGCGATGAAGCTCAAGTCCGAGTTCGTGCGGAAAGCTTAGCGACGGCGCTAACAGCAAGTCACATTAGCTCGAATTTATCGCACGTGTTCGTGCAAATCAGGCGCTCCCCGCACTCAGTCCTGGTGAGTGTACCTGTCAGCGTCACGCGCTGGCGGTGCCGGAAGCGTTCAAGCGACATTGGCACGATGCACCGGTCGTTCTCCGCGTCCAAATCCCTCAGCGAGAAATACAGGCCGCTAGCTTCGTGGCTTTGCGATATGTACCCAGTAACGACCACAGGCCTGTCGACGTTAGCCGCTATTTCGGAGAAGTCCGAGATTTCCCTATCCGCAGCTAACGATGCACACGCGCCCGAGATGACGAGTGTCGAGAACATCGCCGCGAGTCTCATGCAACCTCTCCAGGCAACCGGTGGCTTAACTCCGCACCCGCACCGGCAGCTGCACGTTGCACACGTTCACGTGCCCGACCGGATCCAGAAACCAGCTCTCGCGCCGGAATCGCCGGCTCTCGATCACATCGCGGAACGTCGCACTGTCCGTGCGCAGCGCTTCCAAATTCACGCGCTCGTTCTCCGGCAATTCCGAGCCCAAGCGCACGGACGTAATCGTCGTCCGCTCCTCCGGTGTTTCATAAAACCCGAGCGGCCCCGTTCCCCGCGGCATCACCGAAAGCAGCTCCATGCCCTGCAGCACGCGCCCCACCGTTGCGATGTTGCGATCGAGGTGCCGCGGCGCCTGGCCGATGACGACGTAAAGCTCGGCGCCGCTGCCGCTGTCAGCTGTATCGCCGCGTCCGGCGCCGACCATGCCGTAGCAGTGCGTCATCCAGGTCTCGCGGCCGTTGCTTGCCACCGGAAAGCCGTGCGCGAAACCAACTTCGCGCGCGTACGAATCCGGATCGACCAGCCGCGTGATGTCCACGCCCGCGCGCGGACGATCGAATTCCGGCGCCAAAGTCGCGACACCTTCGCCCATTGGCCGCGGATCGGCTTCATCGCGCCCCCATTGCACGACATAATTATCCTGGCTGCGTACGATCGCGGCGCCGTCCCAATACTGCGCCCGCGCCAGCGCTTGGATGTTGGCGGTATGGAGCGGCGTGTAATCGGCAGCGAGTTCGATAATCACCCGCCCCTGCGGCAGCTGCATGTAGAGGAGGTTGTTCTGATCCACCGTCCGCCAGTCGGACGCCGGCGATTGTTCCAGAATTTCCCCCAGTGACCGCACCGGCGCATCAGCAGCCGGCGCCTCAGCGCTCGCACACGCCGCCAACAGCCCAAGCGCCAACATCCCAGCTAACCGCATCGCGTCCTCCCAGATTTTGCCGCCGATCTGGGCCGGAAATCCCGTTCAGCGCAAGCCGCTAGTCCGCCGCCCCGATTTCCGCGTATCAGGGCGCATGAGCGAAGACCTGACTGCCCAAGACCTCACCAAGCCCAAAAGCGCCCGCGACAGCGCCGGCCAGCTTTGGGTCGATCTCGGACCGATCCTCGTCTTCGTCGTCACCTACAACGTGCTCTTCCGCATCGAAGCCACCAAGGACGAGGCGATCTACATCGCCACCGGCGTCTTCATCGCCGCGGTCCTCGCCGCCATCGCCTGGTGCAAGCTGCAGCGCGGCAAAATTCCGCCCATCCTGATCGTCACCGGCGTGCTGGTGACGGCCTTCGGCGGCCTCACCATCATTTTCCACGACCCGGCGATCATACAGATCAAGTTCACTTTCACGTTCCTCTTCTACGCCGCCGCGATCCTCATCTCGCTGGCGATCAAACAGAATGTCTGGAAGCTCTTCTTTCGCCACCTCTTCAACCTGCCCGACCGCATCTGGAACGTGCTCGCCCTGCGCTGGGCGGCGTTCTACGTAGTCGTTGCGATCCTGAACGAAGTGCTGCGCTACAATTTCAACGAGGCGAACGGCAATTTCGACGTCTGGCTCAATCTGCGCACCGTGCTGACCTACCCAGCCTTCATCGCTTTCGCCGCGCTCAACACTCCGATCGTCTTGAAACATCATCGCGAAGAGGACGACGCGCAGGCTTCAGCTTCGCCTACCGCCTAATCGCGCTTTTTCGGACTGAATTTCGCCTGCATGGCGAACCAAGCTCGAACATGTGATTGAACCGTCATCTTGTGTCGTTAGTCTCCGCGCGCTTGCGGGGGCGGTTGGAAATGGCGCGGTCAATGTCGGATGAGTCCGAGGCCTTTCGGCTCGCGACTTCCCCCAGCCATTTGCTGCATCGTGCGGAACAGCTTGCCGCAGACCGCTTCGCCCAATTGGTCGAAGACCGCATCACGCTCCGCCAGTTCGCACTACTCGCCGCCATCGCCGAGACGCCCGGGCTCAGCCAAACCGATCTCGTTCGCGCCACCGGAATCGACCGCTCGACCGTCGGCGACATGATGAGCCGGATGGAGCGCAACGGCTGGATCAGCCGCACGGCGTCCGAACTCGACGCCCGCGCTCATGCGATTGAACTGGCGCCCGAGGGTGCGCAGCTGCTCGCTGCCGCCACACACCACGCCCGCGCCGCCGACGCCGCCATCCTCGACGCCCTCTCGCGCGCCAAGAAGGAGGCGTTTCTCGCCATTCTCACCAAGCTCGCCCGGCTGTCGGACGAAGCGGCCGAGAAGGCCGAGCGGAATGGGCGCCAGAAGCGTAAGAAGGAAGCCGACAAAAAACGGCGCAAACGCAAATCGCCGAAACGGGAATCCGAAAAGGCCCGCCGCGTCTAATCAGTCGGCTAGCGCCGGCAAGATCACGTCGTTGATGATGGCGGGCGTCAGCGGTCCGCGATGCGCTGCGCGGATCACGCCGTCTGGGCCGACGACAAAAGTCTCCGGCGCGCCGGTGACGCCAAGCTCGAGCCCAACGCGTCCGTCCGGATCCATGCCGATCACGCTAAACGGATTGCCGAGTTCGTCGAGAAACGCTGACGTATCCGCCGCCTCGTCCTTGTATGCGACGCCAAGGATCGGCACGCCGGCTTGTTGCAGCCGCACCAGCTCCGGATGCTCCGCCCGGCACGGCGTGCACCAGGAGGCGAACACGTTGATCAGATAGGCGCGCCCTTGCATCGCCTCCGGCGTCACCGCTTCGCCGCCGCCCAGCCGCGCCATCGCAAACGCCGGCGCCTGGCGGCCCACCATGCCCGCCTGAAACGTCTCCCGCTCACCGCCGCGGGTCAGCAAGAACGCCGCCGCCGCAACAACGACGACCAGTACGATCAAGGGCGCGAATGCGGCTAGCCGTTGCATCAGCGCTTCAATCCTTGCGCCCTTTTTGCCCAATGGCGCAGCCGCAGCACCACCACCGCCGCAAGCACGGCGAGCCCGCCGAACGTCACCGCATACGCGGGATAAACAAAATCCCAGCCGCCTTCGATCATGCGCCGTCTCCACGCGCGCGTGCGCTCTCGACCCGTCGCCGGAAAACCGCGGCGCGCATGTTCATCATCAGCAGCGCACCGAACAGAAACAAAAAGCCCGCCGCCATCGTCAGCAGCGGCCCCAGCATGCTCGGATGTATCGCCGAGCCGCCCGAGCGCATGATGCTCGCCGGCTGATGCAACGTGCTCCACCAATCGACCGAGAACTTGATGATCGGCAGATTGATCAACCCAACCAAGCACAAAATCGCGGCTAGCCGCGCCGCTTTCTCTTCATCCTCGATCGCACTCCAAAGCGCGAGGTAGCCGAGATAGATGATGAAGAGCACGAGCATCGAGGTGAGACGCCCGTCCCACTCCCACCACGTGCCCCAAGTCGGCGCGCCCCACAGCGAACCGGTGATCAAGCAAAGCGCCGCAAACGTCGCCCCGATCGGCGCCGCCGCACGCGCAGCGACATCGGCGAGTGCGTGGCGCCACACAAGCCCCACGAAACTTGCCACACCCATGAACGCGTAAATGCCCATCGACCACCAGGCCGCCGGCACGTGCACGTACATGATCCGCACCGTCTCGCCCTGCTGGTAATCCGCCGGCGAAAACGCAAGCGCCCACGGCAACGCAACACCGAACGCGAGCACCGCCGCCGCGAGGAAGAGCGGCGCGGCCCAGGCCGAAAAGGCCATGAAGCGGGCGGGGTTGGCGAGGTAACTCAGCATAGGTGTCGGCTGTCAGGTATCAGGTGTCAGCATGGGAATGGAGTGGGCATTGTGACACCTATTCAGCCTGCAGCCGGAGCGCCGCAGCGGCCGCAATCGGCCCCAGCGCCATCGCCGCCAAAGCGCACCCGGCAAGGATCGAGAGCGCCGCCGCCACCTGATCGCCGCCCGCCACCGCCGATCCAAAAATGATAGGCGGCGCAAAGAACGGCAGCACAATGAGCGCGATCAGCACACCGCCTCGTTTCACCCCCGCCGTCACAGCCGCGCCGAGCAGCCCAACGCCAATGAACGCCGCCATCCCCAGCGCCAGACTGAGCACGATCGCCGGAACCAAATTCACCGGCGCCTGCAACGCAATCGCCGCCGGCGCGCCCGCCAACGCGATCGGCACGCCGACCACGCACCACATCGCCAGCCCCTTGGCCAGCACCAGCATCTCCAACGGCGCTGGCGAGAGCAGCATCTGATCGAGCGATCCGTCTTCCAGATCAGCTTGAAACAGCCGCTCCAACGTCGCCAGCACCGCAAGCGCAGCAGCAATCCAAACCAGAGGCGGCCCCGCCGCTTCCAGCAACGCCCGCTCCGGCCCCATCGCCAACGGCACAAGCATCGTCGCGCCAAGAAAATAGCCAACCGGCGCCAGCGCACCGCCGCCCGCCCACATGAGCGCGACGTCGCGCTTGAACGTGGCCATGAACGCGCTCATCTCCCCCTCCCCTTGAGGGGAGGGGGTCGGGGGGCGGGGTGAAGCGCGACGTCGAACGTTTTTGACTCAAGCGAAGCCATTCGCTGCAGCGCATGCGCTATTGCTTGAAAGCGCAGCGCTTCACCCCGCCCCCTGCCCCCTCCCCTCAAGGGGAGGGGGAGCGTCGCGCTCATCGCCATCACGACGCGCCCACCGTCAAAGTTTGCGATGGCGCCGGGCCCAACGCCTCATGCACCGCCGCAACAACAAGCCCTCCATCCGCGCGGTGCGCATCGATCAGCGCCGCAAGCACATCCCGCCCTTGCGCATCCAACGCCGCGGCCGGTTCATCCAACAGCCACAGCGGACGCGGCGCGATCACCAATCGCGACAACGCCAAGCGCCGCGCCTGCCCCTGGCTCAACACCCGCGCCGGCAACTCCGCCTGCGCACGCAAGCCGAGCCGCGTCAGCGCCTCCTCCTCGCGCGGCGCAACGCCAAACAACCCTGCCCAATAGCGCAGATGCGCGCTGACATCCGCGCCGCCCTTCAGCCCGTTCTGATGGCCGATATGATGCAGCGCCAGCGCCGGCTCCTCGACGCCGTCGAACACGATGCGCCCCGCGCGTGGCTGCAAGAACCCGGCAATCGCCCGCAACAATGTCGTCTTGCCCGTTCCATTGCCGCCGCGCACTTCAACGTAATCGCCCGGCCCCGCCGCAAAGCTCAGATCGCGCAGCAAAGTTCGCTCGCCACGCGTAAGCGTTAGCGATTCCACCCGCAGCGACGGCTTGTCTTGGAAAGGACCGGACCCGCTCATAATGCCGCCTCGGTTCTAGAAAGGGTTGCGTGATCCGCCAAGGCGCGCCTTGGTGATCGCGGAGGGAGGAATCGCGATGCTGCGTTTCGTTGCGGGAGCGATGCTCGCGCTGGCTCTGGCCGGCTGCGGCCAGCCCACGGCAGTCCATGAGGAAGCGGCCACCACCGAGGCTTACGGCGGCATGGACGCTGATGTGGCCCAACGCGCCGCCGGCAACGCGGCCCCGCCGGCCGCCCCGCCCGCGCCGACGGACGCCTCGAGCGGCGACCAACAAAGCCAGCCTGTCGAACCGCCGCAGCAAGGCGGCGGCACGACTTCGCCGATCCTGTTTCTCGCCTATAGCTACGGCATGCAGCTCGAAGTCCCGAGCCAGCGCCTCGCCAGCGTTGTCGATGCGCACGTTCAGGCATGCCAGGCTGCAGGCCCGCGCCTCTGCCAACTGACAGGATCGAACAAGGGCGGCGATCCGGACGCTCAAATGCACGGCTGGGTCTATCTCCGCGCCGAACCAACATGGCTGCGCAATTTCATGGCCGGCATGGAGACGCAGGTCGACGAAGCCGGCGGCCGCATCCTCGAGCAAAACGTCAACACCGAAGACCTTACGCGCCAAATCGTCGACACCGAGGCCCGGCTGCGCGCGCTCACGTCGTTGCGGGACCGTCTGCAAGCGCTGCTGCGCTCGCGCCCCGGCCGCCTCGCCGATCTTCTTGAAGTCGAGCGCGAACTCGCCCGTGTGCAAGGCGAGATCGACGCCATTCAATCCAACCTCACCGTGATGCGCACGCGCGTGGCGATGTCGGAACTCACGATCAATTATCGCTCGTCGCCGCGTCCCGTCGGCAGCAATACGTTTGAGCCGCTCGGGCGCGCCTTCGCCGACTTCCTCGGCGTGATCGTCGCGGGCTTTGCCGCGATCATCTATCTGATCGCCGGGCTCATCCCGGTCGCTGTTATCGCCGTGCCGATAATTTGGCTTCTGCTGCGTTGGCGCAAAAAGCGAGGCGGGCGCTTTTTTGGCCCGCGCCACGCTCCGCCGCCGCCAGCCGCAGACGTCGGCTGATTTGCGATCCATTCGCAACTGAGCGCAGTTCCAAACTGCGCCCTCCCGTCTCAATTGCGCGTTCACGAAACGGCGCTACATAAGCCTTGCCGCGCGCCCGGTTTGATTCCGGATTTGGGGCGCACCCCAACGCGTTTCGCATCTCTGAAGCTTCATAGCCGGATGCACACCCATGCCTTCTCTGAACTCGTTCAACGCCCGCTCCACGCTTAGCGTCGGCGCCAAGACGTACGCCTATTTCGATCTCAAGCGCGCCTGTGAGAACGGCCTCGGCGATCTCACCAAGCTGCCGATGTCGCTCAAGGTTCTGCTCGAGAACCTATTGCGCGCCGAAGATGGTGTCGCGGTGAAGAAGGCCGACATCCTGGCCATGACCTCGTGGCTGGTGAACAAGGGCAAGAACGAAGTCGAGATCGCCTTCAGCCCCGCGCGCGTGCTGATGCAGGATTTCACCGGCGTTCCGGCCGTTGTCGATCTCGCCGCCATGCGCGACGCCGCTGCATCGTTGAAAGCCGATCCTGAGCGCATCAACCCGCTGGTGCCGGTCGATCTCGTCATCGACCACTCGGTGATGGTCGATCACTTCGCCAGCTCGGGCGCGTTTCAGCAGAACGTCGAACTCGAATATGCGCGCAATGGCGAGCGCTACCAATTTCTGCGCTGGGGCCAACAAGCGTTCCGCAACTTCCGCGTCGTCCCGCCCGGCACCGGCATTTGTCACCAGGTGAACCTCGAATATCTCGGCCAATCGGTTTGGACGCGTGACGAGGACGGCGAAGAGCTCGCCTATCCCGACACGGTCGTCGGCACCGACTCACACACGACCATGATCAACGGCATCGGTGTCCTCGGCTGGGGCGTCGGCGGCATCGAAGCGGAAGCGGCGATGCTCGGCCAATCGATCTCGATGCTGATCCCGGAAGTCATCGGCTTCCGTCTCACCGGCAAGCTGCAAGAAGGCGCGACCGCCACCGACCTCGTACTCACCGTCACCGAAATGCTGCGCAAGAAGGGCGTCGTCGGCAAGTTCGTGGAATTCTACGGCCCTGGCCTTGCCGCCATGAGCGTCGAAGACCGCGCCACCATCGCCAACATGGCGCCCGAATACGGCGCCACCTGCGGCTTCTTCCCCGTCGACGAAAAGACAATCGCTTATCTCACCGCCACCGGCCGCGATCCCGCGCGCGTCGCGCTGGTCGAAGCCTATTGCAAGCAGCAAGGCCTCTGGCGCACCGACGACGAGCCGGAATTCACCGATACCCTCGAACTCTCGCTCGCCGACGTGCGCCCTTCGCTCGCCGGCCCGAAGCGGCCGCAAGACCGCGTCGTCCTCGGCGCACTCGCC
>Ga0196971_1000615_pt1 | contig 23955 bp, 23 predicted proteins | sample S1v_1013CmetaG_FD_148660 | JGI IMG/M metagenome (GOLD analysis project Ga0196971, IMG submission 148660) | Soil microbial communities from Anza Borrego desert, Southern California, United States - S1+v_10-13C | ecosystem: Environmental > Terrestrial > Soil > Desert | place: USA: California...
CCGCAGCGGCAATCAGCAGGGCACTCAGCGCGACGCAGTTGATCCATTTCTTCATGACGTTTTTCCCTTCCGGGCGGCTTGCCGCCGCGTCCGGCGTGCGAGGCCGGGCTAATTCGTCTTCAGGTATTCATTCTGGTGCTGGCCGCGGGCGCGGATCTGGTTCTCCCAGCTGCCCTGGTTGCCTGCCGTCCAGCCGGCCTCGGCATAGCCGTTTTTCGTCCCTTGCATCGGCGGCGTGTCGGCGCGGTTGGTATTGCCCGAGGTCTTGGTCTGGTCGGGTTCGCCGCAGGCCGTCAGCAGCGCGGCGCACGCCGCAAGGAGCAGCGCCGGCCTCATGATTTCTTCCCGTTCGGCGTGGTTGCCTCGCTCTGCCCCTTGCCGTAAGCGGTGCCCCAGCCCCATACCTCGCTGCCCTTGCCGCGGTGGATCACCCGGGTGCGGAAGATGTCGGCCACCACGTCGCCGTCGCCGCCCAGCAGGGCCTTGGTCGAGCACATTTCCGCGCAGGCCGGCAGCTTGCCCTCGGCCAGCCGGTTGCGTCCGTATTTCTCGAACTCGGCCTTGGACCCGTTTTCTTCCGGGCCGCCCGCGCAGAAGGTGCACTTGTCCATCTTGCCGCGCAGGCCGAAGGTGCCGGACGCCGGGAACTGCGGCGCGCCGAACGGGCAGGCGTAGGCGCAGTAGCCGCAGCCGATGCAGGTGTCCTTGTCGTGCAGCACCACGCCCTCGTCGGTCCGGTAGAAACAGTCGACCGGGCACACCGCCATGCAAGGCGCGTCGGAGCAGTGCATGCAGGCCACCGAGATCGTCTTTTCCTGCCCGACCACGCCGTCGTTGACCGTCACCACCCGCCGGCGGTTGACGCCCCAGGGGACCTCGTTCTCGTTCTTGCACGCGGTCGCGCAGCTGTTGCATTCGATGCAGCGCTCCGAGTCGCAGATGAATTTCATCCTAGCCATGTCGTCTTCTCCGGTCAGGCGGTGTAGCGTTCGATGTTGCAGATCGTGGTCTTCGTTTCCTGCATCATCGTCACCGAGTCATAGCCGTAGGTCGTCGCGGTATTGACGGCCTCGCCGCGTACCACCGGGGCAGCGCCCTCCGGGTAGTACTCGAGCATGTCCTTGCCCTGCCACCAGCCCGAGAAGTGGAAGGGGATGAAGGCGGTGTCCGGTCCGACGCGCGGCGTCACCAGCGCCTTCACCTTCAGCCGGGCGCCGGTCGGCGTCGCGACGATCACGTATTCGCCGTTGCGGATGCCGCGCTCGGCCGCCGCCTTCGGGTTGATTTCGACAAAGGCATCCTGCTGCAGCTCGGCCAGCCACGGGTTGGAGCGGGTTTCCTCGCCGCCGCCTTCGTATTCGACCAGCCGCCCCGAGGTCAGGATGATCGGAAATTTCTCGTGCAGCTTCGCCTCGACATTCTTCTGCTGCACCGACTTGTACAGCGTCGGCAGCCGCCAGAAGGCCATCTTGTCGTCGTGCGTCGGGTATTTCGCGACCAGGTCGGGCTTGGTGCTGTACAGCGGTTCGCGGTGCAACGGCACCGGGTCCGGGAAATTCCAGACCAGTGCGCGCGCCTTGGCGTTACCGAAGGGATGCACGCCATGCACCTTCAGGCAGACGCGCTGGATGCCGCCGGACAGGTCGTTCTTCCAGTTCTTGCCCTCGGCCGCCTTTTTCTCGTCGTCGGTCAGGTCGTCCCACCAGCCGAGCTTCTTCAGCAGCACATGGTCGAATTCCGGATAGCCGGTGGTGATGTCCGATCCGACCGAATGCACGCCGTCCTCGGCCAGCAGGTTCACGCCGTCGCGCTCGACCCCGAAATTGGCGCGGAAGCAGCCGCCGCCATCCATCACATGTTTCGTGGTGTCATACAAGTTGGCCGTCCCCGGATGCTTGAGTTGCGGGGTGCCGTAGCAGGGCCACGGCAGTCCGAAATAGTCGCCGGTCAGGTCGTAGCCGGTGGCCGCATCCTTGCCGCCCTTGCACTTGAGCGTCTTCACGTCGAACAGGTGCATGTTGCGCATGTGCGCCTTCAGCCGTTCCGGCGACTGGCCGGAATAGCCGATGGTCCAGGTGCCGCGGTTGATTTCGCGCAGCATGTCTTCCGGTTCCGGCTCCATCATGCCGCCCTTGCCGGGCACCAGCTTGATCTTCGCGACCAGTTCCTTGCCAAAGCCGAGCTTTTCCGCCAGCTGGTACATGATCATCTGGTCGGTGCGCGACTCGAACAGCGGTTCGATCACTCTCTCGCGCCACTGCAGTGAGCGGTTCGACGCGGTGACCGAGCCGGCGGTCTCGAACTGCGTGGCCGCCGGCAGCAGGTAGACCGCGCGGTTCTGGTTGAGCTCCTGGCCGTCCACCTTCATTGCCGCCATCGCGGCGGTGGCGGAGGGGTAGGGGTCGATCACCACCAGCAGGTCCAGCTTGTCGAGCGCCTTCTTCATGTCCAGGCCGCGCGTTTGCGAGTTCGGCGCGTGCCCCCAGAACACCACGCCGCGCACGTTGCTGTCCTGGTCGATCAGCTCGTTCTTTTCCAGCACCGCGTCCACCCAGCGCGACACCGTGGTGCCGGATTTCTCCATCAGCGCCTGCGACGGGAACTGCTTCTTGATCCATTCATAGTCCACGCCCCACACCGCCGCCCAGTGCTTCCAGGAACCGGTGGCCAGCCCGTAATAGCCGGGCAGGGAATCGGGATTGGGGCCGACGTCGGTTGCGCCCTGCACATTGTCGTGGCCACGGAAGATGTTGGCGCCGCCGCCCGCGATGCCGATATTGCCCAGTGCCAGCTGCAGGATGCAGGAGGCGCGGACCATCGCATTGCCGATCGAGTGCTGGGTCTGTCCCATGCACCAGACCACCGTCGACGGCCGGTTCTTTGCCAGGGTTTCGGCCGCCTTCAGCACCTCGGCCTCGGGCACGCCGCAGGCTTCCTCGACCTTGTCCGGCGTCCACTTCATCACTTCCTCGCGCACCTTGTCCATGCCGTACACGCGGTCGTTGATGTACTTCTTGTCTTCCCAGCCGTTCTGGAAGATGTGGTACAGCATCCCGTACAGGTAGGGAATGTCGGAGCCGGAACGGATGCGGATGTACTGGTCGGACTTGGCGGCGGTGCGGGTGAAGCGCGGGTCGACCACGATCACCTTGGTGCCGGTTTCCTTCGCATGCAGCATGTGCAGCATCGACACCGGGTGCGCTTCGGCCGCATTGGAACCGATATACATGATCGCCTTGGCGTTCTGCATATCGTTGTAGCTGTTGGTCATCGCGCCGTAGCCCCAGGTATTCGCCACGCCCGCCACCGTGGTGGAATGGCAGATGCGCGCCTGGTGGTCGCAGTTGTTGGTGCCGAAGAAAGAGACCCATTTGCGCAGCAGCGCCGCCTGTTCATTGTTGTGCTTGGACGAGCCGATGAAGAACATCGCGTCCGGGCCGCTGGCTTTCCTGATGTCCAGCATCTTTGCGGAAATCTCGTTGAGTGCCTGGTCCCAGCTGATCCGCTGGTACTTGCCGTTGACCAGCTTCATCGGGTACTTCAGCCGGTATTCGCCGTGGCCGTGCTCGCGCAGCGCGGCGCCCTTCGCACAGTGGGCGCCGAGGTTGATTGGCGAGTCGAACACCGGTTCCTGCCGCACCCAGACGCCGTTTTCCACGATCGCGTCGACCGCGCAGCCGACCGAGCAATGGGTGCAGACGGTGCGCCGCACCTCGACCTTGGGGCCGGCCGGCTTCTGGTCCGCCGCTTTCGCCTTCTGGATCAGGTTGAGCTGGGTCGCGGCAATGCCGGCGCCGACCCCGATGCCGGAGCGCTTGAGGAAGGTGCGCCGGTCCATCGTCGGCAGCGCGCGCGACAGGCTATCGGCCAGGCTTGAAGTAAAACGATCGGGCGAGCGCTGCCCTGACTGCCCTTTGCGAGTCAACAGCATGATCATCTCCGGGATCTCGGTTAGATGGTGGTGGTGCGGTAGTACTTCTTGATGTGTTCCGTCAGGCGGTAGCCGTCGCCGGCGGCGTCCTTGGGAGTTTCGGCGCTGATGGGTGGCGTCTTCGACGCGAGCTTGGCGGCGACGCCGGCGGCCGCCGCGCCGCCAAGTAGAGCGAAGAAGGACCGGCGTCCGGTCTTGGGCTGCTGGTTCATGCTTGTCTCCTTGTAGGAATCCAGCGAGTAATCTTCGTTACTTCTTCTTTGTTACTTCTGCATCTTTTTACGTTAGCACAGTTTTTGCGAATTGCATGCTGCGCCTGCGGTAGATATCGTACTACATCAAACCATGTCAAACGCCTGCGCCTCGACCTCGAAAAAGCGCTTTGCGAACTGCGCCACCTCGGCATAAAACACCGCCTGCGGATGGTGCATGATCGCATCGCACATCTCCCCGACCCAGGGCTGCAGGTGGGTACCGAAGAACTGCTTCTGCGTTGCTAGGCCGGCATGCTGCCCGTCCTCGGAGGCGATCAGATAGCGCATCACTTCGCACAGCGCGGCCACATGGTCCTCGCTTTCGGGCATGCTGTCGTCGCGCTGCAGGCCGAGCTGCGACAGGTCGGTGCGCAGCGATGCGAGCGGTTTTTCCATCAGGAAGCCGGACAGGTAGAACGACGCGTACAGCATCAGCTCGGGCTTGCCCACGCCGATGAACAGCGTCTCGTACTCGTCGCGCACCTTCTGCGCATCCGCTTCCTCGCAGGTGGCGGCGAGGTCGTTCCACGCCTGCTCCAGCACGCCGCCGCCGTTCGATGGCGCCCCCGCGATCGCCGCAAGCAGGTCCTGCGGCGGCGGTGCGTAGAACAGCGCCGCCAGAAGGCCATAGAGCTCGGCGCGGGCCGCTTCCTCGCCGCGGTCCGGCGCCTCGAAAGCAACAGGATGGACCGGTACGGTCGATTTCGCCGAGATCGGTGTTGTCATCGCTTCAACTCCAGAATGCTGACTTCACTCTTGCTCTCCATCATGTCCACCACCCGGCAGTCGCCGCACATCTTGATGCGCTCCATGCTTCCCGCGAAGGCGCCATGGGTTGCAAGCCGGGCCAGCATGTTCTCCATCATCTGCAGCGTGCCGTAGGGCTTGCCGCAACGGATGCAGTGGAAGGGTTCGGCTTCATTCAGCACGGCCGGCTGCTTCGCCCGTTCGTCCAGCAGCAGGCGCGGCGTCAGCGCCAGCGCATTTTCCGGGCAGGTTTTCACGCACAGGCCGCACTGCACGCAGTTCTTCTCGATGAACCGCAGTTGCGGCAGCGCCGGATTGTCGAGCAGCGCACCTTCCGGACAGGCGCCGACGCAGGACATGCAGAGCGTACAGGTTCCGGTATTCACCTCGACCGCGCCGTACGGCGCTCCCGCCGGCAACGGGATCTCGGCGGTGCCGGCCGGCGCATGCCGCAGCAGATGGTCGAACGCGAAATCGAGCGTGTTGCGCTTGTCGGCGGCCACATGCCAGGCAGCCGTCTGCGCGGGCACCGCCGCCGGCTGCGGCCGCTGCAGCTCGCCGTCGAGCTCGAGGGGATTGCGCGCATGCAGCAGCTCAACATGACGGCCTTCGTAGCCGAGCGCGGTCAGGATCCGCTGCGCGATGTCGATCTGCTGCTCCAGCGCCGCCACATACTGCGGCGCTTCATCGCCGGTGACCAGAACCAGCACGTTGCTGGCACCATAGGCGATGGCGGACAGCCAGAGGTCCATGCCGACCGACGCAACATGATGCACGGCGACCGGAATGATGCGCGCCGGCACACCCTGCAGCGTGCCGACGGCCGCCAGCCTGCCAAGCTCTTCGATCAGCTCGGTTCCCCTTTCCTCGCCGTGCAGCAGCAGCGCCGGCCGGGCGCCGCCCGCTCTGGCGTAGGTGGACAGCAGGGTCTTGAGGCGCTGGCCGAAATCGGTCGGGCGCGGATAGGCATAGGACAACGCGCCCGACGGGCAGACCGTGGTGCAGCCGCCGCAACCGGCGCAGAGGTTGGGATTGACCTTGACGCGGTCGCCGTCGGACGCGATCGCGCCGGCCGAGCAGACGTCGATGCAGGCATGGCAGCCGGTCTTGCGGTTACGGCTGTGCGCGCACAATTTCTCTTTGTAGACGAAGAATTTCGGCTTGCTGAATTCCCCCACCAGCTGCGTCAGCCGCAATGCCTGCTCGGCTTGCCGCAGCGGATCGGCGCCGGGCGCGAAATAGCCCTGCGGCGGCTCGTGCAGCGTGATCAGCGGCTGGTCGGATAGATCGAACACCAGGTCGAACTCGCGTTCCCGTTCGGTTTCCTCGCGTGCGAAATCGACCGCGCCGATCGCCGCGCATGCCTTGACGCAATCCCGGTGGCCCTTGCATGCATCGGGATCGACCTGGTAGCTGAGATCGATCGCATTTTCGGGACAGGCTTCCACGCAGGCATTGCAGCGGGTGCACAGCTCGAGGTCGATCGGGTTTGCCTGGCGCCAGCGCACCTTGAACGCGCCGAGCCAGCCTTCAACCCGGATCCGGTCGCCGGAAAACGTCGGGTAGCGGCGTTCAAGCAGCGCGTCGCCGCCAAAACCGGAGGTCAGCAGGATGCTCACGTCCAGCTGCGCCGCCAGCCGTTTCGCCCACGGCAGCACCCGGGAAGAGGGGCCGACCAGCAGCAGGTTGCCGGAAGAATGGTATTCGACTTCCGGCACCGGTTCCGCAGCGGGCAGGGCGGCGGCGGCGAGCAAGGCGGCCATCTTCGGCAGCGCGTGCCCGGCCTGCCTGGACCAGCCGCCGGTCTCGCGGATGTTGACGAAGTGCAGCGGCGCCACCGACTCCTTTTGCTGCGCAAGTTCGGAAAAAAGCGCGCGTTCCTGGGTGCAGGCGACCACCGTCCGCTCGCCGGATTGCAGCCCCTCTATATAAGTGCCTGCCTCGCGCCGGCACAGCTGGGTGGCAACCGGAAGCGGGCCAGCGCCCAGGGCAGTGCCGATCGCGGCGCCGGCCGCCGCATCGAGGGGCATCGTGCGGTTACAGTTGCAGATCTTGAACTGGGTCGTCATCTCTCGGCGCTTCCTTTTCCGGCTGCGTTGCGTTCCCGGCCGCCGCTTCGGGCGGCGCGACGATGTGCGGGGCGTCTGTTCCGGCTGGTCCGTCTGATTCATCCGGCGCGCCTGCTGTGGCAGCTTCATCGGCTGCAGCGGCTGCAGCGGCTCCGCCGGCCTGTTCCGTCGCGGCTGCGAGCATTCGTTCGCCTTCTTCTTCGATCGACTCGACCAGCCGCATCACGGGGGTATCGAGCTGCGCCAGCGGATCGAGCAGTCCCTTCGCATGGTTCAGCGCCGCCAGCATCGCCGCCGGCAGCGGCTCGAACTTGCTGTAGTCGTCGATATAGACGTCGAGCCCGTCCATCACGTTGAAGCGCGGATCGGCAAACAGCTTTTTCATTGCGGCACGACGGATGGATTCATCGACGCCGCGCGCGACGAAGGGGCGGAAATCGGAATCCGTGGTCAAGCGGGCCGCGTCGTCAAGCGTGGGGGGCGGTGGCGGCGGCGGCTGTTGCACCGGCGCAGTTTCAGGGGCGGCCGCAGGCGCGACCGGGGCGGCGTGCTTTTCCGATGCCGCTTCCGCATTGCGCCGGGCCCAGCGCTCGAAAAAGCTTTCAGCGCTCATGACCCCGTCCTTCCGCGCGCGCCATTTCTTCCACCGCGGCGCCGCCCTCGAAGGAGGGCTTGCGGCGCTTTTTCTTCGGTTCCGGACGGTAATGCTCCTGCACGAAGGCCGTCATGCGCTCGATGATGTAGGGTGAGGCGGGCAGGCTGTCGACCTGTTCGCCGCCGTCCATCAGGCGCGCCGCCTCGTTGTAGGAAAGCGTGACCCGCTTGGGAACCGCGACTTCGGCACCGTCGATGTCTTCCAGCCGCCACATCACGAACCAGCAGGGGGAGGGCGAGCCGATATTGAGGAAGTAGCCTTCGGCTTCATCGCGGTAGAGCCGGATGTCGAAGCCGCCGAACAACCAGCGGGTATCGCTGTCGTCCGCGCGCAGGCAGCGTGTTCCGCCGGCGGCAAGCAGCGGATCGGCCGAGATCTCGAGCGGCTTCCAGTGCCAGGGCTGCCAGCGGCTGGTCAGGGGCGAGCGCCGCATGACCACTGCAATCGTGAGGGATTCTGTCTCCATCTGCTCCGCCCGTCGCCTTTTGTCCGGCGCTTGTATTTGTGAGTAGAACTGCCTGCTATAGTGCGCCAAAATCGTGATTCCTGCAGCGCTTTTTGGAAAAGCTTTGCGCCAGGTAGAGTTGCCGCGCAGTCATTCCGCAGTCATCCAGGCGCGCGCCGCGATTCGACAAGCGAAGCATGCACGGAATACAATCCTGCCTGCGCCGTTCCAACACCGACATGCACCCGACAGGCACACGATGACGATTTCCCCTTCGCAGATAACCGGACTGATCCTCGCCGGCGGACGCGGCTCGCGCATGGGCCATGTGGACAAGGGCCTGCAGCCGTTTCGCGGCGCGCCGATGGTGATGCATGCGATCATGCGCCTGTCGCCCCAAGTCGGCGCGCTGATCATCAACGCGAACCAGAACATCGGTCCCTACGAGGGCTTCGGCTATCCGGTGTGGCCGGACCAGATGGGCGGCTTCGAAGGACCGCTGGCCGGCCTGCAGACCGGCTTGTCCCACTGCGACACCGACTACCTCGTGACTGCGCCCTGCGATTCGCCGTTCCTTCCGGAAAACCTGGTGGCGATGCTCGGGGACGCGCTGGCCGCGAACGATGCCGAACTCGCCGTTGCGGTCACCGAGGAAGGCGGAAAGCGCCAGGCGCACCCGGTGTTCTGCCTGATGAAAGCATCGGTGCTGCCCGGCCTCACTGCCTACCTGCAGGAAGGCGGGCGCAAGATCGACACCTGGTACCGCTCGCTGCGTTTCGCCGAGGTCCTGTTCCCCGACGAATCCGCCTTTCGCAACATCAACACGCTCGAAGAACTGCGCCGTTTCGAATCAACCTGACCCCGCTTCCCTGCCATGTCCGATACCCGCCTTGCCGACCTCACCAGCTGCCTTTCCGACTACGATCCGGATGCCCTGCCGGTGGCGCAGGCGCAGCAGATCATTCGCGATTTCGTCACGCCGGTGCAGGCGGTGGAAAAAGTGGCGCTGCGCAGCGCGCTGGACCGGGTGCTGGCGCAGGACATCATTTCGCCGATCGACGTGCCCGGCCATGACAACTCGGCGATGGACGGCTATGCGTTCGCCGGCGCCGCGCTGTCCGGTGCGGCGCTCACTTTGAAGGTCGTGGCGACGGTCTACGCCGGCGGCAGCCACGACGGCGAGGTCGGCCCGGGCGAGTGCGTGCGCATCATGACCGGCGCGCCGATGCCGCGCGGCTGCGATACCGTGGTGCCGCAGGAATTGACGAAAGACGCGAGCGAGGCGTCCGTCACCATTCCGGCCGGCAGAATCAGGCCGGGCGACAACCGCCGGCTGCGCGGGGAAGACCTGTCCGCCGGCAAGCCGGCGCTGCGCCAGGGCAAGGTCCTGCGACCCGCCGATCTCGGCCTGCTGGCATCGCTCGGGATCGCCGAAGTGCCGGTGCGGCGGCGGCTGCGCGTCGCGTTCTTTTCCACCGGCGACGAATTGCGCTCGATCGGCGAGCCGCTCGATCCCGGTTCGGTCTACGACAGCAACCGCTACACACTGTACGGCATGCTGACGCGTCTCGGCTGCGACATCATCGACATGGGCGTGGTCAAGGATGACCCGGCATCGCTGGAAGCCGCGTTCCGCGGCGCCTGCGAAAACGCCGATGCGGTGATCACCACCGGCGGCGTGTCGGTCGGCGAGGCCGACTACACGAAGCAGATGATGGCCACGCTGGGCGACGTCACGTTCTGGAAGATCGGCATGCGGCCCGGCCGCCCGATGGCATTCGGCCGGATCGCCTCGAATGGCAAGTCCGCCTTCCTGTTCGGCCTGCCCGGCAACCCTGTCGCGGTGATGGTGACCTTCTATTTCTTCGCGCGCAATGCGCTGCTGCGCATGATGGGGGCAGCGGCGGCGCCGCTGCCGGTGCTGCGCGTCGCATCGGAAACCGCGATCCGCAAGAAGCCGGGGCGCACCGAGTATCAGCGCGGCATCCTGGGCGCCGGCGAGGATGGCGTGCAGCGCGTGCGGGTGACCGGCTCGCAAGGCTCCGGCATCCTGCGCTCGATGTCCGAAGCCAACTGCATGATCGTGCTCGACGCGAAGCAGGGGGCGGTGAACCCCGGCGACATGGTCGACGTGGTCGTGTTCGAGGGACTGACGTAGCCGATGCCGGGTGACCTGCTGCACCGGTTCAGCGCCAACGCGGTGCTGCGGCCGGTCACGCTGAACCCGATGCCGGCCGACGACGCGGCCATGCTCGCGCTGCTGTTCTGCTGATAGCAGCATTCCCGCCCGGAAGAGTAGAGCCGGATCAAGCAGCGCTCGCGGCGGCCGGCACGGCATGCATTTTGGAGTGTTCACTCCAGATTTCCCGCTTTGAAAATCGCAGCCGCGCCCCTATGCTCGCACTCAGCTTTCCGCAATCCCGGACCGAGAGGAGCGAGACATGATTACCCTGAACATCAACGGGCGCGACACCCAGGTCGACGTCGACCCGTCCACGCCCATCCTGTGGGCGCTGCGCGACAACCTGAACCTGACCGGCACCAAGTTCGGCTGCGGCGCCGCGTTGTGCGGCGCCTGCACTGTGCACCTGAACGGGCAGCCGGTGCGGTCCTGCGTGACGCCGGTGTCGGCGGCGGCGGGCCGGAAGATCACCACCATCGAGGCGATGGCAGCCGACCAGGTCGGCCGGGCGGTACAGGATGCCTGGGTCAGGCACGACGTGGCGCAATGCGGCTACTGCCAGAGCGGACAGGTGATGAGCGCGACCGCGCTGCTGCGCGCCAACCGCAATCCTTCGGATGCCGATATCGATGCCGCGATGAGCGGCAACATCTGCCGCTGCGGCACCTACCAGCGCATACGCGCAGCGGTGAAGACGGCGGCGGCAAGCCTGGCCTGAGAAAGCCGCATGGACAGCATCGACCTGGAAGTGCTGGCGTGCTGCGGCGAATGGATCGCGCAGGGGCGCCGCTGCGAACTGGTCACCGTGATCCGGACCTGGGGCTCCAGCCCGCGGCCGGAAGGCGCGATGCTCGCGCTGCGGGACGACGGCGTGGTGGCGGGATCGGTCTCCGGCGGCTGCATCGAGGACGAGCTGATCGACGGCGTGCGCCGGCATGGCATCACGCGCACCCGGCCGGAACTGGTCACCTATGGCATTACGGCCGGCGAAGCGCGTCGTTTCGGCCTGCCCTGCGGCGGCACCCTGCAGCTGGCGATCGAGCCGCTTTCGGCCAGGAGCCGGATTCCCGAACTGCTCGACGCGCTGCGGCGCGGCGAGCTGGTTGCGCGCCGTCTCGACCTGCATAGCGGCGAGGTGCGCCTCGATGCGGCGATGCCGGGGATGGCGTTGCAGGTATCCGGGCTGGCGCTGACGACGATCCATGGACCGCGCTGGCGCCTGCTTTTGATCGGCGCGGGGCAAATGACGCGCCTTGTGGCGCAGATCGCCGCCGCGATGGATTACCAGGTGCTGGTGTGCGACCCGCGGGAGGAATACCGCGAGGCGTGGGACCTGCGCGGCGTCGGTCTCGTGGAGGGCATGCCGGACGATGCGGTGCTGGCGATGAAGCCGGACCGGCGCAGCGCCGTAGTCGCGCTGACCCATGATCCCAAGCTCGACGACCTGGCGCTGATGGAAGCATTGAAATCCGATGCCTTCTACGTCGGCGCGATCGGTTCGCGCGCCAACAACGCGAAAAGGCGGGAGCGCCTCAGGTTGTTCGACCTCGCTGACGAACAGCTTGCCCGGCTGCACGGTCCGGTGGGGCTGCATATCGGCAGCAAGTCCCCGGCCGAAATTGCCATTTCCATCCTGGCAGAGATGACGGCGGCGAAAAACGGCGTACTGCTGCCGCAAGCGTTGCATGTCCGGCACGCAAAGGAGGCGCAAGCCACGACCGGCGCCGGAACCGGGTGCCGCGTCTGAACGGTGCGTTTGTCGGGAATGCCGAAAGGGAGGGCGGACCTGGCGTCAATGCACCGTGTGATACGCCTTGCGGATCAACGTCAGTGCCACCGGCAGGCAGTCGTGCGTGCGCAGGTCCGCCGGCTGGTTGACGCGCGGCACATAACCCCAGCGCGAGGAGCGCAGCATCCGGACATAGTTGCGGTCGAGGTCGCCGGCACGTTCGAGGGTCTTGAGCGCTTCCTTTTCGATTTCGTGCACCAGCCGCCAGGTGAGCGGGCGGCCTTCTGTCCGGTATTTCTCGACGATGGCATCCACCGCGAGTGCCAGCCGCGCTTCGGCGGCATGCAGCTTGTATGCTTCGAAGAGTTTCATGATAGGCGCTTGACTGCGTTTAACTGTACGGATATACAGTATAAATCAGTTCGGATGTGGCGGTTATGAGGGGAAGCAAAAACTCCTCGCCGTAGAGTCGAACACCGGCTCGAAGTTGCATCGAGGCAAAAATATTCTCGGTCCGCTGTGCGCGATCCTGAAAACCGTTTGAATTTTGTCAATAGCGAAACCTGCTGCTTTTCCCGCCGCGGGCAACTTTTTCCCACCTTCCCGGTTCTATTGGTTGTTTGCCCCGATGGACAACCAGTCGCGTGTCCGGCAAGGAGGAATTCGTACATGGAGATTGCCAGCCTGATACAGGAATATGGCTATGTCGCAGTCGCGCTGGGCAGCTTTCTGGAAGGCGAAGCGGTGCTGCTGGCCGGCAGCCTGGCTGCGTCGCAGGGCCATCTCGATCCCCGCTGGGTGTTCGTCATCGCCGCGCTGGCGAGCTTCGCCGGCGACCTGCCTTACTTTTTTGCCGGGCGCCGCTACGGTCAGGATGTGATGGCGCGCTGGCCTTCGTTACGCGGGCGCAAGGCGCGCGTGCAGAGGTTGTTGCGCCGGCATCATGTGATCGTCGTGCTGAGCCTGCGCTTTCTTTATGGTCTGCGGATCGCGGGCTTGCTGGCGGTAGGAATGAGCAGGATAGGCACACTGCGCTTCCTGTTCCTGGATTTCATCGGCGCAATCGTTTGGTCGCTGGCGGTCTGCAGCGCGGGGTACGGGGCAGGGCGCTTGCTGCAGACCCTGCTCGATGCCACCGGCAAGGCCGGCGGCATCTCCATATTGCTGGCAGCGGCGCCGTGCGCGTCGGTGCTGCTGGCGGCCACGCGCCGCCGCGCCGGACTGAGGCGCGGGGCGACCAGCGCCAGATCGCGCTAGCCGCCGCGGGTGCGGGTCACTTGTAAATGCCGCTGCCGACGATGGTCTCGCCCACCTTTTCGACATAAGTGGATTTCGCATCGATGTTCTTGGTCACCGGGTTGACCCATTTGTAGTCGACCCAGCCCTTGCCCTTGGACTTGGCGACGTCGTACATCTCCCTGATGAAGGGCTTGCCGTCGGCATCCTTCAGGTCCATCACGTTCTTGCCGACCAGTTTGGGATTGCCGCCGTGTGCGAGCGTATTCCCGTTCATGTCGTTGACGAACACATACAAGTCCTTCACGACGAATTGTCCCTTGGGGTCATTGAAATCTGCCATCGCCTTGTCCTTGCCAGCACCATTCAGGTGCGCTGCGGCCTTCTTTACAAGCGCGACAGCGTCGTCCGCGCTGCCTTTGTCGGCGGCGAACGCCAGGGAGCAGGATGCCAGGGCAACGAGGGTGAATACATGTCTCTTCAACAGACTTTTCATGGAACCGCCTTTCTTCTGGTTGTGATCGGAACCACCATTAACATGTTGTTTCTTATAAAAAAGATTGATATGCATCAATTAATCCTATTTTTCATAGGGGTATTACTGCGAGAAGGTCGAGTAACACGTCATCACGACGATTTTTTCTGCCAACCGCAGTTAGCTGCCCTTGCAGTTGCTTAAAAAATAAAGCCTGCGCCATAAATCTGTGCGCGGATGCTCCCTCTTTTGGTGCTTTGTGGGAAAATAATTTCCAAACAGAAACGGTCGTGCCGACGTTCGCCAGTGACGTGACATAAACCGGCAATTGCTTATCGTTGTTACTCATTTGCCCCAGAGGAGGGGAGCTTGGTGGCACGAATCCTTGCCAGTCTGTGTTTTTGGGGGCTGTGCGCTTTTTCCTGGCCGGTTTGGGGAATGGCGCCTGTTGATATCGAAGAATCATCGGACGGCCTGCACCTGTTTGGCGCAATGGCTTACCTGCGGGACCCCGGCAGCAAGCTGAGTCTGGAACAGGTGCGACGAACGGATGCGGGCCAGTTCACGCCGCTTACGGAAAGCAATTTCGCCCGCGGCATCTCCGGTGACACGTATTGGATCAAAACGACAATCCGCAACCCGGGCGCGCTTCCCGTCGACTGGGTCCTGTATTTGCGGCACGGCGTCACGGATTTCGCCGAGTTCTGGGTGATGGTGGACGGCCGTATCGCGACCCACGCGATCGGCGGTGACCGTACGACCCTGGCGGAACGACAGATTGCCTACCGCTATCCGGCCGTCCGCCACGTCAGCCAGCCGGGAGAATCGGCGACCGTTTTTGTGAGGGTCGCCAATCTCCATCCGGGCACGGTCAATCTCTATTTCCAGCTCGATTCGGTCACGAAGTTCCTCGGCAATGCCACGCGCGACCAGACGCAGCATGGCGTGCTGTACGGCGTGCCGCTGGCGCTTGCGCTGTCCGCGCTGATCGGCTGGGCGGTCTCGCGCGATCGCCGTTTTTCGGTATATGCGTTGTACGCGATCTCCGTGGTCGGCAGCTGGATCGGCCTGAACGGGCAGCTCGCCGAAATCTTTGGCGATCTGCCTGATTTATGCAACAAGCTCGTGCTCATCTTTCCGTTGCTGAATGTCGTGTTTTCCTGCGTATTCGCGCGCGACTTTCTGCACATGCGCGACCTCTTCCCGAAGAGCGAGCGCTTTTACCAGATACTGATGTGGTGCGCGCTCGGCGCAATCGTATTGCGTCTGGCGGGTATCCATACCGCTTCGCAACTCGTCATGCTGCTGGTCGTGCTCAGCGGCACAACCGCGATTTCCGCCTGGCTGGCGATGCGCAAGGGGGTGGTCTATGCGCGCTGGTATCTCGCCGCGCAACTGGTGTACGCCGGCATCAACTCGGTCAGCATACTCGCCTATATCGCCGGGCTCTACGCGCCGACGGATGCAGTGCTGTACGCGGAAATCGCTTACTTTGGCGAACTGCTGATGCTGTCCTTCGCACAATACGACCGCATCCGCATCCTGCAGCGCGACAAGGAACAGGTCGAACGTTCCTACCAGTCGGTGCTCGAGACCAAGAACCAGGAGCTCGAAGCGCAGGTCGCCGAGCGCACGCGCCACCTCGAACAGGCGCGCCGCCATGCCGAGTCGCTGTCGCGCACCGATGAACTGACCGGGCTCAGCAACCGCCGCGAATTCTTCCGGCGCGGCCAGGCCTGCAGCCCGGGTAGCGGCACCTTGATGCTTGCGGCGATCGACCTCGATCACTTCAAGAGGATCAACGACACCTACGGGCACCCGGCGGGCGATGCGGTGCTGCGCAATCTCGGCGCCCTCCTGAAGTGCAACACCCGGCCGGACGACGTCGTCAGCCGGCTCGGCGGGGAAGAATTCGCGGTGCTGATGCGGGTGCCGGATGTTGCCGTGGGTGTTGCCGTGCTGGAGCGCCTGCGCCGCGCGTTCGAGGAGCATCCGACCAGGTTCGAAGGCCAGGCGCTTCATCACACCCTCAGCATCGGCTATACCGTCCTCGACAGCAGCGCCGCCGGCAAGAGCCTGGCGGATATGATGGCCGAAGCGGACCAGGCGCTGTACGCGGCGAAGAAGACGGGCAGAAACACCGTCATGCCCTTCAAGCCCGCGCAGGACCAGGGCCGGGCGGATACAGCCGGACAAACCTCTGCACAGACGGATTGCTTTTCGGTTTAACAACATGCAGGCAGGAACTCCCCGCGTGGTGTTACATGGCCGCCGGAGTCTTGAACTTTGTCGTATTGGCCGGGGTTCAGTGAAGAAATAATGGCTTCTTTTGCGGCCGGTCCCCGGTTTCGGATCCGTGCGGCGGCGTGACGCGGTCTTCGCGTCGCCAAGCCTGCCGGTTTACGCAAATCAAAAAAGTTGACAAGTGGTACACTTCGTTTCGCACGCTGAGGCCGATTCCGGAAAACCTGCGCGGCCTCCGAACACCTTGTCAAAATAAATCGCTTTCTGACCATCATGCATCCGCCGCATCGCTCCGACATACTGTTATGCGCCGTCATAGCCGGCCTCGTATTCCTGGTGTTCACCATCGATGCGCTGACGCCGCTCGGCTATGCGGAGTGGGTGTTTTACGTGATACCTGTGGCAATGTGCGTGCTGCAGAACCGGCCGAAATTGCCGATTGCCGTTGCACTGGCATTGATGCCCCTGGTGATTCTCGGTTTCTTCCTGTCCCCCATCGGCGCCACCTATCAGGTCGCCATCTTCAACCGGAGCTGCGCGATAGTGGCTGTCTGCGCTGTCGCCTATCTTGCCGGCCGCGTCATCACCGAACGCCTGCGCGCCCAGCAGCTGATGTGGATCGAACAGGGGCGCGCCGAGGTCGCCAAGAACCTGCTGGGCGAACCGTCGGTCGCCGAGGTGTCCGAAAAGATCCTGCTGTCGCTGGTCGACTACTTCGATGCCCGCGTGGCTGTCCTTTACCGGCTGGAAGACAAGGAACTGCTGCGCACTGCGGCTTTCGGCGTCGACGGCAGTCGCGTCCCCGAGCGCATGGAGCTCGGCAACGGGCTGACCGGGCAGGTGGCCAGGACCGGCAAGCCGGTGCTCTTGCGCGATGTCGGTTCCGATTACCTCCAGATCACTTCTTCCACCGGCGCGACCCGTCCCGCGACTGTCCTGATTGCGCCGATTTCGTCGGAAGGCCACACGACCGGCGTGATCGAGTTCGGGTTCCTGCGGACCGGCGCGTTCGACCGGGAAATAAAGCTGCTGCAACTGGTGTCGCACAAGATCGGCAGCGCGGTGCGCTCCGCACAGTACCGCCAGCACCTGAAGGACCTGCTGGAAGAAACCCAGCGGCAGAGCGAGGAGCTGCAGGCGCAGCAGGAAGAATTGCGGGTCACCAACGAAGAGCTTAGCGAGCAGGCCAAGGCCCTGCAGGAGGCGCAGGCGCACCTCGAGGCGCAGCACAACGAGCTTGAGCAGTCCAACGTGCTGCTGGAAGAACGCAACGAACTGCTGGAACAGCAGAAGCGCAGCCTCCACCTGACGCGCCAGGAGGTGGAGAAGAAGGCCGCCGAACTGGAGCGGGCCAATCATTACAAGTCGGAGTTCCTGGCGAACATGTCGCACGAACTGCGCACGCCGCTCAACAGCTCGCTCATCCTTGCCCACATGCTTGCCGAAAACAGGTCCGGCACGCTGACCGAGGAACAGGTGCGGCACGCCCGGACCATCCAGGCCGCCAATACCGACCTGCTGAACCTGATCAACGACATTCTCGACCTGTCGAAGATCGAAGCAGGGCAGCTGAGCGTGAACCCGGCCCCGCTGAAGCCGCAAGTGCTGGTCGAATCCCTGCGCCAGGCATTCGAGCCGATCGCGGCCCGGAAGAATGTGCGCTTCCTGGTCTCCGCAAGTCCCGGGCTGCCCGACGAGATCGTGACGGATGAACAGCGTCTGGCGCAGATCCTGCGGAACCTGCTCTCCAACGCCTTCAAGTTCACCGAGCGCGGCGAGGTCGAACTGCAGCTGCATGCGGAAGGCAGCGAGCATGTGCGCATCGCTGTGCGCGACACCGGCATCGGCATTCCCGCCGAACAGCAGGGAATCATCTTCAACGCATTCCAGCAAGCCAACGGCAGCATTGCGCGGACCTACGGCGGCACCGGCCTCGGCTTGTCGATATCGCGCGAACTGGCGCGCCTGCTCGGCGGCGAGATCGCGGTGCAGAGCGAGGTCGGCGCCGGCAGCGTCTTCACCCTGACTATTCCGCGCCTGCTCGATCAGGAGGCGCTGCGGGCCGCGCAGGCCGAGCGCCCGGCGCCCGTCGCCGCCGTGAATGTTGCGCGCGTCAAGCAGATCAGCGGCGACGCCGATGCCGCGGCCCGCATGCAACCGGCCACGCTGCCGGCACAGCCGGCGCGCCAGCATGGACGCCTGATTCTCCTGGTCGAAGACGACGAAAAATTCGCGTCGGTTCTGTGCGAGCTCGTGCGTGACCTGAAGTTCGACTGCGCCCATGCTGTAACTGCCAATGCCGGCGTGCAGATGGCGCAAGAGCTGCGGCCGGACGCGATTCTGCTCGACGTGCGCCTGCCGGATTATTCCGGCCTCAGCGTGCTGGAGCGCATCAAGCGCGACCCGGCGACGCGCCACATCCCGGTCCACGTGATCTCGGTCGATGATTTCCGGCAGGTGGCGCTGGAACTCGGGGCGGTGGGCTATACCATCAAGCCGGCCGCGCGCGACGAGATCATCGGGTCGGTCAGGAAGCTCGAAGAAAGGCTGTCGCGCCAGGTCGGGAAGGTCCTGATCGTGGAAGACAATGCGAGCCTGCGCGAAAGCATCACTTCCATGCTCGGCGCCCTCGGCATCGAGATCGTCAGCGTCGGCACCGCGGCAGAGGCGCTCGCCTGCCTCGCCGACTCCACCTTCGACTGCATGGTGATGGACCTCAACCTGCCGGACGCTTCAGGCTTCGACATGCTGGAGCAGATGGCGGCAAGCGGCATCTATGGCTTCCCGCCGGTCATCGTCTATACCGGGCGCGCGCTGAGCAGCGACGAAGAGCACAACCTGCGGCGCTATTCCAAGTCCATCATCATCAAGGGCGCGAAGTCGCCGGAACGGCTGCTGGACGAGGTGTCGCTGTTCCTGCACCGGGTCGAGGCGTCGCTGCCGCAGGAACACCGCCAGATGCTCACGCTGGTGCGCCAGCGCGATGCGGTGTTCGAAGGCCGGCGCATCCTGCTAGCGGAGGACGACGTGCGCAACATTTATGCGCTGACCAGCATCTTCGAGCCGCTGGGCGCGCGCGTCGAGATCGCCCGCAACGGGCGCGAAGCGCTGCTCCGGCTGGCGGCGCAGAAAGAGATCGACCTCGTGCTCATGGACATCATGATGCCGGAAATGGACGGGCTGACGGCGATCCGTGAAATCCGGCGCCACCCGCAGCACCGCAACCTCCCGATCATCGCGCTCACCGCCAAGGCGATGCAGGACGACCGCAAGGAATGCCTTGACGCCGGGGCGAACGACTATATCGCCAAGCCGATCGACGTCGACCAGCTGGTGTCGCTGTGCCGCGTCTGGATGCCGCGGGAGGCGTTGCGGGCATGACGGGAGCCGATCCGGATTTCGATATCGAGCTCAAGCTTCTGCTCGAGGGCGTCTACCTGAAATACCAGCACGATTTCAGGCAGTATTCGGTCGCGTCGCTGCGGCGGCGGATGCGGCTGGCGATGGAACGGTTCCGCTGTTCCACGCTCAGCCAGCTGCAGGACCGGGTCCTGCACGAACCGGAAGTCTTCGCGCAGATGCTGCGCTACTTTACCGTGCAGGTCAGTGAAATGTTCCGCGACCCGGCGTACTTCCGCGCGGTGCGCGAGCATGTCGTGCCGGCGCTGCTCACTTATCCGTCCTGCAAGCTGTGGATCGCCGGCTGCAGCACCGGAGAGGAAGTGTGGTCGCTGGCGATCCTGCTGGAGGAGGAGGGCCTGCTGGACAGGACCACGATGTATGCCACCGACATCAACCAGGAGGCGCTGAAGGTGGCGGAAGGGGGCGTCTACGAGCTCGACCGGATGGCGAAATTCAGCGCCAATTATCATGCCGCGGGCGGGAAGGGCAGTCTTTCGGACTATTTCAGCACCGCCTACGGCAACGCCATGTTCCAGCAGCGGCTGAAAAGGAAGATCGTATTCGCGGACCACAGCCTGTCGACCGACAGCGTCTTTTCCGAAACCCATTTCGTGTCCTGCCGCAATGTGCTGATCTACTTCAACCAGGCGCTGCAGGACCGCGCGATCGGCTTGTTCCACGACTCCCTGGTCCACCGCGGCTTCCTCGGACTCGGCGCGAAGGAAAGCCTGCGGCTGACCGCCTATGCCGACAGGTTCAGGCAGGCCATGCCGGGCGAGCGCATCTACCAGCGGATCGGATGATGACCCGGCGCTCGATTGAAGCGGTGGCGATCGGCGCGTCCGCAGGCGGCGTGGAGGCGGCCTGCATCCTGCTGGACGCCTTGCCGGCCGGCTTCGCGCCGGCGCTGGTGCTGGTGCTGCACTTGCCGCCGACGCGCTCGACGACCCTGCCGCAGCTGTTCGCCCGCCATTCCGCGCTACCCGTCAAGGAGGCGGAGGACAAGGAGCTGCTGTGCGGCGGCACGGTCTACCTGGCGCCGCCGGACTACCATTTGCTGATCGAACCGGACAAGAGGTTCGCCTTGTCGGCGGACGAGCCGCACCATTTTTCGCGGCCGTCGATCGACGTCCTGTTCGACTCCGCCGCCTACGCCTACCGCGACCGCCTGCTGGCGGCAGTCCTGACCGGCGCCAGCAGCGACGGCGCCGCCGGGCTGGCGACGGTGCGCGCAATGGGAGGGCTGGCCTGGGTACAGGACCCGGCCGACGCGGATACGAGCATCATGCCGGGCGCGGCGCTGGCCCAGGCCGGCGCCGACAGGGTCCTGTCCCTGGCCGACATGGCCGCGGCGCTGGCGAAAATCGAACAACCGATGCACAGGTAACGACATGCTGCCAAACCATCAACAGACGGTAAACATCCTCGTTGTCGATGACATCGAAAAGAACCTGATCGCGACCGAAGCGCTGCTGACGCGCCCGGGCCTGAACGTGCTGCGCGCGTCATCCGGCGTGCAGGCGCTGGAACTGCTGCTCGAATGCGAGGTGGCATTGGCGCTGATCGACGTCAATATGCCGCACATGGATGGCTTCGAACTGGCCGGACTCATGCGCGGCAATACCAGGACAGCGGCGATTCCGCTGATCTTCATCACCGCGGCGCTGCAGGAACCGGCGCGCGCGTTCCGCGGGTACAAGGCGGGCGCGGTCGACTTCCTCAACAAGCCGGTCGATCCCGAAATCCTGCGCAGCAAGGTCGAGGTGTTCGTCGAGCTCTACCTGCAGCGCAGGCGGGCGGAGCAGCAGGCGGCCGAATTGAAAAAGGCGCTCGATCTGAACGAAATGTACAACGCGGTACTCGGGCATGATCTGAGGAATCCGCTGCAAGCCGTGGTCAACAGCGCCGAACTGATCGTGCAGTGCGCGCAGCAGCCGGAAGTGGCGTCGGCGGGCCGGCTGATCCGCTCCAGCGCGCTACGCATGGGTAACATGGTCAGCCAGTTGCTGGATCTGGCGCGGGTGCGCTCGGGACAGGGGCAGTTGAATCTTTCGGAAAGCGACTACGCCGGAGTCTGCGAACAGATCGTGCGCGAATATGCGTCGTCGGGCGCGGATTGCACGGTCCGCGTCACCGTGGAAGGCGATGCGTCCGGCATGTTCGACCATGACCGGGTGTCCCGGATCCTGTCCAACGTGATCGGCAACGCGCTCCAGCACCGCACGCCGGATACGGCGGTCGGCGTGCACGTTGACGGCTCGCAGAGCGACGTCGTCGTCATCCGGGTGCATAACGCGGGGTGCATTCCCGACGGCGAAATGGAGCGCATTTTCGAGCCCTACCATTCCGGCAGCCGGGGGCGATCCGGCGCCACCAACCTCGGGCTCGGCCTGTACATCGTGCAGCAGCTGGTGGCCGCGCACGGCGGCGGGGTCGTGGTGCGCTCGACGCCGCAGGAGGGAACGCGGTTTGACATCCGCATGCCGCGCGTCGTGCATCATCAGGCCGCTGCCGGCAGCAGTTAGCGGCCGGCAAGCGATGCCGGTACGCGGTGCTTTTTGCGCCGCGCGCTGTCGCCGCAGGTGCGAATCCCATATTTGTGGGAGTGCGCGCGCGCGTGCCGGCCCTATAATCTCCGTCGCAGCACAATCCCCCGCGAACGAATACGAGCACGCCGTGAATGCCGAACTGAAAAAACGCATCCTTGTCGCTGCGCCTCCCGAGGCGGTCACGCGCCTGAGCAAGGCTTTGGGGGAGGAGTTCGACCTCGTTTTCTGCCACTCGCTTTCCCTGGCGCACACCCTGCTGACGCAGTGCCGGTTTGATGTCATTCTCGGCGGCATGCATTTCGATGACAGCCGCGTCTTCGATTTCATTCGCCTCGCGCGCGCCCAGGAGCGCTACGCCGACGTGCCGATCGTGTGCGTCAAGGCCTTCGACGGCGTGCTGCCGAGCCGCGCCTACGATGGCGTGAAAAGGGCAATCCGGCTGCTCGGCGCCGAAGCCTTCGTCGATCTTGCCGAATACCGGCGCATCTACGGGAAAGAAGAAGCGTCGCAGATGCTGCTCGATACCATCCGCGCCGCCCTCCAGAGTTCCTGTCAAAAAGCAGTAGCGCAACAGCCGGCGGCCTGACTCGCCGGTCACGAGTCGGATGCTTCGCAGCAGCAGGGCGCCGACGCCAGGTTTCGAGGTCACTGCCCCCAAAATGCGTGCACTGCCCATGTTCGCCCGCACCACGCACCTCCTTGAAACACCTCGCCCGGAAAATCCCAGGCTTGCCGCGCCGGCCCGCCGGGAAACCGCCATTGCAGAGCGCCCGGGAACTTGTCTTTTCTGCATCCTTCTAATTGAGAATGATTTGCGTTATCATGTGCATACACCAAGCTCAACTAAGGGGTAATAATGAAGATTGTTCCGCGCGCTCTCCTTGCACTGGCCGTCGCCGGTGCCGTCCTGCCGGCAACCGCCCAGGAAAAAGTCCTGAACCTCTATTCGGCCCGTCACTACCAGACCGATGAGGCGCTCTACGCCAATTTCACCAAGCAGACCGGTATCAAGATCAACCGCATCGAAGGCAAGGAAGACGAACTGCTCGAGCGTCTGAAGAACGAAGGCGCCAACAGCCCCGCGGACGTATTCATCACCGTGGACGCGACGCGCATGGCGCAGGCCGACGCGCTGGGCCTGTTCGCGCCGGTCAAGTCGAAGGTGCTGGAGTCGCGCATTCCGGCCCACCTGCGCTCGCCGGACTCGGACTGGTTCTCCTTCTCGGTGCGCGCGCGCGTCATCGTGTACAACAAGGACAGCATCAATCCGGCGGACGTGCAGAATTATGAAGACCTCGCCAATCCCAAGCTCAAGGGCAAGGTATGCTCCCGCTCGGGTTCCCATCCCTACAACATCTCTCTCGGCGCGGCCCTGATCCAGCATATCGGCGAAGCGAAGACCGAGGAATGGGCGCGCGGCGTCGTCGCCAACTTCGCTCGCGCACCCAAGGGTGGCGACACCGACCAGATCAAGGCGGTCGCGGCCGGCGAGTGCGGCGTCGCATTGTCCAATACCTACTACCTGGCCCGCATGCTGCGCACCGACAAGCCGGAAGAGCGCAAGCTGATGGAAAAGATCGGCGTGGTGTGGCCGAACCAGAAGAGCTTCGGCACGCACATCAACATTTCCGGCGGCGGCATGCTGAAGACGGCACCGCACAAGGAAGCCGCGGTGAAGTTCCTGGAGTATCTCGCCAGCGACGAAGCGCAGAACTACTTCGCGAACGGCAACAACGAATGGCCGGTGGTGCCGACCGCGGTGACCAAGAACCCGGAGCTCGAATCGCTGGGCCAGTTCAAGCCTGACACGATCAACGTCGGCACCTTGTCGCGCACCGCGGCGCAGGCGCAGAAGGTCTACGACCGCGCCGGGTATCGCTGATCGCAGCGCGGCTCCCCGCATAAAACGCCCTTCATCGAAGGGCGTTTTTTTATGCCTTGCGGCTGGCCATGATCTGGCACGACAGGATCATCAGCGGCAGCAGGCCGACGGCGACGATCGCCTGCGAAGCGGTGGATGCCTGACCCGGCCGCTCG
>Ga0196971_1000616_pt1 | contig 23918 bp, 17 predicted proteins | sample S1v_1013CmetaG_FD_148660 | JGI IMG/M metagenome (GOLD analysis project Ga0196971, IMG submission 148660) | Soil microbial communities from Anza Borrego desert, Southern California, United States - S1+v_10-13C | ecosystem: Environmental > Terrestrial > Soil > Desert | place: USA: California...
AATCCGGCTCGTCCACGCCGCCCCAGGGAATCACTCGCTCCATCTCCTGGAGAAATCTCTGACGCTTGGTCCGCTTCGGCTTCTTCACAAACCGGGGGGCGCTGAGTCCGAGTTGCTTCATTGGGGCTCGACCTGTCGAAAATTGGACGTGGGCGTTATTGTATCCAGGACCAGAACTTATTCAGAGTTTCCTTAAATAAAACAATCCGAATCCCTCCAGCGGGGAACGCGAACGGTCTTTCCGAGCAAAGATCCAAACCAGCATGAGCGAATATCAATACTACGAATTCCTTGCCATCGACAGACCGCTGACTCCGGCACAAATGGCCGAACTGCGTGCCCGTTCGTCGCGGGCGACGATCACACCGACCTCGTTCGTCAACGAGTACAACTGGGGCGACCTCAAGGGCGATCCGACGGACTGGATGCGACGCTATTTCGACGCCTTCGTCTACGTGGCCAATTGGTGCAGTTGCCGATTCGCCCTCCGGGTTCCGCTTTCGGTGTTCACCGCGGACGAACTGGCCGGCTTCGAAACCGAGACCGCCCTGACGATCGACGGGTCTTCAGACCACTGGATCATCGACTGGGCGCTGAACGAAAGCGAGGATTACGACCGCTTCGCGAGCGACAGCGGAAGCGGCTGGATGGGGCGATTGGTGCCGTTGCGCGACGAGTTGCTCCGCGGCGATTGCCGGGCGCTGTATCTCGGCTGGCTTGCCGGAGTCACTGCGGGCGAGGTCGATGAGGCGAGTCTCGAACCGGAACCGCCGCCGGGTATATCAAGCTTGACCGGTGCTCAGCAGTCTCTGGCCGAGTTCCTCGATGTCGACCTCGATTTGCTGACAGCCGCGGTATCGGCAGACTCGGAGGCGAGCGCTGCGGCCGTCGATCTCGACCGCGAGATGGACACATGGCTGGCCGGGGTGTCCGCCGAGGAAGTTCGTTCGACCCTAAAACAGCTGCTGCAGGGGGAATCGCACCAAGCGGAACGGCAGCTCAAGACGCGCTTTTTTGCCTGGCAGAGGGAGCGGGTGCCGCGCGTGGCGGCATTCAGGAAGCGCCGCTCTGTTGCGGAGTTGCGGGAACTGGCGAAAAGGGCGGAGGCAGAACGCTTGCAGCGGGAGGCGGAAAAACTCGCCCAACTGAAAGTCGAACGGCGTCGGCGGCGGGAAGCCTACCTGGCCACCCTTGCGGCTGACTTCGACCGCTGCTGGCAAGGCATCGATCAGAAGGCGGAACGCGGCATTGCGTCGTCCTATGAGGAAGCGACCCGCGCCCTGGTCGATCTCGCGGAGGCGTATACGCTCCACTCGAGCCAGGGCGAATTCGACGCGCGTCTGCACGGCTTCATGGAGCGCCACGGGAAGCGCGGGGCACTGGTGCGCCGGCTGAAACAAGCCGGGTTGTGGCGGTGAAGAACAACTAACGAAGCTCCGATTGAGCTGAAAGGCCCTCACCCGAAGGGAGAGGGCCTTTTTAGAGTTTCTTTAGGAACCAGCAGAAAATCAGCCGGGACTTACGCCTCTGCCCGAATCGCCTCCAACGATCTCGCCCCAACCCCCAAGTCCCGCCACTTCGCCGGATGGCAGGTGAAGAGCAGGATCTGATGCCGGGTTGCCGCATCGAACAGCACCCGCTTCATCTGCGCTAGCCGCTCCTCGTCGCTGTGGACGAGGGCGTCGTCGAGGATAATCAGGGTGGGGCGGCCGGCTTCGCGCAATAGTCCCGCGTAGGCGAGCCGGCTGATGATGCCCATCTGCTCGCGGGCGCCGAAGCTTAAATCATCGAAGTCGCCCAGTTCGGTTCCGTTCGAGCCGTTACGTGTCAGCGGGCCGGGCGAGAGGTTTTCGTCGATGTCGAGGCAAGCGCCGGGAAACAGGAGTTGAAGATAGCGGTTCAGGTGCTTTTGCAGCGGTGCCTGAAGTCTCTGGGTCAGCGCTCGGCGTTTGTCGCGCAGCAGTTTCAGCAGATGGTCCAGCGCGTCGGCGCGCCGGCGCAGTTCTTCGACCCGGCGCTGGATCTGGGCCAGGTCGCGGGTGAGTTCGGCGCGGCGCTCTTCCAGCCCCCGCGTGCCCGCCGTCTGGAGTTCCACTTCGAGTCGCATCAACTGGTCGCGGCGCTCGTTGAAGCACTTTTCGAGCTGCTCGGCGCTCAGGCGGAAGCGCTCGACGTCCTGTTTCAGGATCTCGGCGTTCGCTTCGGCCAACTGTCGGGTCAGTGCCTCGATACGGGCGGCTAGAGCGGATTGCTCGGCGCGCGCGTCGACCAGATCTCGGTTCGCCGCCGTCAAGCGTTCGGGCCGATCTGGCGCGGTTAATACGGCGCGTGCGGCCGAGAACTCCCGCATTGCGGTTTCGAACGCGGTCTGCTCTTTACCGGCGGCGAGCTGCGCTTGGTGCAAGTTGTCGTTGATCTGCGCGAGCGATAGTCGTGCGGCTTCCTCGGCGGCTTCCGCCTCGGTGATCGAGGGGAGAGCAGCCAAGTGCTCGATTTTGGCTGGTAGCTGGCGCAGGGTTTGTTCGATTTCTTCGGCGCGGGCTTGCTGGACGGCCAATTCGGTTCGCAGCGGTTCGATGCCTTGCGGCGCGAGCGCTTTCAGCGTCGCTTCGGCCGTTTTGATCTCGGCCAGCTGCCGGATGTGGGTCTGATGGCGGTCTTCGGCGGCGTCCAGCGAGGGTAAGCCGAGCCGCTGCAGCAATGCCTCGTGTGTGTCGGCGAGCTCTTTTTCCTGGCGGCGAAGCTGGGAGAGATCGGCGCCGCCCGGCGCGATCTCGAGTTGGCCGAGTCCCGGTAGCGTGAGCGCGGTCGCTTCGAGCAACAGCCTTTCGCCCGTGCCGGCGACCGATTCGGCGCCGATCCGGATATTGCGGCCTTCTTCGAGTATGAAGCGCAGCCGGGTCGCGGCCGCGGCGAGCTGGATTTGTGTTTCGCGAATTTGCCGGTGCTGCTCGCGCAGCAGTTCCAGGTCTTGACGCTCGATCTCCGAGACGGCGGCCTGTGCCTGCAATGCGAGCAAGGTGGTCTGTTCGGTCTCGGCTTTTGCAAGCGCGGTGGCGGCGTTTTCCGCCTTGAGCCGAGTGGCTTCGAGTTCGCGCGTCAGGCTGCGGCGCGTCTCTTCCAGGCGCGCAAGGCGCAGGGTCTCGCGTGCGGCTTCGTGGCGTTGCTCCGCTTCCACGCGCTTCGACCGCCATTCCTCGGCGAGCGCCGTTGCAGCCTCCAGTCTCTGCCGAATGGATTCCAGTTCCGCGCCGCGTGTTTCGACCTCTTTCTCCTGGCTTGCGAAGGTTTCCAATTGACTGTGCAGCAGCTTGATCCGCTCCTCGGTCTGAGCCGCGCGCAGCTTCTCGGCCGCAAGGGTTTCTTCGATGTGCCGGATGGCTTCCAGCTTGTCCGCCGCGGCTCGTTCTTGTTCGCGAAAGCCCACCCACGGTTTTTCGGCCTCGTCGGCGGCATGTTCGCGGCGCAGGGCAGCAAGGGTATCGACCTTCTGGCGGTAGGCGGCGATTTCCGCATCAAGCTCCCGGATGGTATTCGCGAGCGCAGCTTCTTGATCGATCGCTTCGGCATACGCCCCCCGCGGCTTGCCCGCCGACGGGGTGAGCAATTCGTTGCGCGCGGCTTCGACCGTGGCCAGCACCGCATCGCCGCCGCTGCTGGCTATCTCGCCCAGCGACGCGTTCAGCGCGGTACGAAGATGGTCCATCGCATGCGTCACCGAGTCCCGGAGGTCGTGTCCGGCTCCCTGCTGAATCCACAAGAGACCCGGAATGCCCCAGTGCTCGGCGCCGCTGGCGCCCCGGCCGGCATAGCGAAAGCCCAGGAGCTCGGCGAGATGGTCTTCCGCCTCGGCACTGTCCAGCCGCTGCGTGCCGATTTGCAGTTCGCAGCGCTTCTTGCCGAGAAAGCTCTTGGTGAGCCTGTAATGTGTATCGCCGATGGCGAACTCCAGTTCGACGGTGGGGGAGGCCGACGGATCGCCCCAGGGGCGCAGATCGTCGACGCTGCCGGACCGATGCCGCTCGAAAAACGCGGCGCGAATGGCCGTAACGATGGTGCTCTTGCCGGCTTCGTTCGGGCCGGTGAAGAGGTTGAGGCCCGGTTCGAGATCCCTGATCTCGATCGGCTTCCGGAATTGTTTGAACTGTTCGATACGGATGCGGGAAAGCTTCACGGCGAACCTCCGGCATGCGCGTGTTGCCCGTCGAGGATGCCCGCCAGCAGGGCCAGCGCTTCGCGGGCGACTTCCGCGTCGGTTCCCTCCTGGCTCGCGCGAAGCTCGGCGATGACTTCGCCCAGATAACCGTCCGCTTTCAGTGCGTCGATGTCGTCCGCGGTGGGTTCGAGGCGTAACGCGGACAAATCGGCCAAGAGGCTCCGGGCTGTGCCGCGGGCTTGTTCGATGGCGGCGCGAAGACGCTTATATCCGTCGAGGTCCGTTCGTCCGGACAAGCCGAGCTGCACGACGTCCGCCGGCCCGAAAGCCGAAATCCGCTGCAAGGCGCGATCGACATCGCTAGGCACCTGGAGCTCGAGCATTTCCGAATGCCATCGGTATTGCCCCGTCGAGACGGACATGACTGCCGGCAATGCGCCCGGCTCCGACAGTTCGACAAGGAGTGCCTGACCGGAGTCGTTGGCCCGGAAGCGATCGGTTTCCGGCGTCCCGCTGTACCAGGTACGCGCATCGACCTGTTTCATGCCGTGCCAGTCGCCGAGCGCGAGGTAATCGAGGCGCGCTTGCTCCGCACGCCCGGCGGCTATCGGGTTGGGCGAATCGATGTCTTCCGCCAGGATGCCCTGAACGCTGCCGTGGGCCAGCCCGATCCGCAGCATTCCGGCGGGCGTCTTGGCCGAGGCGAACCATTCGGTCAGGTCGGTATGGGTATGGCGCTGCGTTAGCGGTGCGGGCAGCACGGCGACGCCGATCGATTCGAGCAGCACGGACTCGGGCCGCAGACAGACGGTCACGTTGCCGGGAATGGCCTTAAGGCGCGCCGCGCGGGTCCAGACGGATTCGGCGAGTGCGGCATCGTGGTTCCCCGGAAGCAAAATCCATGGGCCATTGAAACCGGCCATTGAATTGAAGAGGCGGTGGATGGTCTTGTCGGCAACGCCCTGCGCATCGAAAACATCGCCCGCGACCAGTACTAGGGTAACTCGGTTTTCGGTCGCGAGGCTGGCTATCCGTTCGACGGCTTTGAATCGAGCTTCCGCGAGAAGAGCGGCATCGTCGGGCTCGAACTGGCCGAACAGTTTGCCGATTTGCCAGTCGGCGGTGTGCAGTAACTTGATCAAACAGGTGTCCCCGGTGGTAAAGGAGATGTATCGATGGAGAGACAGACTCCGGCAATCAATAAATAGTTTACCGTGAGTTCTGTATACGAAAGGGAGCCTTCCTGAGCAGAAAGCGACCAACGTTCAACTGCGGACGACAAGGAATGCCGGTTATTGCCGGTGCAGGGCGCTTCTGCGGCGGCGGTCTAAAGCAGGGCGCAAGGTGGCCGACGCTCGCGTTTGCGATTATCGTATTCTGGCATCGGCCGAACGACCCGCCACAACCCCCACGTTTTGACATGCACGAACTGTCCCTCTGCCAAGGCATCATCGATATCCTTGAGACCGAAGCGAGCAAGCAGCACTTTGTACGGGTGCGCAAGGTCAGATTGCTAGTGGGGCCGCTCGCCGGGGTAGACCGTGAAGCCTTGCGCTTCGGTTTCGATGCGGTGAGCCGGGATACGATTGCCCAGGGAGCGGAGCTGGAGTTCATCGATACGCCGGGCCTGGCCTGGTGTTTCGCGTGCGATCGCACGGTGGAAATCGATCAATATTACGATCCCTGCCCCGGTTGCGGCGGCCACCGGCTGAAAGTGACCGGCGGCGAAGAATTCAGAATTCTCGATTTGGAGGTGGAATAACCATGTGTACCGTTTGCGGCTGCGGCGAGGCCCATCAGCACGATCACGATTCCGGACATGCCCATGACCATGGGCATCACCATGATCACCACCACCATCATCACGGCCGAGGTCCCGCAGGCCTGAGCATCGACGGTCTCAGCCAGGAGCGCATCATTCGCATCGAACAGGACATTCTTGGCCGCAATGACACCCATGCCCGAGGCAACCGACAGTTTTTCGAAAGCCGCGGCATTCTGGCCCTGAATCTGCTGTCCAGCCCCGGGTCCGGCAAGACCACGCTGCTGGAGCGGAGCATCGCCGATCTGAAGGGGCGGTTCGATGTCAGCGTGATCGAGGGGGATCAGCAGACCGAGAACGATGCAGAGCGCATCCGCGCCACCGGCGTTCCGGTGCTGCAGATCAATACCGGCAAGGGCTGTCATCTGGATGCCCACATGGTCGGCCACGGGGTGGAAGACCTCAAGCCCGCCGCTTACGGCATCCTGTTCATCGAGAACGTCGGCAACCTGGTCTGCCCGGCCTTGTTCGATCTGGGGGAAGCGGCTCGCGTGGTGATCCTGTCGGCCACCGAGGGCGAGGACAAGCCGCTGAAATACGCGAACATGTTCCACCGCGCCGATCTGGTCCTGATCAACAAGATCGATCTGTTGCCTTATCTCCGTTTCGATCTGGAACGTTGCCTAGGCTATTTGCACCAGGTGAATCCGGATGTGGAGACGATCCGGCTGTCAGCCACATCGGGGGAAGGTATGAACCTTTGGTATGCGTGGCTGGAACGGCGCCGCAAGGCGCTGTTGGCCGATCGGCTGGCAGGACTGGAGCGGCAGGCCGCGGCGATTCGGGCGCAGATTTGAGCGTTTCCGCCGACGCCGGCCTGCAGCGCCGGCGGCTGACACTGAGCGGTCTGGTGCAGGGCGTCGGCATGCGGCCCTTCGTGTATCGCCTGGCGCAGGAACTGGATTTGGCCGGCTGGGTATCCAATGGCCCGGAAGGAGTGATCATTGAAGTCGAGGGGCTAGAGCCGTCTCTGACCGAGTTCGAAATCCGGTTGCAGCGCGACTGTCCGCCCCCTGCCGATATCGTCGATTACGGCGTACAAACTGTGCCGGCTGTCGGCGAGCGAAGTTTCCGGGTCGCTGCAAGCCGAGCGGATGGCGCCATCGCTCCGTTCGCATTACCGGATTTGGCCCCTTGCGCGGACTGTGTCCGGGAGCTCTTCGATTCCGGCAACCGCCGCTTCCGTTATCCCTTCATCAGCTGCACCCACTGCGGTCCCCGTTACAGCATCCTCGACGCCTTGCCGTTCGACCGGGAGCGCACCGCCATGGCCGGCTTCCTGCTTTGTTCGGATTGCCTAACGGAGTACCGCGACCCGCTGGACCGCCGTTTCCACGCCCAAACCACGTGCTGCCCGAAATGCGGCCCGATGCTGAACCTTTGGGATGCCGATGGACTTAAGCTTGCAAGCGGCGACGACGCGTTAGTGAAAGCCGTCGAGCGTTTGCGACAGGGACAGGTGTTGGCGCTGCAGGGCGTGGGTGGATTTCAATTGCTAATCGATGCCGCCGATCAAAGTGCGGTGCATCGGTTGCGCGAGCGCAAACACCGGCCCCATAAGCCGCTGGCGCTGATGGCGGCGGACCTCGCGGCGGCATGCGAGATCTGCGATGTGACCGACGACGAAGCGCGGCTCTTGACGTCGCCGGCAGCGCCCATCGTCTTGTTGCGTCGGCAAGATGCGTCCGCGTTTATAGCGTCCGCCGTAGCGCCCGGCCAGAATCGCTTAGGGCTGATGCTGCCGGCCTCGCCCTTGCACCATCTGCTGGCGCGGGACTTCGGCGCGCCGCTCGTCTGTACCAGCGGCAACCGGGGCAACGAACCGATCTGTGTCGCGCCCGACGAGGCCCTGCAGCGCCTGGCCGGCATTGCCGACGGTTTTCTAGTGCACGACAGGCCGATACGCCAGCCCCTAGACGATTCCGTAGTTCGTATCGCCGACGGGAAAGTTCTCACGTTGCGGCGGGCCCGCGGTTATGTGCCTCGCCCGGTGGCCTTGGACGAGGACACGTCGCCCATGCTGGCCGCGGGAGGGCATCTCAAAAACACGCTGGCCTATGCGGACGGGAGGCGCGTGATCTTGAGCCAGCACCTCGGCGACCTGGATACGGCGGAATCCCTGGATCGCCATCGCGCCACCGCAGAGTTGCTTCCGCGCCTGTTCGGCCGTCCGCCGCAGTCGATTGCCTGCGACCGGCACCCCGACTACGCCGCCACCCGTTGGGCCGAGAGCACCGGCCTGCCGCTCCGGCACGTGGCTCACCATCTTGCCCACGCCTTGGCCTGCATGGCGGAGCACGGGCTGAAGCCGCCGGTTCTGGCCGTGATCTGGGACGGATTGGGTCTGGGCGAAGACGGCACGCTGTGGGGCGGGGAGTTCTTGCGTATTGACTCGGACGGTCATCGCCGCATCGCCGGCCTGCTGCCGGTGCGATTGCCCGGCGGAGAGCGGGCGATCAAAGACCCGCGCCGGTCGGCCTTGAGCGTGCTGCATGCGCTATACGGCGAAGATACGCCAGAGCATTTGCCGAGGACATTGAAATCCCGGCTGGAGCCCACGACTCTGACCGCATTGCTGCGGATGCTGCAAACCGGCACGCAATCGCCCCCGTGCAGCAGCGCCGGGCGATTATTCGATGCGGCCGCGAGTCTCTTGGGACTATGCCGGGACATCAGCTTCGAGGGACAGGCGGCGATGGCGCTGGAGGCCGCTGCGGAGCAGAGCGGAGAAGGCGATCGGACGGTTTATCCGGTCCCGTTGATCGAGGGCGAGCCGAAACGGCTGGACTGGCGGCCCTTGTTTCGGGCGCTGTTGGACGATCAGGCGGCCGGCGTGCCCGCGACTGTCCTCGCCTACCGATTTCATGCCAGCCTCGCGGTCGCCATCGCTGCCGTCGCGGTGGCCGAATCGATTCCCACCGTTGCTCTGGCCGGCGGCTGTTTTCAGAACCGCCTGCTGCTGGAGCAGTGCGCAGAGCGGCTGCGCCGTGCGGGTCTAAGGGTATACTGGCCGCAACAGATTCCCCCTAACGACGGCGGCCTGGCGCTGGGCCAGATCGCTGCTGCGATATTTCCCGAGGAGCATCTCCCATGTGTCTAGCCGTACCCGGTCAGATCCTCTCCATCGAACAGGCCGACGATCCTTTGCTGCGATCCGGGCGGGTCGATTTCGGCGGCGTGGTCAAGGCGGTGAACCTGGCCTATGTGCCGGAAGCCGAAGTCGGCGATTATGCGATCGTTCATGCCGGCTTCGCGATCTCGCGTTTGGATGAGGCCGAGGCGCAGGCGGTGCTGAAAGAGATCGCCGCATTGCAGGACACCACCGATGAAATATCTTGACGAATACCGCGATGCCGCATCGGTCAAAGCCTTAGCCGACGCCATCGCGCGCCGGCAAACCAAGCCCTGGACGCTGATGGAAGTCTGCGGCGGGCAGACCCATTCCATTGTCAAGCATGGCCTCGACCGCTTGCTGCCGCCGTCGTTGAGCCTCATTCACGGCCCCGGCTGTCCGGTTTGCGTGACCCCGGAGGCGATCATCGATCAGGCGCTGGAGCTGGCAGCCCGGCCCGACGTCATCTTCTGTTCCTTCGGCGACATGCTGCGGGTGCCGGGATCGCAACACGATTTGTTGACGGTCAAGGCCCGCGGCGGCGACGTGCGCATGGTTTATTCGCCGCTGGATGCGCTGACCTTGGCCCGGGAAAATCCGGAGCGCCAGGTGGTGTTTTTCGCCGTGGGTTTCGAAACCACCGCGCCGACGACTGCGATGGCGGTGTTGCAGGCGCAACGCTTCGGAATCCAAAACTTTTCGCTGCTGGTCGCCCATGTCAGGGTGCCGCCGGCGGTGGAGACCTTGTTATTGGCGCCGGACAACCGGGTCAACGGGCTGTTAGCAGCGGGCCATGTGTGCGTGGTGATGGGCTATACCGAATACGAACCCATCGCTGCCCGTTTTCGTGCGCCCATCGTGGTGACCGGGTTCGAGCCCTTGGATATCTTGCGGGGCGTTCTGAGCTGCGTAGCGCAATTGGAAGAGGGGCGCGCCGAGGTGGAAAACCGCTATGGCCGCGCGGTGAGCCGCGAGGGCAATCGGCCGGCGCAGGCGCTGATGGCGCAGGTGTTCGAGCCCGTCACGCTGAGCTGGCGCGGCCTCAATGCCATTCCTGACAGCGGCCTGGGATTGCGCCCGGCGTTTGCCGATTTCGATGCGGTACGCCGCTTCGAGCTGTCCACTCCGAAGACCGCCAGCGCCGGTCCCTGCCGAAGCGGAGAGGTCTTGACCGGGCGGTTGAAACCCTTCGAGTGTCCCGCCTTCGGAGGGGCGTGTACGCCGGAACATCCCCTGGGCGCGACCATGGTTTCATCCGAAGGGGCCTGCGCCGCCTATTACCGTTACCGCCGCGATGCCGCCTGATTCCATTTAACAATTCGAAAATATCTTTGTTAGGTAGTTAGGTAGGCCGGGATAAGGCGAAGCCGTTCCCGGCGCGTGGCGTCTGCATGATCGCCGGAAACGCTAACGCTTATTCCGGCCTACATGCGCTCCTTTGATTGAGAAATGAATGAAACCATGAGCGACGACACCCGGTTGATTTGCCCGACACCCATAGGCCAGTACGCCCAGATCGTCATGGCCCATGGCGGCGGTGGCCGTCTGATGCAGCAGTTGCTGGAGCGTCTGGTGCGTCCGGCCTTCGCCAACCCGCATCTGGACCAACGTCACGACAGTGCGGTATTGGAGGTGGGCGGCAATCGGCTGGCCTTTACCACCGACGGCTATGTGGTCAAACCGCTGTTCTTCCCCGGCGGGGACATCGGCAAGCTGGCGGTGTGCGGAACCTTGAACGATCTCGCGATGAGCGGTGCGAAACCCCTATTCCTGAGCGCCGCGCTGGTAATCGAGGAAGGCTTTCCGGTCGCCGATTTGGCGCGCGTTCTGGCCAGCATGAACGCCGCGGCGCAGGCGGCGGGCACCGCCATCGTCACCGGCGACACCAAGGTGGTCGAACACGGCAAGGGCGACGGTCTGTACATCGCCACCAGCGGCATCGGTTTGATCGAGCACGGCTTGCAGATCGCTCCGGCCGGCATCCGGGAAGGGGATGCGATCCTGCTCAGCGGCGATATCGGCCGCCACGGCGTCGCAATCATCGCCGAACGGGACGGATTGGGCTTCGAAACCACCATCGAAAGCGATTGCGCCGACCTGTCCGGTCTGGTGGGGCAGTTGCTGACGGCCGGCGTGGAGCTGCATTGCCTGCGCGATTTGACCCGCGGCGGTTTGGCGGCCGCAGTGCTGGAGCTGGCGAGGGATGCCGGGTTCGATATGGAGCTGACCGAGGGTGCGATACCGGTCGCCCCGCCGGTGCGTAGCGCTTGCGAAATTCTCGGTTTCGACCCACTCTACATGGCCAACGAAGGTCGCATGGTCCTGTTCGTGCCGCCGAGCGCCGTCGACCATGCGCTGGACGTGCTGCATGCGCATCCTTTGGGGAGCGATGCGTGTCTCATCGGGCGGGTTGGCGCGCCGGGCGGCGGACGAGTCGGTTTGCGCAACCCGTACGACATCGTCCGCGTGCTCGATCTCCCTAGCGGCGAGCAACTGCCGAGGATCTGTTGACTATCCGGAAACGCATAGCCGCGGTAAGGAAGAAGGTAGCCGAGCCTTACGGCTCAGGTGCGCCCTGAAAAAAGGGCGACGCAGCCGACGACGTCAACGGAGACATCGCGGAACCTCTCGCCGAGTGCCGTCTTCAGTCCGTCCAGACTGTCATGCTCGTTCGACATGATTCCCTTCTTGTTGTAAATGCCCATGAGGCACTTTGCGAATCGACTGCGCGGAACGCCGATCTGTAGCAGGGTCGAACCGAACAGAACGGCGCCGGGATTCATCAGCGCTTTCAGATGATCGAAGGCCACGGCCTTGGATTTAAGAGGCCCGGGAAGACAGTGGAGCAGGTAATTGATTCCGACCGAATCGAATTTCGGCGCATCGATGGAGATGGGCGCCAAGACATTGCGGACATAGGTTTCCGGCTGATATCGGGCAATGCGCCGAGAGGCGAAATCGAGCGAGGTCCCATTGAGGTCCATCAATGCAACGCGCGGTGCCTGCATCGGAAAGCGGCACTTATCCAGAAAATAGCCGGTGCCGACGCCGACATCCAAATGATTCGCCGTGACGTGCTGGTCGTAATGCTCTACGAGTCGCCGAGTCGGACACTTCCAGATCAGTCGGTTGGATAGCCCAAGCACGGCTAAGTCGTAGATTCTCAAGATAGGCCGGGTATAGACGGCCTGGCCGGCGTGAATCTGGTCCGCAGTAAAGCTCATTACTCTTATCTCCCTGTTGTGGATTTCTGCGCTCGAACGGGATGATCGACCGGCATGGGCTCGAGTGATGAATCGGCCGCCAAACGGCGATACATCCCGGATGTTTTCTCGTCGTCAGAGTCGGTATTATGCCCACGGAGGTTGCGCAACGAACAAGGTTTTACGACGACCCCCGTCCCTCACTGACATTTCCATCATTCCAGACCCATGTCCCTTCTCAACAGTTGGTTTCAGGAAAAGCAGTCAGCCTGGTTGTACCGCGTGATCGCCGCCGCCGAAAACGATCGCCGGATGCGGCGTTTGTTTCGCAAGCTCGCCGAACAGGCCGACGCTCAAGCCGCTCTCTGGGAGAACCGTTTGAAGACGGAAGGCTCGGTTGTGCCGCCTTTCAAGCCGACGGCGCGGGCACGACTGATCGGCCGTCTGGTTCGGATGTTCGGACCGAAAGCCCTGCGCCCGATTCTGGCGAGCATGAAGATCCGGGGGCTTTCTGCTTATTCCGGCCGCGGCCTGGAGATACCCCACGAAATGCCGACCCGAGCCGAGGATGTAGGGCGCCGCCACAAGGGGGTGGCGGGCGGCAACCTGCGGGCGGCCGTATTCGGCGTCAATGACGGGCTGTTGTCGAATACCAGCCTAATCTTAGGCATGGCCGGAGCGAGTACGGGGACCGAGGTGATTGTGATGGCCGGCATCGCCGGTTTGTTGGCCGGTGCGTTGTCCATGGCCGCGGGCGAATACGTGTCGATGCGCTCGCAGCGGGAGCTGTTCGAATATCAGATCGATCTCGAACGCGCCGAACTGGCGATGTTCCCGGAAGAAGAGGTCGAGGAATTGGCGGTCATTTACGCCGCTCGCGGCATGAGCTTGCAGCAGGCGCGCCGCGCCACCCGGCAGATGATGAGCGACCCGGAGAACGCCCTGGATCTCCTGGCGCGCGAGGAACTGGGCGTCAATCCGGACGATCTGGGTTCGCCCTGGGGCGCCGCGCTGTTCTCGTTCCTGGCCTTTTCGGCGGGCGCGATCATTCCGCTCATACCCTTTCTATTCCATCTAGACAGGCACAAAAGCGTGCCGATGGCCGGCTTCCTGGCCGGGATCAGCTTGTTCGCGATCGGCGCCTCCTTAAGCCTTTTTACCGGCCGAAGTGCCTTGCTGGGCGGACTACGGATGGTGCTGATCGGCGGTCTTGCCGGCAGCGTGACCTATGCCATTGGCGCATGGATTGCCCCTAATGCGTCGGGCCTGATCTGATGAGCGAGACCATCCGGCACGCGGTTGATCGCCGGCCGACCCTGAAGCGGGCGATCGGTCCCAAGCTGCTGTTCTTCTTCGTGCTCGGCGACGTGCTCGGCACCGGCATCTACGCGCTCATCGGCAGCGTGGCCGGCCAGATCGGGGGCGCGCTGTGGCTGCCGTTTCTACTGGCATTCGGAGTCGCATTCCTGACCGCGTTCAGCTACCTCGAACTGGTCGGGAAGTATCCCCGCGCGGCCGGCGCGGCGCTGTACACCCAACGGGCGTTCCGAATCCCGTTCCTGACGTTCCTGGTCGCCTTCGCCGTGATGAGCTCGGGCATAACCTCCGCCGCGGCGGCGGCTCGCGCCTTCGCCGCGACCTATCTCCAACCGTTCGCTCCCTGGCCGGTGATGCCGGTGGCCATCGGATTTCTCATCGTTCTGGGGTTGATCAACTTTCGAGGGGTGACCGAGTCGGTGAGGATCAATATGGTGCTCACCGGCATCGAGTTGTCGGGCCTCTTGATCATCATCGCCATCGGCGTTTACGCCGTAGGGAGCGGCCAAGGCGAGCCGAGTCGGCTCCTCGAAATCGACACCGCGGACCGGAACCTGCTGCAGGCCATCTCGGCGGCCACGTCGCTCGCCTTCTTCGCCATGGTCGGATTCGAGGACTCGGTGAATATGGCCGAGGAGTGCCACGACCCGGCGCGGATTTTCCCGCGGTCATTGCTGTCCGGGCTGACCGCCGCGGGCCTGATTTATGGACTCGTGGCCCTTACCGCCTCGCTGCTGATTCCGGCCGAGGCGCTGTCAGCCGCGAGGTCCGATGCGCTCTTGAAGGTGGTCGCCGTCGGTGCGCCAGGGTTTCCGTTGAAAGTGTTCGCCGGCATCGGCTTGCTCGCCGTGATCAACTCGGCCCTGATCAACATGCTGATGGCCAGTCGGCTGCTGTACGGCATGGCCAACGAGCGGATTCTGCCCCCGGCATTCGGGACCGTGCACCCGTCCCGGCGCACGCCTTGGGTGTCCATCCTGTTCACCACCGTGATCGCGGCGGGACTGTTGGTCGCGGCCGGCGAGGACGGTGTGAGAAAACTCGGCGGCACCACGGCCTTGCTCCTGCTGTGCGTCTTCACCGGCGTCAACATCGCCTGCCTGGTGCTGCGCCGGGAGAAGGTCGAGCATGCACACTTCCGGGCGCCTAGCGGAGCACCCGTGCTGGGCGCGGTCCTCTGCGGCTATCTGGCGCTCCCGGTGCTGTCCGGACGGCCGGCCAGCGACTACGCGATCGCGCTTACTCTCTTGGGCGTCGGCATCGTGTTGTGGGGCATCAACCGGTGGTGGATCGGTCGGATCAAGGCCAACCCGGATACGCTGAAGACGAACTGACGCCACTCGTCCGCTCCGTCGGCGCATTTCACACAAACTTGCTATCGTTTCGGGAGTCTATTTAGGGGAGACTTAGCTGCGAGGAAGCGAGCATTGGACGCTTTTCTCAACGTCGATTGGGCGGAACTCTTCGTCCCGAATCTTCCCATCGTGGAGACCGTTATTCGCGGGACGCTGGTCTACTGGTTCCTCTTTCTGATCTTCCGCTTGGTTATCAAGCGCGACATCGGCTCGGTCGCCGTCACCGACCTCGTTGTGGTGGTCATCATCGCCGATGCGGCGCAGAACGCCATGGCGGCCGATTACAAGTCCATCACCGACGGGCTGATTCTGATCAGCACGATCGTCTTTTGGAACTTCCTGCTCGACTGGGCGGCCTACCGCTTCCGGTGGGTCGACCGCCTCATGGCGCCCGAAGCGCTCAAGCTGATAAAGGATGGGCGCATCCTGCATCGCAACCTGCGCCGGGAGTTCCTGACCGAGGAGGAACTGATGCGCAAGGTCCGCGAGAGCGGTGTGGAGGACATCTCCCAAATCCAGTCGGCGTACATGGAAGGAGACGGCACCATCAGCGTGATCAAGCGGGGCGCCTGAGTATCGTGAAGCCCGCTCGACCCTGATCGCGAAGCGGACTTGGCCGCCCGTCACGCCAGCATTGCCGGTCGACTATCGCCCGCTATTTCTCGTTAGACTTCGAGGTTTCCTCGTCCGGCTCCACAATGGCCTCTGTGGATATTGGCACCGCCATTTCGTCGCACCACGGACACCGAACGGCCGCGGCAAGCCGAGCGCCGAGATCGAACCGTCGGATCACCTCGGCAAGCTGTTCTCTGGGGCGGACCGAACGGATGCAGTAGGCGTGGGTGATGGAGGGATCGCCGAGCAGTTCCGGGTTCCGAGTCAGAACGATTCTCTTTTCCCGAGCGGCGATCCGGCCGATGACGGCACCGGCATCGTCATGGCTATGCCGCGTATCGAACCCGCACGATCGAAGCAGAGCCGCCAGTTCGCCGAGATTGACATCCGCCACGAAACAGATCTCGCGCAACGGTTTCTCCCGGAGTCGGACCAGCGGGGAGATGTCGACGCTCTCGAATACGGGATAGGCGGCGACCCGATCGTTGGGCTGCAGCCGATGGTCGAATCCTGCCGAATCGCCGTTGACGAGAATCAGATCGACCGCTTCGAGCGGAATGCCCAGCGCCTTGATGGCTTCTCCGACACAGGGTGTTCCCTGGAACCGATAAGCAAAGCTCTGCTTGCGGTACTCCGGCGGGAGAAAGTCGTTGAGTTCTTCATAAAAACGAAATTCCGCGTGATGGTTTATTCCGGCCTTCGGAGATTCGGAGGTTGGGGCCAATTCGTCCCGTGTTTGAGGATCTGGTGGGTTAAGCATCGTCGACGTCGTTATGATCGGGCAAGTCCGACAGGATGAGTGCCTGAGCTTAAGCCCGTCGTTGTTATATCTATGATGTCAAAGCCGAGGAAAGTTCATCTTTTTCAGCCTACGTGAATCACGTGGGCAGGAAACATTATCGGACTAGCTGCAAAGTAGCTGTGGGTTTTTACATAGTCTGCGGCTGCCCATGGGATCTTTTTAGGTCCCCTTGAAAACACCTCCCGTGGCTCTGGCTGTAGGCATCTCCCCTCCCATCGGGTGGCGTGTTTATTGGAGCCTTCGAATCGCCGACAGGACGGAAAAATGCCGCCACCATTGCAGTGTTAAAAAATTTTACACGTCGTGGGCCGGGTGGCAGTGGCGCCCTTGATATTTCAAAAGCGTGATAAATCAATTGGATACCGTCGCGCCTGCCGGTATTTGGCAGATCTGGACTATGCGCACGTTTCGAGAATCGAGTTTCCAGGCAGGGCCGCGAGATCCGAGTGTTTCAAAAGGATTACAGCGATAATCCCTGCATCGTTCAAAAAACGTCTCAAAAACAGATATCTGGCGATCTGGCATAAAGATTGATAAGACTCTGGCGGTATTTGGACGAACGCTCTGCGTGAGCGCCAGAGCTCAACCCGGCTCTCTAGGATCGTTTGCAGGCCAGACCGACGTTTCGAGCGAAAACGGGGAATATCAAGGATGTACCGGGCGAAACGCAAACATACCGGCACGGATAGGAACGGCGTCAACCGACTTTGCCGGTACCTCGTTCGACAAAGGATTTGAGCCACCCAATGCTTTTCATGTGGCTGATCGCATCTCTAAAATAGCCTGTGGAGGCGCAGCAAATGAAAGTTCAGCTGAAAGGAAGCGCATGGATGCCGCCTCGATCGGACGACTGCTAGTCGTTTTTCTACTCATTCAGCAAGGGGCTTTGGCACAGAGCGGCGCCGAATCCACCGATCGGCCTAGCGCCCGTAAACCCGACGTACCGGGATTTCTCGGCCCAAGCCCGCCGTCCGGCCTGTCTCCGCCACAGGAGCCCGAAACCGTTCCGTCCCCCGAACCTGAAAACTTATTTACGATCAAGAGCTATGCCTTCGAAGGCAATACGGTATTCAGCGACGAGGAATTGCAGCGCGTCGCTGCGCCTTTTACGGGGAAGCCGATCGGCGTTGCCGATCTGGAGGAATTGCGGCAACGCCTGACCCGGCATTACATCGATCATGGCTACATCAATTCCGGCGCGATCGTTCCACCTGACCCGCTTCGTAACGGGATTTTTTATTTTCGTATCGTGGAAGGCCGGCTCGAAGACATCCGCCTCAAGGGAAACGGTCGCCTGCGCGAGGGATACATCAAGAATCGGCTGCTGAACGGAACGGGCAACCCCCTCAATCTCCAAAGCCTCGAGGACAATTTCCAATTGCTGCTCGGGGATCCCTTGATCGAGCGCATGAACGGCCGCCTGCTGCCGGGGTCCGAACCGGGACGTAGTATCCTGGATCTGGAGGTGACCCGTGCTCGTCCCTACCAGTTAAGCGTGTTCGGCAACAACTACCGGCCCCCATCGATCGGCGCCGAAGCCATCGGCGTCAGCGGTTGGGTGCGCAATCTCACCGGACTGGGCGATTTTCTCAACGCATCCGCCGCCATCAGCGAAGGCGCTACACGCTACTACGGCATCTGGAGCCTGCCGGTAACCGATTGGGGCACACAAATTTACTTTTCGTTTGACGAGGGCAGGACATCCGTGATTGAAGAACCATTGGATGATGTCGATATCGATAGCGAAATACATGCCTTGGAAGGCGGCATCAGTCATCCCGTGATCGAAAGCTTGCGGCGACGATTGGTTCTGGGAGCCTCGTTCGCCGTGCGCGAAAACGAAACCCGGCTGCTCGGCGAACCGTTCTCCTTCGTTCGGGGAGTAGAGAGCGCGCGCAATCAAGCGACCGTATTGCGATTCGCTCAGGATTACATCGAACGATGGGAGCAGCGGGCGCTGGCGCTGCGTTCGACCTTCAGCGTAGGGCTGGATGCTTTAGGTGCTACTCCAGAAACGAACGAGGATTTTCCGGACAGCGAGTTTTTTGCGTGGCTCGGACAAGTGCAATATGTCCGCCGTGTTCTGGATAACGGTGCCCAAGTCGTCTTTCGCGGCGATATGCAGTTCAGCAACGAGCCGCTCTTGCCCCTGGAGCAAATCGCCGTGGGCGGAGTGGCCAGCGTGCGCGGCTATCGCGAGAATCAGCTGGTCAGGGACCAAGGTTACAGCGGCAGCATCGAATTTCATTATCCCCTTTTCGGGGGCACCGATCGGACGGCGCGTAATCGGCTCGTGCTCATCCCGTTCATGGACTACGGCGCTGCGTGGAATCATGGCGAGGATGCGAGTTATCTCCATTCCGTAGGCATTGGCTTCAACTGGACGTTCCATCATTTTCGCGCCGATTTTTACTGGGCTCATCCCATCAAGGATCCGCCTCAGGAGCAGCATGACGACATTCAGGACGAGGGCATCCACTTCCAGGTGGGGCTCGACGCCTTTTAGGGAAGGGGACACGTGCTATGAAACGGATTTTCTGGAACTGTCTTCTGGCTTTGTTCGTGTTAGCCGGAGCGGCAACGGCCGCCACGGTAGACGACTTGATCCGGGAAGGCCAGATCTATCGTCAACGAGGCCAATACCATTTCGCCATCAACTCGCTGGAGGAGGCGCGGAAGCGGGCGGAGACGCCTGAAGACAAGGCCCGTTCGGCGGGAGCGCTCGGCTGGGCCTATTACCTGATGCACCAGCCGCAAGCGGCCGAAACCCTGCTCAAGCTGGCCAGCGATTCCAAGGTTCTGGCGCCTGCGGAGCGCGCCACTTATGCCCATGTGCTGGGCAACTTCTACGTCGATCAGCAACAACCCGATGCGGCGGCGCATTATTACGACAAGGCACTGGAGCTCGCCGGCAATGATCGGTTTATAGCCCTGAGCGTCCGGCTTAGCCAAGTTCGACTCCTGCCCATGGCGGAACGGCTATCGCCCTTGACCGCAATCGCCGACGAAATCGCCGTCCTGCCGAAATCAACCGATCAAGCCCGGCTTTACCTCTCTCTAGGCGAACAGGCCCGTTCTCTTGGGGACGAGGCTTTGCCGTTGGCCTTCAGCGCCCTTGACAACTCACGCTGGATCGCCGAGCAACAAGGAGAAAGCCGGCTACTAATCCAGGCGCTGACGGCTCTGGGCGGGTTATACGAAAAGCAGGGCCGAATCCGGGAGGCATCGAGTCTGACCCAAAACGCCTTGCGCCATGCTCAAACCGGACAGGATCACGACCTGCTGCTGAACCTCAACTGGCAACTCGGACGTTTGTTCCGCGCGCAACAGCGAATCCCCGACGCCCTGGCCGCCTATCGCCGGGCCGTGGAACACGTCGAAGCCATCCGCCTGAACATCCCGGTGGAATATCACGACGGCCGCTCGTCTTTCCGGGCGACCCTGGCCCCCATCTATGTCGGACTGGCCGATCTGCTTTTGCTCGAAGCCCGCCACGGCACAAGCGAGAAAGCCCAGCCTCTCCTCCGTGAGGCAAGGGATACGGTGGAACTCGCCAAACAAACCGAGTTGGAGGATTTCCTCGGCGACCGCTGCTTGATTCAAAGTGCCCGGGATGCCGAACCGCAGCGAGCCGATCCGGCATCGGCGGTGCTTTACCCCATTATCTTGCTGGACCGTCTGGAACTCCTTCTCGATTTGAGAGGACACATCAAACAAATTTCGGTCGACGTCTCCGCCGAGAACCTGGAGAGTACCGCCAAAGCCTTCGCGGAAGAACTTCGCTTTGCCGACGGCATATACAGAGAACCGGCCCTGCAACTCTACCGATGGCTGATCGAACCGATCGATGCAGTCCTGCGCGAACAAGGCGTGCACACTCTCGTGATGGTGCCCGACGGCGTACTCCGCTTGATTCCGATGGCTGCCTTATACGATGGTCAAAAGTTCCTGATCGAGCGTTACGCAACGGCAAGTTCGCCCGCGCTGACCTTGCTATCGGCGACGTCCGGCCGAAAAAAAGAGTTCAAATCGCTGATGGTGGGCCTGAGCGAGCCGGGCCCCGTGGTCGCCAAGCTGCCGTGGCCTCATCTGAGAGGCATGATCGGACCAGCTAACAACGGCCGTACTCCAACTCGGGGCGGCATTCCCCGCAGCAGCCGGGCGTTGCCGGACAGATTGCGTACGTTGGATTTGCTGCCGATGCCGCCCGACATGAGCGACCAACGCTTCATCGAAAGTCCAGCCTTTCAGACCAGACTGAGAGAGGCGCTCGCTCTGCCGGGCGTGCAACAAGAGATCGACCAATTGCGCAGCCGCCTCGAAAATCCCACCCTGCTGCTCAATCAGGACTTTACGCTCGAACGGTTCAGGAATCGGATAAGAAGCGAATCCTATCCCATCATTCACATCGCCTCGCACGGCATCTTCGGCCCGAACGCCGAAACCACCTTCATCATGGCGTATGACGATGTCATTCGGATCGATGAACTGGAAGCCTTGCTCAAAGCCGCGCCTAGTCAGCGTAGACCGGTGGAGTTGCTGACCTTGAGCGCCTGCCAGACGGCCGAGGGCGATGACCGGGCTCCTCTGGGGTTCAGCGGCATGGCCCTGCGCGCCAATGCCCGAAGCGCGGTGGGTACGCTCTGGCCGGTAGACGACGAAGCGGCCTATCTCTTAATGACGTCGTTCTACCGGAATCTGGCCCAATCCGGCGTCAGCAAATCCGAAGCCCTGCGTCAGGCGCAACTGGAGCTGTTGAAAAACAATTTGAGTCATCCTTACTTTTGGGCTGCATTTATTTTGGTCGGAGATTGGTCATAACACATATGTAGGAGAGAGCTGAGCTTCGGGAGGGGATCGGCTGTTTCCGAGACCCTGGATTGGACGAAAGGGAACTTGTTATGGACGCTCGATATCTGCGGCATGCGCTGTCTTGCCTGGTCACGTTTTTTCCTACCCTTGCATGCGGGGAAGCACTCACCGACGGCACCATGGGGGAGAAGCAAATCCTGAACGAAAAACATTTCACGGTGCCCCAGACTCTTGGCACGCTGAAGGGCCAAAACCTGTTCCACAGCTTTGAATATTTCAATATCAAACCCTGCGGAAGCGCCACCTTCACCGGCGACAACGCCATCCGCAACGTCATCAGCCGGGTCACCGGCAACGAATCCTCCGAAATCAACGGCAAGCTCAGCTCGAAGATCGGCAAGGCCGATTTTTACTTCATCAATCCCAACGGTGTGGTGTTCGGACAAGGCGCTCAGATCGACGTGCCGGCGGCCTTTCGCGTCAGCACCGCAAGCGAGATTCGGTTTCCGGACGGCGGCATCTTCAGCGCCGCCAATCCCAACGCCAGCACGCTCAGCGTGGAACAGCCGGAAGCCTATGGCTTTCTGGGGAATCAGAGCGGGCACATCCGCCTGGAACTGGCGAAGCTGAATCGGCCTGTCGCGACCTCGGTGGAATTGGTCGGGCGAAATATCTCGGTCAATGGGTCCGAATTGAAGGTTCCGAGCGGAAGCGTACGGCTGGAGGCCGTGGGGGCAGGCGATGCGCAAGTGCCGGTAGGGATATCTTCAGAAATTCCCGGCCATGGCGCGGTGACACTGACATCGAGCGCAATCGACGTCAGCGGCGAGGGTGGCGGAAAAATCGACGTCCGCGCGGGCAGCTTAGAAATGGATGGGAATGCCAAGATATCAGGGGATACACATGGCAGTCAGAGTGGCGCGTCAATCGATGCTCGCTTGCAAGGTAATTTGACCATGAGTGGCGGCAGCCAAATCAGCTCCAGCGCGTTCCCGTATTCCAAAGGCAACGCCGGCGGTGTTGAGGTCAATGCCAGAGAGCTTACTATCGATGGGAGTGGGAAATATGAGACTGGCATTCGTAGCGAAGCCAAGGAATTCTCGAGCGGTAACGCGGGCCACGTAAAGGTTACGGTGGCCGATCAGCTATCGTTGCTGGGCGCAGGCCGAATCAGCTCCAGTACGTTAGCGTTTTCTAAGGGCAACGCCGGCGGTGTTGAGGTCAATGCCAGAGAGCTTACTATCGATGGGAGTGGGAAATATGAGACTGGCATTCGTAGCGAAGCCAAGGAATTCTCGAGCGGTAACGCGGGCCACGTAAAGGTTACGGTGGCCGATCAGCTATCGTTGCTGGGCGCAGGCCGAATCAGCTCCAGTACGTTAGCGTTTTCTAAGGGCAACGCCGGCGGTGTTGAGGTCAATGCCAGAGAGCTTACTATCGATGGGCGAAGATTGCCGGGGTTGCCGGACATATTCACCGGCATTCGTAGCCAAGCTAGGGAATTCTCGAGTGGTAACGCGGGCGACGTGGTGATTGATGTCGTCAAACAGCTGTCACTGTTTGAAGGTCGAATCACCTCCAGAGCGTTTGGCAAAGGCGATGCTGGCGATGTCAAGATTTGCGCGAATGAACTTCGCTTAGACCGGTCAATCATCGACACCGAAGCGGAAAACGGCAACGGCGGACTGATTAACATTGATGGCGGGCACTTAATCTACCTGAAGGACTCGGAAATTATTACGTCGGTTCTCGGAACTAGCGGCAATGCCGGTAACATTGATCTTAAAAGTAAGATACTGGTCATGGAGACCGGCTTTATCCAAGCCAATGCGACAGCCCAGGATGCACTCGGGGGCAATATACAGCTCGATGATGTCGATGCTCTGATCCCAAGCGGCAGCAGTCTGCTGATCGGCGGGGACAAGCACTTGCAGCGTGATCGGGGGCGGTTCGGTTATAACGTGATCCAGGCCGCCGCGCCGCGTGGAAAAAGCGGCAATATTGAGGTCAGTGACGTCCAGCTCGACCTCAGCGGAAGCATCGCCAGCATCAGCACGCAACCGATGGATGTGAGCGGCTTGACTCAGGATTTTTGCGGTTTGGGCGCGGGAAGTTCGCTGATTGAATCGGGACTGAGCGGCGGCTTACCGCCCAAGCCTAGCGAGGGCTCCTTTAATCTTATGGGCAGAGACAAATGGAACGTATTACCCCAATAAACAAGATTTTGGCGTTAGATTTCCTGCCGTTCTCTTTTAGCGGCTCTATAAGCTTCGGAGTGCTTCTCTTGATCTTGAAGGAACCAGGGTTACAAAACGGAAATAGCTTAAGGAAGCTCTGATCAACTCTCTGTGGAGTCGTTCATGGCAAGCAACATTGGTGCGCCAATTTTCGAACCTTGCCTAGGGCGTGTCCTCAATTAAGGGGTCGCCAAAGACGACCAAAAGCGATTCGATTGAGAGAATGACTTCAGAAGAAGGTCGAGGAACGGTACGACGGTATGGCTTACGGGCGATCAGTGGGAACGGATTCAAGACCTCCTTCCCGGACGCGAAGGGCATGTGGGGGTAACCGCTCGGGACAACCGGTTGTTTGTCGAGGCGGTGTTGTATCGCTATCGGGCCGGGGTTCCCTGGCGGGATTTGCCGGAACGGTTTGGCGCTTGGAAAGCGGTCCATACGCGCTTCAGTCGTTGGGCCAAAGCGGGCGTTTGGGAGCGGGTATTTA
>Ga0196971_1000618_pt1 | contig 23768 bp, 23 predicted proteins | sample S1v_1013CmetaG_FD_148660 | JGI IMG/M metagenome (GOLD analysis project Ga0196971, IMG submission 148660) | Soil microbial communities from Anza Borrego desert, Southern California, United States - S1+v_10-13C | ecosystem: Environmental > Terrestrial > Soil > Desert | place: USA: California...
GGAGGAGGGAGAGTTCTATCTACGGCACAGGCTCGAAGCCTCAGGGCGGAAGCGACTTCTCCCTCTTCCTCCCGATGATCAGTCGGGGATTCTGACTCTTGTAGAGAACAGAATCGAGATATAAGGGCGGGTTAGCGTACTCGCGTATTCCAATCGCAAACGGTCATCCGAGGAAGGGCGGCTTCGGTGCTCCCGAAGACGCCGTTTGCGATTGGACCGCCCGGATGACCCTTCCACCGCATGGGTCGCGTCTCATTCGGCGCATTACGCTAACGCTAATGCGCCCTACGCGGACTCCCCTGAATCCCGCCCTGCGCGGACTTTAAGGCATTCAAGCCGCCGTCTGCTCGGTTCCGAAGCAAAGGCGCAACTCGACCGAATCCCACGGCACGCATACTTTCCCGGCATCGTCTTTGGCGATCAGATCGTGTTCCATCAGCACCTTCACGTCCCGGTGCACGTTGCTGTAATTTCTCCCCAGCCGCTGCGCCAGAGCATAGACCGACACCGGGCCGGCTTTCTTCAACTCCTCCAATAGCGCCAGCCGCGCCGGCGTCAGTTCGCCGAACAGCTGTGCGGCATCGGCAAAATTCAAATGGTAATCCGCGTCCGGCAGCGCTTCGCCCGCGTCCAGCCTGCGCGCCATGTCGCGCAATTCCCGCTGCGTTTCCGCCCAACGGGTAATGCCTATAATCGCTTTGTTGGCCATATCAATCTCCGGTCAATCGTTTCACGTCCGACAGAAAGTCGTCGATCAGCCGGGACAGGGACACGAACCGATAAGGCTCTTCGCGAGTCCCATAATGCCGATGATCGCCCTTTCCCGACTCATTGTCGTAGCGCACCAGGCACTCGCCAGGGCGCCCGCAGAACAGGCGGTACTTGTATCCGTGCGGACGCTCCTTCGTCGCTGCCGGCAATGCCCACACGACGGCTTCGATAATGACGCCGTCGCTTCGCCACTCCTTCTTCTTGTAGACCAATCTCGCCTTCATATGTTGCATGATAGGCCATATATTGCATTAAGCAATATATATCCACATTCACGCAAATCTCTCCATGGCCATCGGCCAGCCAACAAAAAACCCGGCCGAAGCCGGGTTTCCGCCGCGACGGATAGTTGTAAGGAGGAACGAGCCGCCGCGATAATTTCAGTTTAGTCCACGCTTGCCGATTTGCCAGTTTTTCGGCTTAACCGAAAATCAGGCGATCGCCTCCCGGATGACTTCCTTGGCGGCCTCGCCCGTGGGGCTTCGGCTTGCTTCCAGCAAGCGATCCCCCACTGTTTGGCGCGGCGGCTGCAAGGCCTCCGGGGCTTCCTGCAAGGCAGCCGGCCCCTTGCTGGTAAGCACCGCGCCGGAATAGATTTCGCCGTTTCCGGCCTTGCCGCCGTAACGGAGATACCCCTCCTGCGCCAGGAACTCGACCGTCGCGGCGTAGATTTTATGCCGGGCATCGCGCCGGTCCATGTCGTCGGCTAGCAAATCGTCATGACGGTTCAATTCCGCGACCTTAAGCATGGCCGGCACCGGAAACCGCTCGTAGAGGTGCGCCAGAATCAAAGCGGCGCCCCGGTTGAAATCGTCTATGTTCTGCGCCATTCGCAAACCTCCCCCGCCCCTTGAATCGAACGACAACGCCAGATCAGCCCTCGCAAGGCCGTTTTCGCGGGCTTTTTTGTTCGCTGTCAAATATCATTTGATATTGACGTTTCAAAATATCATATGATATTGTCCTAACCGAGTCACGAACGAACGTCGGATGAATTAACAACCGGCCCCAGCCAACAACCGGGGAGCGGTCAGTTGAAGAGAAAACGCCAGGACCTTACTTGGCAGCCGCCGGAGAGCGCTTTTCGTCCCGTCGCCCGGGCGACGTTAAAAAGCCCACAGTATGCCACCCCCATGCAGCGGACGAAGAGCGCTCCCCGATGGCTGCAGATCGTAAGGTGGGTTAACGAAGCGTAACCCACCGGCACCGCGGGAAGCCCCAAGCCGCGATAAAAAGTCCGGGTGCCAGGAGGCTCCAAGCTGGCGAACAAGTCGGAGCCCGGAACTCTTCGGACCAGGAGAGTTCATCGGAATGCCCCCTGCGGTTCGTTTAACGAACTCGCTGATACGGTTGAACCGCAAGAGGGCATCCCGATGGTAGCCAGAAGTGCGAACCGTCCTCCATGGCGATAAGGAGAAACCTCATGCGCAAAGACAACGACCTGCTCAAAGCGGCCCATCCGAAACCGGTCCGCAAGCCGCGCCCCATGGCCTTCCGCGTGCCCATCCTGAGGCTGTGGCGGAAACGCCGGCCCGTGATCGTCGAAAAACGGGTGGCCCGGTGAGCAGCATCACCGTGCTCACCGACCCGAAAGCCTGCCCCGCGTGCAACGGCACGTGCTGGACGATGCATCCGGGCTGGGAGGAATTCTGGCGTATCCACGCGACCGACCAAACCGGGCGGAACGTACACGAACACGCCCGGGAATGGTTTGACGTCGGCAGCGACGCCCAGCTACCGCCCGAGGACATCATCTGCGAGACCTGCAACGGCCGCGGGCGAGTCGGCACCGAGCGGCCGCTCGACGACGTGGTGAAAAACGTCTATGACCTGCTGCACCTGCACGACCGCCGGATATCGGCACTGGAAGAACGGCTCAACATCACCAACCAATCGTAGGGCGGGTTAGGCACAGGTGCCGTAACCCGCCGAATGGAGACTCTCATGACACCATTACTCCACCGCCTCACCTCGGCCCGAAAGGAGAACCGCCATGCGGCTTGACGACCGGGATCAAATGGCGGGCAAAACCGTTTCGCGCATTGTCGAATGCTCGTCCAGCACCCTGCTCCTCTTTTTCGAGGACGGCGACTGGATCGGGCTGAAACCGACGGAGTCCCCGTTCGAAACGCCCTTCATTGCCGTCATCGAGGACGGCCACTGGCTGCACGACCACCTGACCGCCGACGAAGCGCGCAACGTCGGCCTGCTGAACCCCGGCCAGCATGCGCTCGCGAAGTGGGAGGAAGCCGAGCGGGAGAGGGAGAAAAAGACGCTGCGCCTGGAATTCCTGAAAAACGAGCAGGCCCGCATCGCCAAGGAGCGGCGGGAGCTGGAAATCGAGCTGCTGGGCCTCCCGGCCAATCCGCCGCCCGCGCCGGAATCCCGGCCCGCCCCCGAACTCTTCCTGGAGCTCTCGCCATGATCGCCATCCAGCGCGAACAGCTCCTGAACCCCTTGCGCCGCGCCATGGGCCCGGCCAAGGACAAATCGGCACTGCCGATCCTGTCGCACGCCCTGGTCCGCTCTACTGGCGACCGGCTCAGCGTCACCTGCACCGATCTCGAAACCCAGATGGAGGCGGTCACCGACATCCGCCTGGAACCGTTCGAGGCCTGCATCCCGGCCAAGCGCCTGGCGGACATCCTCGGCCTGCTGCCCGAACAGAGCATCGTCGATCTCGACCTCAAGCCCGGTGAACGCCTCACCCTCAAGGCCGGCCGCTCGCGCCACCAGATCGCGATCTTGCCGGCGGAGCAGTTCCCGGACTTCGACCGGACCGATCCGCAGGGCGGCTTTTCGATCGAGGCCAGGACGTTCAAGCGCATGCTCGACAAGGTCGCCTTCTGCATGGCCGTCGAAGACGTCCGGTTTTACCTCAAGGGCGCGCTGCTCGATCCAACGGAAACGACGCTGGCCGCCGTCAGCTCGGACGGCCACCGTTTCGCGCTCTGCGAAAGCGCCATCGAATCGGTCGACGGCAAGCTGCATCCCGCCATCGTGCCGCGCGAAGCCGTCTTGATGCTCGCCAAGCAGCTCCCGCCGAGCGCCGACCCGACACAAGTCGAACTTCACGACTCCACCCTCTCGGTCACGCTCCCTGGGCTGGTCGCTTCGGTCAAGCTGATCGAAGCCCGCTACCCGGACTGGCAGCGCGCCATCCTCAAGAATTTCCCCACCGCCGTTTCACTGGATTGCGGCACCGCCGCCGCGGCATTCCGCCGGGCCTCGCTCGCCAAGAACGACAAGGTCAAAGCCGTGAGGGTCGCCCTGGCCCGCTCCGAGCTCACCATCACGGCCACCAACGAGAACGGCGAAGTTTCCGAAGACGGCCTCGCCGTCGATTCGCCCGACGAACTGGAGCTCGGCATCAACGCCGTCTATGTGACCGAAGCCCTGAGCCACATGGACGGCCAAACCGCCACCCTCAACCTCGCCGACAACCAGACCAAGCTCACCGACCCGAATGACCCGAGCTATTGGTTCGTCATCATGCCGATGAGGCTGTAGCGATGAGCGATACCGTCGACAGACTCGGAACGCTCGAAGGCTGGCGCAAGGAACAAGGCGTCCGCATGCCGTACATGCTCATGAACGACGGAAAGCGGCTGATCGAGCACGTCCGGGAAAAGGCACTGCTCGCCAAGGCTGGAAGCGAATAAGGAGTCACCGTGGCGACCCCATCAAGAACACCGCCGGGAAAAAGCATGTCGAACTTCATCGAACACGTCAAAGAAACCCTGCCGAAGAAGTTCTCGCAAACCGAGCTCTACCTGCTCGGCAAATACGGCCGCATGATCATCGGCACCGAAGAACTGAAAGACGAGCTCGGCTACGCCAGCACGAAATCGGTTCTAAATGCGATCTCCGCCGAGGCCTTCCCGGTCAAAACCTACGCCCGCGGCGGACGCCGCGTTGCGGATATCCGGGACGTGGCGGCGTATTTGGATCGCGCTCGTAACGGTTAGTGCCGTAGGGCAAAATAGCGTACCCGCGTATTCCGCCGCATGGGTGGCCGTCTCATTCGGCGCATTACGCTAACGCTAATGCGCCCTACGCGGGCTGGCTCAATGGTCTGGGCATCGAAGTGAAGCTGCTGCCTGCGGCCTACGTTCGGGCTTACGTCCGGCGCAACAAGACCGATACTGCCGATGCTTGTGCGTTGAGTTAGGCATGGTTGCTTCTCGATTGATGGGCTTCGTACCTCAGCTCATCCTATAGCTCTGCCGTGGTCAAGGAATCATGGCTTTTTCCCCATTTTTGGGGCTAGAAGCATCCATAGGATTAGCACGATCACAAGCAGCAATAGCAGCCACTGGACAAGCCCAGGCTCGTTGTCGCTGGGCTTGGTGACAATGGGCTTTGTTTCACCCGCTGTGTCGTCGCCCGCGTAGCTTCGTCCGAAACCTGTGTTTCCTGTAACCATGACATCGAACACGCAGAATCGTTTGAGACGTGGAGATTGGACAGCCTTGCACGCTTGTTCCGCGACATCGATGTTCACGCCTTTTACCGGGACGGTGGAGGGGAGTTCACACTTCCCTTCCTCGCCAGGCCAAGCAGGCATGGTATAGGTCTTGGTTGATGTGCCCGGCGCATAGTCGAACAAGCTGCTCGAATCGGTCACTCGCCACGAGTCGGCGAACTTGACATAGAGCGCTTTGTATCGATCGTGCAGGTCAGCAGGTTTCGCTCCCATCTGGGACCCGTCAGCAAGCGCAGGCAACCATCCGTCGGAGGAGACGTCGCCCGCGATACCTGCCGTCTTGGGCGGCGGTGTCATGTCCAGGTCCAGGTACCACAGATTTTGAGAAGCCCACCAATGAGGGGTGATTCGAACGCCCGTGTAGTCAGGGTGCTCGATTCGCAATTCGCCTGATGTCGCGTCCTTCCAAATCTTGCTGCCATCCTCAAGCCTCCTCCCGTCTACGCGATCCGACACGAGCACCCCATCAACTCTGAGCTGCAGGCCGCTGGGATCGGGTTTACCGCTGATGTTCGGCTGGTATGTAACGCGCTGCTTGCCCACACGCACAGCAGCCGCAGTATTGATGCTCACGCAAGTTGATAGGCCTGTGTGTGGATTTGCGGGGATAGGGCCTGTCGTGGCCACAGGAGTCATTCGGGTCTGAACTTCATACTTCTCTGGGTGCTTGAGCATCACAAACTCTCCCGCCCCTTGAAAGTCGTAGTTAATTCCGTTCGTGGTCGTGATGTGCGGGTCTCCGTGAACTCCAGGCCCGTACACTGAATAACTCCCTGGACCCATCAGAGCGGTTCGGATGCTGATGTAATGAATGCCTAGGGGCAGGGTCGCAGTGCCTGATGTTTGTCCCGCGGTGGTTGTCAGCTCTGTGGTGGCCATGTTTGCGCCGGTGTCAGACACCCAAAACCGGTTGGGTGATCCTGTATAGAGCGCTTCCCAGTTAAATGATGATGTGGTTGTTCTGAAGAATCCGATGGGATTTGAGGTGCTTGTCACAGAGCAGGGGCTAAGCGAGCAGTCTTTGGTCACTGACACCGTTTCAGCAAATGCGGCGCCCATCGACCAAACGCATAAACTCAACGCTGCGGCGATATTCAAAATGTCCTTATCACTAAGCATGGAATCCTCCTAAAGTTGAGTTTGGGTAACGAATGTATAGGAAATTCAAACGCTATTTTGCCAATGATCACTGTTGCTGGCGTACGTCCTTTCCACTCCGATGAAATTAAAGCCTAACGATGTAAGTAACCGGACGCCGCGCGAGGTGCCGAGCCAAAGCGACGACAGTTCTCGGCGTTCCGGTTGACTGGATTGTTAGGCATGGCCGCTTGAGTGCAGAAGCGCAAGAAACTGAGATAACTCAGGCATGGTTTCATACTGTATTCCCGGCGAAGTAATGGTGTCCCACGAGGCTTTGGAGCCCACAAATAGATGGGCAACAACCTCGAGTTGGACGTCGTTGTCGAGCAGACCTGCCGGCACCCAGAAATATGGGCTGCTCCGGAGCGGATTGGGCACCGGCGAGCCACACCTAGAACAGAAATCGGACCGGAATCCGCTCTCTTTGACCCAGGACGAGATACGTTCTTGGCCGGCAAGCCACCGGAAATTCTGAGCGGCGACGATAGTTGCAGTGTTCGATGTTGAACCTCCCTGTTTGCGGCAAAGCGAACAATGACATTGATAGAGCCATGGAATGGCTCCAACGATCTCAAACTCGACTTGCCCACAAAGACATTTGCCTCGCATAAGAGCTTTCTTCCTGCCTAACTGGAAGCGGTGGTTAGGTTTCTGGTTGATGGCAGACCGCCTCAATGTTGTGGCCATCGGGGCCGATAACGAACGCACCATAGTAATTTGGGTGATAGATCTCTCGGACGCCTGGCGGTCCGTTGTCTTTGGCACCTGCCTTGAGAGCCGCCTCATAGAATGCATTGACCTGAGCACGATTCTCCGCGACGAAGGCGATGTGCATTGGATTCTGCTTCTGTGAATGTGTGCCAAACCAAAACTCTGGCTTGCCACTCCTGCCGAGTCCGGCCCAGCCCTCGACCTCCATGACAAGCTGAATGCCAAGCGGAGCAAGAGCCTGTGTGAAGAAGGCTTTGCTCTCCTCGTAGTTGCTCACGGCAAGGCCAATGTGGTCAATGATCATGCGGGTCTTCCTTCAGAAACATAACAAGTGGTTGAATAGATCTGTATACCCTGTGGTTGCAGGACGATAGACGGAAAGCTGCACCCCGTTTAGGTAACAGAGAGCTTCGGAGACATCACTTTTCCATGTCGCATTTTCGAGAAAGCGATTGCAAAATGCTCGTCAGTCTGGGCTGATTCTTTTGTAAGCCAGGGCTTACACGGGCCGTATGAAAGTCTGTTGGAGGGCTGCTTAGGCGATACGCCGGGCCGCGGAACAGATCGTTCAACGTCGAAAGTCTCGGTCCCGGCGGTTACCCGCTGGGGTTTGGATTAGCGCCCATCCGACCGTAGGCCTATCCTTGTGCCTCGGCAGAAAGCAGGGCTGAGTTTAGGGGCTGTCAAGGCGTATAACGCGCTAACTTTCAACGGAATACGCTCACGCCCTCAGCTTCTTTGCCAGCTCCTCTGCCTGCGGATGGGTATACCGCTTCAAGCTCTTATAATCGGTGTGCCCGGTGATGCTCGCCACCTCCTGGATCCCGAGCCCCTTCTCGAACAACCGGCTCGTCGCCTCGTGCCGCAAATCATGGAGCCGAAGATCTTCGATCCCCAAGGCCTCGCACGCCCTGCTGAACTTCTGCGTGATGCTGTCGGCCTTCAAGCCGAAAAGACTGCCGTCAAACCTCTCCGGCTGCCGTTCGAAAACGGCGATCGCTTCGGGGCTCAGGGGAATGGTCCGAGACCGATCGGTCTTGGTGTCCGGAATCGCAAACGTGTTCCCTTTCCGGTGCCGGCGCTTCGCCGCGGCGACTTCCCCGCGCCGCATGCCGGTCTCGATCAACCAGATCACCAGGTCCGCCACGTCGGAATCGAGCAACAGTTCGAGCTCTTCCTTCGTCGGCCGCCGCTCGCGGTGCTGGCCCGGGGAAAGAGTCTTCGTCACCGACAGGATGCGCCGGGCGGTGTGTACAGGATTGGCGGGAAGGCGGACGTCCCATAACGCCATGCCTGTATCGACGGCGTGGCTAAGAGTCCCCAGTTCCTTCCGGACGGTGTCGGCCGATACGGTTTCGAGCCGATCGTCGACCGCGTCGATCACGATCTCGGGGGTAAGTTTCGCCAGGGCATAAGGCCCGAACAGGCTGGTCAATATCTTGATCCGGCTCCGTTCCTGCTTCTGGGCTTTCTTCCTCGGGGTAATTTTCTCCTGGTACTGCGCGAGCAATTCCGCGACCGTCATCCGCTCCGCGGTGCGCTGGTCGAGGAATATCCCCCGCTCCATCTGATTCTCAACATCCCGAGCCCAGCGCTCGGCGGCCGCCTTGGTTCGGAATGTTTTATAGGTCGGCTTGTGGCCTTTCTTGCGTATAATCGCCTGCCACTTCCCGTCCTTCGGACGTATGGTCGCCATCGTTCCCCCCGGCACACTTGAAGGCTATTTTTCGGCACAATTTCGGCACAGTGCCAAAATGGTATAGCCTGGAAATGCTGGGAAATCAATGGATTACGGAGGGCAGCCCAAGCGCTCCGAATTCGCCCAAAAATGGATTATAGCCTTATGTTTCAGATACTTAGGAGACAAATAGGGGCTTTTTCAGTCCCTCTCCTAAGGGGAAGGTCGTACGTTCGAATCGTATCCGGGGCGCCAACTATATCAAAGGGCTGCAGACATGCAGCCTTTTTTGATTTCGATCAGGGGCACACTAACAGCAGCGCACTCCCGTTCCGTCCACGATCCGCCAGCAGGAGAATGCGCGCATGCTGCCGCTCCCGCCACAACACCTTGTTCGACCGGCTTATCCGTTCTACCCGCTGGCAGTCGTCCGCTGACAGGATGATCTCATAGAGCTTGGCCCGCATGATCGTCTTCCGCCATCGCCAAGGCCGATTTGACCACCTTAAGACGCCCAAGCTTGTAAACCGCCCTAAACCGAACACTCGTGTTCGGTTTTTCTTTCTGCGCCGGGCAATCGGAGAGGAGATGTCGGCAATTTGGTCTAAACGCTGAATGCGAAACGTGCTGCGGGTCGATGCAGATTGGAGTCGGGGCGTCTTCGATGGCTCCGATAGCATAAGCGTAGTGGGTTTAACCCATTGGTCCGGCTTCAGCAGTATTGGAATAGGTGCGAATTGATTCGCATCGATAATATCGTTTTACCGACGCTCAACGGGTTCGACCCGCCATCGATTAAGACCGAACCGGACAGGATCTGCGTTACAAGCCCTTCGCAGCAGTCGGTTATCGACGGTTGAAGAAACAAACCCATAGCCACTCCGGTGCACAATCTATCTTTGCTGATCAACATTGCCGCGGCCTTGAGCGTCGCTTTCCTCGGTGGATTGCTTGTCCGCCGCATGGGACTTCCGACCCTCGTCGGTTATCTACTGGCCGGGGTCGCCATCGGCCCCTTTACTCCCGGCTTCGTCGGCGATCCCCACACCATCAATCAGCTCGCGGAATTGGGCGTCATCTTTCTGATGTTCGGTGTCGGATTGCATTTCTCCTTCCGACACCTTTGGCAAGTCCGCGACATCGCCATCGTGGGTGCCTTGGGGCAGATGGCGACGACAGCGACACTGGGATATTGGCTGAGCCAATGGTGGGGCTGGCCGCCTTTTTCCGGCGTCGTGCTGGGATTGGCGATCTCGGTCGCCAGTACCATCGTGCTGCTTCGGGGACTGATGGACAACGGCTTGCTGAACACATCCCATGGCCAAGTCGCGGTCGGTTGGCTGGTAATGGAGGATGTGGCCACCGTGTTGGTCCTGCTGATCCTGCCGACGCTGGTCCCTACGGAAAACGGATTCGATTGGCGGGCGTTGGGGTTTACCGTGCTGGCGGCCATAGGATTCCTGATCTTTATGGTGTTTGTCGGGGCCCGCCTGATCCCCTGGCTCCTGTTGGGGGTCGCCCATACCCGCTCCCGAGAACTCTTCATCCTGGCGAATCTGACGATGGCTTTAGGTATCGCCTTAGGGGCCGCCGAGCTGTTCGGGGTCTCGTTGGCACTGGGAGCCTTCATGGCCGGCGCCGTAGTCAGCGAATCGCCGCTCAGCCACCAGATCGCGGCGGACCTGTTGCCCTTCCGGGAAGCCTTCTCTGTCCTGTTCTTCGTATCCATCGGCATGCTGTTGGACCCGCATTATCTGCTGAACAACCTGGGGCCGGTTCTCGCCTTGACCGGCTTTGTCGTGTTCGGGAAGTCCACCGTGACCGCCTTGTGGGCCTTTTTGTTTCCCCGTCCTGCAAGAACCGCGCTGATCGTCGCAGCCGGCACCAGCCAAATCGGCGAATTCTCGTTTATCCTGGGCCAGGCCGGACTGGCTTTAGGGCTCCTGGAGAGCGATCAGTATTCGTTGATTTTGGCCGGGGCGCTCTTGTCCATCGTGGTCAACCCGCTCATGTTTCGTCTGGTCGGATGGGCGGAACGGGGATTACAGTGGATTTCGCCGCTGTGGAAACTGCTCAATCGCTTCGGGCAGAGACTCACCTCCATCGATGCACCGCTGGCCGGCCATATCGTTATCGTAGGCTGTGGGCGAGTCGGTCGGCATATTGCCGAAGTCGCGGAATATCTGGGGCTTCCCTACCTGGTCGTCGAATCGGACGCCGAGCGGGCCCATGTCTTGGACCAGAGAGGCGTGCGTACGCTGCTGGGCGACGCGGCCAATTCCGAGGTATTGACCCATGCCGCGCTGGATCGCGCCCGCCTATTGGTGGTGACCCTGCCGGAAGAGGCAGCCAGCGAACTGACGGTGGCGGCCGCGCGGGATCTGGCGCCAAACCTGCCGATCATCGCCCGCGCCGTCACGCGGGAAGGCGTACAGCGCCTGACCGAGTTGGGCGCGCAGCACGTCATTCACCCCGAATTGGAAGGCGGATTGCAACTGGTCCGGCATGCCCTGCTCCAACTGGGATTTTCCATGGAGGACGTACGCCGCTACGCCGAGTCGGTGCGCCGCGACCACTACGCCGCCTTAGCGAATAGCAGCGAAGAGCAGCGGCTGCTCCGAGAGTCGCTCGATAGGGCCGACCTCATTCAGGTCGCCTGGCTGCGTCTGCCGTCCGACAGCCCCTGGACGGGACGGGCTTGGGAAGAGACCGGATTGACCACCCGGACGGGAGTGGCCTTGGCGACGATCCTGCGGGACGGGCAATTACTGGCGAATCCGGAAGCGGGGACCGTATTACACGAGGGGGACTATCTGGAATTGATCGGAAATTCGGAACAATTGGCGGCGGCCCAACGGCTGATCACCACCATTGCTGAGCGTTAATCCAATTCCAACTCTGCAGACCTTCTCGCCACACTCGATCCGCATGACCTCAAAGGCCGGGAATCCAACAGGATCGGAAGCACTGACCGAATATGGAGCTTTCGGAGGCACGGGAACGCTGTGCATCGTTTCACTTCCCCTCACTGGAATAGCTCCTCGTATGGATTCATGAAAGATGCTACTTCAGCCCGCGCCGCTTGGCCCGCCGATACTGATAGATGAGGCGGGTCAGCCAGATCGCGAACCCAAGCGCCACCAGCATCCCGATGATGTAAAGCGCATAGCGATGGTAATCGGCGATGACGCTCCGTAAGGTCTCGCCAAGAAAGAGGCCGCCATAGGTGAAGGCCACTGCCCAAATGATGGCGCCGATCAGATTGAGAGTGAAAAAGCGCAGGCGCGGAATGCGAGCCGCACCGACTACGAAGGGCGTTACATTACGCAGACCGTAGTAGAAGCGGAAGGTGAGAATCAGCCAATACTGGTGACGATGCAGATGGGTATAGACCTTCTGCGCGGCTTGCTGCCAAGAAGGGCGCTTGGTAATCACCTTTGGCCCCCAGTGCCGGCCGACATAGTAATAGAACTGGTCGCCAGTGAAACTGCCAGTCAGCGCGCAGAGTATCACCCAAGGCAGTTGCAGATTGCCGATTCCCGACGCGACCGCCATACCGGCAAGAATGACGATGGTTTCACCCTCAAGAAAGGTACCGATCAGGATAGTCAGGTAGCCGTAATCAGCGATCAGCTGTTCAACGGACATGTGTTGTTACAAGACTTCAACACGTCTAATGGAGACAAGTTTACACGCGGAGCACGGTTGTCTCATTGACAGCGGTCGGAATCTCTGGACTCAGCAGACCTCCATAAACCTTGAACAGGCTATTTTGAGCCATAGAGCATCCCACGGCGGTTTCCAGCCTCGCCAAGCCATTATTTCTCATTTTGAAACAAACATGCTCCTCATCGTCAATGCAAAATTTATAACGTCTTTAGATCTGAAATCCTAAAGTGAGATGCATTACATAAACTCAGAGGAATAGGGTTTCGGCTGCAATTGTTTTGAGGACTTAGCAAAGTATCGGCATCGTTGAATTGGTCCCAAGACGCGTTCAAAGCCCAATGGCTGTGCATGGCCAAAGGTTGCCGAAGTCACAACCTGCGGCAAGTTAACGATCAGCCATAGCCACGCCTTTCTCGAACCATCAAACTGCATGGTATCTGCCATAAATACGTTATCCCGCGCCCCCACGTCATTACACAAGCCGCATCGGCGAGTGGTTGGGTACTTTTGGGGACTGGCGGCCACCACGCTTTGCACGTTGATCACTTGGCCGCTGCGCACCCAGATTGGTCCAGCGAATATCCTGATGATCTTTTTGCTGGGCGTATTTTTCGTGGCGATCCGGTTCGGCCGGGGCCCCTCGATTCTGGCGTCCCTTCAGAGTGCCGGGGCCTTTGCCTTTTTCTATGCCCCTCCGATTTTTTCCTTTGCCGTCTCGGATACGGAGCATCTGATCGGCCTCGCCGTCATGCTGATCGTCGCGGTCGTGACCAGCAGCCTGATGGAGGCGCTTCGGTCACAAGCCGCGGTGGCGGCGCAGCGGGAACGGCGCGCCTCCACGCTATATCGGCTGAGCAAGGAACTCGCCGGCACCCGCCAGGAAGCGGACGTGATCGCAGCCGGGATCAGACATATCCATGCGGAATTCGGCAGCGCGAACACCCTGCTCTTTCCGAACGCTCAGGGCCGCTTGCACGGTCCTGAAGACAATCCCTTGCCGAATAGCTTGCCGGAAATGGATCCTGCCATGGCGCAACGGGTATTCGACAAAGGACAGCCGCTCGGCACCGGAACGGATTCAGATTCTGAAGAGACCGTGCTGTATTGGCCCTTGGTCGGCTCCGAACGAACCTTGGGCGTATGGGTCATGGCGCTCCCGGCCAACCGGAGTCTTTCGACGGAAGAACAGACGCTTTTGGATCTCTTTCTCCATCAGATCGTCCAGTCCCTGGAGCGGGTTAGGGCCACCGAACAAGCCCGTTGCGCGGCCATCCGAATGGAAGCGGAAACTCTAAGGAATTCGCTGCTGAGCGCCATTTCCCACGATCTCCGCACCCCGCTCTCAACGCTCGTCGGTGCGTCGGGAACCCTAGCCGAAGACGACGGACACCTGGATGCCGAGCGCCGCCGAAAGCTCGTCCGAGCGATCCATGAAGATGCCCAGCGGATGTCCGATCTCACGCATAAGATTCTGGACATGGCTCGGCTCGAAGCCGGAAAGGTCGTCCTCAATCGGCAGTGGTACGCGCTGGAAGAAATCATCGGCAGCGCCCTGCGCCGGATGCGGAAGCAGCTCGGCAATCGCCCGGTCGCCGTTGATCTGGACGATGGCTTGACGCTGGTCTATGTCGATGCGGTCTTGATGCAACAAGTCTTGGTCAATCTTCTGGAGAATGCGGTCAAATACACCCTGGAAGCCAGTCCCATCGAGATCAGGGCGGCACTGTCGCCGGAATTGCTGACCCTTTCTGTTGCCGATCAGGGGCCCGGCATTCCGGAAGAATTCAGGCACCAGATCTTCGAGAAGTTTTTCAGGATTCACCCGGAGGCGCCCCAGAGCGGCGCCGGACTAGGCCTCGCCATTTGCCGGGCGATTGTCAACGCGCATGGGGGCTGGATTCGCGCGGAATCTCGCATCGGCGGGGGAACCGTCTTTCGGTTGGACCTGCCGCTCACGGAAACGCCGCCGCGTATCGAGCCGGAAAACGAGATCTCATCCCTCTCATGATGGAAATCCGCCCTGTCATATTGGTGATCGAAGACGATCCGCACTTGCGGATGTTTCTGAACACCTGCTTGAGCGGTCACGGTTGGACGGTCGTCACGGCTGAAACCGGGACCGACGGTTTGGCTTCGGCCCGAAGCGCCAAGCCGGATCTCGTGATTCTCGACTTGGGATTGCCGGACATGGACGGCGTGGAAGTGGTCGAGCGGCTGCGGAAACGCAGCGAAATCCCCCTCATCATTCTATCGGCCCGAAATCACGAGACCGATATCACCCAAGCGCTGGACGTCGGGGCGGACGATTACCTGACCAAACCGTTCAGCACCGCGGAACTCGTGGCGCGCATCCGGGCGCTGCTGCGGCGCGCCCTTCAGCGGCCGTGGGGGCCGCCGCGCGATGTCTTCCAAGCGGGCGAATTAAAGGTCGAACTGACCCGGCGAAAAGTATTCCTCGCGGAGCGCGAAATCCATCTCACGCCCATCGAATACCGCTTGCTGACCGCTTTGATCGCCCATGCGGGCCTCGTGGTCACCCACCGGCAGCTGCTGAACGCGGTGTGGGGGCCGGCCCACATCGAGCATAGCCACTACGTCCGGATTTACATGGGGCAGCTTCGGCACAAATTGGAAGCCGACCCGGCGCGACCCCGTTATCTCCTAACGGAAGCCGGTGTGGGATATCGCCTGTGCGACGAGGATTGATCGATGATCCGGGACAGAAGGTAAAACCCGACTCCTGCCGTGCGGCTCGGGACATCCGAAAAAAATACAAACAACGGGATATCCGCTATGTCGCCAACGTTCCTACGACTTAGACCCAATACTATGAAATTCAAATGGCTTTCGATGGTGCTCGTCGTGTTGCCCGGCTTGGCCCTGGCCGTGGAGGAAACCGGCGTTATCGCGCCGACGCCGCTGGACCTGACCCGACACATCATCGGTTATCTCGCCGTTGCCATCACGGTTCTGGCTTACGTCACCGCGATGTCCGAAGAGGTGATCGAACTCCGGAAATCCAAGCCCATGGTTCTTGGAGCGGCGCTCGTCTGGTTCGCGGTCTGCATTTATTACGCGATGCAGGGGAACGCCGAGGTCGCCGTGAAGGCTTTCGAGAGCAACCTGCTCGCCTATGTCGAACTCCTGTTGTTCATCCTGGTGTCCATGACGTATCTGAACGCCATGGAGGACCGGGGCATCTTCGACGGACTCCGCATCTGGCTGCTGAACCGGGGCTATAGCTATCGGCAACTGTTCTGGATCACGGGCGGGCTGGCCTTTGTCATTTCAACCGCAGTCAGCGGCCTTGCAGTCGGCCTGCTGATGGGCGCGGTCGCGACGGCCGTGGGCAAGAGCAAACCCAAGTTCGTGGCCCTGTCCTGCGTCAACATCGTCGTGGCCACCAATGCCGGCGGTTCCTTTAGCCCCTTGGGCGGCATCTCGACCCTGTTCGTCTGGCAGGCGGGCGTCGTGGCCTTCCAAGACTTTCTCTCCCTGGCGCTGCCCTGTCTGGTCAACTTCCTGGTGCCGGCCATAGTCATGCACTTTTTCGTCCCGAAGGAAACGCCGCAGTTCTTGCAGCGGCAAATCGTCCTCCGGCGAGGCAGCAAACGGATCGTGGCTCTCTTTGCCATCACCCTGATCATCACCGTCTGTTCCGATGTGTTTCTGAAACTGCCACCCGCCGCCGGCATGATGGCGGGGCTGGCCTTGTTGCAGTTCTTCAGCTTTTACCTGTCGCAGACGGCTCTGGAAGCGGACGGCTCCGACCGCTTGGGCGAACCGCGGCCAGCCGACTGGCTGGACGATCGGGAGTATGACATTTTCCAGAAGATCGGCAACCTGGAATGGGACACGCTGCTGTTCTTCTACGGGGCGATGATGATGATCGGCGCTTTGGGATTCGTCGGCTACCTGGATGCCATCGCCCATTTCCTGTTCGGACAGATCAACCCGACCCTGGCGAACGTCCTGATCGGGCTGTCCTCCGCCTTTGTCGACAACGGAACCCTGATGTTCGCGGTGCTGAGCATGCACCCCGACATCCCCTTGGGCCAATGGCTGCTGCTGACGCTGACCTTGGGCGTCGGCGGCAGCTTGCTGGCGATCGGGTCCGCCCCTGGCGTCGGGCTATTAGGACAGATCAAGAACACGTATACCTTCGGCTATCACCTGCGCTGGATGCCGGTCATTTTGCTGGGTTATTTCGCTAGCATCGCCGTGCATTTCTGGGTCAATGCGCATTATTTCTAGCGAACCCATAAGGCTCCGGAGGCCCGATGCCCATCGATTACCAGTACAGAAACGCCGTCTGCGGAGATCGACTCTTCGTGACTTTAGCGACCGATAAAGAATCCATATGACCGCTCGTTATGCTTGCCCCCAATGCGGCAAGGAGTATTTCGGAACCGGAAAACTGGGCCAATCCTCGATGTGCGCCTGCGGTTCACGCATTCCGGCGAGCCTATCCGACCGCGCCATCCGCTACTGGATCCTTCGTATTTCGGCCCTTTATGGCCTCGCTACACTCGTCTTGGGAGTGGCTCTTTTTCATCGGCATCTCCCCTCAAACCCTTGGGAGAGACTCTTGAGCCCTAGTCTGCTGGTGCCGTCCATGGTGATCTGGGCAATCGTCTACCAGTTTGCATCCAGCCAAAAGAGGAAGGATTCTGGCGACACGGTTCTCTTCCGTCTTTATGCGATGGGAATGCTCTTCTTCATTGTCAGTTTGTTATCCGCCATCGTCGCGGGCTGCGGAATTTCTGGCATTTAACCGGCGACACTCAGGTTTTCGGTTTCCCCGATTTCCCGGAGGCCCCCGATCGAGCCATGCACGAGGACCGATACGTCTGATTAAGCCCGACCACCGCCTTGCCCCCTCTTTCGCCCGGCCGTCGTCTTCAACTTTGATAAGGCGACCGGAACGCCCGCGCGCACCGGAAAAGGCGTGCATCCGCAAAAGCGCGTATAGAAAACCGCGCCACATCGCGTGACAATCGGTTCCACGCTGACACAGGAGGTGGTTAGCCAGCGACAGGGAGCCGCCCAGGACGGGCGAGCGATGTCCCACCAAGGACGGGGCGTTCAGGGATGTGCAAAGGAATGAACATCGCCAGGACGCGGGAAGGATCGCGAAAAGGGCCACAGGATGGCCCTTTTCGCCGTTCACCGTTTAATGGCTCCACGCTGCTCTCTTCGCCTCGGCTACTGAGCACTCCGAAACACTCGGGATGCGTTTTTTTTCGGTAGGCCGCGGCGCGATCGAAGCGACCTACCTTATCGAATAAGCCACCTAAATATCGGTTTGGCCGTGATGCCGAAGTCGCCGGTATTCAAGCATCAACGGCTGTTCGATCGATCCCGCAGCTCTCGTCTCTCTCCCGTGGATTTGCTTGCGGCTCTTTGAAGGGCTGAGGAGCGTCTACTCGACCGCCGCGATCGAAAGAAGGGTGGGCAGCCGCACGATGAACTCCGCGCCTCGGCCGAGACCTTCGCTTCTGGCCTCCACATGCCCTCCGTGCAGCTCCACGAGCCGCCGCACCAAGGTCAGTCCAATTCCTAGGCCGCCTTGTGAGCGGTCAAGGGTACGACTGCCTTGGGTGAAGGGCTCAAAAACCTCCGGCAGCAACTCGGGCGCGATGCCTTCGCCCGTGTCCTTGACCGAAATCGTGACTTCGCCCGGGGCGCCAAGAGACGCGGTCAACCAAATCCGTCCCCCTTGCTCGGTATATTTGGCGGCATTGTTCAGCAGATTACTCACCACTTGGGCGAGACGGACCCGATCGCCTTCCAAGCGCACCGATGGCTCAGGAAGCGAAATGCTGAGCGCCTGATGGCAGGCTTCGATGACGGGACGGCTGAGCTCGAGCCCTTGTTCGATGACCTCGCCGAGATCGAGAGGTTCCTTCTTTAGCCTGATCTGGCCGCGGATGAGGCGCGAGACGTCCAAGAGGTCATCGACCAGCCGGGTCAGATGGCTGACTTGCCGATTGATGATCTCCTGTGCCCAGATGAGCTTGGGTTCGACGGAACCGAGGTGCCGCATGACTTCAACTGCGTTGCGAATGGGAGCGAGAGGATTGCGGAGCTCATGGGCGAGCATCGCCAGAAACTCGTCCTTGCGACGATCGGCCGCTTTTAAAGCCTCCTCCATGTGTTTGCGTTCGGTGATGTCGATGCACGAGCCAATGTAGCCCGCGAACTCCCCATCGGAGCCGTAGAGGGGGATGCCACGGTCCAACACCCAGTGGTAGCCCCCGTCATAGTGCCGCAAACGGTACTCTATGGTGAAATACTCGCGCGCATCGAACCCACTCGTATAGATCTCCAAGCAGCGGTCGAGATCATCCGGATGTACGCCTTCAGCCCAACCGTATCCCAACTCTTGCTCCATCGCCCGCCCGGTGAACTCGAGCCAGGGTTTGTTGAAGTACGTACACCGTTTGTCCGTCCCCGCAACCCAGATCAGCACCGGAGCACTATCGGCCATCCGCTGAAATCGCGCTTCGCTCTCGCGCAGCGCCGCTTCGGCGCGCTTGCGCTCGGTGATATCCACGATGGTGCTCAAGACCAGCGGTTCCTCATCCGCCTGGAACAGACTGAGCCCAACCTCGATAGGAATTTTCCGGCCATCCTTGTGCCGTCCATGGATGTCTCGGCAAACAGCCATCAAGCGGGGCTTGGGATCGTTATAAAAGTTTGTCCGGTAGGTGCGGTGCCCGTCACGGGAACACTCGGGGACGAGGAGTTCGATGGGTTGGCCGAGCAGCTCCGCCCGCGTGTACCCGAAGAGCTTTTCGGTTTGCGCGTTGACCAGCACGATACGCCCCGCTCGGTTGGTCATCACCATGCCGCAGGGGGCGGATTCGATCGCGAGCCGGAAGCGCTCTTCGCCCTGGCGCAGTACCTGAGACGCCAAGCGCTCCTTCGCCAGCCGCTGATCACGGGCGCGCTTGACCCGCGCCTGAACGGATCGAACCAGATGCCAAGGTTCGATCGGTTTGGTGAGAAACTCATCGCCGCCGAGATGCATGGCGGCGAGTTGCCGATCAATGTCGGATTCGGTCGACAGAAACACGATGGCAAGCCCGGTGTACCCCTCGCATTGACGAATCACGGCCGCAAGCTCCAGACCGCTGCAAAAGGGCATGTACACATCCACCAACACCAGCTCTGCCCACGCCTGCTGTATCGCCTCCAAGGCTTGTCGCGGGTCCGTTACGACGGAGACGGTCATGCCGGCCCGCTCGAGATGCAATTGATAGAAAGCCGCAAGCTCCGCATCATCGTCCACGATCAGGATACGATAGGGATCTTGGGGCCGGGTGAGGAGGATCTCATCCAAGGTTCTGACCAGCGTGGGAATATCGAGGGGCTTGGCCAAGTAATGGGTCGTGCCGGTGCGAACGGCGTGCAGGCGGGCGTCGAAGTCGTCCCGCACGGAGATGAAAACCACCGGGATGGGTTCTTCGCGCTCTGCATTGATCGCGTGAATGATCTCGGCCCCGGCCAAGTCTCCCTCGGGAAAGACCAAATCCATGAGGATCGCCAAGGGGGAGGTTTGCACAACGGCCTCGCTCAGCCCTTGGAGCTGCGGAAAGATGCGCACCGTGTAGCCGAACTGCCGTAGCGCATATTCGAGGTGGACCGCCAGATCCTGATCGTCTTCAACCAGGAAGATCAGTTTTTCCGAACCTACCGGCACGCGGGGTTTCGAGAGTTCAAGGCGGTGGTCCCAGCCTGCCGACGATTTATGGGAAGACTCGGGCGAAACCGATGCTGCTTCGAGTAACACCCAATAGGCGTGCAGTTGATCGCGCTGCGTCGCCGTTAAACCGGGGCTGCCCGTGACCAAGGACTGAATGAATCTTTCGAACTGCCGTGCGGTCTCGCTGACCCCATGACAGCCGAAGGTCGCACCGGAACCCGCCAGCTTGTGCACCAACTGGTACAGGGCGGTCAGTTGAATCGCGGCGCCATCGCTCGCCAAGACCTCTGCACAAGCCCGTCTCACCTCTTCGATACGTTCCGGCAGCAGGACCTGATACTCCTCGCGGAGCTTCGCTAAGCGTTGGCGGAATTCCTCCCGAGCCTCATTCATGGTAGTGACGCCAAAGGTCCTGTACGGTATCGGCGAGTGACATCGGATCAAAGGGTTTGGCGATGACATCGAGGACGCCGAGCGCTTTGAATTGGGCAATTTCCTGCGGCTGAACCTTGGCGGTCATAAAGATCACCGGGATGCCGGCGAGGGCGGGAATTGCCCGTAGCGCCTTAAGAGTAGCGGGTCCATCCAGGCCCGGCATCATCACGTCCAACAGGATCAGGTCCGGGGTGAAGGCGGATACCCGCTCGATCGCTTCCCCACCCGAGCGGCATAGCTCTACGCTGAACCCACCGACCGCTTCTAATGCGAGCTTGGCCACCGCGCCAATATCAGCCTCGTCTTCGACGTATAAGATCTTGTTTAATTGGGGTGTGCTCATCGATACACCCTCCCGAGCCTAATGACTGTCATACAGGCTACCTCATTACCCATGAGTGCGCGCGCTATTGCCAACCTTTGAGTCATCTGCGACGCTCCACTCTCTTTCCTTATTCCTACGGACCAAAGCAGTGATGGTCTCCAGCAATTCTTCGTTGGAAGTTCGTGTTTTCACCAGAACCGCCGCCACTTCGCGCAGGTTTTCGGGATCTGGTTCCTGGGAAGAGAACACGAGCACGGGAACGGGCGGCGTTTGCCGACTGAGCAGCGGCAGCAGGTCTAGACCATTGCCGTCGGGTAGCACGATGTCGAGTAATACCAAGTCGAAGCGCTGCTTTGCTAACACCTGTTCGGCACGTCGGAGATCCGGTGCCGCTACTACCTCCGCAACGCCCGCGAGCAGCATACTGACTACTTGCTGCAGATCCAGGTCGTCCTCGACATGCAGGATCTTAGGGCTGCCGGCCCGATTGTGCCGGGTGGCGCGTTCCACCGCAGCAATGAGTCGCCGCTGGTCGATCGGCTTGTCCAACCAATCCAGAACCGTAAATCCCGAGCCCGCCAATATCTCTCGCCCGGCTTGCGCCTTCACGGATACCACGATGATGGGAAGCTCACGGGTGGAGGATGCGGTACGCAGGGAGCGGATCAATGAGATGCCACTCTCCCCCGGCAAGACCAAGTCGACGGTGATGGCGTCATAGCGCGTCTGCTCCAGCTTCCGGCGGGCTTGCTCGGCATCGCCGGCAATATCGCAAGTGAATCCACGTTGTTCCAACAGCATGCCGATCAGGGTGGCGATGTCATGGTCGTCCTCGCAGATCAGAATCCGGCTGCGGTCCACATCGTTACCGGCGCCAACGCCGGCGATGGACTCTCGTTCATACCAAACGGGCAACTCGATGTGGAACCGCGTGCCTACATCGAGCTCGGTATCGAATCCGATACGGCCACCCATCTTTTCGATCAGGGCCTTGCTGATGCTCAAGCCCAGTCCCGAACCGCCTTTCTGGCGCGCATCCGAGGAATCGGCTTGAGAAAACTTTTGAAAGATCTTGTCCCGAAAATCCTCGGGAATACCGGGGCCCGAGTCTGCGACCGTGACGCGCACCAGGCGTTCGAGAGAAGTCACGGTGACATCGACCTGCGCGCCTGGCGGAGAGAATTTAGCGGCGTTGGAGAGTAGATTTGCCATCACTTGCAGCAATCGGTCGCTGTCCACGTTGACCTTGGTGTGCAGATCCAGTCGATCGTTGGTCCCGATAACGTAGCGGACGCCGTGTTGCTCCGCATAGGCCTGGTTGGCCTCCACCGCCGCCTCGATCAGCGGCAGGAGCGGTTGAGGCTTTAGGCTGAAATTCATTTTCCCGGACTCGATCTTCTCGATGTCCAGGATATCGTTAATGAGTTGTCCCAACCGCTCGCTGTTGTTGTAGGCGATGGTGATGAGTTGCTTCGTCTGCTCGGGCAGATCTCCCGTGATACCGCCCGCAATGAGACCCAGCGCTCCACGGATCGAGGTGAGCGGGGTGCGTAGCTCGTGGCTGACGATGGACACGAATTCTTTTCTCATTTGCTCGATGCGCTCCCGTTCCGTCAGATCGCGAACAATGGCGACGAAGAGCTGTTCGTCCTCGTAACGTATCTCGTTGCTCGATAGCTCTAAAGGTACCAAGGACCCGTCCTTGCGACGCATCTTCACGCTGCGGATCGTACCGGCAACTTTGGCCATATCGCCGGGCGGGTAATCCCTAAGGTATCGATCATAATCGCTATAGTAAGGCTCGGGCATCAACACGTTAACCTTACGACCGATGACCTCCGCCGCCGTGTAGCCAAATAGCTGCTCTGCGCCGCGATTGAACGATTCGATCGTGCAGTTCGGATCAAGACTGATGATGCCTTCGATGACATGGTCGAGCACCGCCTGCAGCCGGCTTTGGACCCGATGAAGTTCGGTGATCCGCTGCTCGAGGTCTAACTTGGAAGCACGAAGTTCCTGCTCGACGCGCTGATGCTCGGTGATCTCGTGATTCAACCGAGCCTCGAACCCCTGCACCGCGGCATCGCGGCTCCTTGATGCCGTAGCCCAGGCAAAAAAAGATCCTACCCGTGCACTGGCAGCGTTAAGAAGTTTTCGCCACACCCTCAAATCCATAAGTTCTTTTGACATTTGCAGCGCCTGCCAAATAACCACTTGTTTATTAAGGTTAAATATTCTTCCCCGCTTGATGTTGTGCCATGTTTTGGCAGATTTTACAAATCTTAAAAATCCTCACTTCTCAATAACATATGGGCCTAAGGGGAGGACTGGATTTCTACCGCGAGGTATGTGTGGCTGATGGAAACGCTCAAACGTGTTCATTATGCAATCGGCAACACTCAGGTTTTCGGTTCCGCCCGATCGACCGGAGGCCCCCGCTCGAGCCGTGCACGAGGACCGATACGGCCTGGTTAAGCCTGATCATCGCCTCGCCCCCTCTTTCGGCCATCGTGTTCAACCTTTATAAGAGGTAGAGACCCAACACTGACACTGTTGGCGAATTCACCGATCCGCTCTTGCCGGGGTTTAGCGCGAGGATCATGATTAAGCGCTCATCGTGATCGACGCTTCCGGCGGATTCGCCATGACCCTGCATCCTCCAAACGCATTTCCCCGTTCCCGAAGCAACCCTGCGCGTAACCCAGGCGCTTTCCCTAACCTGGATATTTCATGAGAAAAGGACGGCGGAATCGAAAAGCCCTTAAAATTCAATTGCTGAAGCTGAATTTTTGAGGAGATTCCGCCATGTCAGATTGTACCGGACAAATCGAGTTGTTTTCGCCGG
>Ga0196971_1000619_pt1 | contig 23732 bp, 19 predicted proteins | sample S1v_1013CmetaG_FD_148660 | JGI IMG/M metagenome (GOLD analysis project Ga0196971, IMG submission 148660) | Soil microbial communities from Anza Borrego desert, Southern California, United States - S1+v_10-13C | ecosystem: Environmental > Terrestrial > Soil > Desert | place: USA: California...
GCGGTGCTGGAACTACCGCGAGCTGGGCAAGATCGAAGCCCACCCCACGCTCTGCGAGCGGTGCGCCGGCGTTGTTTTGAGCCTCAACGTGGAGTAGCGGAAACCCCTGGAACCCCCGCCGGGCTTGGCTCGGCGGGGGTTCCTGCGCGTCCTGCGGAGGCGAGGAGATGTGGCTGGGGAAGAGCGCGCGTGGTTTTGGGACGAGCGTGTGTGCTCTCGGGAGGCGCGCGCGTGCGCTTCGTGAGGTGCGCTCGTGGTTTCGGGAGGAGAGCACGAGGCTTCGGGAGGAGAGCACGGGGCTTCGGGAGGGGCGCCCGTGGCTTCGGGAGGAGAGCGCGTGGCTTCGGGAGGGGCGCGCGTGGCTTCGGGAGGAGCGCGCGTTCGACCCCTCTACGTGCGCTGGTCCACCCACAACTTGTCGAGAGGGGTCGAACTTTTCCGGGGATGTCCACGTATTACCTGGTAGAAAAATCCAAGGAGGTTCAACCATGGCAGACTCAGGCAGAGGCGTCCCTGAGATTCAGTGGGATGTGGAGGATCGCACCGACTTACTCTCCGACAAGGAAGGGCACATCACCGGATCGACCCTGTACCTCACGGCTGCCCTCTGGAAGGAGATGGAGTCCACTTGGGGCGGTGTGGTGACTCACGTGAGGACCGCCACCGACACGGACAGCGCCGAGATCACCATTGGGCGGGCCACCCCCGGTGCCAAGGGGGCGGTTCGGGTCCGTACCCAGGCAGACTCCAAGGCGGCGGCGATAAGCTTCATGCGCCCCCTCCGAAAGCTGAACCTGGACGTGCCCAAGACTCGCATGTTCGTCGTGGAGCCCGTCAAGCGGCAGGCCTCCGATGGCAGCACCGTCTACGTCTTCCCCATGGCCAGTCGGGTCAGCGTCCCCCGCAAGCGCCAGGAAGGAGCATCCACGGAGGCCTCGGGCCCGGGAGGAGCGGACTAACATCCGCTCCTTTTCCGTCCCCCGGGCTACCTCAAGATTTCTTGACCTGAGCGAGATACCAGGTTGACCATTCCCTGCGATGATGGTAGCCAGAGGTACCTGAATCGGAGGGATCTGGCTTGGGCACTTGCCGCCGCCTCACGCTAGTGATTCTCACGGCCGTAGCCCTGGCCCTGACCGGGGCAGGCTGCGCAAAAAAAGTGCCCACCCGCAAAGTTTTGGAGCCGCCCGCGGAGGGTCAAAGCCAGACGGGGGAGAAGAGGAGCATTCGGGTACTATCCAGTATGGACCAGCAGGCGCTGAACGCCCTGGCATCAGCCTTCGAGAACCGCTACCCGCAGTATCGCATCGAGCGCGTGACGCCATACGCAGCCCCGACGCAGGAGGGACTGAAGAGCCACCTTGAGCGGGAGCAGGTCGACGTGCTTCCCACTTCGTTTGAGTCCACGGGGCCACTGGTTCAGGCGGGGCTCCTGGCTCCCCTCGATCCGTTCATCAAGAAAAGCAAGTACGACGTTGAGGGCCTGGGCCCCGCGGTGGCTGGCCTCAGGGTAGGCGGCAAGTTCTACGATCTGCCCTACGGACTTCTTGCCATGGTGATGATGTACAACGTCGAGCGGTACGAATCTGCCAAGCTGCCTCTGCCCAAGCCCGGCTGGACATGGGAGCAGTTGCGAGATGACGCCAAGCGGCTGACGAACCAGGATCTCAACCTGTTCGGCTTCTCCCCCGCGGAGCCGCTCCACCTGCCCTATGTTTGGGGAGCTCAACGGGGAGGCGCCCGATGGCTGGATGACCCGAACTCCGTCGCGGAAGCCCTTCGCTACCTTGCCACCCTCACACACACCGATCGCTCGATGCCGCCCCCGTTCTCTCCAGGACGACGCGACTTCGAGGAGGGCCGGGTGGCCATCAGCCTGCGTCCCGTCTTCGCCTTCAACTACATGACGCAGCAGTCGCAGGCCAAGTTTGATGTGACGCTCCCCCCTGCTCTCCCAGGTGGGACCGGGGAGACTCTCGCCCTGCCCCTGGGCCTTGGCGTGACGGTCGCTTCGCAGAATCAGGACGTGGCCTGGCAATTTGTCAGCTTCGCCGCCGGTCCGGACGGGGCCAAGGCGCTGGCTCGCAGCGGCTTCCTGCCCATGCGGAACTCGCCGGAGATCCAGCAGGCCTGGGCCGGGCGGCAACCGGCTCCTAGTGCCGGCACCCGGGAACTGATCAAGGGCCCATGGATGGTGCCCTCCAGTGACCTGCTGGACATGGAGGCGTTTCCGCCTCTGGAGGAGGCCGTGCAGAAGACGGCAGCGGGAGAGCAGACCTGGGAAGCGGCCGCCGCCTGGTACGCCCGGGAGCTACAGCAGGCCAAGGCCAAGAAGAAATGAGTCCAGAAGGAGGGACCGACCCGTGCGACGGCTATCACTCTGCGTGGCGCTGGTCTGCCTGTTGGCAGCCTGCAGCCGTCCGGGGTCGGTTCCCCCGCCCAACGCGCAACAGCAGCCCCCAGCTATCACCATCACCCTGCTGGCCTTTGGGCGGAGCGCTGCTCTGGAGGCGGTGGTCGGGAAGTTCCAGCGGACCCACCCTGACATCCGGGTGCAGGTGGAGTACGCGCCCACCGACACCAGGCCGAGACTCTCCTACCTGACCGACCGGCTCCGGCGGGGCGGCATCGATGTGGTGCAGGTGGACAACCTCGGTCACGCCCTGATCGTGCAGGGGCTGCTGCTGCCCCTCAACGACCGCATCGAGAGGAGCCGGCTCGACCTGGCCCCCTTCGGGTTTCTGCTGAACGGGCTCAGCCTGAACAACCGCCTCTACCAGTTGCCTCTCGCCATCTATCCCGAGATGCTGGTCTATAACCCCGACCTGTTCGCCGCCGCCGGCGTCACACCTCCGCCTGCAGACGGCTGGACCTGGGAGCAGTTCCGGGAGACGGCCAGGCTGCTGGCCCGCGGCGAAGGCGAGAACCGGGTCTGGGGATTCTCCGCGCCGGTGGTGGAGAACCTGGTGAGAATCCATTTGCAGCAAGAGCGCGACGAGGATGCGACCGCCGCCACGACTCCGGATGAGCTGGCGTCGGCTCTGGCTTTCTTTGGCCGCATGCTCCACCCCGACCGGTCCATTCCACCCGTTGAGCCTCGAGACTGGCAGAACCCCGGTCTCGTCACCCTGGCCCGGAACGACTTCGCCGAGGGGCGGGCGGCCATGAGCCTTGATGCGGTACCCTTCGGCCGCTATACCGGCCCCACCTTCCGGTGGGAGGTGGCGCCCATGCCTTCGCCATCCGGCAGACCGGCTGCGGAGTACGTATCCGCCGTTTCAGGAGCCATCGCCTCAGCAAGTGCACACCCCGCAGAAGCGTGGGAATTCCTGCGCTTCGCCACAGGCCCCGAGGGCGCCGTGGTGCTGGCAGGCGCCGGCGAACTGCCGGCCTACAACACGCCCACGGTGCGAGCGGCCTGGTTCGCCCGCACCCAGCCACCGCCCCGCAGTACGGAGATCCTGTTCAAGTCGATCTGGCTGGCTGTCCCTCAGGTAGACCCAGACGCTCCATCCACTGCCGCTGCCTTCAACAACGCAGTAAATCGGGCTCTCACAGGGCAAGTGCCGACGCCATAAAGGGAGAATCCTCTCAGTGTCGTAATACTTCAGGCAGCAAACTTTTTCCTGTAGCGGAGGGATCACCATGGCGGTGCCCACCAAGGCAGCCCCCGTGGTCCGGACCCATGGTGTGGAGCGCGTCTATGGAAAGGGCCCCACGGCCGTACACGCCCTGAGGGGCGTGACTTTGCGCGTGGAGCAGGGCCGGCTGACCGCCCTGCGGGGGCGTTCAGGCAGCGGCAAGACTACGCTGCTCAACATCATGGGGGGCCTCGACCGGCCCACCCGGGGCCAGGTCTTTGTGGAAGGGGTGGATCTGACCACCCTGTCGGAAGCGGAACTGACCTTGCTGCGCCGCAGGCGCATCGGGTTTGTCTTCCAATCCTTCGCCCTTATGCCTCTCCTCAGCGCTGGTGAGAACGTGGAACTGCCTCTGCGAATTGCCGGGCTCCCTGCCGCTGAGCGGCGAGTTCGGGCCGAGAAATGGCTCACCTATGTGGGCCTGAAGGAACGCATGAAGCACCGGCCCTATGAGCTGTCCGGCGGCGAGCAGCAGCGAACGGCCCTGGCCCGGGCCCTGGCTGCGGAACCTTCGCTGATTTTGGCCGACGAGCCCACCGGCGAGTTGGACACCCGCACAGCCGCCCAGGTCGTGGCGCTGCTCAAGCAGATCACCCGGGAGACAGGGGTTGCCATCTGCCTGACCACCCATGATCCGGCCATCATGGAGATGGCCGACGTGGTCTACAGTCTGGTGGACGGAAGCCTGGTACAGGAGGACTAACGATGCCTACCATCGCTGCACCTATCAGCCGCTTCGCCCTGCTCTCCGGCGCACTCATGATCGCCGCTGCCGTCACGGCCGGCTGCAGTTTCCTGCCCAAGGAAGAGGAAGAGGCTCCTCCGCCCCTCGCCGCTCCCGTGAAGACGGAGAAGGCTACCTACAAGGTCGCCAGGGGTCAGATTACCGACAAGGTCACCCTGCGGGCGATGTTGGCCCCCGTGAAGGTCGCCAGCCTTTACTACAAGGCAGGCGGCCGCCTCAAGGCCGTCTACGTACAGTCGGGCGACGCGGTGAGGCAGGGCCAGATCCTCGCGGAACTGCATGCCGACGATGCCGCCTACCAGCTGGCCCAGGCCGAAATCCGGCTGGAGAAGGCCAGGCTTGCCTTGGAAGACGGGCGCTTCCGCTCCCAGTTCAAGGGGGAGACCTCCCTGGAGCGGGAGACCCGCCGGCTGGAGCTGGACGTGGCGTCAGCCACGCTGGAAGTGGAGCGGTACCGTGCCCAGGTGGCGGACAGCCGCCTGGTGGCCCCCTTCAGCGGTCAGATCACCAGCGTGACGGGCAAGCCGGGCGACAACGTGCAGGGCTACATGGCCCTCATCAGCCTGTCTGACCCCTCTACGCTTTGGGTGGAGGCCGACGTCGACTCCGGGTCGCTGTCCAAGCTTTCGGTGGGCCAGAAGGCCCGCCTCGAGTTCTCCGACGCTCCGGGGCTGAAAGAAGGCACTGTAGTGGAACTGCCCGACCCTCTCGCCCGCGCCACGGCCCCCGCCGGTCAGCCCCAGCGGATGAAGGTGAGCTATACCCAGTCGGATCCCAAAGCGACCATCGGCCTCACGGGCAAGGTCCATGTGATCCTGCAGGAGAAGAAGGACGTCCTCCTGCTGCCCAACGCGGCCATCCGCAAGTTTGCCAACCGGAGCTATGTGCTGCTGAGCGAACCCCGCCGCGAGGTCGACGTGGCCGTAGGCATTGAGGGCGAGACCGAATCGGAGATCACCAAGGGCCTCAAGGAAGGCGACGTGGTGATCGGGAGGTGACGAACGGGTGAGACGTCTTCGCACCTCCTTCTGGCTGCTGCTCTCCACCTTCCGTGTGGCCGGGCGGCGTCTGCTGGCCAACCGGCGGTTGGCGGCGGGCTTGCTGGCCGGTTTCATCGTGGCGGTGGCGGCAGCCTCCAGCGTCCCGGCCTTCGCGTCCGCCGCCTTGCAGCGAATGCTCCAGGCTGATCTGACCGCGGCAGCCGTCGAGAACCCCATGCCGGCGGCCTTTCAGCTGATTCACATCGCCAACCCCAAGCGCCCCACCAAGCCGGAATGGTTCCCCAAGGCCGATCGCATCGCCCGGCAAGAGGGCCTGCGCCTCATCGGCGTGCCCGTGGACCCGTTCGTCCGCCTGGGCAGCCTCGACGTGTCCCTGGCCGAGCCCGTGGATCTGGCCAAGGCCAACGGTGACATCGAACGGTGGATGTACCTGGGCTTCCTCTCCGACCTGGAAGATCACATCCGCATCATCGACGGACAGGCCCCGAAGCCGGGGAAGACAGGCGACGTCTACGAAGTCCTGGTGGAGGAGGAGGTTCTGGACAAGCAGGACCTCACCGTGGGCATGGAGTTCTACCTGCCCGTCAACCGGGAAGAGGATGCCCCCCGCATCCAGCTGAAGGTGGCAGGCGCCTTCGTGCGCAAGGACCAGACCGATCCGTACTGGACCACCACCGTGGCCTACGACCAGCATTTCTGGCTGAGTGAAGAGACGTTCACGCAGAGCATTCTGGCCGAGCCAGAGGTGCTGGTGGGCCAGTTCTACTGGTATTACGGCGTCCCTAGCAGCGCTGTGCGCATCACCGATGTGATTGACCTGCTGGGCGGTATGTACGAACTGGAAGCCCGAGTCGCCCAGGTGGTGCCCGACACCACCCTGTTCCGGGGGCCCATGAGCCTGCTCACCAGCTATGCCGTGAAAGCCAACGGACTGCAAATGCTCCTGCTGCTCCTGGCCGTTCCGCCGCTGGCGGTGGTCGGCTACTTCCTACTGGTCACCTCCGGCAAGATGGTGGAAAGCCAGCGGCAGGAGATTGCCGTCCTGCGCAGCCGCGGGGCTAGTCTGTGGCAGGTGGTGGGCATCCACGTGCTGGAAGGCACGCTCCTCGCCGCCCTCGCCCTGGTCGGCGGCTATCCGCTGGGCATGTTCCTGGCCCGGGCCATGGCTTCTACGTCCGGCTTCCTGCAGTTTGTCGACCGGGTCCTGCCGCCGCTGATGCTGCCCGCTGACTTCTGGATCTACGGGCTGGGCGCGGCCGTGCTGGCTGTTGTGGCCTACGTGGGGCCGGTGATTCCCGCTGCCAGGCAGTCCATCGTCTCCTACAAACAGGAGAGCGCCCGCCTGCTGCGGGGCCCCCTGTGGGCTCGCTGGGGGTTTGACCTCCTATGCATCGCCCTGGCGGGGTATGCGCACTACACGCTGACCCAGCGGCACGCGGCCGAACTGGCGGCTGCCGCCAGGGCGGTGGGCAAGGCAACGGCCCAGGCCGGGGCTGACACGGCCATGATGGAGCCGCTCCACGTACTGGCCCCGGCGCTCTTTGTGATCGGCTTCGGCCTGCTGCTCCTCCGCCTGGTGCCGCTGGTCGCCTCGCTGGTGGCCCGCCTGGCGACACGCCGGGCAGGCGCCCCTGTCTATCTGGCCCTGACCCAACTGGCCCGGGCGCCGGGGACGTACATGCCTGTCATTCTCCTCCTGACCCTCACGGTCGGCACGGGTCTCTACAGCGCCGCTGCCGCCCGGACCCTCGACCGCAACACGACCGACCGGGTCAGCTACGCCGGCGGCGCCGACGTGGTGCTCGACGAAGTCTGGCAGTATCTCGAAGAGCCTGACGAAAAGGGCGCCCTGCAGGTCGTGGAGATTCAGGCGCCGCCCTGGAACGAGCACCACACCCTGCCGCAAGTGGCCCACCCTGCTCGGGTACGCATGCAAGACGTGATCCCCGTCATCGCCGGCAAGTCCCAGAAGAAGGGACGGCTGATGGCCATCGACCCCGTGGACTTCGGGCAGGTGGCCTGGTTCCGGGGCGACCTGAACGACGCCCACATCAACAACTACCTGAACCTGCTGGCCTCGGACGAGGAGGCCGTGTTGGTAAGCACCGACTTCCTCGCCCGCGGCAAGCTGAAGGTAGGCGACCGCATCACGCTGACCACGCAGCAGGACAACCAGGAAATCTCGCTGGTCATCTACGGGACCGTCGAATATTGGCCCTCGCTCTATCCGCGGGAGGCCGACCCCTTCATCACTAACCTGGATTACATCGAGAGCAACCTGGGGCTCTACCCGTACCAGGTCTGGCTGAAGATGCAGCCGGGAGCCCGCCTGAACGACCTGGTGGAGAGCCTGCGGGAGCGGGGTATCTCCGTGCTTCGCGCCGATGACTTCCGGCAGAAACTGATCAAGGCCCGGCGGGATCCGCAGCTGAGCGGCCTTCTGGGCGGACTGACCAGCGGCTTCCTTCTCTCTGCAGGCATTACCATTATGGGCTTTCTGCTCTACGCAGCCCTGAGCGCCCGTTCCCGCACTGTCCAGTTTGGCGTGCTGCGGGCCATGGGCCTCTCCACAGGACAGCTGCTCTGGGGCGTGGCCCTCGAACAACTGCTGTCGGTGGCGCTTGGCGTGACTGCCGGAACAGGACTGGGGCTTTACGCGGCCCGACTCTTTGTGCCCTTCCTCCAGCAGGGCTCCGATGCAGCCTCACGCACGCCCCCCTTTGTAATCATCGCTGACCCGGCCGACCGGGTGCGGCTCTACGTGGTCCTGACCCTGATGCTGGTATTCGGCTTCGTGGGCCTGGTCTTAGCCCTGGGCCGCCTGCGGGTGGCCGAAGCGCTCAAGCTCGGCGAGGATTCGTAAGACGGAACCGGAGGGGCTGCCATGTCGTTCATTCGCTGCGAGAGCCTCGTCAAGATCTACAAGGTGGCTGACCTGGAAGTCTTCGCCCTGCAAGGCCTCGACCTTCAGGTAGGGGCGGGCGAGGTCATGGCCATCATCGGAAACAGCGGCTCGGGCAAGTCGACGCTCATGAACATTCTCGGCGGGCTGGACCAGCCTTCGGCCGGGCGCTGCTTTGTGGGCGACTACGACCTGCTGCGGCTGACGGCGGCCCAGCGGGTACGGTACCAGCGGGAAGTCGTCGGCTTCGTCTGGCAGAACAACGCCCGCAACCTGATTCCGTACCTGACGGCCATGGAGAACGTGACGCTGCCCCTGACGCTGGCCGGCAAGGCCGGAGCCGAAGCCCGGAGCTGGGCGGAGGAACTGCTGGAAGCTGTGGGACTGTCCGGGCGGGCCCAGCACAAGCTGACCAGCCTGTCCGGCGGCGAGCAGCAGCGGGTGGCCATCGCCCTGGCCCTGGTCAATCAGCCGAAGCTTCTACTGGCCGACGAGCCCACCGGCTCGGTGGATACCACCACCGCCCAGCAGATTCTGCAGATTTTCCGGGATGTGAACCGCCGCTTTGGCACGACCGTCGTGATTGTGACCCATGACCGGGCCCTCGCCCGTTCGGTGGACCGATATGTGCAGATTCGGGACGGCAAGGTGGCCCAGGAGGCTGTGCGCCGTACTGAATCCACCTCGGAAGCGGCCGCTCACGAAGAGACCCACGAAGAACTCGCGGTACTCGACACCACAGGACGCCTCCAGATCCCCCGGGAACTGCTGGAGCAGGTCGGCCTTACCGACCGGGCCAAGGTGGAAGTGGAGGACGGCCGCATCGTGGTGCGCAAGCCGTGACCGATCCCCACGGAGGTGAGGGAGATGTGCCCATCGGTGCTCCTGGTGGAAGATGAGGGCGATCTGGCCTTCGGGGTTGAGATGGCCCTCTCCCGCGACGGCTGGTGCGTCACGCGCGCAGCCACGGGTCCCGAGGGTCTGCAGAAGGCCCTGCGGGAGCAGCCCGACGTGCTGATCCTCGACATCGGCCTGCCAGGCATGGACGGCCTGCGGGTTTGCCGGGAAGTCCGCAGGAGCAGCGCCGTGCCCATTCTCTTTCTCACAGCCCGCACCGATGAGGTGGACCGGGTCCTGGGGCTGGAGCTGGGCGGCGACGACTACCTGACCAAACCCTTCAGCATCCGGGAGCTTTGCGCCCGCCTGAGGGCTCTCCACCGCCGGGCGGCGGGCCAAGTGACAGATCAAGGGGAACGGCGGCTCCAGGTCCACGGCCTGACCATCTTCCCCGAGCGCCACAAGGTGCTGCGCGGCAACGAAGAGATCCGCCTGACCAACACCGAGTTCACGCTGCTGCTGACCCTGGCCCGGCGGCCGGGCCGTGTCTTCAGCCGGGAAGAACTGCTGGAAGCCGTCTGGTCGGTGGACGGCCAGTTTGTGGCCGATCATGTGGTCAGCGTGCACATGCGCAACCTGCGGGAGAAGCTGGAGGCCGATCCTTCGGAACCCACGCTGATCCTCACCGTACGGGGGGCCGGGTACAAGCTCCGGGAAGCGGCACCGTGAGGGGCCTGACTGCCCGTCTGACAGCCAGCTACATCTTGCTGGCAGCGGTTGTGCTGGCCGGCGCTGGCCTCCTGCTTCAGACCGCCCTTGCGGGCCGGCTGAAGGCGGCAGATGAAGCCGACATCACCTCCCGGCTGGACGCCGCGGCCCGCCTCGTCAGCATGACGGTGGCCGTGGCGCCTTCCCGACCCGCCGATGCCCTGACGGCGGGCCTGCGCGCCTCGTTCCCGAACCTCACGGTGACGGCACTGCCCCAGCTATCCGACCTGCCAGCAGGGCAGCCGCTCTACGATTACCGGGCCCTGACCAGCGGCGACAGTCTGGGCCAGGGCCCAGGCCTTCACGGCGTGGTGCAGACGGTGGACGGAGCGCCCCTGGAGCGAGCTGTCCTGCTCTACGAGGGCGCCCAGGTGCGGGCGGCCTTCCGGGTGGTCTGGCAAGACCCGGCGGCCCTGCGGTCCAGCGCCCTGGGCCAGGCCCTGCTGGGCGCCGGTGCCCTTGCTCTGCTGGTGGCCATTTTCATGGCCCTCTGGTTCGGTCATACGCTGACGGCCCCCATCAACCACATGGCGGATGCGGCCGGTAGGCTGGCCGGCGGAGCGTGGGAGACCACCCTGCCCGACTCTGGTCCCACCGAACTGCGCCGCCTGTCGGAGGCGTTTCGTACCATGGCGGCCCGCCTGGAGGTCGACTTCAGCCGGCTCCAGGGGGACCGCGCCAAGCTCCAGCACTGGGCCGCCGAGGTGGCCCACGAATTGAAGACGCCCATCGCAGCCCTCAAGACCTACCACGAACTGCTGCTGGACGGCGAGCAGGAGAATCCCGGGAATCGGGCGGAACTGCTGCGCCGGGGAGCCGGTCAGGTGGACCGGCTGGAGTACCTGGCCCGCTTCCTGGTCGATATGGCGCGCCTGGAAGCCCACACGGCCCAGCTGGATCTGCAGGAGTTGGACCTGAGCGCCCTGGCGGCAGAGCGGGTCGCGGCCATGCGGCCCGCGGCGGAGCAGGCGGGCGTCAACCTGGTACTGGACGGCGTCCCCGCCTCTGTGCTGGCTGACCCCCAGCGGGTCGGACAGGCTCTCGACAACCTGCTTCAGAACGCCATACGCTGGTCGCCCTCAGGGGGCCGCGTGGTCGTGACCATCACCGAGCGCGACCAACAAGCGAAGGTCGCCGTATGTGACGAAGGCCCGGGCATCCCAGAAGAACTGCTGCCCCGGCTCTTTGACCCGTTCGTGCGCGGTCCCGGCTCCAGGGGCATGGGCCTTGGTCTGGCGCTGGTCAAGGCCGTGGCCCATTCCCATGGGGGCAGCGTCGCCGCCCACAACAGCGGGGGTGCCGTCTTCACCCTGACCCTGCCCCTCCGTCAGACGATGTAGCAGTGCACGCAGGAGGCTGTGCAGCCCGAGGAAGTCCATGGTACGATGTAGTCTGCCGACTTTTGGTTGCCGCAGATCTTGAAGGTCTTCCGCAGCCCCGACCCACAGAAAAGGGGTGACCTATCGTTGACCACTCCCCTGGGTGAAGTTGCCGCCGTCTTCCTCAAGCTGGGTGCCACCGCCTTCGGGGGCCCGGCTGCCCACGTCGCCATGATGGAGGAAGAGGTGGTGCGCCGCAGGGCCTGGGTCGACCGGCAGACCTACCTCGACCTGTTGGGCGCCACCAACCTGATTCCTGGCCCCAACTCTACGGAGATGGCCATCCACCTGGGCTTCAATCGGGCCGGGTGGCGGGGGCTGATTGTGGCGGGCGTCTGCTTCATTCTGCCGTCCATGCTGATTGTGATGGCGCTGGCCTACCTCTACCAGCGTTTTGGCTCGCTGCCGCAGGCCAACTGGCTGCTCTACGGCGTCAAACCCGTGATCGTGGCCGTTGTGGCCCAGGCGCTGTACGGACTGATTCGCACCGCAGTAAAGGGATGGCCCACAGGACTGGCTGCCGCCGGCGCCGCGCTGGGGGCCATCCTCGGACATAACGAGATTGCCCTGCTGGCTCTGGCGGGGGCGCTGGTCATGTACTGGGCCAACCGGAAGGCCACCCCCGGGAAAGCCGCGGCTATCGTCCCGGTGTTCCTATTTGCGCCAGCCGCTGCGGCCACAGCCACCCCTGCGGTGGCGCCCACGCTGCTAGGGCTTACGCTCTTCTTTCTCAAAGTGGGCGCCGTGCTCTACGGCAGCGGCTACGTCCTGCTGGCCTTCATCCAGTCCGACCTGGTCAACCGGTGGGGCTGGCTCACCTCCCAGCAGCTGCTGGATGCGGTGGCCGTGGGCCAGTTCACGCCCGGCCCCGTCTCCACGGCCGCCACCTTCATCGGCTACCTGCTCTTCGGCGTGCCAGGGGCCCTCACCGCCACGCTGGCCATGTTCCTGCCGTCGTTCATCTTCGTGTGGGGCCTCGGCGTGCTCTTGCCCGTGCTGCGCCGCTCCCGGTGGGTGGCGGGCTTCCTCCAAGGTGTCAACGCAGCCTCGCTGGGGCTGATGGTGGCAGTCACCCTGGCCCTGGGGCGGGCCGCCGTCACCGACTGGCTGACCAGCGCCCTCGCCGTGGCAGCCCTGGCCCTGCTCCTCCGCTACAAGATCAACTCCGCCTGGCTGGTGCTGGGGGGAGCGGTCGTCGGGTTTCTGGTGCACTGACAAAGACTTCGCGAGAGATGCAGGTGATCCGCTAGCCATGCACCACGACATGAAGCTGAACCCCCGGCCCTACGAGGCCATCCGGTGGGGAAGGAAGCGCTTTGAGATCCGCCTCCACGACGAGAAGCGGCAGCAGATTGCCGTAGGCGATACGATCACCTTCACATCTGTGTCGGGCGCGGAAGCGCCCCTCCGGGTGGAAGTGACCGGCCTTCGGCGATACGCCACCTTTGCCAATTTGTACACGGACATCCCCCTGCGCGACATCGACTGCGAAGGCTGGACCCTGGAGGAGTTGCTCTCCAGCACGTACACGATTTACTCGAGAGAGCAGGAGCTGAGGTACGGAGCGCTGGCGATCGAGATCAAGGTTCTGGACTAGCCTGAACGCAAAGACAAACGCCTGCGGCCGCATCCGCAGGCGTTCTCCATTGCTTCATCGGCCCCGCAAGGAATCGACGTACAATTGGCGAAACATGGACGAAACGCATCAATCTTGTCCGGTGAATTCCGACCTGGAGGTTTTGTCGTGCGCAAGTCTGGTGCGATCCTGAGCCTGTTCGTGGCCTTTGTGACGCTCCTGGCCAACGCTGCCGGGGCCGCTCCACCTGCCTGGGAATGGGCAAATCCACGGCCCACCGGGGCCGAACTCCATGGCGTGGCCTACGGAGACGGCCAGTTCGTCACAGTAGGCGATGGTGGGGCCGTCCTGACCTCGCCGGACGGCGTTACCTGGACCGAGAGGTCGTCCGGCACCGACCTGACCCTGCAGTCGGTGGCCCACGGGGCTGGTCGCTTCGTGGCAGTAGGGGGCGACAGCATCCGCTCCTCCCGCTGGGTAGTCCTCAGTTCCCCCAACGGCGTGGACTGGCATCAGGAAGCCAGCGGAGCAGACCTCATGCTCTATGATGTCACGTTCGGCGGGGGCCGTTTCCTCGCGGTTGGCGCCCGGCTGGCTGCCTGCGGGGAGGCAGGCGGTCTTGTGCTGACGTCTGCGGACGGCAGCGACTGGCAGGAGGCGGCCAGGCAAGGTGTGCCGCCACTGCTGAGCGTCGCCTACGGCAACGGCCAGTATGTAGCCGCCGGGCCGTGCGGTCCCAGCATCGTCACCTCTGCGGATGGCGCAGCCTGGAATACCACGGTCGACGTGCCCAGCAGCATCTGGATCCGCCGGGCGGTGGCTTATGGCAACGGCCTGTTCGTCTCGATCTCCCAGCACAACCTGATCCTGCAGTCGACCGACGGCGTCAACTGGATTGAGCACCGCCCGGAGGAATTCGCGTACCGCTACGTCGTTGCGTATGCGGGTGACCGGTTCATATCCGCCCTTGGTTCCTCGCCGGATGGGGTCACCTGGACACGGCCCAACACCCAGGCCCTTCCCCAAGGCTTCGGCCTGAACGATGGGGCCTACGGCGGCGGCACCTACGTGGCTGTGGGCGAGAGGCTGCTTGCCACGTCCAGCGACGGGCACACCTGGACATCTCACCGAAGCGCGGTGGATGCGGCCTGGAACGATGTGGTTACGGCCGGTGGCCGGTTCGTTGCCGTGGGCGACGGTGCGGTCGTGGCGGCCTCGGCAGATGGGCGCACCTGGGCGAAAGTGTACCCGACCGAACCGCCAAACGCTGTCCCCTGGGCTGGCAGCACCGAGCTTGAGGCAGTGGCCTACGGCGGTGGCGTCTTTGTCGCCGTGGGGTACCCCCGATTCCTTGTGCTGACGTCAACCGATGCGGTCTCCTGGACGTGGAGTCTGCAGTGGGTCGACGATGGGCCGCCTATCCGGGAGTACCTGACAGCTGTGACCTACGGCGGCGGGCGCTTTGTGGCGGTAGGCCGGAGTACCGGTCTTCGGCTGACCCAGTCCATCGCATCTACCGATGGGGTCCATTGGGCCCACAGCGCCCTCTTCAGCGACGTCGTTCTCACTGCGGTCGCCTCTGACGGGAGCCAGTTCCTGGCCGTGGGGACCGCGGACGAAGGGCGCAAGGGTGTCGTCTGGAGATCGCCCGACGGCATCCAGTGGACGCCGGTGTCAGCTGACCTGCCGCCGCTCTCAGATGTGGCCTATGCCCAGGGGCGTTTTGTGGCTGTCGGTCAGGTGTACGAAGGAGAGGCAGCCCGCGCGTACGCCCTGTCCTCTCCGGATGGCCGGACGTGGGAACAGGTCCCCCTGCCCGGAACCCTGAACGGCCGCCTATCGGTGGCCGGGGGCTACTTCGTCGTCCCTGGATCGTCAGCGCTCTACGTCTCCAAGGACGGCCTCCACTGGGGCAGCATGCCGGCCCCGAAAGGTCTGAACCGAGTGGTTGCCGCTGAGAACCAGCTGATCGCCACGGGAGACTCCGGGAGCATCTTCACCCTGTCCTATTGCCAGAGCTTCATCGATGTCGCCGCTGGCGATCCCGTCTGCGGTGCGCTTCCGGGGCTGCAGGAGCGTGAGGTGATTCACGGGTATCCTGACGGCACATTCCGGCCCGATGCTCCGGTGACACGGGCCGAGACTGCCAAGATGCTTGCCGTAGCCCTGGAAAAGGCGCCTGCTCCGGCCGAAGCCCTCCCATTTACGGATACCGAAGGCCACTGGGCGGCGACGCGGGGCTATCTGCAGGCGGCGGTGGCGCTGAACGCAATCCAGGGCTATCCGGACGGCACCTTCCGCCCGGACGCTCCGGTTACCCGAGCTGAGCTCATCAAAATGGTGACAGCAGCCTCGAGCCTTACGCCGGGCAGCCCATCCGCTTACCGCGACGTGACTGCTTCCGACTGGTTTGCCGCCCCGGTGAGTGCTGCTGTTGCCGCCGGGCTTATCGGCCCAGACGCCCCAACACCGCTCTGGTCCCGTCCTATGCTGCAGCCCAACTCGCAGGCCACGCGTGCCGACACGGCCATTCTGCTGGCCAACTTACTGCGTCGAGGTGGCCAGTAATGCCATAGAACGAGGCGCCAGCAGCCTGCACAGGCTTCTGGCGCCTCCGTTTCTGATCGCTTACCCGCCAATCTCACGCATGGCCTCGGTGGCCATGGAGCGCATGCCCCGGCCCACGCCGTGCCATTCGGGCTTCAGCGCCGCCGCCTGGGCCAGCACCGTCCCGATCTCCTCGTCAGAGCAGCCATCGCGCATCATGCGCTTGAGGTCGACTTCGCCTTCCACAAGGAGGCAGGATCTGATCTTGCCGTCCGCCGTCACCCGCAGCCGGTTGCACGTGTCGCAAAAGTGCTGGCTCACGGGCGTGATCACGCCCACCGTGGCCGTACTCCCCACCACGCGATAGATGCGGGCCGGGTCACCGGGACGCATGGGCAGCTCCTCGAGCGGGAACCGCTCCCCGATCATGCCCAGGATCTCCTGCGCCGGGATGAAGCGGGATTCCCACAGCCCCTGGCTGCAGCCGATGGGCATGTACTCAATGAAGCGCACCTGCCACTGGCGGCGGACGCCCAGGTCCACCAGGGGGGCGACCTGATCGTCGTTGATGCCGCGCATGATCACCGCGTTGATCTTGATCGGGGTCAGACCTGTCCGCTCCGCCGCATCCAGACCCGCGAGGGTGCGGGCGAGGCTGCCGCCGCGGGTGATCTCCTTGAACTGCCGGGCATCAAGCGTATCCAGGCTGGCGTTGATGCGGCCAAGGCCCGCGTCCTTGAGAGGGCGCGCATAGCGCTCCAGCACCGAACAGTTGGTGCTCAGCGCTACTTCCCGAATGCCCGGCGCTTCGGCAATCAGACGCACAAGATCCACAATGCCGGAACGCATCAGCGGTTCACCGCCGGTCAGGCGTACTTTGAAGACGCCCATGACGGCAGCCACCCGCACGATGCGGGCGATCTCCTCATTGGACAGATAGGTGTCGGCGGGCATGAACGGCAGGCCCTCGGCGGGCATGCAGTACATACAGCGCATGTCACAGCGGTCGGTGACGGAAATGCGAAGATAGTGGATGGGCCGGTTGCCGGGGCTGAGCAGTTGCTGCGGCATAGCCTGACCTCCCACGGGGGTGGATGTTTCTACTTTACCGTAACATCGGTCCCGTCGCCAACGGTAGAAGGACAAGAAAAGGATAAGAAAAAGCCCCACCCGCAAGGGTAGGGCCATGGGGTTGTAGCCCTAGTGGGCCTTTTCGTAAGGAATGCCCTCCGCCGCAGGCGGCGTCGAGCGCCCCACCACGCCGGCCAGCGCCAGAATGGTGATGACGTAGGGAGCCATGTTGAAGAACTCGGGTGCGATCCGAATGCCCTCAATCTGGCAAATGGTGGCCAGGCCGTCAGAGAGGCCGAAGAAGAGACAGGCCAGCATGACGCCGCCCGGGCTCCACTTGCCGAAGATCATGGCGGCCAGGGCGATGAAGCCGCGGCCGGAAGTCATCCCGTTGGTAAAGCGGCTGACCATGCCGATGGAGAGGCTGGCGCCTGCAACGGCGGCGAAGAAGCCCGAGAGCAGTGTGCCGTACCAGCGCATTTTGATGACGTTGATGCCCACCGTGTCTGCCGCCAGCGGATGCTCACCGCAGGCCCGCAGTCGCAGGCCCCAGGGCGTCTTCCACAGGGCGATCTGCGAGATCAGCACCAGCAGGAAAGCGATGTAGATGAAGAGGTTGAGCTTGCCGACGATGGGCAGGTTTACCACTTCAGGCATCGCCGTCACACGCGGGGACTGGCCGGCCTGCTCCCAGATCTTGCTCATAGCAAACTCCGTGAGACCGGCACCCAGCAGGTTGATGGCTGTCCCACTGACCACCTGATTGGCCCGCCAGTGAATGGAGGCCACGGCGTGCATGGCCGCAACCACCAGGCCGGCGACGATGGCGCAGAGGAGGCCGACCCAGGGGCTGCCCGAAAGGAAGGAGCCGTAGACGGCAGCCCAGGCACCGACCATCATGGTGCCTTCCAGGCCGATGTTGATGATGCCCGACCGCTCGGCGAACATGCCGCCGAGGCCTGCCAGCATGAGCGGGGTGGCGTAGCGGAGGGTTGCCGTAACCAGGGCAGAGAAAAGGACAACGATGTCCATTATGCCGTCTTCACCTCCGCCTTGGGCTTGCGGTTCTTCATCATCCGCCAGATGCCTTCAGCAGCCACGAAGAAGATGATCGCGCCCTGGACCACCATGATGACAGCCTTCGGGACCTCTGCCACCGCCTGCATGTTGCGACCGCCGTAGTCGAGGGCGGCGAAGAGCAGGGCAGCGAGGACGACGCCTCCCGGGTGGTTCCGACCGACCAGCGCCACGGCGATGCCGTCGAGGCCATAGCCGGAGAAGCTCGACTGGTCAGGGAACTTGCCGGAGATGGCCATCGTCTGCACGGCCCCGGCCATGCCGGCCAGTGCGCCCGAGATCAGCATGGCCAGGACGATGTTCCACTTCACCGAAATGCCACCGTACTCCGCTGCACCCGGGGCAAAGCCCACGGCCCGGATTTCGTAGCCCCAGGGCGTCTTCCAGAGGAAGACCCAGGCAAGGAAGGCCACGAACAGGGCCAGGAAGAGGCCGGCGTGCAGGCGGGAGCCGGGAATCAGGCCCTGGGCGAAGAGGGCCGCTTCGGCCATGGGCGGCGAACCCGCCTTGCCCGTGGCGTCCCGGAAGTGCTCCGTCATCAGGTAATGGGTGAGGAAGAGGGCCGTGTAGTTCAGCATGATCGAGTTGATCACTTCATGAACGCCCCGGTAGGCCTTCAGCAGGCCGGAGATGCCGGCCCACGCAGCGCCGGTGACGACGCCGAAGAGAATGCAGAGGGGCATCAGCAGATACCAGGGCAGTCCGCCGAAGACCACACCGGCCCAGGCGGTCGCGAGGCTGCCAACCATTAACTGGCCTTCTACCCCGATGTTAAAGAGGCCACAGCGGAAGGCCAGTGCGATGGCCAGGCCCGAGAAGATCAATGGTACCGTGGAGACCAGGGTCTCCCCGACCTTGTGCGGGGCTCCGATCACCGATTCCAGCAAAGCGCCGTAGGCAGCGATCGGGTTCTTGCCCGCAATCAGAATGAAGATGACGCCCACCAGCAGGCCGGCAACGATGGCCAGGAGCGGAACCGTCAACTCACCGAGGAAGTCACGGAGAGCCTTACCCGCCTTAGGCATGCGTGCCACCTCCCGCCATCAGGAGTCCGAGTGCCTCTTCCGTGGCCTCAGGACCCGGCACCTCAGCGACCACGCGGCCCTTGTACATGACAAGGATGCGGTCGGCCAGCGACATCACTTCGTCCAGTTCCAGGGAGATCATCAGAACCGCCTTGCCAGCGTCACGCTCGGCAACCAGGCGCTTGTGAATGAACTCAATGGCGCCGACGTCAAGGCCGCGGGTGGGCTGCACGGCCACCAGCAGCTGCGGCTCGCGGTGGATCTCCCGGCCGACAATCACCTTCTGCTGATTGCCGCCCGACAGGGACTTGGCGGCGTAGTCTGGCTCCGGCGGACGCACGTCGAAGGCGGCGATGACCTTCTGGGCCAGCTCGGTCATCTGCCGGTACTGCAAGAGCCCCCAGCTGGAGTATTTCCGCTGCTCGCCGAGCACCATGTTCTCTGCCACCGAGAAATCCATGACCAGACCGCGCTTCTGCCGGTCTTCCGGAATGTGGCCGAGACCGGCCTCGCGCACATCTGCCGGCTTCCTGTTGGTGATATCCTGGTCCAGCAGGCGGACGGAGCCACCGGTGGTTTTCCGGAGCCCCGTCAGGGCCTGAACCAGTTCCGACTGGCCGTTGCCGTCAACGCCGGCAACACCCACAATCTCGCCGGCCCGCACCTGGAAGCTGATGTCGCGGACCTCGCCGTCGCCCACCTGGCATTTCATCTTCAGGTTCTGGACAGCAAGCACCACCCGGCCCGGGGTGGCCGGCTGCTTGTCGACCTTGAGGGTGACGTGACGGCCCACCATGAGGGCAGCCAGTTCCTCTTCCGTCTGGCCCTTGGCGTCCACCGTGGTGATCTTCTTGCCGCGGCGAATGACCGTGACCCGATCGGCAAACTGAAGGACCTCCTTCAGCTTGTGGGTGATAATAATGATGGTCCGCCCCTGGGCCACCAGATTGCGCATGATCTGACCCAGTTCCTGGATCTCCTGAGGCGTCAGCACGGCGGTGGGCTCGTCGAGAATCAGGAGCTCGGCCCCGCGATAGAGGGCCTTCAGAATCTCGACGCGCTGCTGCTGACCCACGGTGATCGATTCGATCTTGGACAGGGGGTCCACATGCAGGCCGTACTTCTTCGAGAGTGCCTCCACGTCGGCGATGGCCTTCTTCATGTCAATGAAGAAGCCCCCGGGCTCCTGGCCAAGCACGATGGACTCGGCCACGGTCAGGACCGGGACCAGCATGAAGTGCTGGTGCACCATGCCGATGCCCAGGTCAATGGCCTGACGGGGGTTTTGAATCTTGACCTGCTGGCCCTTCCACTCGAAGGTGCCCTCGTCGGGCGCGTACAGGCCATAGAGAATGTTCATCAGGGTGGACTTGCCGGCGCCGTTTTCGCCCAGTAAGGCATGAATCTCGCCCTGGCGGATATCCAGATCAATGTGGTCGTTGGCTACGAGTGAGCCGAAGCGCTTCGTTACTCCAGTGAGTTTTAGCATGAGATAAACGAAGGGCGGAACTCAGGTAAGTCCCGCCCTTCAGCCCCCCTTTTACGCGGGCGTTGGGTCTATGGATGGTCTACAGCTTCGGAGTCTGGAACTTCTCGGCCTTGGCGAAGGAGTCGGGAACCACGAACTTGCCGTCCTTGATCGCCTTGGCGTAGTCGTCGACCAGCTTCTGGGTGCCGGCCGGAATCACCTTCCAGAGGGTCTTCGGAGCGTAGCCAACGCCGTTTTCCTTCAGGCCAAGCTTCACGATGGTGCCGCCGGGGAACTTGCCTTCCTTGGCCTGCTTGGAGACCTGGTAGATGGCTTCGTCAACCCGCTTCATCATCGAGGAGATGACGTACTCGGGAGCCAGGCTGTTCTGGTCCTTGTCGACGCCGATGACGTACTTCTTCTGAGCAGCAGCGGCTTCGATGACGCCCTGGCCGGTAGCGCCGGCGGCGTGGAAGATCACGTCAGCGCCCTTGGCGTAGATCGACAGAGCGTCGGCCTTGCCCTTGGCGGAGTCGGTGAAGGTGCCGGAGTAGACGCGGATCACTTCGATGGAGGGGTCCACAGCCTTGACGCCGGCGTAGAAGCCACCGTCAAAGTGCTCGATGACGGGGATGTTCATGCCGCCAACGAAGCCAACCTTCTTTGTCTTGGTGGTCTTCGCAGCGATGACACCCATCAGGAAGGAACCTTCTTCTTCCTTGAACGTGACGGAGGCGACGTTGGGAGCAGCAACCTCGGCGTCAATGATGGCCCACTTGCTGTTCGGGTTTTCCTTGGCGGCCTTGGTGATGGCGTCGCCCATCAGGAAGCCGATGCCCCAAATGAGGTCAAACTTCTGGTCGAGGAGGGTGCGGAAGTTGGGCTCATAGTCGGCATCCTTCTTGGATTCCACGGCCTTGATTTCGATGCCGAGGTCCTTCTTGGCTTTCTCCAGGCCATCCCACGAAGAGGCGTTGAACGAGTCATCGTTCAGGCCACCGACGTCAGTGACCATGCCAACCTTGTACTTCGTGCCACTGCCAGAGTCTTTAGTACCACCGCAGCCGGCAAGGACCACGCTGACTGCCAGCATGAGAACGGCAGCCTTCGCAAACCAGTGACGGGCCATGTGTTGAGCACCTCCTGCGTATTTCGCAAAACCCAAAGGGATGATAGCACGGAAGGCCGAAAATATCTAGGCACCAATCGTACCACATGGAATTAGTACCAACACCCCCAGCGTGGTCCTAAGGCAGGGGGGAGTAGTCCCGCTTGGCAAAAGAGTGGCGGCAGTCTCACAAAAGGGGAGGAACGCTCCAAATGCAGGCGGAATGGGTCTTTCGGGGTGGAAGGGTCTACTCGGGACATCTCGGCTGGAAGCCCGTGGAGGCGGTGGCTGTAGGCGGGGGGCGGGTTCTGGCCATCGGGTCCGCAACCGAGGTTCAGTCCTGTACGGGGCCGGCTACGCGGGAGGTTGACCTGGGCGATCGGGTAGTTATCCCCGGGCTGACCGACGCCCATCTACATATCCTGGGCTACGCCATGACCCTGGACACGCTGGCTGTGGCGGGTATGCCCAGCCTGGAGACGGTGAAGCAGGCCGTAGGCGGTCTCTGTGGCGGCCGGCCCGCGGGCAGCTGGGTCGTGGGGCGGGGCTGGGACCAGGACCGCTGGACCGAGAAGCGGGAGCCCAACCGCTTTGACCTGGATGCGGTGGCGCCTGACCATCCGGTCTATCTGCAGCGGAACTGCAACCACGTGGCCGTGGTCAACTCGGCTGCACTGCGGGCGGCGGGCATTACGGCTGCCACGCCCGACCCCGAGGGCGGCTCCATCGACCGCGATCCGGTGACAGGCGAGCCCACCGGCATGCTTCGGGAGAACGCACAAGTGCTGATTCAGCAGGTCCTGCCCGCCATGCCTCACGAACGGAAGCGTGAACTGCTGCGGGTGGCCCTGAAGGAGGCCCTGTCGTACGGCATCACCGAAGTCCATACGGATGATGTGGACCGGGCGGCGGGCAGCTTCGACCAGTGCGCCGACCTGTTCCAGTCGCTGATCGGGCTCGAAGGGATTCCCCTGCGGGTGCGGCAGATGATCCCCATCCACATGGTGGATGAAGGGGCCACCCGGGGGATCAAGACGACGGCAGGCGATGAGTGGTACCGGTACGCCCAGGTCAAGATGTTCGCCGACGGCTCCCTGGGCGGGCGGACGGCCGCCCTGCGGGAGCCGTACAGCGATGCGCCGGGCCTTACGGGTATGTACATCCAGAGGACCGAGGAGTTCCAGGAGTTGGTCGTGCATGCCCACGCCGTGGGGAACCAGGTGGGCTGCCACTGCATTGGCGACGGCGCGGCTGAGCGGTTTATTGAGGCCGTGGCGGAAGCGCAGCGGCGCTTCCCTCGGGCAGATGCCCGGCACCGGATGATTCACGCGCAGATTCTGGCGGAGGATCTGATGGAGCGGATGGCGACGCTCGGCATTGTGGGCGACATTCAGCCCGTCTTCATAAAGAGTGACGGCTACTGGTTCGGCGAGCGGGTCGGCGAAGAGCGGGCACGGACCTCGTACGCCTGGAAGTCAATGATGCAGCGGGGCGTCGCATTATGCGGCGGGTCGGATTGTCCCATTGAGCCGCTGAATATCTGGTACGGCATCTACTGTGCCGTCAACCGGCAGGACCTCAACGGACACCCGGCGGGCGGCTGGAACCCGGCGGAGAAGCTGACGGTGGCGGAGGCGCTGGACCTGTACACCACCGGGGCAGCCTTCTCGACCTACGAGGAGGGCTTCAAGGGAACGCTGGCGCCGGGGATGGCGGCTGACCTGGTGGTGCTGGAGCAGGATCCGTTCGCCGTGGCCCCGGCTGCGCTCAAGGAGATTCAGGTGTCGCTGACGATGGTCGGCGGAGTTGTTGCCTACGAGAGGTAACGCGTACCGAATATATGACCGTTCTTGCGGGACCAACCAGGAGATTTCACGCATAACGAGGCAGGCGGCGGTGCCCTTGGTGGGGGTACCGCCGCCGTTCTTGCTCATTCCTCGATCTCGACCTGGAAGATGTACATGGCCGAGCCCTTCGTCCAATCTCCCGAGATGGCGTATGTGTAAACGCCCGCCTTGGTCGGCATCAGGATGGACTGGGGCATGCCCCTCTGCGTCCCTACGTGCTGCAACTTTCCGCCCTGCCACCGGTCAAGCGACCACTCCTGGGGGGCGGTGCTGAACGCGAGCTTCAGACTGGATTCGGCCTTCACCACAGGGGGCTTATACCCTTCCGCTCGCAGGTGATCCTCCGGTAAGGGGTAGTCGGCGCAGGACTTCCAGCAGTGCGAACTCAGGACCGCAGGCACCCCAACCCCGTCGACCTGTGCGGAGAGGGTTGGGGGATGGCTCCCGCAGCCGGCGAGCAGCAGGGTCAGCGAAGTGAGTGCCACGAGCATGTTGGACCGCATGAGAATCACGCTCCTCTCCCTACTCTGACGAAGTGTCAGCGGCAGAGGTTCCCGGGCATATGCTAAGAGAAGGGGAGGGGGGCTGACATGCACGGATTGCTGCCCTGGGCTCTGGCTGGCTTGGCCGGCTGGTTTATTCCCAAGGTGCTCAACCTGCGGGAAGACTGGCAGCGGGCGCTGGTAGCCCTTCTGGCCGGCGCACTTGTCGGGTGGCTTGTAGGTTGTGGAGAGGGGCTG
>Ga0196971_1000620_pt1 | contig 23691 bp, 27 predicted proteins | sample S1v_1013CmetaG_FD_148660 | JGI IMG/M metagenome (GOLD analysis project Ga0196971, IMG submission 148660) | Soil microbial communities from Anza Borrego desert, Southern California, United States - S1+v_10-13C | ecosystem: Environmental > Terrestrial > Soil > Desert | place: USA: California...
GCATCCCGGTCATGCCCTCGGTCAGCCACATCGTCCCGGTCTTCGTCGGCGACCCCGTCCACACCAAGATGATCTCGGACATGCTGCTGGAGGACCACGGCGTCTACGTCCAGCCGATCAACTACCCGACCGTGCCCAAGGGCGCCGAGCGGCTGCGCTTCACCCCCTCGCCCAACCACACCGACGCCATGATGGACGACCTGGTGCAGGCCATGGACAGGCTCTGGACCCGCTGCAACGTGGCGCGCCTCCCTGCCGTCGCCTGAGCCCGACATCGGCGAGGTCATCGTCGAACTGACCCGCAACGGGCCGTACCTGAAATGCGCGGCCATCCACGTCGCGACCGGCCTGGAGGTCTCCGCCCTCGGCCCCGCCGCCGAGCCCGAAGGCCTCAAGCGCATCGCCCTGGCCAAGCTCAGACGGGCGCTGGCCGCCCTCTGACCACAAGATGTTGTGGCGAATGCCCGCCGGGCCTAAATGATCTTCACCATACGACGGGGACTCCAGTGACCGCCTTCACCCACGACGCCTATTTCTCGAAGTCTCTCGCCGAAGCCGACCCCGACATCTTCGGCGGCATCCAGGGCGAGCTGCGCCGCCAGCAGGAGCAGATCGAGCTGATCGCGTCCGAGAACATCGTCTCGAAGGCGGTTCTGGAGGCGCAGGGCTCGGTCCTGACCAACAAATACGCCGAGGGCTATCCGGGTCGGCGCTACTACGGCGGCTGCGAATACGTCGACGTCACCGAGAACCTGGCCCGCGAACGCGCCAAACAGCTGTTCGGCTGCGCCTTCGCCAACGTCCAGCCCCATTCGGGCGCCCAGGCCAACCAGGCCGTCTTCCAGGCCCTGCTGACTCCGGGCGATACCTTCCTCGGCATGGACCTGGCCTGCGGCGGCCATCTGACCCACGGCTCGCCGGCCAACCAGTCCGGCAAATGGTTCCGGCCCGTGACCTACAAGGTGCGCGAGGACGACCATCTGATCGACTACGACCACGTGGCGCAGATGGCGGAGCAGGAGAAGCCGAAGCTGATCCTCGCCGGCGCCAGCGCCTACAGCCGCCACGTCGACTTCAGACGCTTCCGCGAGATCGCCGACAGCGTCGGGGCGTATCTGATGGTCGACATGGCCCACTACGCCGGCCTCGTCGCCGGCGGCGTCTATCCCGACCCGCTGCCCCACGCCCATGTGGTCACCACCACGACTCACAAGACCCTGCGCGGCCCGCGCGGCGGCATGGTCCTGTCGAACGACGTCGAACTGGGCAAGAAGATCAACTCCGCCGTCTTCCCCGGCCTGCAGGGCGGCCCGCTGGAGCACGTCATCGCCGCCAAGGCCGTGGCCTTCGGCGAGGCGCTGAAGCCCGAATTCAAGGCCTATGCGCAGCAGGTGGTCGACAACGCCCGCGCCCTGGCCGCTGTCCTCGTCGAGCGCGGCGCCGCCATCGTCTCGGGCGGCACCGACAGCCATCTGATGCTGGTCGACCTCAGGCCCAAGGGCGTCACCGGCAAGGCCACCGAGGCGGCTCTCGAACACGCCCTCATGACCTGCAACAAGAACGGCGTGCCGTTCGACACCGCGCCGTTCACCGTCACCTCCGGCGTCCGTCTGGGCACCCCGGCCGGGACCACGCGCGGCTTCGGCGTGGCCGAGTTCCAGCAGGTCGGCCACTGGATCGCCGACGTCATCGACTCGATGAAGGGCACCGACGAGGCCGACGCCGCCGTGTCGCAGCGCGTGGCCGGCGAGGTGCGCGAGCTGACGCGCCGCTTCCCGATCTACGGATGACCCGCCGATGAAATGCCCCTTCTGCGGAAATCCGGACACCCAGGTGAAGGACAGCCGCCCGTCCGACGACGGCGCCGCCATCCGCCGCCGCCGGTCCTGTCCGCAGTGCAGCGGGCGTTTCACCACCTTCGAGCGCGTCCAGCTGCGCGAGCTGATGATCCTCAAGCGCAACGGCCGCCGCACCCCCTTCGACCGCGACAAGCTGGAGCGGTCGCTGGCCGTGGCGCTGCGAAAGCGCCCGGTCCAGCCCGAGCAGATCGAACAGCTGGTCAGCCGCATCACCCGGCAGCTGGAAAGCCTCGGCGAGACCGAAATCCCGTCCTCGACGGTCGGCGATTTCATCATGAAGGCCCTGAAGGGCGTCGATGAGGTCGCCTACGTCCGCTACGCCTCGGTCTACAAGGATTTCCGCCACACCAACGACTTCGCCAAATTCCTCGGCGACGAGGGTCTGGACGACGAGCGGAGCTGATGCGGCCCTCGTTGAAAAGCGTCAGGGTGACCCTGAAGCTGGCGACCTCCCTCGACGGGCGGATCGCCACGGCGTCCGGCGAAAGCCGCTGGATCACCGGCGAACCGGCCCGGCTGGAGGGCCATCGGCTTCGCGCCGCGCATGACGCCATCCTGGTCGGGGTCGAGACCGTCCTCGCCGACGACCCTGAACTCACTGTCCGTCTGCCCGGCCGCCTGGTCGATCAGCCTCTCCGCGTGGTGCTCGACAGCCGTCTGCGGACGCCGGCGACAGCGAAGGTGGCGCAGGGCGACAGTCTGATCCTGACCGCGGCTGAGCCCCGGGCCATCGGGTCGGCTCGCGTCGAGCGCGTCGACGCCCCGGACGGTCGGCCCGGGCCCGAAGCCGCCCTGCAGGCCATCCGGCGCGCCGGCGCCGCCTCGGTCCTGATCGAAGGCGGCGGTCAGGTCGCGGCCTCGTTTCTCCGCGCTGGCCTCGTCGACCGCATCGAGTGGTTCCGCGCCCCGATCCTGCTCGGCGGAGAAGGGCGGCCCTGTGTCGCCGCGCTGGAGCTGGGTCGTCTCGCTGACGCCCCAAGATTCCGGCGCCTTGCGGTGGAGCCCTGTGGTGACGACCTGTGGGAGCGCTACGAGAGGCTCTGAATGTTCACAGGCATCGTCACAGACATCGGCCGGGTCCGCTCGGTGCGCCAGACGGAGCGTGATCGCCGCTACGAGATCGAGACCGCCTGGGACACCTCCGGCATCGATATCGGCGCCTCGATCAGCCACGCCGGCTGCTGCCTGACGGTGACGGAGAAGGGCCCCGGCTGGTTCGCGGTCGAGGTCTCGGGCGAAACGCTGTCGAGGACCACGCTCGGCGACTGGCGCGAGGGCGACCGGGTCAATCTGGAGCGCGCAGCCAGACTCGGCGACGAACTCGGCGGCCATATCGTCTCGGGCCATGTCGACGGTCTGGGCCGCGTCGTTTCGATCACCCCGGAAGGCGGCTCGCACCGGATCGACATCGAGGCGCCGGCGCCGCTGCACCGCTATATCGCCCCCAAGGGTTCGATCACCGTCGACGGGGTGTCGCTGACGGTCAACGCGGTCGAGGGCCGGACCTTCGGCCTCAACATCATCCCCCACACCTGGGAAGCGACCACCCTCGGCGCCCTGAAACCGGGCGAGGCGGTCAATCTCGAGATCGACATGCTGGCGCGATACCTCGCGCGGTGGCAGGAGACGGCCTGATGCAACTGGCGGCCAACATGAACGACAGCCCGATCAGCCCGATCGAGGACATCCTCGAGGACGCCCGCAACGGCAAGCCCTACATCCTCGTCGACGCCGAGGATCGCGAGAACGAGGGCGACGTCATCATCCCGGCCCAGTTCGCGACGCCGGACCAGATCAATTTCATGGCCCGACACGCCCGCGGCCTGATCTGCCTGGCCATCACCGCCGACCGCGCCCGGCAGCTGCGCCTGCCGCCGATGTCGGCCGAGAATCGCGAGAGCATGGGCACCGCCTTCACCGTCTCCATTGAGGCCAGGGAAGGGGTGACGACCGGGATCTCCGCCGCCGACCGCGCCCGCACGGTGCAGGTCGCGGTCGATCCGAATCGCGGCGCCGACGACGTCGTCTCGCCCGGCCACGTTTTCCCGCTGGTGGCTCGCGACGGCGGCGTGCTGGTCCGCACCGGCCACACCGAGGCCGCGGTCGACATCTCGCGCATGGCCGGTCTGACGCCGGCGGGCGTGATCTGCGAGATCATGAACGAAGACGGCACCATGGCCCGGATGCCCGACCTGGTCGCCTTCGCCCAGCTGCACGGGCTGAAGATCGGCACCATCGCCGACCTGATCGCCTACCGCCGCCGCACCGAGCGGCTGGTCGAGCGGGTGATGGATACGCCGTTCGACAGCATCCACGGCGGACCGTTCCGGCTGATGCTGTACCGGAACGCCATCGAGGGCGTCGAGCACGTGGCCCTGGTCAAGGGCAAGATCGAACCCGGCAAGCCGACGCTGGTGCGGATGCACCAGGTCGATTTCGCCGCCGACCTGCTCGGCCACGTCGAAGCCCGTCAGGACTATGTCCCGCGGTCCCTGAAGGCGATCAGCCAGCACCCCGGGGCCGGCGTTACGGTCTTCCTGCGGGACCCCGAACTGCACGGCCTGGCCGAACGGCTGGCTGGCGTCGAAAAGCCCAGGGCCGCCGACCGGGCGATCCGCAACTACGGCGTCGGGGCCCAGATTCTGCTGGATCTCGGCGTCCGCGACATGATCGTGATGAGTTCGACCCGCCCCAATCCCACCGCGCTGGAAGGTTACGGCCTGCGCATCGTCGGCTGGCGCGACATGGATGGAGAAGACCAATCGTGAGTGATCCCTGGCGCGTCCTCATCGTCGAGGCGCGCTTCTATGACGACCTGGCCGACGCCCTGCTCGACGGGGCGAAGGACGCCCTGCGTGCGCGCGGCGCCGAGTTCGACGTGGTCTCCGTTCCGGGCGCGCTGGAGGTGCCGACCGCCATCGCCATGGCGGAGGAGGCGGGCCGTTTCCCGACCGCGCCGCGCTACGACGGCTATGTGGCGCTCGGCTGCGTGATCCGCGGCGAGACCTACCATTTCGAGATTGTCGCCGATCAGTCGGCGGCGGGCATCCGCAATCTCGGCCTCAAGGGCGTCATCGTCGGCAACGGCATATTGACGACGGAGGACGAGGACCAGGCCTGGGCCCGGGCCCGCATCAGCGAAGGCGACAAGGGCGGCGGCGCGGCGCGCGCCTGTCTCGACCTCATTGCCTTGCGCAAGCGGCTGCGCGTAGGACTGGCGTCGTGACCGAACCCGCCAGCCTCCAGTCCGTGCTCGAGCAACTCGCCGAGGCCGAAAAGCAACGCGCAGAGCCGCAGCTGACCAGCAGGCAGCGCCGCGCCCGCACCGTGGCGCGCCTCGCCGCCGTCCAGGCCCTGTACCAGATGGAACTGGCGGGAGAGGGCGTCGAAACCGTCATCACCGAATTCTCCAACCATCGCTTCGACGCCGACATCGAGGGCGAGCCGCTGGCCGAGGCCGACGAGACCTGGTTCGCCGACATCGTGCGCGGGGTGGTCGGCGGCCAGCGCGAGATCGATGACGCGATCAAGGCGCGGCTGGCCTCGAACTGGCGCCTCGAGCGGCTGGATTCCACGTTGCGCGCCCTGCTTCGCGCCGGCGCCTGGGAACTGCGCGAACGGCAGGACGTGCCGCGAGAGATCGTGATCGACGAATACGTCGAACTGGCCAAGGCCTTCTTCGACGACGCCGAGGCCCGCTTCGTCAACGCCGCGCTGGACGGGGTGGCCCGGGACGCCCGCGGATCCTGATGGCCGCCGTCGATGTCGCCGGCGAGTTCGAGACCATCCGGCGACTGTTCGCGCCTCTCGCTCACCCGGAATGGGGCCGTGGCCTGAAGGACGATGTCGCCGTCGTCCCCTCGAAAGCGGGCCACGACCTGGTCCTGACCAAGGACGCCATCGTCGAGGGCGTCCACTTCCTGCCGACCGATCCTCTCGACACAGTGGCGAAGAAGCTGCTGCGGGTGAACCTGTCGGATCTGGCGGCCAAGGGGGCGGAACCGTTCGGCTATCTGCTGGCCTGCCACTGGTCCGGACGCTGCGGATGGCCCGAGCGGATGACCTTCGTGGACGGATTGCGGGTCGACCAGAAGGCGTTTGGCGTGGCCTTGCTCGGCGGCGACACCGTGGTCACGCCGGGGCCGGCGAGCTTTTCGATGACCCTGCTCGGCTGGACGCCGAAGGGACGCACCGTCGGCCGGGCAGGCGCGCGGGTCGGGGACCTGGTCTTCGTCACCGGCTCGATCGGCGACGGCTGGCTGGGGCTGCAGGCGGCGCAGCAGAAGCTCTCGCTCGAGCCCGACCGCGTGGCCGCCCTGATCGAGCAGTACAGGACGCCGACTCCAAGGGTCGAGTTCGCAGGGCCGATCCGCGACTTCGCCAGCGCCTCGATCGACGTCTCTGACGGCCTCGTGGCTGATCTCGGCCACATCGCAGACGCCAGCGGCGTCCGGATCGAAATCGATCTGGAGGTCACCCCCCGCTCGGCCGCGGGCCAGGCCTGGTTCGACGGTCGCGTCGACGAGCAGGCGGCGCTTGAAAAGCTGGCCACCGGCGGCGACGACTACGAGATCGCCTTCACCGCCCGCGCCGCCGACGAGGCCGCGCTGCGGCGGGAGGCGGAACGGCGCCGCCTGCGGCTGACCCGCCTCGGCCGTGTCGCGGCGGGGCAGGGGGTCATCGCCCGGTTCGGGGGCCAACCCATCGCGATCGACCGTCCGGGCTTCACCCACGGCTGACAACGAAATCTCAAGGCGTGTGCGCCACCATCGGCAGATGCGCCGCCGTGACCTGATCGCCGCTTCCGTCGCCCTGCCGGTTCTCGCCGGCGGCGCGGCGGCGCATGCCGGGGACCGGCCCGCCGCCGGCGCGAGCCTGGGCATCGCCGGAGTCGGTCTGCCGATCATCGCGGGCGGCAGGATCCGCAACTACGTCTTCGTCTCGCTGCGCCTGCACCTCGGCGGCGCGGCGACGCCGGAATCGATGCGGCCGAAAGAGGCCTATCTGCGCGACGCCCTGGTGCGCGCCGGCCACCGGACGCCCTTCACGGTCGCGGACGACTGGACGCGGATCGACGCCGCCGCCCTGTCCGCGAGCCTGATGCGCGCGGCCGTCCCCATCGCCGGCCGCGGGGCGGTGACCCGGGTCGAGGTCATCAGCCAGGCGCCCAGACGGCGGACCGGCGTAGGCGGAGCGTGAGCCGCCTTCACTAACCCTGTTGCGTCGTCCCGGCGCATTTGGCACGTTTCCGCCGCATTTCCCCAGGGACGCAGACTCGCGTCCGGTGCGCACGGGGGGACCGGAAGGCGGACAGAGGCGAAAACGCCCGCCGCGCCAAGGGTCCGGGCGCCTCTAGAAACACAGGGTTTGGAAACGCCATGAGTAACTATCTGTGGCTGGTCATCGCCGCAGGCGCGCTGGGGGTCCTTTACGGACTGGTCCAGACCGCCTCGCTGATGAAGGCTTCGACCGGCACCGACAAGATGCGCGAGATCGCCGCCGCGATCCAGGAAGGCGCCTCGGCCTATCTGCGGCGGCAGTACACGACCATCGGCATGGTCGGCGTCGTCATCCTGATCGCCGCTTCTTTCCTGATCGGCCCGTGGGCCGCCATCGGCTTCGTGATCGGCGCGGTCCTGTCGGGTCTCGCCGGCTTTGCGGGCATGCTGATCTCGGTTCGGGCCAACGTCCGCACCGCCCAGGCCGCCTCCGAAAGCCTGTCGAAAGGCCTCGACCTGGCGTTCCGCTCCGGCGCCATCACCGGCATGTTCGTGGCCGGCGGCGCCCTGCTGGGCGTGGCGGGCTACTACGCCTTCCTGACCATGGGCGCCGGCTTCGAAAGCACCAGCCGTGAGGTCATCGACGGCCTGGTGGCGCTTGGCTTCGGCGCCTCGCTGATCTCCATCTTCGCCCGTCTGGGCGGTGGCATCTTCACCAAGGGCGCCGACGTGGGCGGCGACATGGTCGGCAAGGTGGAGGCCGGCATCCCCGAGGATGATCCCCGCAACGCCGCGACGATCGCCGACAATGTGGGCGATAACGTCGGCGACTGCGCCGGCATGGCCGCCGACCTGTTCGAGACCTATGCGGTGACCACGGTCGCCACCATGGTTCTTGCCGCGATCTTCTTCCGCGACCTGCCTTACGTCGAAACCATGATGCTGTTGCCGCTGGCGATCTGCGGCGTCTGCATCGTCACCTCGATCATCGGCAGCTTCTTCGTCCGCCTCGGCAAGAAGCAGAACATCATGGGGGCCCTCTATCAGGGCCTGATCGTCACCGGTGTCCTGTCCGTCGGCGCGCTGTATTTCGTGATCGCCCAGCTACTGCCCGACAACGCCGTCGTCACCCCCGTCGGCGGAGACCCGATCACGGCCATGAACCTGTTCTGGTCCGGCCTCGTCGGCCTGGCCGTCACGGCGGCCATCGTGGTGATCACCGAATACTACACCGGCTCCAATTTCCGCCCGGTGCGCTCGGTCGCCAACGCCTCGGTCTCGGGTCACGGCACCAACGTCATCCAGGGTCTGGCCGTCTCGCTCGAGTCGACCGCCCTGCCGGCCCTGACCATCATCGTCGGCATCATCGCCAGCTATCAGCTGGCGGGCCTGTTCGGCATCGCCATCGCCACCACCACCATGCTCGGCGTCGCCGGCATGATCGTGGCGCTGGACGCCTTCGGGCCGGTGACCGACAACGCCGGCGGCATCGCCGAAATGGCCGGGCTTCCTTCGGAAGTGCGCCATTCGACCGACGCCCTCGACGCGGTGGGCAACACCACCAAGGCCGTGACCAAAGGCTACGCCATCGGTTCGGCCGGCCTCGGCGCCCTGGTGCTGTTCGCGGCCTATACGTCCGACCTGCAGTATTTCTCGGCCAACCCCGAGGCCTATCCGTTCTTCGCCAACATGGGCCCGATCGCCTTCGATCTGACCAACCCCTATGTCGTCGTCGGACTGCTGTTCGGCGGCCTGCTGCCCTTCCTGTTCGGCGGCATGTCGATGATGGCCGTGGGCCGTGCGGCCGAATCGGTCGTGGCCGAGGTCCGTCGCCAGTTCCGCGAGAATCCGGGCATCATGACCTATGAGGTCAAGCCCGAGTACGGCCGGGCGGTCGACATCCTGACCCGGGCGGCGATCCGCGAAATGATCGTGCCGTCGCTTCTGCCGGTACTGTCGCCCATCGTCCTGTTCGTGGCCATCCTGTTCCTGTCGGACAAGGCGGATGCGTTCGCCTCCCTCGGCGCCATGCTGATGGGCGTCATCGTGACCGGCCTGTTCGTGGCCATCTCGATGACCTCTGGCGGCGGCGCATGGGACAATGCCAAGAAGGTGATCGAGGAAGGCTTCACCGACACCAACGGCGTCGTCCACGGCAAGGGCTCCGAGGCTCACAAGGCCGCGGTGACCGGCGATACGGTCGGGGATCCCTACAAGGATACCTCGGGCCCCGCGGTGAACCCGATGATCAAGATCACCAACATCGTCGCCCTGCTTCTTCTGGCGGTGCTGGCGAGCGGCAACATCGGCTGATCCATTGCTTCCCGCCGCATCCTCCGGGACGCGGCGGACTGCAACGAGAGACGCCCCGGAGAGCGATCTCCGGGGCGTTGTCGTGTCTGGCGATGCGGGCCCGGTCTAGTCCGGCCGACGCTGGCCCGGCTGGTCCTCGTCGGTGCGGGGCAGCTGGCCGCGGCCGACGTTGCCCAGCAGTTGCTCGATAATGGTCAGCTGACGACCGCGTGTCGGGGTCTCGCGGCCATTCATGGCGATCTGCTGGCCGTCATCCAGGCCGAGCGTGCGGACCTCAGCGACCTGGCCGGCGTCGTTGAAGGTGATCTCCGTCACCGTCCGCTGGGTCACCTGGGGCCGGTTGTAGGTGTATTTCTCGGTGACCTGGCTGATGTAGTACCAGATGTTGTCCCGCTCGAAGGTCGAGGTCGTCGAGGGTGTGCCCAGCTTGGTCAGCACGGTCTGCTTGGTGTCCGTGCCGGCCACGATGTCCGCCGGCTTGGCGTCGATGGCCTGGAAACCGTTCTGGCCCACGACCGGAGCGCAGGCCGCGGTCAGGGCGGCGGCCGAAAGGGCGGCGAAAAGGAGCTTGGTACGGAGCATTGACGGCGCCTGCGAGAGAACAAGGTCTTTGACCTAACCGGACCCGAGCCTTAGTTCAACGGCGCGGCGGAAAAGGGGCCGCATGATCATGCTTCAGAATCTGTTCCGAAACCGCCCCCGCGAGCGCCTGGGCGAGCCGCTGTATGAACTGGCGGTGCGGCAGGCGCGCGAGCCGGCGTTCTACACGACGCTTGGCGTCGCCGACCGGATCGACGCGCGGTTCGAGCTCTACACCCTGCATGTGCTGCTGCTGGTCATGCGTTTGCGTGACGAGGGGGAGCGGGGAGCCGAAGCGGCCCAGGCCTTGTTCGACGCCTATGTCTCGGCCCTGGACCACGCCCTGCGCGAATTGGGTGTCGGCGACATCACGGTCGGCAAAAAGATGCGCAAGCTGGGCGAGGCCATGTACGGCCGCATGACGGCCTATGAACCGCCGCTGCGCGGGGGGGACAAGGCTGCACTGGCCGCGGGTCTGTCCCGCAACGTTTTCGAGAGCGACGATCCCGACACCGGCCAGGCCCTGGCGGCCTATGCGCTGGACAGCCGGGCCCGACTGGCCGCCCAGGACTTCGCGGCCGTGACAACACAGCCCGAGTGGGCGGAGATCAAGGCATGAGCGACCCGGACCTTCCCTACAGCCAGCCCGTCCGGCTGCATCAGGTCGGCAGCGGGGTGACCCGAAGGCTGGAGCCCGATGCAGCGGCGCGGGCGCGGATCGCCAAGGCCCTCGACCTTGCGTCTCTCGACGCCTTTTCAGCGGAGATGACACTGGCGCCGGCGCCCGGGGGCTGGCGGTTGTCCGGCCGGGTAAAGGCCAGCCTCGCCCAGACCTGCGGCATCACCCTGGAGCCGCTTCCGGTCGAGGTCGACGCGTCGTTCGCGATCCCGCTGGCGGAGGCGGAGTCGGCGGACGGGGACTCCGACGAGATCGTCATCACCCTGGACGACGAATCGCCCGACCCGATCGAGGGCGGCCAGGTCGACCTGGGGCAGTATGCGGTCGAGCAGCTGGCGTTGCAGCTGGATCCCTTTCCCCGCAAGCCCGGCGCCGAGTTCGTGCAACCGCCCGAGCCAACGGAAATCTCGCCCTTCGCCGTGCTGAAGCAACTGAGGTCAACCGACGAAGGTTGACGCAACGGCGGCGCGGTTGCATCCCCCCGGTGCGGCGCTATCGTCGCGCCTGACAAGCGCCGGGCTGACGGCGCGACGGAGTCGAAACGGCTTGTCATCCCCAGTTCTGATTTCGCTCGACGCCATGGGCGGGGACCACGGCCCCCCCGTCGTGGTGGCGGGGGTGCGCGACTATCGCAAGCGCCACGGCGGCGAGGGCGTGCGCTTCCTGCTGCACGGGGAGGAAGGCGCGATCCGCAGCGAAATGGCGAAGTGCGCCCTTGCCGAGGATGTCTGCGAGGTGCGCCACACCGACAAGGTCGTGGCCATGGACGAGAAGCCGGCGCAGGCGATGCGACGGGGCAAGGGCTCCAGCCTGTGGAACGCCATCGAGGCGGTCAAGACTGGCGAGGCCGGCGCCGTGGTGTCGGCCGGCAACACCGGCGCCCTGATGGCCATCTCCAAGCTGATCCTGCGCATGTCGGCCCACGGCCTGGAGCGGCCCGCCATCGTCGCCAGCTGGCCGACGCTGAAAGGCATCACGGCGGTGCTGGATGTCGGGGCCAATATCGAGAGCGACGCCGAACAGCTGGTCGAGTTCGCCATCATGGGCGAGGCCTTTCACGCGGCGGTCCACGGCGGAGGCCGCGCAACGATCGGTCTGCTGAACGTCGGCTCCGAGGACATGAAGGGGCATGAAGAGGTTCGCGAGGCCGCCCGCATCCTGCGCGAGGGTGGACTCGGGCTCGACTACAAGGGCTTCGTCGAGGGCGACGACATCGCCAGGGGCACGGTCGACGTGGTCGTCACCGACGGGTTCACCGGCAATATCGCCCTCAAGACCGCGGAGGGCGTGGCCCGGTTCATCTCGGCCCTGATGAGGGAGGCCCTGACCTCCAGCGTGCCGGCCAGGGCGGGGGCGCTGCTGGCGCTGCCGGCCCTGCGGCGGATGCGCCAGAAGATCGACCCCAGCGCCGTCAACGGCGGCCCGCTGCTGGGCCTGAACGGCATAGTGGTGAAGAGCCACGGGGGCGCGGACGCCAAGGGTTATGGAAATGCGATCCGCATCGCTGTCGATCTGGCCCGGAGCGACTATCTGCATAAGGTCAGCGAGAGCCTGAACCGGCTGACCGTCGTGCTCGAACAACCGGCCGCGGAGACCGCGGCCATGGAGACTCCCCAGTGAGCGTCATTCGCAGCGCCGTGACCGGCGTCGGCTCCTTTCTGCCGGAACAGGTCGTCACCAACGCCGACCTGGCGAAGATCGTCGACACCTCGGACGAGTGGATCGTCGAGCGCACCGGCATTCGCCAGCGGCACAAGGCGCGTGACGACCAGCCGACCAGTGATCTGGCGGTCGAGGCGGCCAGGCGGGCGCTGTCCGACGCCGGCCGCACCCCGCAGGACGTCGATCTGATCGTCGTCGCGACCACGACGCCGGACATGACCTTCCCGTCGGTCGCGTCCATCGTCCAGCGCAAGTTGGGCGTGCCGACGTGCATCGCCTTCGACGTGCAGGCGGTCTGCTCCGGCTTCGTCTATGCGCTGAGCGTCGCCGACGGCTTCGTGGCGCGGGGCAACGCCAGATGCGCCCTGGTCATCGGGGCGGAGGAGATGACCCGGCTGATGGACTGGACGGACCGGTCGACCTGCGTGCTGTTCGGCGACGGGGCCGGCGCCGTGGTGGTCGAGTCGCGCGAGGGGCAGGGGACCAAGGCCGACCGCGGCCTGCTCGGCTTCGCGCTGCGCTGCGATGGCTCCAAGACCGATCTGCTGTACGTCGACGGCGGGCCGGCCACGACGGGATCGGTCGGGCACCTGCGGATGGCCGGCAACCAGGTCTTCCGCCACGCCGTCGTCAACATCGCCGAGGCCATTACGGCCTGTTGCCAGACGTCGGGGATCGAGATCGCCGATGTCGACTGGTTCGTGCCGCACCAGGCCAACCAGCGGATCATCAAGGGCGTCGGCGACCGGCTGGGCCTCGACGAGGACAAGGTCATCTCGACCGTGGCGATGCACGCCAACACCTCGGCCGCCTCGATCCCGCTTGCGCTGGACGCGGCCATCCAGGACGGCCGGATCAAGCGCGGCGACCTTGTTCTGGCCGAAGCTATGGGCGGCGGTCTGACGTGGGGCGCCTGCGCCTTTCGCCTGTAGGGCGCAATTCGCCTTTCCATTTGAAGGCGCTTGCTCTTTTATGGGCGCGACGGACTTTTCCAGGGGAGCGGACCATTGGCTCAGCACCAGACCTTGACCCGGGCGGACCTGTGCGAGGCCGTCCACGAGGAGGTTGGCCTGTCGCGTCAGGAGTGCTCGGCCCTGGTCGAGCGGACCCTGGAACTGATCATCGAGTCGCTGGAGCGTGGGGAAACGGTGAAGCTGTCCGGCTTCGGCGTCTTCCAGGTGCGGGACAAGCGGGCCCGGATGGGCCGCAATCCCAAGACCGGCGAACCGGCGGCGATCCATCCGCGCCGGGTGATCAGCTTCCGGGCCTCGCAGATCATGAAGGGCCGGGTTCACGACGCCGTCGTGAGCGCCTGATCCGTCGTGGCCAAGAGCCCGAACGCCTTCCGCACCATCTCCGAAGCCGCTGACGAGGTCGGGGCGCCGCAGCACGTGCTGCGCTTCTGGGAGACCAAATTCGCTTTCATCACCCCGCTGAAGCGGGCCGGCGGGCGGCGTTTCTACCGGCCGCAGGACGTGGTGCTGCTGAAGGCGGTCAAGCGGCTGCTGCATGAGGACGGGCTGACCATCAAGGGCGTGCAGCGCCTGCATCGCGAGCAGGGGTTGAAGCGGCTGGCGGCCTGGGGCGACCCTGAGGGCGCCGTCGTGTTCGAGCCCGAGGGCGGCGCCGCGACGCCACCGGCTGCGGCGGCTCCGGCGGGCGGTTCGTCGGTCCGGCTGCGCCAGGTCCTGGCCGAGCTGGAGGGCGCGCGGGCGCGGCTTGAGGCCGTTCTTTCGAGAACCGCCTGAGGTCTCGTTTTTGGGTTTGCGGGTCGACGGCGCCCCGTCTATAGGGAGCGCCTCTCGGAGCGTGGCGCAGCCTGGTAGCGCACTTGACTGGGGGTCAAGGGGTCGCAGGTTCGAATCCTGTCGCTCCGACCATCTTCCGCAATGAAGACGGTTGGCTGGAGGGGTCGCTTTCGGGCGGCCCCTCTGCAATTCCGGCTCAATCCCGGGGGCGTTCGGCCCATTTGAACAGCGGGTAGAGGGGCACGCCCCAGCCGATGCCGGCGACGGCGAAGACCACGAGGTCGATGACCGGCCCCGGCGGCAGGAGGCCGCGCAGGGCGATGGCGCCCCAGATCCAGAACACCAGGAAGGCCAGCACGCCGAGCATGGCGATGAAGCGGCGGGTGCGGGGCCCCATGTCAGCGCTTGCTGCGGAACAGGAAGAAGGTCGCCAGGGCGAGGGCCGAGGCGGCAAGCGACCAGCCGACCCAGGTGAAGCCGTCCGTGGTCGAGACGGCGAAGACCCGCACCGCCAGGAACCAGCCCGCGATGGCGGCCACGCCCGAGACGAGGGAGGTGGCGAACAGGCCGCGGCGGCCGGTCAGGGCGTCGGCCGCCCAGGCCAGGGCGAAGGCGCCCAGAATGGCGATGACGATGTCGGCGTATTGCACCCGGCTTCTCCTGACCTGCGACGCTCAGGCGTCCAAAAGCGACTCGATCTCGCCGTCGTGGGCGGGCATACCGCTCAGTCGGGCGTCGGACCAGCGGCGCGCCGCATATTGTAACGGTCGGGACGGCGGGCGTCGAATGAAGCGTTTCATCGGGGGCGATCAGAGCAGGGCCGTGGCCGTCTGGCTGTTCGCGACGGCGGCGCTGGTGTTCGCGATGGTGGTGGTCGGGGGAGTCACCCGGCTGACCGGTTCGGGACTGTCGATCACCGAGTGGAAGCCGATCATGGGCACCCTGCCGCCGATGACCGCCGCCGACTGGGCCGAGGCGTTCGAGAAATACCGGGCCATCCCGCAGTACGAGCAGGTCAACGCCGGCATGACGCTGGGCGAGTTCAAGGGCATCTTCTGGTGGGAGTGGTCGCACCGCTTCCTGGGCCGGCTGATCGGAGCGGTGTTCGCCGTGCCGTTCATCGTCTTCCTGGTGCTGCGCAGGATTCCGCGGCGTCTGATCGGGCGCTGCGCCGTTCTGCTGGCGCTGGGCGGGCTGCAGGGGCTGATCGGCTGGTGGATGGTGTCGAGCGGGCTGAGCGAGCGGGTGGATGTGGCGCCCGAGCGGCTGGCGGTCCACCTCGGCCTCGCCCTGCTGATCTTCGGCGGGCTGATCTGGACCGGGCTGGAGGCCTGGAACGGCGAGGAGCATTCGCGCCATCCGGTCGGCTGGAGCCGGGGGGCGGCGGTGCTGCTGGCGGCCATCTTCGTGCAGTGCCTGCTGGGCGGGCTGGTGGCCGGGGCCAAGGCCGGCTTAGTCTATACGGACTGGCCGCTGATGAACGGCGAGCTGCTGGCGCCGGTGGCGTGGGGCAAGGGGGCGCTGGCCTTCCTGCACGACCAGGCCCTGGTGCAGTTCAATCACCGGCTGACGGCCTATGGCCTGCTGATCGGCGGGACGATCTATGCGGTGCAGGCATGGCGGTGGCGGCTGGCGGAGGGGCTGGGCGCGTCCGCGTTCGTGCTGGCCCTGTGCCTGTGGCTGCAGGCGGCGCTGGGGGTGGCGACGCTGATGAACGCCGTGCCGCTGTGGCTGGGCGCCCTGCACCAGGCGGGGGCGGCGCTGGTGCTGGCGGCCGCGACGGTGAACCTGTGGCTGGTCCGCCGGTCGCAGCCGCGGCTGTTCATGTCCGGACCGAGGTCCACGGTCCTCTGATCGCGAAGGTCACGCCCGGATACATGATGTTGACGAACAGGACCTGGCCATCGGGCGAGAAGACCGCGCCGGCGAATTCGGAGTTGCCGGCGAAGACGTTGCGCCCGATCGTGTAGAGCTTGCCGTCCGGGGTGACGCCCTTGAGGTGGTTGCGGATATCGTCCGAATAGTTGTCCTCGCAGACGATCAGATGGCCCCAGGGCGCGATGGTGATGTTGTCGCCCATGTTGAGGGTCTTCTCGTCGGCGCTTTCGACGAACAGCTGGATGCGGCCCGGACGGCGCGCCTCGCCGCGGCGGCCCTCGTCGCGCGAGGGGACGTAGCGGAGGATCTGGCCCCGGCGCAGGGGGCCGCCGGAGGTGGCGGTCATGTAGAGTTCGCCGTCGCCCCAGAAGATTCCCTCGCCGCGGGCGACCAGGGCCGCGCCGGCGGCGTGGCCGCGCATCCGCAGGTCGGCGTCGGGAGCCTCGACGTCCTCGAGATCGATCCAGACCACCTCGCGCCAGTCGCCGACGGCCCATTCGCGGGCCTCCTGATTGGTCGAATTCGCGCCGGGCCTGCCCTTGAAGGCCATGGCCTGGAGACGGCCGCCCTCGGCCAGCCTGCCGGGCGTGGTCGGGATGAAGCGGTAGAACAGGCCGTCGTTCTTGTCCTCGGTCAGGTAGACGATGCCGGTGCGGGGGTCGACGCAGACCGCCTCGTGCTCGAACCGGCCCATGGCCTTGAGCGGGACGGGCTCGACGAGACCGGTGGCGTTGGCCGGAACCTCGAAGACGAAGCCGTGGGGTTTGGTGACGTCGGCGCCGGCCGCGGTCTCCTCGGTCTCCTCGCAGGTCAGCCAGCTGCCCCAGGGCGTGCGGCCGCCGCAGCAGTTGGTCGAGGTGCCGGCCAGCGAGAGGTGCTGACTGATCGTGCGGCGGCTCTCGAGATCGTAGACGAGGGTGGTGGTTCCGCCGGGGAGGGCGCGGCCGTCCTTGTAGGTGTCATAACCCTTCGACGGATCGAGCAGGCCGATGCGCTCCTGGTGGAAGCCGCCGGGGCCGAGGTTGCGGTGCAGGCCGGAGGAGCCCTTGAGCTCGTGGTTGCGGACCAGGGCGACCTTGCCGCCGCCGAGGTCGAAACAGCCCATGCCGTCGGGCTGGCCGGGGACGAACAGGCCGTCGTCCATGGTGTCGCCGCTCTGGGAGATGACCTGGTAGGTGAAGCCCCCGGGCAGGTCGAGCAGCCGATTGGGATCGCGGACCAGCGGGCCGTAGCCGTGCACCTCGTTGACGTAGGTCTCGCCGGCGCCGGCGGTCTGGGCCTGGACGCTGCGGGCGAGGCCGGAGAAGGCGAGGGCGGCGGCGGAGCCGGTGAGAAGGTCGCGACGCTGCAGGCGCATGGGAATCTCCGTGGGGCAGGGGACTTATGGCCGGACGGGCGGCGGCGGTCATCATGGTTCTGTGACGGGAGGCGCGTCCCGGATCGGCCGCGCCGGCGGACGACGGGGCGTGGCTGATCGGCCTCCGCCGGCGGACCGGCGCAGGGTGGGGAGGGTGCGGGACAGCCGGGCCTCGCCCGGATGTGTTTCTGGTTTTACCGTTTCGACGAGGTGACTGCCCCGCGCGGTCGTTTTCCACACGCCCTCCGACTGGCGGCCCTGCATTCGGGCCTTTGACGGATCGCCCCGGACGCCTTGCGACGAACCGGGGCGGGACGGACATACCCCCGCCATCGCGAGGCCATCTGACCGCACCCAAGGCGCACGGCGAGCAAGCGGAGGCCATCCATCGACCTCCTCGAGGACCCCCGGACTCTCCATCGTCCGGGCTTCATCGCTCGACCACAGCCCGCCGTCGTCGAGGAGCGTGGATCCGACGCCCTCCCCACCGACGGGATGGGAACAGTATGCGGGAGGTTTCTACCAGGGCGCGTTCGTGACGCTGGCGCGGGGAGGATGTTGAGGGAAAGCAGCTGGTTGGCTGTTCGAAGTATGGAGACAGGGGCCGGATTTGCAGCGCAGCAGTTCCCGCTTTCGTCATCCCGGGGGCGCGAAGCGAACCCCGGGACAGGGCGGCGCCGAAGGCGACCTGTTCAGGCAGGCTGTTCAGCAGAGGCGCTCCCGACAGCCTGGCTGCTACGCGCCGCCCTTTGGGTCGCGCTCGCGCGCGCCGCCTTGTCCCGGGGTCGGCGCGGCTGCGCCGCTTGCCCCGGGATGACGAAAGGGAGGGCGGGACAGCCGGCGGACGAAGGGGGCGGCGCGGGCGGGTGTATATGGTATTTTAATACCGCGCACGATTTGTAGTGCTAAATCAACGCGATATGCGTGACGGAGGGCGCGCATCCGCATTGACCTTCCCGCCCGCTTCCTCTATCAGCGCGCCTTCCGCTCTTCCCGGTCACGGGACGGGCACCCCGTTCGTCCTCCCAGGAACCCTCGTCATGCTGAAGAGCACCACGGCTTCGCTGAAGCCGGCCGAGGTCGAGAAGAAGTGGATCCACATCGACGCCGAAGGCGTCGTGGTGGGCCGTCTCGCGACCTTCATCGCCAACCGTCTGCGCGGCAAGCACCGCGGCGACTACACCCCGCACGTCGACTGCGGCGACTACGTCGTCGTCACCAACGTCGACAAGGTGGTGTTCACCGGCAAGAAGAACACCGACAAGATCTACTACCGCCACACGGGCCACCCGGGCGGCGTCAAGCAGACGACCCCGGAGAAGGTGCTGAACGGCCGCTTCCCCGAGCGCGTGCTGGAGAAGGCCGTCGAGCGCATGCTGCCCAAGGAAAGCCCGCTGGCCCGCAAGCAGATGACGCACCTGCGCCTGTTCGCCGGCCCGGCCCACACCCACGAAGCCCAGTCGCCCGAGACGATCGACTTCAAGTCGGCTTCTCCCAAGAACACCCGGAGCGTCTGAGCATGACCGACGTCACCAACGAAACCGCCGCCCCGCAGAACGACGCGCCCGCCGCCACCGGCTTCGACGCGCTGAAGAGCCTGCAGACCCCCGGCGCGGGCGAAGAGCACCCGGTCTATGTCCAGAAGCTGGACGCCCAGGGCCGCGCCTATTCGACCGGCAAGCGCAAGAACGCCATCGCCCGCGTGTGGATCAAGCCGGGCACCGGCAAGATCACCATCAACGGCAAGGATCAGATGCAGTATTTCGCCCGCGAAATCCTGCGCATGATGATCGCCCAGCCGCTGGAAGTGACCGGCCGCACGACCCAGTTCGACGTGGTCTGCACGGTCGAGGGCTCGGGCCTGTCAGGCCAGGCCGGCGCCATCCGCCACGGCCTGTCGCACGCCCTGACCCACTATGAGCCGGCGCTGCGCCCGGTCCTGAAGCCGCACGGCTTCCTGACCCGCGACGCCCGCGTCGTCGAGCGCAAGAAGTACGGCCGCGCCAAGGCCCGCAAGTCCTTCCAGTTCTCGAAGCGCTAGGCGGATCGCGAAAGCGGTTATGGATGGGGGCGCTTCGGGAAACCGGAGCGCCCTTTTTCTTTGGCTGGGGAGGTTCGTTTGGAAAAGCTGACAACCGTCACTGAGACCTTCCAGATCAGTGGTTGGGGGCTGGTGGTCGTGCCGTCGCCATTCGTCGGGAGCTATAGCGGACCGGACGAGCGCAGCGTTGTGCTTAGAAGGCCGGATGGCTCCTCGAAGGAAGCGATCGTCCATGTGCAGTACGTGTTTCCAAAGCCGACACCGAAAGTACCGACTTGGGAGTTGATGTTCAGAGACCTCGCAAAAGAGGACGTGCCGATTGGCACCGAGATTTGGGGTTGAGGCATGCCCGTCCGATGGCGAGGCCACATTCCTGTCCTTCTCCCGATGGGAGAAGGTGGCGCGCAGCGCCGGATGAGGGTCGGCTGGCGGCCGTCGGCGTAAGCCGTGGCCCGGTCGGGGCGGCGGCTGACGCCGAAGGATAGAGACGACCCTCACCCTTTCGCGCAAGGACGACGCCATCGGCGTCGTGCGCTCAAGCCCTCTCCCAGTGGGAGAGGGATCGGAGTTGAAGATGGCTTTCACGGTTTTCATCGACGGCGAGGCCGGGACCACGGGGCTGGAGATTCGCGAGCGGCTGGAGGCGCGCGGGGATCTGGAGCTGATCCTGCTCGGCGACCGGCGGCGTGATGTCGAGGCGCGGCGGGAGGCGTTGAACGCGGCGGATGCGGTGATCCTGTGCCTGCCGGACGAGGCGGCGAAGGAAGCGGTGGCGATGATCGACAACCCGGCGGTGCGGGTGATCGACGCCTCGACGGCCTATCGGGTCGATCCGGACTGGACCTATGGCTTCGCCGAGATGGCGGCCGGACAGCGGGAGAAGATCGCAGGGGCGACGCGGGTGTCGAACCCGGGCTGTTATCCGACGGGCTTCATTGGGCTGGCAAGACCGCTGGTGAGCGCCGGGATCGTGCCGGCGGGCTGGCCGGTGACGGTCAATGCGGTGTCGGGCTACTCGGGCGGCGGCAAGGCGATGATCGCGGAGTTCGAGGCGGGGGCGGAGCCGTATCGGGCCTATGGGCTGACGCTGAAGCACAAGCATGTGCCCGAGATGACGAAACACAGCGGGCTGGAGCGGCCGGTGCTGTTTGCGCCGGCGGTGGGGGCGTACCGGCAGGGGATGCTGGTCGAGGTCCCGCTGCACCTGGGGGCTTTGCCCGGGTCGCCGTCGGTGGAGGTGGTGCACGGGGCCCTGGCCGAGGCCTATGCGGGGGCGCGCTTCGTCGAGGTGGCCGAACTGGAGGCGACCGAGGCCATGACCGGGATCGATCCGGAGGGGCTGAACGGGACCAACCGGATGCGGCTGCATGTGTTCGGGGACCGCGGCGGAGAGCAGGTCCGGCTGGTGGCGCTGCTGGACAATCTCGGCAAGGGGGCGTCGGGGGCCGCGGTGCAGAACCTGAACCTGATGCTGGGGCTGGCGGAAGATACCGGGCTCAACTGACCCTTCTCTCCACCGGGGGAGAAGGTGGGCCGCGGAGCGGCCCGGATGAGGGGGATGTTTGAGGCGAACCGGCCCTCAGCCAGTCCATTGCTGACGTACCCCTCATCCGCCCCTCCGGGGCACCTTCTCCCCCAAGGGGAGAAGGGATTGAAAACCGGCTGTCCGCCTACGACGTATCACCGTCATGACCCACCTCTCCCGCCGCCATCTGCTGCTGACCGCCGGCGCGGTTGCGCTGTCGGGCTGTTCGCCGGGCAAGGCCGACGCGTCCGAGGCGCAGTATGCGAACTCGCCGTTCCGCCGGCTGACCGACGCCCAGTGGCGGGCGCGGCTGCCGGCGGCGAGCTATCAGACGCTGCGGCGCGCGGCGACGGAGAGGCCGGGGACGAGTCCGCTGAACAACGAGCACCGGCGCGGAACCTTCGTGTGCCGGGGCTGCGACCTGCCGCTGTTCCGATCGCAGTGGAAATACGACAGCGGCACCGGCTGGCCGAGCTTCTACGATGTGATCGCGGCCAACATCGGCACGAAGACTGACTTCGAGATCGGCATTCCGCGTACGGAGTATCACTGCGCCCGCTGCCTGGGGCATCAGGGGCACATCTTCGACGACGGGCCGCGGCCGACCGGCAAGCGCTATTGCAACAATGGCGTGGCGCTGAGGTTCACGCCCGCCTGACCGGTCAGCGCGAGGCCTTGATGGCCGATTCGAGGGTGACGCCGAACCAGACGGCGGCGATGATGATCAGCAGGCCGTAGTCGTGGCCGGGCCAGAAGATCGGCACGGCGGCGGCGAGAATGACGAACATCGGGAACAGGCCGGCCCAGGCCGCCGTGCCGGGGCTGTCGCGGTGGATCATCGGCGGGCGCGGCTTGAGGCGCATCATCTTCATCAGCGGCGGATTGAGCAGGACGAAGCCGATCGAACAGGCCGCGGCGAGCACCAGGTTGCGCGGGAGCAGGACCGCGGAGCCGTAGAAGCTGGTGGTGATCACCACGAGGATGAGCGCCAGACCCGTCGACAGGGCCAGCAGCAGATTGGGTTCGAACCGCTTCACGATTTCACCTTCACATAGGAGCCGGGGGCCGGTTCGATGGCCGGAAGCGGGCCCGTCCTGGGATCGCGCGCCGGGACCCAGCCGCCGGAGCGGGCGTGGAGCCAGTCGGCCCAGTGGTTCCACCAGCTGCCGGGATGCTCCTGCGCCCCCGCCTGCCATTCGGCGAGGGTGTCGGGCAGGGCGGGGTTGGTCCAGTGCTGGTATTTGTTCGCCGACGGCGGATTGACCACCCCGGCGATGTGGCCTGAACCGGCGAGGGTGAGGGTGACGTCGGCGTTCCGGAAGGCGCGGGCCGAGCGGTAGACCGAGTTCATCGGGGCGATGTGATCCTCGCGGCTGGCCTGGAAGTAGAGGGGGATGCGGACCTTCGACAGGTCGGCCCTGATGCCGCCGATCTCGAACTCGCCCTGGCTGAGGGCGTTCTTGCCGTACATGGAGCGCAGATAGTCGAGGTGCAGCTTCTTCGGCATGCGGGTCTGGTCGGCGTTCCAGAACAGCAGGTCGAAGGCGGGCGGGTCCTTGCCCATCAGGTAGTTGGACACGAAGAAGGACCAGATCAGGTCGTTGGCGCGCAGCGCGTTGAAGGTGTCGGCCATGGCCGCGCCGGGCAGAACGCCGCCGGCCGCGTCCATCTGCTGTTCGATCTCGTTGAGCCAGTGGTCGTCGGTGAACAGCAGCAGGTCGCCGGCCTCGGCGAAGTCGTGCTGGGCGGCGAAGAAGGTGTTGGCGGTGACGCGATCGTCGCCGTGCTCGGCCATGTGAGCCAGGGCCGCGCCCATGAGCGTGCCGCCGATGCAGTAGCCGACGGTGTTGATGTGCTCGGACCGCGACTGTTCGAGCGCCTTCTCGATGGCGCGGTAGATGCCCTTCTGGAGGTAGTCGTCGAAGCCGTAGTCGGCCTTGTCGACGTCCGGATTGACCCAGGAACAGACGAAGACGGTGAAGCCCTGGCTGGACAGCCAGCGGATCATCGAGTTTTCGGGCTGGAGGTCGAGGATGTAGAATTTGTTGATCCACGGCGGGAAGATCAGCAGCGGGATCTCGCGCTGCGTCTCCGTGGCCGGGTCATACTGGATCAGCTCGAACAGTTCGTCGCGCCAGACGACCTGGCCGGGCGCGGTGGCGACGTTCTTCCCGACCTCGAAGCGGCCGTAGTCCGCCTGGCTGATCTTCAGCTTGCCGTGGCCGCGCTCCAGGTCGGCGGCGAAATTCTGCATCCCCCTGACCAGCGATTCGCCGTTGGTTTCGGCCAGGGCCTTGAGGGCGGCGGGGTTGGAGGCGAGGAAGTTGGAGGGGGAGAAGGCGTCGGTCAGGAGTCTGGTGAAGAATTCGGCGCGGCGCTTGGTGCGCGGGTCGATGTCCTCGACGCTGGAGACCAGACCGTTCATCCAGTCGGCGGTGACCAGGTAGGACTGGCGCATGACGTCGAACATCGGGTTCTCGGTCCAGGCGGGATCCTTGAAGCGCTTGTCCTTGCCGGGCGCGGCGGGGGCCTCTTCGCCGGCGGCGCGGCGGGTCGTGGCGGCCCACAGGTCCATGTAGCGGTTGAACAGGTCGGCCTGGGCGGCGAACAGCTTGTCGGGGCGCGAGGCGAGGCCGCTCATCACCTGGGTCATGGCCGGGCCGACGTTGAACGGGTCCGGAGACAGGGCGGCGGGACGGTCCGCCTGGCTGAGCGCCGCCTCGGCGATGGCGGCCTGGGCGGTCATGGCGGCGCGGGCGAGGTTGAGCGACAGGGTCTCGATCATCTGCCGCTGCTCCTCGCCGGGAAGGGCGAAGGCGGGGGCGGGGGCG
>Ga0196971_1000621_pt1 | contig 23672 bp, 22 predicted proteins | sample S1v_1013CmetaG_FD_148660 | JGI IMG/M metagenome (GOLD analysis project Ga0196971, IMG submission 148660) | Soil microbial communities from Anza Borrego desert, Southern California, United States - S1+v_10-13C | ecosystem: Environmental > Terrestrial > Soil > Desert | place: USA: California...
TTCGCTTCCGGATAGCCGCCACCGAGTGCGTCCCCGGCACGTTGACGCTCCGGGGGTAGGGGGAAATCTGCCCATTCTTCACGCCTTGGCCCCAAATCGCACCCATTGGCCGCCGTTTGGCCCTAACCAAGCTATGTTTCCGACTTTGCGGGGAAGCGCCGAGCGGAATGGTGAAATATGCGGGCTAGGCATCGAGTGGCCCTTCGGAAAATAGCGCCTGCACGATCCCGAGCCTTGCCGGGCTTGGCCCTACGGGATAAAAACCGCCCGGCACCGGTCGGTAACCGTAAAGGCGAACAGGAAACACGAACCATGGACGACATCATTCGGCTGGTGGGTCCGAGCCGGGCGGTGGAAATCTTCGGCATCCGGCTGGTCGGCGTCAACGCCGAAAACGGCAAGAAGCTCCTGATGAGCCTCCTCTTGATCGCCGTGATTTTTCTGTTGCGGTGGGCGATCCGGCGTGGCACGAACCTCGTCTTGCGCCGACACCCGAATGAGCAGACCGAGTTTTGGGCACGTCAGACGATCCAGCTCATTACAGCCTTTCTGTTGCTGCTGGGCCTCGCCTCCATCTGGTTCGACGATCCCACCCGCCTCGCCACTGCTTTGGGCCTAGTGACGGCGGGCCTCGCCTTCGCCCTGCAGCGGGTGGTCACTGCCGCGGCAGGCTATTTCGTGATCCTGCGGGGCAAGACCTTCCATGTCGGCGATCGTATCGTCATGGGCGGCGTGCGCGGCGATGTGGTGGCGCTGGGCTTTATGCAGACGACTATCATGGAAATGGGCCAGCCGCCGTCGGTGCAGAACGCCGATCCGGCGATGTGGGTGCGAAGCCGGGAGTACACCGGCCGCCTGGTGGCCGTCAGCAATGCCAAGATCTTCGACGAGCCGGTCTACAACTACACCCGCGACTTTCCCTATATCTGGGAAGAAATGAGCCTGCCCATCCCCTACCGAGCCGACCGCGAGCGGGCCGAGCGGATCGTCATAGAGACGGCGCTGCGTCACACGATCACGACCAATAAGCTCGGGCAGGAAGCCTTGGCGGAAATGCAGCGGCGCTATTATCTAAAGCCCACCGAGATCGGGCCCAGGGTCTATGTCCGCCTGACCGATAATTGGCTGGAACTCACCGTCCGCTTCATCGTCCACGACCGCGGCATCCGCGAGGTCAAGGACGCTATGAGCCGCGACATCCTTCAAGCATTCGAACAAGCCCGCATCGAACTCGCCTCCGTGACCTTCGAGATCGTGGGTCTGCCGCCACTCCGGATTGAACATAAAGAGTCGCGGACTTAGGCTGCTGTCTCATTCGCTCGATCATACGTAATCTCCGCTAGCGACAGAGGCATTCTTTTCGTCTAACTTGGGAAATAACCTGCCTCAATCGTTTATCGGCCGCTTTAGATGGGAAGCAGTAAGCGTGTTGCATCGGTGAGCTTGGCCGCGGCAGCGGCGTTATTGGGATTCGCATACCCCGTTTTCGGCGAGGCATGGGGAACTCCGCCCCAGCACCGTCCCGGCGCCGCCCAATTGCTGGAGGTGCCTGTATCCGGCAATCCGATTGTCCCTCGAGCCAGACCGCCCATCGAGAATCCCTACGCCAAAGCCCCAGATACCATCGTGCAGGGCCGAAAACTGTTCGACAGCATGAATTGCAGCGGTTGCCATGCCCCCTTGGGCGGCGGCGGCATGGGGCCGCCCTTGAGCGACCGCGAGTGGATCTATGGCGGAGAGCCGGCCGCAATTTATCTCAGTATCGCGCAAGGCCGCCCCAATGGTATGCCGGCTTGGAGCCTGGCGCTCCCGCCCCAATCGATTTGGCAACTGGTGGCGTATATCCAGACGCTTGGCGAAACTCCCGCCCCGGCTTCCCGCCCGCCGGAAAAGGCGGCGCGCCCCGTTCCGCAGCGTGCGCGTGGCTCTCAGCGATGAAAATACGGGGATTCGCATGCCTCGGCTTATTCGCGATCTGCCTCGCCGCCGAGGCCGTTGCACCGCCTTCCCTGGCGCAGCTCGAACAACAGGGATACCAGGTCTTCATCGCGCGCTGTGGCGTCTGCCATACCGTCCGGGGCATCGAAGCCCGCGGTATCCTGGGCCCCGACTTGACCCATCTGATGAGCCGGCGCTACATCGGGGCGGGTGTGCTCCCGAATGCGGTGGGCAACCTCGGGGGATGGGTTGCGGATGCGCAGGCACAAAAGCCGGGCTGCTTCATGCCGACCATGGACCTGTCCGGCCCCGAATTGCAGGCGGTGCTCGCCTACCTTCAAACCCTGCGCTGAAGAAGATGCCGGATGATCCGACCGCTCGGGCGATGAGAATTTATCCGGAATCACGGACGAAGGCCGCGCCTCGTACGTCTTCGCGCTGCCCGACGAACAATCATCCTAGACGCGGGCCGACTTGGTCGAAGAATACGGCATCCCGCTCGTCGCCGGAGTTTAAGGTGAGTGGGTGAGCACCGCTGCCCACTGCCTGAACTTTCCACCAGAGATAGCAACTAATTTATAAGTCATTAAAAATAAAGAGGTCTTGAACATGGAACATCCGAACCGGCCTCCGGTGTTCGCCACTGCGATAGCCATGTTCATGATCTCGATCCCGCTGATATCCTGCCAAAAGTCGACAAATATCAAACCCGCTCCGGTCCCCGGATACACACAGCTAAGCCCCGTCGAAAAATCAGCGGCATCCGACATGTCCCCCGTCAGGATTGATGCCCAGCCGGAATCGTGGCCGGGGGGCAAAGCCATCGAATTCACGACGACGCCCGTCCGCTTGAAAATCGAAAATCGCAGCGAAAGCCCGCTGCTGATTCGCTACAGCGACTTCAAGGTGCTTACGCCCGCCGGGAGAGAGTTCTCCGCCTTGCCGGTCTTTCCGGTCAAAGCGAAAGATAGGGGGCCGGTCGTTCCCGGCACGCTGCCGATGCTGACTCCCGTGGCCTACCCACCGATCGTCGATCCTCTATTCGACTATCGGGATTTCCGTGTGGCGCCCTTCCTCAAACCGGTCTATCCCACCATCCCGGTTCATGAAGGCCCTTTTCCTCACGATCAAACTTATAACGAGCGCCACGCGACGTACTGGCAACGGTCCGACCTGCCCAACCTCGAAATGATTCAGCGGGCTTTGCCGGAGGGCGTATTGAACCCGGGCGGCTGGGTAGCCGGCTGGCTGTATTTTCAAAAATTCGAGCCCATGCCTGCCGGGACGCTCGTGGTCAACCTGACCGACGTGTCCGGACGCCCTCTGACGCCGGTTCGCCTTCCGATTCAGGCACGCTGAAACGCGATTTTTCCGCTGCTGCTTCGGTCAAAACGAAAGAGTCCATCCGCATTGCCTTGACCGGATTGCATTCAATCCAGCCAAACATTGAGCGCGAGGTCTTATCATGACGGTTACCTTCACGGATGTTTTCAAGGTCATCTTCGCCATTTTTCTTCCGCCTCTGGGCGTATTCATGGAAGTCGGACTTGCCGGCGCCTTCTGGCTGAACATTCTGCTGACGATGCTGGGCTTCGTCCCGGGCATTATTCACGCCCTTTACATCATTTTCACCCGTTGACGGGCAAGCCTGCTGAACCATCGCCCGCCAAAAAGAAGCTCTGGCCTTGGCGGCATGACTCCGGCTGGTCGTCGGCGGCATCGTGCTCGCGATGAGGACGTTGTCCGCCTTTGGGGGCATTGCGGCTCGATATACTCGCGATTCGGTTTGCCATGTTCGCGGCGCAGTGGACTCGCCGTAATCACACCGACACCGAAAGCGGCCAATCAAGAGATTTGCACGGAGAATGAAGCAAGGAGTGAAAAACATGAGCGAGAAGGAATATGGGCGTGAACGGAAAAAGACCTTGGACAGCGACTGAACGCGCTAGCTCAGAGCGTACGCCATGACTGCGCCGTTTCCATTTCTCTCAAATTGGATTGGCTCTGGAGTCTTGAAGCCATGAGTGCCCGAAGCCTTTTCAAGTGCCTGCTGTTCGTCCTAGCAGTCCTGGTTGCGGGCTGCGGTCCCGCCTTGCGTCCGTCGCTTTCGCAGCAGGAACTGCTCAGCGCCCGAGAGGCCAGCGACCGTCTGGGCAAGGCGGAAATCAAAGGATTCACACCGCGACTCGTCACGCGGGCCAAGCAGGAGTACGACGACTATGTCCTGGGTGTCAAATCCGAACCGCCGGTAATCGACGCTCTCGTGATCTCCGGCGGTGGCGACTGGGGAGCGTTCGGCGCGGGCTTTCTCAAGGGCTGGGGACGCGTTCCGAAGGGCCCCATGGCGCGCCCCGAATTCGACGTCGTGACCGGTGTCAGCACCGGCGCTTTGATTGCGCCGTTCGCTTTTCTCGGAACCGAACGGACCATCGACCAAGTGTTGAAGATGTACCGCGAACCGGTTCCGGACATCATGAAACTTCGAGGGCTTCTGTTCTTTCTCCCGCGCTACGCATCGTTCACCCGCATTCCGGGGCTGGAGCGGGATATAGCCGAAGCGGTCGATTCGGAGTTTCTGAACCGCATCGTCCGGGAAGGCAAGCGCAGCCGTATGCTGCTGGTCAATACCACCAATCTCGATGATGGGGACATGCGCGTCTGGGACGTAATCGAGGAAGCAAGAAGCGCTCTCCGGACCGGCGACGTGGATCGGGTACACCGCATCCTCCTCGCTTCGGCCGCGATTCCCGGCGTTTTCCCGCCGCGCGAGATCGACGGCCGGCTGTATGTCGACGGAGGCGTGACCGGAAATATCCTGTATGGCGCAAGAACGCACGATGAAGACAGCTTTTCGGCGGTCTGGAAGACGACTTACCCGAACCTGCCGATCCCCAAGCTGCGTTACTGGGTCATCTTCAACAACCAGTTCCGTTTTCTGCCGCAGATCACCCGGCCGACCTGGGCCGCCATCATGCGCCGCAGCACCAACCTGGCGACCCAATCGTCGACCGTCAACGCGCTACGCCATCTTTACGCACTGGCCGAGATTTCGAAGCTGAAAAGAGGCGCCGATGTCGAAATCCGGGTCATCTCGGTTCCTGCGGATTGGACGCCGCCGAAACCGGGCGTGTTCGTAAAGGAAACGATGAACGCCCTGTCAGATCTCGGGGAACGCATGGGCGCGAATCCTTCGAGTTGGCGCACCGACCCGCCCTGAGCGGAATCGGAACTCAAGCGGCACGGACGGCGCCCGGATGATCGAGATCGGAATGTTCGATTTTAAGGAAAGGAGAGCAACATGGACGTACGACTCAGTGCTTGTGGCTTCCGCACGATTCTGCCGATGCTTGCCGTGATGGCCGCCTCATGCGCGAGCCAGCCCGGCGGGCGGGACACCGCTGCCGAGGGAGACGCCTGTTCCCGGCTGAAAGCGGTCATCGCCGCGGCCGACAATCGCTTCGAAAACATCAAAGGCCCGAGGGTGATCCACCGCCTCGGCGACCGGTGGGAAGTGGAAGGCATCTTCCCCGATACGGCCTGCGAGGTGTGGAAATGGAGCGGCAACGAACATTATTACTGCCTGTGGAACGAAACCGGCGAAGCGGCCGCCCGGCAGGATTTCGAAAAAGGCAAGGAGGCCGTAGGGGCTTGCCTGGGCAATGCATGGACATTGACCGAAGAGCAGGCCAAGACCGGGAGAGTCGCGGTGTTTTCCAGAGAAGATGAGGATACCCGCGTATCGCTTCGGTATTTGGCCGATACCCGGCGGTACCGCCCGACATGGCATACCAGCCTGATTATCGGAAACGCCTTGCGCGATCCGAGCCTGCTTCATCATCCCGCTCGATAGTGCTATCGGCTACCGAGCACAGCCTTATCAACCCGGCCATTACCCGACGCGTAACTGCACAGGCGCTTTCCCGTCGCCCGGCTGAATGGCCGATAGCGGCGCTTCGCCGCTGTGGGGCAAGCCTTGCACGTACAAGGACCGGGTGGGCAATGCAAACTGGAGACCTTCGGCCTGAAAAGACTCGAAGATCATCAGATTGATCGCCTGCTGCACATTCATGTACTCGTTGTAGTCGGCGCTCAGCACGTAGTAAACGACTTCGAACAGCAGGGAGAAATCGCCATAGGCTTTGAAATGGGCACGGTCGAAACGCACGTTGGCCTGGTTTTCGACGGCGCTCCGCAAGAGCCCCGGAACCTTGACCAGCTTTTCGTACGGAGTGTGATAAACGAGTCCGATTTGGAACACCGCGCGCCGCTCCTTCATGCGTTTGAAGTTGCGGATTCGGGTATTCAAGAGATCGCTGTTCGCGCAGATGATCTGCTCGCCGTCGAGACTGCGGATGAGGGTGGTCTTAATCCCGATGTGCTCCACCGTGCCCATGAGCTGGTCGAAAACGATGAAATCGCCTGCCACGAAGGGTTTGTCGAAAGCGATGGACAACGAGGACAAAAGATCCCCGAGGATCCGTTGCAGCGCCAGCGCCACCGCGACACCGCCGATTCCGAGACCCGCCGCCAGCGCCGTGATATCAATGCCGAAACTCTGGAGGGCGAGGAGCAGCGCCAGCGACCACACCGCCACTTGGCTCAGCGAATTGAAAATCGACAGCGCCCCCAGGCTGGTTTCGTCGCGCTTGGTTTTTCGGCCCAAATAATCGAAAACCCAGACTCTGAGAAAATAGCTGACCCAGGTGGAAACCTGGAAAAGCAGCGCGACGATGGTTAGTTTGCGGACGATGCCGCTGAGCGTCGGATCCAAGTGCAGCAGCAATGTCGATGCGAACACCGAGATCATGAGCAGAAAGAACGTGCGGGTTCGCCTGACGCCGGCAAAGAACTCTCCGATGAGGACGTTGTGCCGGCGCTCGAGATAGCGCTGCAAGGCGGCGATGAGAAAGTTCCGAACGAACACCAATACGCTGAAGAGCCCGGACACCGATATGGTGGCCAGTACCCAGTCGCGCACCCGATTGCCGTTCAATTCCGTATCCAGAACGACTTCCGCCAGTTCGCGCCAGCTCCTGTGCTCGGTGCGGTCGTTGACCGATTCGATGATTTTTTGGAGCAAACGGCGAGTCTTTTCGAAATAAGCGTCCCGCTCTCGCAGATGATCCATCAGCGGCTCCACCGATTGACGCTGCTGATCGAGCCAGCGTACGGCATTGCCGGCATCGTGCTCCGCATTGGAAAGTTTGTTCTCGATGGAGATTAATTGCCCTTTCCAGTCCTGAAACAAAAGAATCACGGAGCGTTCGTTCTGTTCGAGTGCGGCCAAGGCGTCGACCGCCTCCTCCTTCCATTTCACCCACTCGCCGGGCTTGCCGACGCCGTTGACGATCGCGTAGCGCCGCTGCCAAGCCGTTTTCCAGATCTCCAGCAACTCGATCTGCTTGTTTAAGCCTGAAATCTGCGCGTCTAGCGATTCCTTGGCCAGCCGCCGCGCCTCGACTTCTTCCGACAGCTCCGGAAGCCTGTCCGGAGGCGCATTCGCCATGCGCTGCCGCGCATCGTGCAGCCGACTTTCGTTGGCGATCTGCTGGCCATCCATTCTTCTCAATTCGCGTTTGAGTTCGAGCTCTTCCTTCTCGATTTGCTCCAGCCGGTCCTCGAGCTCCGCGGCGGTGAACTGTACCCGGCCGCTCAGCAGGCTCAGGCGCCGTTCTTGCAGCTTCACCGACGCGTCGGCGACAGCCAGCTTTCGTTTTTCCCTTTCCAGCTCCAGCTCTCGAAGCCGTACCGTTTCCTCGGCCTGCCTGAGTGCCCACCGCGCCGACTGCAAGCGAGCGGGATCGGGCTCGGCGCCCTGCGAAGCATTGTTGTCCCTCGCATCAGCATTCAGTTCCTTTTGCTTCGCCGCCCGTCCCGTCTGCGCCTGCTCGAATTGCGAATGCGCCTGATCGACGGCCGTCCTTAGCGCAGAGAGACGCGCCGTCTGCGCAGTCAACTCGGCCGACGCCGCATCGAGTTCGCTCACCGGGACCGGATCATCGCTCGTCCCTAGAGTTTTCGCTGCTTCACGATATTTCCGCTCCTCGACGCCGAGCATATCGATCTCCTGCTGCGCCGCGAGCTGACGCTCGAAGATCGAATCGAGCTGCGTCAGGATTTCCAACTGTTGGTTCAAGGCAGCCGTCGTATCCGAACCGGACGGATCGGCACTCAACTCTTTTTCGACCGACTCGATGGCGACCGATACCTCTTGTCGCCCCGCCTTGATGCGATCGATGCGCGCCTTCAAGGCTTCTTCCGGCGAAAGCGCCCATTTCGTTGCCTCAACCTCGCCCGGCGTCTGCTGGGCCGCCTCCTGAGCCAAAGCCGAGTGAACCAGCCAGAAAACAAGCATTCCCAAAGAAAATCGGATGACAGATTGACGTAGGGATCTTTTCGAAAGACCCATTAAATAACCCCCATTTTCAGAGTGCTTTTAGTTCGGATGAGTTGTAGGCCGGCATAAGCCTGTCCTGAGCCCGGTCGAAGGGCGTCAGCGTTTCCGGCAAATCTTGATAGAACGACACCCGGCATCAAGAGTGCCAAGGCAAGCCCTTGATTTTTTATCCTTAGGGCCGACTGTTAGCCGACGAAATTTGTATTGGAAACATTATTCTTTGGCTTGGCCAAACGAAAATCATATAGGTCAGGATAAGCCTGTCCTGAACCTAGACGAAGGGACGACAGTCATTCCCGACGCACGAAAGCCCAAATGCCGGTTAATGACCGCCCTCTCAACAACCGGCATCCTCGACGTCCTCGGTGAGAAACCGCAACCCCGCTTCGATACATTCCGCATCGGAAATCGGTTTCGGCTTGACGCGGGCGGTGTCCATCATACCGGCTACGCGTTGCAGGCTGGACAGGATCAAAGTCTGCTCCCACGGTTCCAAACGCCGGAATGCGCCCAAAAAGCTGACGTGCAGCAGCGAGGGGGCGTGCTGCAGGGCGTCCCGGCCGGCTTCGGTGAGGGTGATGGTCAGGCGCCGCTTGTCTTCCGGGCTGCGTTCGCGCCGAATTTGCCCTTTCAGTTCGAGGCGGTCCAAAACCGTGGTCACCGTCCCTTGACTCAGGTTGACGGCCTGGCTGAGATGATTGGCCGTCAACGGCCCCCGCTGCGCCAGAGCGCGCAGCACCATCAATTGCGAGCCGGTCAGCCCCGCCTTCTGCAACTGTTTAGACTGCAAGTCGAGGGCGCGGACGATGCGGCGCAACTCGACCAATACCTGCTCGTGTATTTCCATACGGTAAACGATTGTTTCGGAGTTGAATCAGGCCATGGCCTGGGCCAGGCGGCGGAACTGCAAACTATACAAGGTTTGAAGATAACGCTGGGTTTCCCGGCGCTCCAGATCGGTCACGTGGCGCCAGAATCCGTAGACTCGCGACAACGTCATCATCCGCTCGGCATAGTGCTGCCAGGTATAACGCTCGGCAACGCGCTGGAGCGCTCCTTCCGAAATACGCGCCCAGTATTCCGGCTCGGTGCGCGCTCGGGCAAAAAACCGCGCCATGCGTTCCGCCGCCGCATCGCCATGATTCGGATCGATGTGAAACCCCGATACGCCGTCCTCGATGATCTCCGACGGCCCGCCGGAACAGGTGGCAAAACAAGGCAGCCCCGAAGCCATCGCCTCGATCACCGTGAGGCCGAACGCCTCGAACAAGGCCGGCTGGACGAAGGCCCAGCGGCGATCCGCCACGTAGCGGTAAATTTCCCCCGCCAGGTTCTTGGGCAGCCTGAGGCCCAGCCAGCGTACCTGTCCGTCCAGTCCATACCGATCGAACAAGGCGTGCATGTACCGGATCTGTTCGATTTCCTCGGTATCGGACGAGCATTCCGGATCCACGTGGCCGGAAATGACCAGAAGGTTGACCGCCTCACGCAACTGATCCGAGGCGCCGAACCATTCCACCAGCCCGGCGATGTTCTTGATACGATCCAGGCGCGCCATGGTGAACAACAGCGGCTTGTCCCGCTCTTCCAAGATCCCGCGCGCATCGGCCCTGTCGTCCCCGCCGAAGATCAGCTGCTGGATTTCGGCGTGCAAGTGCGGCAGACGGCGATCTTCCGCGGTGTAGGGAAAATAAGCGGCGGCATCGGCACCCGGCGAAACGATGTTGAACTTCGGATCGTAGACGTCGACCCCGTTCACGACCCGGAACAGATTGGGCATCGTAAACGCGACGTGGCTCTCGTACTGTCCCACGCTGTCGCGGGTGCCGGCAATTTCCTGATAACTGCTGGCGATGATGAAATCGGCGGCGTTCATCGCGATCAGATCGGCGGTGAACTGGCAGGAAAAATGATACTGAGCCTCGGTTTTCTGCCAGAACAGATCGGAATGGAAATATTTGGTCTTCTCCAGGGCGTGGGCGATGTTGCACTGGGTTACGCCGAGGCGCTGAGACAGGAGCGTCGCCACCAGATTGCCGTCCGAGTAATTGCCGACGATCAAGTCGGGGCGCCCGCCCCATTCGGCGAGCGGTTCCCGCTCCGCGTCCAGGGTATACCGCTCCAGATAAGGCCATACTTCGAACCGGGAGATCCAGTGCGTCACGACCTCGCTGGAGGCGTTGCGGAACGGCACCCTGAGTATCCGGGCGTTGCGCGTTCCGGAAATGGGTTCGAGGCGCTGGTCGCAACTGGTCCCCTCCGCCTGGGGTATCAACCGCGTCACCACCACGATTTGCGGCTCAATATCGAGACCCTGCTCGAACAGGCGGGACCGCATTTCGGCCTCCAAAGAGCGCGCCTGATCGAGGATGTAGACCACCTGCCCTCCCGTGTCGGGACGGCCGAGCACGTTGGCCTGGCCGAAATAGCCGTGCGGCGAAATGATGGCCAGCGAAAACACCATGGGCAAACGGGCGAGAAACGTTTCCAATCCCCTCGGATCGGGCGCCTCCAGGAGATCCTGAAGCAGGCTCATGGTGTCCCGGATGCGGGAGACCTCGCGCCCCCAGCCGGGCTCGAATCCTAGGGCGCGCAAGGGCGCGGCCACTTCCTCCCATCTCGCCGAAGGCGCGTGGCCGGCGAGCACGTCGTCGGCCTGGCGCAAGGCTCTGCGCAAGTCGCGGACGCTCCTGATCTGCTCGTTGAGCATCAGGGTCTGGCCGCGAAACGAGTGGATGGTCAGAAAGTTCAAGATGCGCTCGCCGCCGTCTCCCAACTCGTCGAACAGTTGCCGGGACAAGTGCTTGTTCAGGAACTCCACGCCGCGGCCTATGGATCGCGCTTCCTGGAGTTTGGGAAACTCCCGGGAGAACGGACCGAGATCGATCTCCAGCAGCCATTCGTCGATATCGTGCTGCCCGGTCGCCAGACCCTCCTTGAAACGCAGAAAATCCCGCACCGTCACTTCCTCGACCGTCAGCCCGTCAAGCGCGATGCGCACATAACGCCAAGAAGCGATACGAAGCCGGATGGCAAGATAGACCCAAGCCTCGTCGAGAGCAGCCTCCTGGGAGAAACGTATGGTCCTCCCTAAGGGCGACTGCTTGAGCCCCTCCGGTGCGTCTTCCGCGGTGCAAACGCCGGCGAAAGCGTCGCAGAGATCGGAACGCTGCAAAAAATTGCGCTCCAACTTTCGGATTTGGTGGAGCACGCGATGGCTGACGGTGGGGCAAGCTTGCAGAAAGCCGCGTAATTGTTCGATCAAATCGTCGCCGCGCGCTTTTTCTATCATAAAAATCTCAACTGATGCGGTCTCTTTTAGTTTGACGTCAAATGATTCATTAGCAAACCAGGCCTGTCAATTCCAGAGACTCGATTGCCGCCGCCAAAGGTGCATCCCCGGTAGACTCCTGAATCCCCTTGCGTGGGTCACGGTGAACGATCTATGGGAATAAGCCTCGAATATTGATGCATCGCTGTATCCTCACACCAATCAAGTTGACAAAACCCACAGATCATTTTGAAATCAAATCATAAGCCAGAAGAATCAGTCGAGCCGACTCAATGGGGGAGTTCATTCATGAAAGCAGTCATTCTTGCCGGGGGCCAAGGCGTAAGGCTACGGCCCATTACCGAGAACATACCGAAGCCCATGGTCTCGGTACTGGGCAAACCCATCATGGAACACATCGTACGGCATCTCTGCTCGTATGGCTTCACCGACCTGCTTGCAACACTGCATTACCGGCCCCGCGCCATCCGCGACCATTTCGGCGACGGCAGCGACTTCGGGGTCAATCTAAACTACACCTTGGAGCACAAGCCGCTGGGCACGGCCGGTTCGGTCAAGCTCGGCGCGGAGTTTCTCGATGAGACGTTTCTCGTCATCGCGGGCGATGCGCTGACGGATTTCGATCTCGCAGCCTTTTGGGCCTTCCACAAGGCCAAAGGTGCCAAGGTCAGCCTATGCCTCAAACGGGTATCGGATCCCGGCGAATTCGGGGTGGTCGTGACCGACGAGCACGACCGCGTGGTCCGCTTCCTGGAAAAACCCGGCCTCAGCGAACTGGTCAGGGACACCGTCAATACGGGCATCTATCTCATAGAGCCGGAAATCTTGGAGGTGATACCCAAGGATATTCCGTACGACTTCGCTGGCGACCTTTTCCCGAAGCTCCTGGAACAAAACGTTTCGCTGTACGCCTATGTCGCGGATGGTTACTGGAGCGATATCGGCACCCTGGATCAGCTCAAGCAGTCGCACTGGGATCTTCTCGACGGAAAGGTCCGTTTGCCGCTCGGCGGAAATCTCGTTGGAGAGCGGATATGGCTCGGCGACGGCGCGCGGGTCGCCAAGGATGCCGAACTCGGCTCGCCCTGCTGGATAGGCGACAACGTCCGCATCCGATCCGGCGTCAAGATCGGCGCTTATTCCGTGATCGCGCCGAACGTGGAGATCGACGCGAGAGCCACCGTGAACCGCAGCATCGTCATGAAAAACTCGTTCGTCGGCGAGTCGAGCGACCTGCGCAACTGCATCGTCGAAGGCAGCACCGTCATCGAGGCCCGTTGCGAAATCGGCGACGACGCCGTCATCGGCTCCCGCTGCCATCTCGGACGCCAGGTCGTGGTCGTGCCCGGCGTTTCGGTCTGGCCCAACAAGGAAATCAACGGCAATACGACGATCCGCGAAAACCTGGTCTGGGAGTCGCTCTTGCGCCCTTCGATTTTCGGATCGCGCGGCGTCAGCGGCCTGGCCAATCTCCACATCACGCCGGAATACGCGGCAGCGCTGGGCAAGGCCTTCGGCAGCTGGATCCGGCGCGGCGCCCGAGTCGCGGTCGCCCGCGATGCGCACCCGTTCTCCCGGCTGATCAAGCGGGCGTTTATCTCCGGACTTTTGGCGGTAGGCGTCAATGTCGACGATCTGGAGGAGGCCAGCCTGCCGGAGACGCGCTTCATTACCTGCTTCGGCCGCCATTTGAGCGGCGGCGTCCATATCCGCATCTCGGACGAACACCCCAGCGTGGCCGTCATCGAGCTTTTCGACACCGACGGCCTGCCTTTGCTGCGCAGCGCGCGCCGCAAGATCGAAGCGGTGTTCTACCGGGCCGAGTTCCCCAAGGTATCCGTCGAGAACGTCGGCAATCTGACCTATCCCGGCCGCGTCGACGAACGCTATGCGGACCACCTTCGGCTGCACCTGAGCCGGGCCGCCGCTCACCCCTGGGCCGATCGAGTACTCCATTACTGCCGGGAAGGCAATCTGGCGCGGATACTTGCCGATCTGCTCGGCAGCAATGCCCTGCACCATCTCGAAAGCGAATGCAGAGAAAGTACCGACACTCCGCGTGTGCCGCCTTACGAACGGATTGCGGAAATCGCCAGGCTCAACCGAAAAATCGCCCTGATCATCGAGCGAAGCGGCGAACAACTGACTTTGGTCGACGAACTGGGCACGATACACCGGGCGCAACGGACGCAGGAACTCCTGACCGCGGCCTTCATCATCGGCGCGCCGCCCGAGGAGCCGGTCTTTCTGCCGCCCGATCACCCCAAATTTCTGGCCGAACTGGCCGACGCCAGGGTGCGACGCCTGATCATCACGCATAAAGAACCGGCCGCTCAACTGAATGCCGTCAAAAAAGCCATGCAGACCGACGATGTTTGGCTGCACTTTGTCCACTTTTATCTCGGCTACGGCGCGGTGGCGGCGGCGCTTCGTCTGCTCGAATTTCTGGGCAAGGAGCATTTGACCCTGCACGATTTCGAGCGCCAGATTCCGATCAGCCATTGCCGCCGCCTCGTTCTCCATTGCCCATGGGATCATATCGGGCGCGTAATGCGCGAGCTGAGTCAACGCCCGGAAGCACGGCCGAACGCCGCCCCGGAAGGCGTGCGTCTCAATCTCGACGGCGACTGGGTTTATGTGCTGCCGAGCGCGGACGCCCCGCAATTGGAGATCAGCATGGAAGCCGCGAGCACCGCTCAACTGGCGCAGCTTGAACAAGAAGTCAGCCATCGCGTGCGGAGTTTGATTCCATGAGCGGTGGCGTTCCGTTCTTATTCGCGTCCGATCTGGACGGCACGTTGCTGCCTAATACCGGCAAGCCTCCGACCCTGGGTTGTCTGGAGCGGACCCAGACGCTTCTTCAAGCCCTGCTCGATGCCCGCTGCCCGGTCTGCGTCGTCAGCGGACGGTATCTCGCCCTGGCCAAACAGGGACAGACCGTGTTCCGCCTGCCGCAACCGACCTGGTGGATTTGCAACGTCGGCACCGAGGTCTACGACCAGGCCGGCGTCCAGGACCGCGAATGGCAACGCCGGCTCGGCCCGCCGCTCGATCGCGAGACCTTGCGCCGCTCGCTCTACGGGATCGCGCGCCTGGCGCCTCAGGAGCCGCAAAAGCAAGGTCCGCACAAGTTCAGTTTCTATTACCCGGAGCCCGTCAGCCGGGAGCTACAGACTGAAATCATGTATCGGGTCCGGAGCGTGAGAAACGATTTGCAGCTGATCTCCAGCAGCGAGGCATCCTCGGGACGGGCGCTGCTCGACATCATCCCCGCCAATGCCGGGAAATCCCGCGCCTTGTGGCATGTCGCCGAACGCTATGGCTTGACCGGCGATCGCGTCTTCTTCGCCGGCGATTCGGGAAACGACCTCGACGCACTGGTTTCGGGCGTTTGCGGCGTTCTGGTCGGCAATACCCCGGAGGACGTCCGGACCCAGCCCGCGGAACGGCAACAGCGTCACGAGGAAGCCCGAGTATTCGTCGCCGACGCATTCTACGGCGACGGTATCATCGAAGGCCTTCACCATTACGGATTCTGGCCGTTCGGGAAAGCCGAGGCGTAACGCCGGTGCGAATTGCTTTTTTCTGTCCCCATAGCGATCCCCTGGCCGCAACCGGCGAACCGGACGCGGGCGGACAATGCGTTTACGAGGCCCGCGTCGCCGAACAACTCGCCCGCCTCGGCCACGAGGTCCGGATCTTCACCCGGCATTGGGGCGGAAAGGCAGCGCGTCAGGATATTTGTGACGGCGCCGCAGTGTTCCGCTATCCGATGGGACCGGAAGGCTTTCTCCGGAAGGAAGACATGGGCCCCCATCTCGCGGAGTTCGTCCAGCACACTTTATCCGAGCAATCCGCTTGGCTCCGGCATGCCGACGCCTTCCACGGCCACTATTGGGACGGCGGCGCAAGCGCGCTCACGGCCAGCCTGGCTTTCGGCAAGCCCTTGCTGTTCACCAGCCACTCCCTAGGGCTCCTGAAACGGGGCCGTATTGCCGATCCCACCCTGGACGGCTCGAAATTCCATTATGACGTTCGAATCCGCGCCGAAAAAAATCTTGGATGCGGCCGACGCCGTCATCGCGCTCAGCCGAACCGAGCAGGACGCGTTGACCGGGCACTACGGCGCGAATAGCGAGAAGATTCGGATCGTTCCCGGAGGTGTGGATACGGAAGCATTCCACCTGTGCCTGGACAAGACCGAGCTTCAGCGCGAGCTCGGATTCACCGCCGATTACCTGCTGTTCACGGTCGGCCGGCTCGACCCCCGCAAAGGCTTTCTCGAGCTGATCGAGGCCATTCCGCGGGTGGCCAAGGCCTTGCGCGAAGTCGGCAAAACCGCGACCTTTCTGATTCCGATCGGCCCGGAAAAGCCCTCGCCGGACGAAAAAGCCTACCGCGACGCCCTGATCGGGCGGGCGACCGAGCTTCAGGTTATGGACGCCATCCATTGGTTTCACCGCCTGACCGATCAGGAATTGTTTCGGTATTACGCCGCCGCCGACCTGTTCCTCTGCCCTTCCCCTTATGAACCGTTCGGATTGGTGCTGGTTGAGGCGTTCGCGTCCGCCACCCCGGTCGTCGCCACGCCGCATGGCGGGCCTGCCGACATCATCGAACCCGGCGTGAACGGCTATCTGGCCGATCCCGGGGACCCGGCCGCATTCGCCGGGCGAATTCTCGACGCTCTCATGGCGCCCGAAACGGAGCGCCGCCGCATGCGGGCTGCCGCGGCCGAAACAGCCCGGACCGCTACGCCTGGCCGTCGGTGGCGTCTGCCATAGCGGAGGTTTATCGCGCAATGCAGGATTACGCGTATGCCCTGCGTTGACAGCCACGGCGTCCGTATCCACTACCGGGTAGAAGGCGCTGGGCCGCCACTGCGGTCTAAATTCGTTCCCGACGAACTAGTCGATGGGCGGACGGATCGGCTTCGGCATGGCGAAATACGCACCGGAACGGATCAACGCTCTGCTCCTCGTCGGGGAAGATGATGCACGGTACCCGGCCGTCCGGGAGTGCGCCAAATATCTCGCTCAGGCCACCTTGGTCGCGCTGCCGGGTCTCACGCATATCGAGAGCTTCGTGCGCAGCGACCTCGCTCTTCCACATGTCATACGGTTTTTGGAAGGCGTGCGTCCCTGACGCACCGACGGTAGAGGGAAACGGATTAATTGCTCGAAAAGCGGCGGATTCGCCCGACCTCAGCTCCCGCCGATCTTCGTCGGCACCACGGCCGAGAAAAACCCGCCGGATTCCAAAAAATGCGGCCTGCCATTTGCCTGAACGGGGCGCGGAGCATCTTCGCCAGCAAGATATCCGCCCATTTTTTGATTTCAAAGTGTTTGCACGAAACGGCCAACCCGTTTTATCGTACTCCTATAAGTAAAACTACTAGCTAAAGCGCGTTAGCGTACGTGCCGTACGGCAAAAATAAGACGCCCAGCTTTATTTTGTTTTGACATCAAAGTAGATATGACCGAATTCACTGTATCACTGAGACCGGTCCTCTTCGGCGAACTGCTGCTCGATCATTTTCCCGACGGCTCAGTTGTGCTGGGGGGAGCTCCATTGAATGTGGCCTGCCATCTCCGGGGATTGGGCATACAACCCCTGCTCATTAGCCGGATTGGCGAGGACGAGGGCGGACGACTCGTTCAAGAGGCGCTCCGGGACTGGGATCTGGACGAACGGGGCGTGCAAACCGATCGCGAACGACCGACCGGGGCCGTGCAAGTCCAGATCGAGGGAGGGGACCCGGTATTCCGCATCCAACCCGATCGGGCCTACGATTTCATCGAAGCGCACGATGTCCCTCAATTCCCCATGGGAGGCGCGATCCTGTACCACGGAACTTTGGCCGTGAGAAACCCGGTGTCGCATCAGGCGCTGGATTATTTAATCAAGCGTCACCGCCCGCCGATATTCCTCGACGTCAACCTGCGCTCGCCCTGGTGGCGGGCCGAAGATTTACGGGCGCTGCTGGAACGGGCGAACTGGATCAAACTGAACGCGCAGGAATTGGATTCAGTCACGGATATCTACGGCTTGCCCGGCAAGTTTCCCGAGGAACGGGCCGAAGCCTTGCGAGCCCTTTGCGGCGCGGAATACGTGGTGGTGACTCAAGGCGAATGGGGCGCTTTTGCGGTCTGCGCCAACGGAAATACGGCTCGGGCGCGCCCCGATGCATCGATAACCGTCGTGGATACCGTGGGAGCGGGAGATGCATTCAGCGCCACGCTGTTGATCGGCTTGATGTGGCGTTGGTCCTTGCAGGACACGCTGGAACGGGCTCAGGAACTGGCCGGTTTTATCTGTGGAGTACGGGGCGCGGTCAAACGTGATTTGACCTTTTATCGAACGCTGCGCGAGTCATGGAGGATATAACTCCTGTTCCCCACATGCGTGGGGATGAACCCGTCACTGTCCCCTTTTGCAAAGGGGGGACAGGGGGATTGCTTTACGCCCGTCGCAGTATCCGTGCAATCATGATGAAAACGCTCCAGATACCGTTACCGGCGGACATTCTCGAGGACGTGATCAATAGCAACCGCATCGGACCACCCAGCCGCTTTTAGGGCATCTCGACCGATTCCCCCAGCACATCCCTCATATACAGCATCTGCACCAGCACCATGATGACGACCACCAGCGGGGGAGCGAGCAGGAGTCCCAGAATGCCGAAGCTTGCGCCCATGACGAGTTGGGCGGCCAGCAGCAGAGCCGGCGGTAGGGAAACGATCTTCTGCTGGATGAAAGGCGTGATTAGATAGCCCTCCAAGGCCTGAATCACCAAATACAGAATCGCCACATACAGCGCCGTCCAGCCGCCTTGAGAGAGACCGACCATGACCGCCGGCACAGCCGCAATGAGCGGTCCAATATTGGGCACGAAATCCAGGGCGGCGGCGACGAGCCCCAGGATAAAGGCGAACGGCACCCCCAGTACCATCAGCCCGATGCCGGTCAACACCCCTACCGCGAGCATGGCTGCGATCCGGCCGATCAGCCACCAGCGAAGGGCATGGCCTATTCGGTTGAACGCCTCCCAAACACGTCCCCGGCGCTCGCGAGGAAAAAGGCGCGCCGTGCCGTTGATGTAGGTCTTGGGATCGGCGGCGAAATAAAGCCCCAGCACGATTACGATGAAGAGACTGCCCAAGGCGCCGAACGCGGTCGAAAAGATCCCGGCGATTCTCGATAGCTGCTGGGGATTGGTCATAGTGTCGCCGGCCCTGGATAGGGTGTCCAGAACCGCCGGCCCCCACGCATATTGCCCAAGAGTGTTTCGCAACCGATCCAGTGCCGTCGGCAACTGCCGGAACAACTGGTAAAAACCGTCGGCGATGGCCGGACCGTACAGCGCGAGGATCAGCACGAACACACCGAGCAAGGTCAAAACCACTACAGCCAGCGACCAGTTTACGGATAACGGCGTATGCCGACTAATGAACTCGGCGAGCGTGCGGAGGAATAGGGCCAGGAGGAGGCTCGCGAAAATCAGCAAAAGAATCTGCGACACGTGCCAAACCGCCAGAAGCAACGCGATAACCGCGGTGCCCGCGACTGCGACGATGAGCGTCCGCTTCGTCAGCAGTCCGCTGGGAGTTCGCGCCTCGGTGGTTTCTTGATCCATCTTTACGTTCTTGTCGCCATGCCGGCCTTGCCGTAGAACTCGATCGAGCCGCCTTCCGTCGAAGCCGCAGACTTTTGCAGCTCCGATAACCGGTTCTATCCCCTGCGGCCAACGGGGTATCGTGGGCTCCCCGCCGGTTCGATCGGATGAAGGGCCTTTTACGGGAACTTACCTATAAGGACCACCCGGAAAGTGGAATTATCCCGGCCCGCCGTAATGGCGAGTCCGAGGAATTGTCCAAACCACAATCGCCAGAAGAGATACAAGAGTTCACCATGTCTGCGCATCATCGCTTCATCGTCGCGCTCAGGCCGCTGCTCGGCGCGGCCGGATCCGCCGTTGCCCGCGAGTTTCGAACCCTTGTGCTGATGCTGCTAACCGGGGCGGGAATCTGGGGGTTCATCGAACTTGCCGACGAGGTCGCCGAAGGCCAGACGCGTGCCGTCGACACCGCTATCCTGCTGGCCTTGCGGAATCCCCAGGACCCGGCCGACCCCATCGGCCCAAGGTGGGTCGAGGAATTGTTCCGGGATTTCACCGCTCTAGGCGGGGTCGGCGTAATCGTATTCATCACGCTGGGGGTCGCGGGCTATCTCGCCCTTCTGCGGAAACACCGGGCCTTACTCCTCCTGACCGTCGCCGTCGCCGGCGGCCTGCTCATCAACACGGCGCTCAAGCTCGGCTTCGACCGCCCTCGCCCCGACCTCGTGCCCCATGGCGCCTACGTCTACACCGCAAGCTTTCCCAGCGGCCATGCGATGCTGGCCACCGCCACTTACCTGACCCTGGGTGCCCTACTCGCCCGCGTGCTGCCCGACCGGCGCACCAAGTTCTTTGTGCTGACAATAGCCATTGTGCTCTGCCTGGTGATCGGATTCAGCCGAATTTATCTCGGCGTGCACTGGCCGTCCGATGTCGCCGCCGGCTGGATGGTCGGGGCTGCCTGGGCGTTGCTTTGGTGGCTGGTGGCCCGCTGGCTGCAAAGGGAGCGGGTCGTAGAAGAGACAGAGAACGAAAGCTGAACGCTCGTTCCGAAACTTTCCGCCATCGCTCGTGACCTAAAAGGGAGCTTAGTGCGCCGAACCGGCGTACCGGCTGTCTCGAGTTTGGAGGATTTATGTTGAGAAGTGTCAAGGAAATCGTGGGATACGTACTGGGGGCGAGCGACGGCGATATCGGCCGCTGCGACGATTTTCTGTTCGACGATCGCGATTGGGTGGTTCGCTTTATGGTGGCCAAGACCGCCAAATGGCTGCCCGGACGCAAGGTCGTCGTTTCGCCCGCGTTTCTCGACGAACCCGATTGGGCCAACCGGCGTCTGCCCGTGCGCTTGACCAAACAGCAAATCGAAGACTCTCCGCCGCTGGACGAGCATGCCCCGGTTTCCCGAGCGTACGAGATCGAGTATTGGCGACACTACTCTCAGCCGCCCTATTACGGCGCCGGCGCTTTGCCGCCTTATGGGCTGGGCCCTGGCGGCTTCGGCGCTTATCCTTGGCCAGCCGAGGTCCTCAACCCGACGCCGGAGCCTACTACGACCGGTATGGAAGTCGCGGAGAAAAAAGAAGAGCATTTGCGTTCGGTGGAGGAAATGCTCGGTTATGGCATCGCCGCCATCGACCGGGACATCGGCCACGTGGATGACTTCATCGTGGACGACCAGGCTTGGGCGCTGCGCTATCTGGTAGTCGACACGGGCAACTGGCTGCCGGGGCGCAAGATTCTGGTAGCGACGCCGTGGCTAGGTTCGATCGATTGGGCCGAACAGCGGCTGCATGTCGAACTCGATGCCGAAAGCATCCGTAACGGACCCGAATTCGATCCGACGGAACCGGTCAACCGCCGCTATGAAATCGAGATCCACAACTATTATGGTCGTCCGTATTATTGGTAAATCGATGCGACTCGAAGACTCACCGCATCCTACGAATGTGCTTTACAGCTAAAGCCTTTCATCTTGACGGTACGGACACCGTGGCAGGCGGGCTTCAAGCTATCCCCCCGTGCCCTCTTTGCAAAGGGGAATTGAGGGGGGATTTAATTCCAAATCGCTTTCAATGCTTTCAATAAGGAATTGATTTTTGTAGGGTGGGTTTGACCTGGGTTGTCAATCGTGGACGCCATCAGTTATCGTTTACGCGCTGAAGATCATTCGGCAAACCAATGCTATGCATCTACTGTGGAGAAGTTGCAATTAGCAGGATGGTACTTCTTCCACGCGGCCGATTCTGCCGTTAACGCTTGACCGATCCTTTACCGCCGGTTTTCTCCCGATGCTCCATATAAGCCGCACCCGCCCGGCGCAGGAACAACATCTGTTTCCTGAAGTTGCTGCAGTGCTTACACATCATCAGGTGTAATCGCACCGCTATCCGCTCTCTCAGACTCAAGTGAACGTCCAACGACTTGGACACCAGCTCACTGACTTCCCGGCAGGAACGCATGTCATTTATCTCCGGTCTGTTGTTTGTCGAACCACCGTGCTTCCAGACATACCCGCAATCTCAAGCGAGCACGATGTAACGTAACCCAATAATTGGTCGAGCTGAGGCCGACTTCCTTACAGATCTCTTCAGGCTCCAGTCCGACCAGCTCCCTGAGCATGAATACTTCGGCCTGACGCGCCGGCAGATTCTGCTGGCACCACTCATAGATAAGCCAGAACTCCTCCTGTTCCAGCGACTGATCAGGATGAGACCAAGCATTGGGTGGCGACATCCAACTACCTTCGGGATTGAACAAATCCTCCTCGATGTCCTCGTCCGACCCAACTCGGTCCGGCTCGAACAATCGGGTTTCACGTACACTCCGGCGTTGTTGGTCAGCAATCTTGTGCTTCAGAATTCCGATCAGCCACGTGCGTAGCGATGAGCGCTCAGCAAAACCGGCATCGGACTGCAAGGCCCCCAGCAGTGTTTCCTGGACGACGTCTTCCGCCTGGTCTGGATCGCGAAGATGCAGCAGCGCGTAGCGGAACAATACCGAGCGGTGCTGTGTCAGCGTGTCGTCAGTCAAGGTGATCCCCCTTTCTTGTCTGGATTCTTTTCGATCCGGACCAATGCTTTTTGCCATTCCATTTTATTCCTAGCCCTCAAAAGCAGATATACGTCGGCTTCGGCTACGACCATCGGTGAGGAGTAAACAATTCAGCCGCCAAGTCTGTAAGGTTCGCTTGATGCAGGCGACCAAAACGTAAGCCTACAATATCGAGAGAATTTGCCCCATGATCAAACGCCTGCTTGTCTTTCACATTTTTTTCCTATCTCTGGTCTCTCGCTGCGCCCTGGCGGCCGAACTCGATTGGAGCCTCTATACACAGGTACTGGACCGATATCTTAGCGAACGCACGGTAGACGATACTCGTCTGGCTTGGCTGAATTACAGCGGATTAAAAGGCGAGCCGGCGTTTCCGCGACTAGTCGAGCAGATTGCGGCATTTCCGACCGGCAATCTCAAGTCCCTCGACGAGAAATTGGCCTTTTACATTAACGCTTACAACATCTTGGCTATCAAGATGGTACTGGATCACTGGCCGCTGGTAAGCATCAAAGATGTTGGCAATCTCCTCAACCCAGTATGGAAACGCCTGGTCGGCGTAGTGGGCGGCAAGACCTTCAGCCTCGACAAAATAGAGAACGACATTCTGCGCAAACTAGGCGAGCCGCGCATCCACATGGCCATCGTCTGCGCCTCAAAGAGTTGCCCCGATTTACTTCCGGAACCCTATACCGCAGCAACGCTGAATAGGCAGCTCGACGCTGCCAGTATCGGCTATTTAAACAATCCCACCAAGGGACTGCGGGTAGAGGGACAGACGGTGAGAGTATCGAAAATCTTCGACTGGTTCGGCAGGGACTTCGAGCGGATGGGCGGTGTCGAGGTATTTATTCGGACTCATCGCCCGGACTTGCCGCCAGGCTTGGAAATCAAGGCCGATCTGCCCTATGACTGGACGCTAAACGGCGAATGACGCCCAAACAGCGGAGTTGAGATCATTGTCCAGCAACGCGAAAACGAGAACGCTGCGGAAAGGGTCCGTGTCAGAATCTCGAGTGTCATCAGTGTTCTCCTGGATTGAAACCACGTGGAATGAATTCATCTGTTCTGCCGAACGCCCCTGTTTCAGCACTTGGCCAAGACGGCAGACATTACAAGTCTCCGGCAAACAGCAGTTCGCTCCGATAGTGCCGGATCAGTCCAGGCAGTCGGCTATCGACCATCTTGCACTATATCGGTATTAGGCATTGGTCGCGAAAATACGGAATTCCTTACAGGGTTCTAGCCTGGATATTTCATGAGAAAAGGACGGCGGAATCGAAAAGCCCTTAAAATTCAATTGCTGAAGCTGAATTTTTGAGGAGATTCCGCCATGTCAGATTGTACCGGACAAATCGAGTTGTTTTCGCCGG